>ERZ778021.2111-NODE-2111-length-19227-cov-3.999426_pt1 | contig 19227 bp, 17 predicted proteins | sample MGYA00375751_ERZ778021 | MGnify/ENA primary metagenome ERZ778021 (study PRJEB29350, sample SAMN05389814) | bioreactor metagenome | isolation source: Thiocyanate stock bioreactor | place: South Africa: University of Cape Town | collected 2013-08-29 ... | reverse complement strand
AATCTGGCAATCGGAATGATAGAGACCCGCGGCTACGTGGCGGCGCTGGCAGGCGCCGACGCCATGGTCAAGGCGGCCAATGTCGAGATCGTCGCCCGCAACGAGGTGGGCGGCGGCCTGGTGTCGGTGGTCATCCGCGGCGACGTCGGCGCCGTGAAGGCCGCCACCGAGGCCGGCTCGGAAGCCGCCAACGCCGTGGGCGAGGTCGTGGCCGTCCATGTCATCCCGCGTCCCCATCAGGACCTGGGCAAGCACTTCACCGCCGCCGTCGCCGCCAAGTAGGGGCGGCGCGTACCGGAGGGAGCCGGTGTTGGCCAGCCGGCCGCGCGCGCCGCTGCGGCGGCGGGCGGCCATGGCGCCAGCCGCCGGGCAATCATCCCCGCGGGAGCATCCGACATGACTGAACTACGGGTCTATCTGCCGATCCGCGATTTGCAGCCGCAGTTCGCTGCCTATCTCAGCTCGCCCACCAGGGCGCGCGGCTATCCGCCTTTTGCCGGCCAGCACAGCCTCATCATCGAGGTGGCGCCGGCGCTGTCGATCCACCGCATTGCCGATCTGGCGCTGAAGGCCGCTCCCGACATGGAGCCGGGAATCCTGTACACCGAGCGGCAGTTCGGCCTGCTCGAGCTGCATGCGTCCGACGAGGGGGAACTGGAGGCGGCGGGCCGCGCGATCCTGGACGGCATCGGCGCCCGCCCGCAGGATCAGCTCGCCCCGACCACCCTCTATCACGACATCATCGAGGACCTTTCGGATCAGCACGCCATCATCCTGAACCGCTCGCGCGACGCCTCGATCCTGGTGCCCGGCAACAGCCTGCTCATCTTCGAGCTGGCTCCGGCCCTGTTCGCATGCGTGGCGGCCAACGAGGCCGAGCGCGTGGCGCCGGAGGCGGTGATCAACGATGTCCAGATGATCGGCGCCACCGGCCGCATCTTCATGTCCGGCCGCACCTCGGACCTGGTGCGCGCCCGCGACGCCATCATTCGCACACTGGAGGCGGTGGAGGGCCGGCGCGCTCCGGCAAAGGAATAGGCACCGGGCCGGAGGGCATGGGGACCTTCCGGCGGGGTTCATGCAGAGGCGGTCGGGCGTGCCTGTCCGCAAACGGAACATATCTAGGGAGGGCGTTGGGTGGAGCTGGTTGTTTCTGACATCTCCAAACGCTTTGAAGGCGTGGCGGCGGTGAGCGATGTCTCGCTCGCCTGCAAATCCGGCGAGATCGTCGGCCTGATCGGGCCGAACGGCGCCGGCAAGACCACGCTTTTGAACATGATTTCCTCGCTGCTCAACGTGGACAGCGGCACGATCAGGCTGGACGGCCGCCCGGTGCACAATATCGGCCCGCGCCATACGGCCATCGCCGGCATCGCCCGCACATTCCAGAATATCCGCCTGTTTGCGAACCTGACCGTGCGCCAGAACATCGAGGTGGCGTTCACGACGGCGCGGCGGCATCGCGCGGCGGCCCTGGGCACGCTGACCGTGGAGCGGCTGATGGACCAGCTCGGCGTGCGCGAGTTCGCCGACCGCAAGGCCAACGAGCTGGCCTATGGAACGCAGCGCCGCGTCGAGATCGCCCGGGCGCTGGCGCTGGCCCCGAACTTCCTTCTCCTCGACGAGCCGACCGCCGGCATGGTCGAGGGCGAATCGCAGGATCTCGTCGGCGCCATCATGTCCATTCGCGGATGGATGGGCTGCGGCGTGATCGTCATCGACCACGACCTGTCCTTCATCACCAGCGTGTGCGAGCGCGTCTACGTGCTCGACATGGGCCGGCTCGTGGCTTCCGGCCCGCCCTCCGTGCTGCGGGACGATCCCAAGGTCGCGGAGATCTACCTGGGAAGAAAGGCGCGGCAGCATTCCGGCAAGCCTGCCGGCGCAGCACCGCAACAGATCCAATGACAATCAAGCCAATGACAATCGAGAGGGAGACAAGAATGTCCTTGAAAAGACTGAGCAGAAATTTCTTCGCTTCGGTGGCCGTCGCTTCGGTAGCGCTTGCCTTTCCGGTCTCCTCCTTCGCCGCCGATGACATCATCATCGGCCATGTCGCCGCGGCGACGGGCGAGCTCGCCCCCTACGACAGCGTGACCGGCGTGCAATGCATGGTCGACATCGTCAACGACAAGGGGGGCGTTCTGGGCGGGCGCAAGCTGAAGCTGCTGTCGCGCGACATGAAGAGCGACGCCGCGCTTGCCGGCACGGCCGCGCAGGAGCTGATCGACGCCGGCGCCAAGGTGCTGTTCGGGCCGCCGACCGACGACGGCCTGATCCCGGCGGGCCAGATGGCTCTGCCCCATTCCATTCCGGTCATTTCGGTCGGCTCCACCCAGGTCCAGTGGCCGGCCGCCATCCCCGGCATCGCCTACCTGACCGCCTATGGCGACAACGCGTCCGCCGCGGCGGCCGCGCAGTTCGCCGTCAAGCAGGGCTACAAGACCGCGCTGCTGATGATCTCGCACGACATCGGCAGCTATTCGATCGCCACTCCGCGCTTCTTCGGCGAGACCTTCGAGCATCTCGGCGGCAAGGTCGTCGGCGAGCTCAACTGGAACTGGGGGACGAGCGACTATTCGCCCCAGATCACCGAGATCGCCGCCATGAACCCGCGGCCGGACATGATCTTCTCGGCCTTCGTGATGCCGGACGGCGGCGCCTTCATGCGGCAGGCGCAGGCGGCCGGGCTGGACATCCCGGTCTTCGGCACCGACACGTTCGACGACCCTGCCATGCTGACGGCCGCAGGCGCCGGCGGCGCGCTCATGAATTTCGGCTCGCACGGCTTTCCTTCGGAAGGCAGCGCGCTGAAGGCCTTCTACGACGAGTGCAGCGCGCGCGGCTTCAAGATCGAGAACGTCTTCTTCGGCCTCGGCGGCGAGGCGGTCGAGATCGTGCGCCAGGCCATAGAGACGGCCGGCTCCGACGATCCCGCCAAGATCAACGAGGCCATCAGCAACATCGAGGACATGAAGGGCATCACCGCCAACTCGATCACCTTCAAGGGGCGCGAGGGCGTGCCGCTGAAGGACATCGTCATCATCCAGGCCAAGGACGGCAAGTTCGAGCTTGCCGACCGCATCCTGCCGGACTGGGTGCCGGAGGGCAATTCGACCTGGAAGCCGGCCAACGCGGCGGAATGATGTGAACGCTCCCATGCTGGAACTGAACTCCGTCTGTGTCGACTACGGCGCCGTCAAGGCGGTCCAGTCCGTCGATCTGCGGGTCGAGGAGGGCGAGGTCGTCGCCCTCCTCGGACCCAACGGGGCGGGCAAGACTTCGCTGATCTCCGCCGTCATGGGCATCGTGCCGGTGTCATCGGGCACCGTTCGGTTCGAGGGGCAGGACGTCACGCTGGCCTCGCCGGAAGAGAAGGTGCGCAGGGGCGTCGGCATCTCGCCGGAGGGCCGGCGCGTCTTCGCCAACCTGACAGTGGCGGAGAACCTGCAGCTCGGCGCCAGCACCCAGCCCGACAAGGCGGTCCGCGCCGCGCAGCTCGCGAAATATCTGGAGATGTTTCCCATCCTCAAGGAACGCTACCACCAGAAGGCGGGAACGCTTTCCGGCGGCGAGCAGCAGCAGCTTGCCATCTCCCGCTGCCTGATGTCGGCGCCCCGCATCGTCATGCTGGACGAGCCCTCTCTCGGGCTGGCGCCGGTGATCGTGGAGCGCATCTTCGAACTGATCGCGGAGCTGAAGGCCGCCGGGCTGACGATCCTGCTCGTCGAGCAGAACGCCAGCGAGGCGCTGAACGTGGCCGACCGCGCCTACCTCATGCATTCGGGGCGCCTGCGCTTCGAGGGAAGCGCGCAGGACCTGCTGAACTCCGACGACCTGATGAGCCACTACATGGGCCTGGGAGAGGCGCAATGAAGGTCTTGCCGCCGGCGGGAAGCCGAGGGGATTGCGCATGGAATATCTAGTCCAACAAGTATTGAACGCCCTGAGCATCGGCGGCAACTATGCGCTGCTGGCCCTCGGCCTTGCGATCGTGTTCAGCGTCATCGGGCTGGTGAACTTCGCCTATGGCGAGGTGATCGCGGTGGCCGGCTACGTCATGTTCGCCGTCTTCATGGTCAGCGGCATCGAATATGCCGTCCTGCTGATGCCCGTCGGCGTGCTCGCCGCCATCGGCATATCGGTGGCGCTGGAGCGCGTGGCGTTCCGCCCGGTCCGCTATGCGCCCGCGGCGACCGGCCTGCTGACTGCCTTCGGCGTCAGCATCGTCATCCGCAACTTCTTCGTCACGCTGGTCGCCACCCGCTCCAAGGCGGTGCCGACGCCGCAATGGCTCGGCTACCAGATCGACATCGGCATCGCGCGCATCCAGGTCATCCAGATCCTCGAAACGTCGGTGACGGCCCTGGCGCTGCTGCTCCTGGTCTTCATCCTGCGGCGCACGAATATCGGCCTTGCCATGCGCGCCGCCGCCCGCGATTTCGACATGGTGCGCATGGTCGGCATCAACGCCAACAAGGTGATCGCCGCCGCCTTCGCCGTGTCCGGCTTCCTCGCCGGCCTGGCCGCCATCTTCATCATCGCCCGGCGCGGCGTGGTCGATCCCTTCATGGGCTTCACCCCGGTGCTGAAGGCCTTCGTCGCGGCGGTGCTGGGCGGGTTCGGCTCGCTGCCCGGGGCGGTGGTCGGCGGCTTCCTGCTCGGCGCGCTGGAGGTCTTCTTCCAGATCGTGCTGCCGTCCAGCATAGCCGGCTACCGGGACGCCTTCGTGTTCGTGCTCGTCTCGGTGATTCTCGTGTGGCGGCCGCAGGGCCTGGTGGGCACCAAGCGTCAATTCGGGGACAAGGACGAATGACCGCAATGCTACGTTCCTTCAAGGGTGCCGCGCTCACAGCCCTGCTGCCGGTCGCCATCGCGCTGCTGGTCATCGCCCTCGGCGACGGGGCCCAGGTGCGGATATTGAGCGTGTTCCTGATCAACCTGATCCTGGTGATCGGCCTGCAGATATTCATGGGCAATTCCAACATCGTGAACCTCGGCCACATCACGTTCATGGGCATTGCGGGCTATGCGGCGGCCATCCTGACCATTCCCGTCAACATCAAGCAGACCATCATCCCCCACGCGCCCTTCGGCCTGGCCACCTTCCAGCTGGGGCCGATAGAAGCCGGAATCGCGGCGATCGTGCTGGCCATGCTGGTGGCGCTGCTGGTGGGCGTGGTGATCACGCGTGAATCGGGAATATCGGCGACGATCCTGACGCTCGCCCTGCTGGTCATCATCCACACCGTGCTCGCCAACTGGGTCGACCTGACCCGCGGCATGCGCGCCCTCTACGGCGTGCCCATGAAGGCCAACGCCTGGGTTCTCCTGGCTGCGGCGGTGCTGGCGATCTTCGTCGGGCGCTGGTTCCGGGATTCGCCCGCGGGCGTCCAATTGCGGGCGAGCGGGGAAAGCCGCATCGCTGCCGAGAGCTCGGGCGTCGACGTGCGGCGGCTGCGGCTGGTGGCATGGGTGCTCGGCTCCGGCGTCGTCGGCCTGGGCGGCGTGCTCTACGTCTATCTGCTCGGCTCGGTGAGCCCGAAGAGCTTCTATTTCGACACCACGCTGCTGACGCTGGCCATGCTGATCCTGGGCGGGATGCACAGCATTTCCGGCGCCGTGGTCGGCGTGATCGTGGTGACGGCGGGCTTCGAGGTCATGCGCTATTTCGAGACCAGCCCGGTGATCTTCGGCGTCAAGCTGCCCGAGTTCCTGGGGCTGACCGGCTTCTTCCTCGGGCTCATCATCGTGCTGTCGATGGCCATCCGGCCCAAGGGGCTGGTGGGCACGGACGAGATCGACGAGACTTGGGAAAGGCGGCGCCAGGCGAAGTCCGCGCAGGCATCCGCTTCGCCGGCCGAGCATTCCCGGGCATAGGGCGCCGTATCGAACGGCGCCTTGTCATTCCGCCTGGGCTGTCCCGCCATTGGTGCCGCCGGCGAGCGACTCCCCGCCGTCCGCCACCAGGGCATGGCCGGTCATGTAGGACGAGCGATCCGAGACCATGAACAGGATGACCTCGGCAATCTCCTGCGCCGTGGCGAAGCGCCCCATCGGCACGATGTTGGAGATGGCATGCTCCAGCGCCTTCCGGCCGCCGAGCTGCTGCGTGTACGGATCGTTGAAGGGCGTGTCGACCCAGCCCGGGCACAGCGCGTTGACGCGGATGCCGAAGCGCGCCACGTCGAGGGCGATCTGCCGCGTCATGGTGATGGAGGCGGCCTTGCTGGTGATGTAGGCGGTCATCTGCCGGTCGAGGAACACTCCGGAATTGGAGGAGGTGTTCAGTATCACTCCTCCCCCCTGCGCCTTCATGACCGGGATCACCGCCTGGCAGGCGACGAACTGGGCATGGACATTGACGGCCCAGGACCTGTCCAGGCCGGCTGCGTCGATTTCCTCGACGCTTCCGGCGACCTGCACGCCGGCATGGTTGTGCAGGATGTCTATGCGGCCGCGTGTGCCGGCGATGTCCTCTATCAGGGCGCCGATCGCCCGGTCGTCGGTGACGTCCAACTCGCGCGCCTCGGCCCGCCCTCCCGCATCGGCGATCAGCCGCGCCGTTTCCCGGGCGGCGGCCGGATCGCGGTCGGTGACGACCACGAAGGCACCCTCGCGCGCCATGGCGACGGAGCCGGCCCGGCCGATGCCGGAACCCGCGGCGGTGACGATTGCCGTTCTATCCCGAAGAATCATCCAATTTCCTTTCTGAAATTCAGTACCGGCGGCGGAAGAGATTGCGGCGACTGTAGACGGCGACCGCCTCGTCGATCATCGCCGCGATGGCGTGGGCGCCGTAGTCGCGCCGCAGCATCTCCGCCCGGGCCGACAGGAGCGCAGGATCGGTCAGCCGTCCGGGACGCAGCATCTCGTAGGTCTCGAGGATGACGTCCTGCGGCACATCGACGAGCTCGGCCGCCCGTTCGAGGTTCAGGGCCAGCCGGTCGCGGCCTGCCGAGCGCGCGATGCCGGCTTGCAGCCTGAGCACCTCGGCCGAGATGCGGATATCGCCGGTGCCGACGCGGCCGGACATGACCTCCTCCAGCGTCAGCCGGTCGAGCGGCATGCCCGAAGCCGAAACCGCAGAGCCGGGGGACTTCTCGGATATGGGGTAGAGGTCGAGGGGGTCGGTCATGTCGATAAACCACCTTGTCCGAGCGTCATGGACAGTTCGAGCGGCGGCGCCTCGGGCACCACCAGTCCCGTCTCGATCGCGTAGAGCATCGCGACGCGCACATGGTAGCGTGCGGCCAGCGACTGGCCGTCCACCGGCACGACGACCGGCTCCGGCGCCTGGCCGTGGGCGTAGAGGGCCGCGTTGCGTCCCATGGCGCGGTAGTGCTCCAGCGTCGTCACCGGCGCGTTGGAGAAAAGCTCGATGTTCATGTGCGGCAGCCGGTCGGCGCGATGGATCACCGCCGTGCCCTTGGCCTGGATGCCTATGCCGTAGCCGGAGCCGGAAAGGCGCGCCGCGGTGAGGCCGAGGAAGGACGTGTCGGCGGTATGGCGGATGCGAACCAGCCGCGGCACGCCGCCGCCTTCCCGGATGCCCTCGGTAAGGGCCAGGACCACGTCGATCAGGTCGTGCCCGGCCGTGGTCCGGGACAGTTCGCCGCCGAAGGCCGGGCTGAGACCGATGACGACCTCGTGCGGGTCTTCGCCCTTCGCGGCCTCGGCCTGCGGCACCAGCCAGGGCGGCGCGGTCGGGTCCTGCCGGCGCTCCCGCTCCAGGACCTTGTCGCGCGTCTGCAGGTCGCGCACGTTGCGCACCGCCTGCCAGCGCGCATCCGGCATGCGATAGCCGCTGCCCGGCCCCTGGTAGTCGTTGGGGTCGTTGAGCGCGCTGACCACCTTGCCGTCGCGCAGGATGGCGGAGGTCTGCAGATAGTCGCCGGAGATGCGCTGGCGCAGCATCAGCATCAGGTTGCGGGCCTCCGCGTCGAAGCCGCGCCGGGCGAGCGCGCGCACCACGTCCACCGCGGTCAGGCCCCGCTCGCGGATCGCATCGCTGATGCGCGTCACCTCGCCGGGCGTGAAGCTGTCGGTCTCCTGCGAGCCGGAGGCGGCCGCCACCGACACCATCCGCTGCTCGGAAACCTCGGCCAGCCCCAGCTCGGCGAACACGGCCGCGATGGCGCGGATCGCGCGCATGCGCAGGTGGCTCACCTCGCCTTCCTCGACCGGAGTGAGGCCGCCGTCGGCCTCGAAATCGCGCTGCAGCGCCAGATAGTCCTCGATCTCCTCTCCGTTGAAGAGAGAGGGATTGAAGGTGTTGTCGTATTTGCGGATCGATCCGAAGCCCGAGCACAGCAGGTCGGAGCCCGCCAGCAGGTAGGGCGTGATCTTGGCGCCCACCCGGATTTCGGATTCGCTGACACGCGTGTCGTTGCCGGAGGCGCATTCCAGCCCCAGCCACACCGCGATCAGGTTTTCGGCCATGAGCTCCCGCATTCCCCCCGCCATGGAGGTGGTCAGCGGGGCGCCGTCTATGCCGCCGTTCTGGGTGCCCTGCACGCCCATGGCCCGTTGCAGGCACAGGCAGCGCGCCTCCAGGTAGAGCACCGACTGGCGCTCGTGGAAGCCCATCAGCAGTTCGGCCGAGGCACCTGAGGTGCAGCGCGCCTTGATGCCGCGCGATGCGTAGGCGGCGGTCAGGAAAGCCTTGGACCAGGGCGTGTCGTCGCCGTCGATGAAGGCGGCCTCGGAACCGTAGACGGAGACGGTCTCGGCATAGGAGGTGAAGCCGGCCATGCCGATCTTGAGCTCCTCGGCTTCCTCGATGGAGCATTGGAAGAGCACGCCGCCACGCCCCACGGCGGCGCCCACCGCGCAGGCCATTGCGTTCGCCCAGGAGTTGGAGGCGACGCGCATCGTCGTCTCGATCTCGTCGAAGCCGAGCGCCACGGCGGTGGCGGCGTCGGCCGCGAGCTGGAGCGGGTCGTCCTTGGCATTGGTGACGTGGGCCTGGTTGCCGGGCGTGCGGCGCTGCCGCATCTTGGCATAGGCGAAGGCGATCTCCAGCGACGACATGGCCGAGACCACCGAGACGAGCTTGGCCGGGGTCATGCCGCGCGCCAGCCTCTCCAGCTTCGGGCGCGGCACGTTGATGTCCACGAGCATCCGGGCGACGTCCACCGGGTCCATCGCCATCGCCTCGCCGATCGCCTCCAGGTCGAGATGATGCGCGGCGATATAGGCGTCGAGGATGTCGAATTCGGCTTCGGGCTTGCCGTCGATCTCCACCACACGCCCGTCCTCGACCCGGACGGACGGGGAGGGGTCCCAGGGGCTGTGGAAGGTGGCGAAGCCCGCCTCGGGATCTTCGGCGGCGAACAGGTCGTGGCGCAGCATGCGGGCATCCCATTCGTCGAAGCGGCGCCAGCGGGGAGCGGAAGTCATTGTTCGTCTCCTTCCATGTCAGGCTCGGGTCCGGTTCTTCTTCGTCCTTGCGGATGCATGGCGGGCGCCGGTCAGAACCAGCGCAGCCAGATGAGCTGGATGACGATCAGGGCCACCACGTCCCAGAAAATGAGTTCGCCGACGGTGAACCACCCGCGTGTCCTGTTGAGGCGCCACAGGCCGAACCAGAATATCGCCGCCAGGACGGGGGGAACGAAGCTGGCGATGCTCACCGCAGTCTCTCCCCGGTCCTGGCATCGAAATAGTGCAGGGCCTCCCTCGGGAAGCGCAGGCCGAGCGGCTGGCCGGGCCTGAGGCCGTCGCAGTCCCGCTGGGTCCTGATCGTCAGCGAGTTCCCGCGGTTCTGGAAGATGAGCAGCGTTTCGGGCTCGATCAGTTCCTTGACGTCGAGGACAAGGGCCATTGCCCCCCCGGCTCCTTGCTCGGCGAGCTCGATCTGCTCCGGGCGGATGCCCAGGGTCACCGGCCCCTCCGGGCATTCAGCCGGGCATACGATGTCGCCTGCGCGGAACACGCCGTCCTCCACCGTGCCGTCGATGGTGTTCATGGCGGGCCGTCCCATGAACTCCGCCACGAACCTGTTGGCGGGCCGGCGATAGATGGCGCGCGGCTCGTCGAACTGCACGAGCTTGCCGTCCTTCAGGACCGCTATGCGCGTGGCCAGCGTCATGGCCTCTTCCTGGTCGTGGGTCACGAAGACGAAGGTCTTGTCCAGGCTCCGGTGCAGGCGGTTGAGCTCGGTGCGCATGTGCAGGCGCAGCAGCGCGTCGAGGTTCGAGAGCGGCTCGTCCATCAGGCATATGGTCGGCTCCCACACCAGCGCGCGCGCCACGGCCACGCGCTGCGCCTGCCCGCCCGAAAGCTGTGCCGGCTTGCGGTGCAGGTATGGCTGGATCTGGAGCAGTTCGGCGATGCTCTTCACGCGCCGCTCTACGTCGGCGGCGCCGTCCTTGCGGATGCGCAGCGGGTAGGCGATGTTCTCGAACACGCTCTTGTGGCTGTAGAGCGCATAATTCTGGAACACCATGCCGATGCCGCGAAGCCGCGGCGGCAGGCTGGTGATGTCCTGCCCGTTGAGCTCTATGCGGCCGTCCGACGGGGTTTCGAGACCGGCAAGGAGACGGCAGGCCGTGGTCTTGCCGGAGCCCGAGGGGCCGAGCAGGACGATGAACTCGCCCAGGTCGAATTCCAGATTCAGCCGGTCGAGCGCGGTCGTCCCGTCGGCAAATCTCTTGGTTACTTCTCTGAACGAGACAGCCATCAATGACTCCGTGAATTCTTGCGGTCTCAACCCTTGACGGCACCGAAGGTAAGGCCGCGGACGAGGTGCTTCTGAACCAGGAAAGTGAAGACGAGGATCGGCAGCGTGGCGACGACGGCGACGGCCGCCACCTGTCCCCACAAGGTTCCGTGCGGCGTTATCAATCCCGGAATGCCGACCGTCAGCGGCCTTCCTTCGAAGGCGACGAGGATGAAGGCATAGAGGAATTCGTTCCAGGACAGGATGAAGCAGAGCACCGAGGTGGCGGCCAGGCCGGGCGCCGCCATCGGCACGATGACCCTGACGAACGCCCCGAGCTTGGAGCGACCGTCCATCATCGCCGCTTCGTCGATCTCTTTGGGGATCTCGGCGAAGAACCCCCGCATCATCCACACCACCAGCGAAAGGTTGAAGCTGGTATGGGCGATGACCACGGAATAGATGGTGTCGGTCAGGCCCAGCACCGTGAAGAACATGAACAGCGGCACGGCGATCGAGATGGGCGGCGCCATGCGGGTGGTGAGGAAGAAAAAGAACAGGTCTTCCTTGCCCGGGAAATCCGTTCGCGCGAACACATATGCCGCCGGCGCTCCCACGCAGATCGACAGCACCGTCGACGCGGTGGAGATGATCAGCGAGTTGAAGACGAGGGGCAGGTAGTCCTTGCCGATGAAGACGGCCGGATAGTTGTCCAGCGTCGGCGTGAAGAACCAGCGCGGCACCGGCGACAGGATGTCCAGGCGGCCTTTGAAGGATGCCAGAAGTATCCAGAGATAGGGCGTCAGCGCCACGACGAGGACGCAGGCGAGAATGCCGACAGCCAGTATTTTGTAGGGCTTGCTCATCTTGCTCGCGCCTGCCGTGCGGACGGCTTCCAGTAGACGGCCTTGTAGAAGATCGAGCACAGTATCAGCACGACCAGATAGACCATGAACGCCACCGCCGCGCCGTAGCCGAGATTCCAGTTCTTGAAGTTCACGCGGTACGCGTAGATCGACAGCAGCTCGGAAACCGTGCCGGGGCCGCCGCCGGTCATGATGAAGACCTTGTCGAACTCCTTGAAGGCGTCGATGCCGCGCAGGAGCAGCACGAGCGCGATGATCGGCCTCAGCAGGGGCAGCATGATGTCGATGAACTGGCGCCACGGGCCGGCCCCGTCCATGGTGGCGGCCTCGAACGGCGACTTCGGCAAGCTCATCAGGCCGGCCAGCACGATCAGCGTCACGAACGGCGTCCATTGCCACACGTCGATGGCGATGATGGCCGGCATCACCAGATCGGGCGAGGAAAACACGGCGCTCGCCCGCGACAGCAGGCCGATCTTGTGCAGGTAATAGGTGACCATGCCGAAGTCGCCCTGCAGCAGCAGCCGCCAGATCAGCCCCACGGCGACCGGCGCCAGCATCATCGGCACCAGAAGCAGGGTCGTCAGCAGGCGCTGGCGCTCGATGAAGCGCCAGATCAGCCACGCCAGGAAGAAGCCGAGCAGGAATTCCACGGTCACGCTGACGACCACGAAGCGGATCGTCAGCCAGAACGAGTTCCAGAAGATGGAATCGTTCCGCACCAGATGGCGGAAATTGTCCAGCCCTATGAAAGCGCCGTTCTGATCCGGATTGGCGTAGCTGAGATCGGTCATCGCCGTATAGGTCATGTAGCCGAACGGCCCGACCAGGAAGACCAGGACGAGCAATGTCGCCGGCAGGATCAGGGGCAGCGACGCGCCCCGGTCCAGCAGGTATTGCCCGCGCGCGGATTGTTTCGTTCTGTTCATGATCTTCACCGATGCTTTCCCCGCAGGCGGCCTGGTGGCCCCGGCGGGGAAAGGTGGAACGGTACGGGCAGGTCCGGCCTCGTCACTCGACCGGATACTTCATGGGCGCGCAAGACCCGAGCAGGGTGGAGATTTCCTGCGCCGACGTGTCGAGCGCTTCCTTGGCGGACTTTTCATCCGCGAGATAGGACGACAGCTCGCGCACCAGAATGTCGGTCATTTCGCCCGACAGCGGCACCGTGGGTTTCGGCTTCGCCACCTCGTTCGATTCCATGGACGCCTTGGAATAGGGAAGCTTCTGCACGTCGGCCGAGGCATAGACGTCGGGACGCGCCGATGCGCCGCCATGCAGGTGCTGCCGGAGCTGCTGGTCGTAGTCCATCATCCACTGGACGAAGAGGTAGGCCGCCTCCTTGTTCTTGGATTCGGTGGGAATGAGATAGGTCCAGCCTTCCACCTGCGCGACCTTGCCGCCGTCGCCCTGCGGCACCAGGTCGAAGCCCATTTTGCCTACGACCGTCGAGGCCGTTTCATCCACGGCCACCGCATAGGTGGAGTCGTTCCACATGATGAGTTGGGCAACCTCGCCCTGCTGCATCAGCGCCATGACGTCGTCCCAGAAATAGTTCAGCGTGTCCGGCGGCGAGAAGGCCTTGAGGCTCTTGTAATATTCCGTCGCGGCGATGGCCTGCGGGCTGTTGACGACCACGGGGCCGCATTCCGAGCCCGATTTCGTCTCGAGCATGTCGCCGCCGAAGGAATAGAGGAAGTTGAGCCACTCGTACCAGAGCGCCTCGTGCCGCTTGCCCTGCAGGGCGGTGCCGAAAAGCCTCTGGTCCGGCCGCGTGAACCATTCGGCGATGTCGCGATATTGCTGCCAGTTCTGCGCCGGCGCCAGGTCGTAGCCGTATTTGGCCTTGAAGCCTTCCTTTTCATGGTCGTCCGACAGGAGATCGGAACGATACCACATATACATGGTCAGCGCGGTGAACGGAAAGCCGTAGTCCTTGCCGTCGTACCAGGAGATTTCCTTCCACAGCCGTTGATAGAGCTGATCCTCGGGCTTGAAATCCGGGTCGCGCAATTGCGGGTCTGCCATGAAGGCGTCCACCGGGACCACATGGCCGTTGGTGACGAACTTGCCGAGCTCCCGGTGCGGCTGGATGATGAAGTCGTAGCGCCCGCGCTTCGAATTGAGGTCGAGCATCACCTTGCTGACCGCCTCCGAATGCTCGTACATCTCGATCTCGACCTTGATGCCGGTGCGCTTCTCGAATTCGGGGGCGAGTTCCTTCATCGCCTCCAGCGGCGGAAGCGCCTCGCCGATGGTGCGGATGGTGGCGCCCTTGTAGGGCGCTGCCGCTTCTTCCAGCGACCAGGCGGCGGCATGTGAAACCGGCCCCAAGGTCATCACGGCGCTCAACGCCGCCGTGATGGTCAGCATGCGTATGGTCGAACCATTTCCAAGCATCTCTTCTCCCCTGTGTTCTGTTTCTGGAATGCTTCAGATGAAGGCGGTTTCCCGGTGCCGGACCGCATGTGGACCCCGCCGCGGCGGCGAATGCCGCCGCCCGGCTTATCTCGTCTCACGCCTTCCGCGTTTGCGGACAGCCGGTCATGCCCGGACTGCCGCCGGTCGCTGCGGCACGGACGCCCGTGCGCAGAAGAGCCTTCGTGCGGAGTGGAGCCTGTCTATGCGGAATCCGGCCCTGTCGCGGACCATCTCGTTCCTCCCTTGTATACGCCAGAAGCACCTGCGGACCTCCCCGCGCTCCCGGCATGTGGAACCCTTCCCGCCTCGCGGCCAGCCTATGACGCCGCATTTCACGGCTCAAGCAGCATATGCCCGGGATCGCTCGCAGCACCGCCCATGCAGGCGATGAATGCATATTCCACAGATTGGCAAAATCTTATACGACACTCCCGTTCATGGGATATTTCCCATTCAGAATAAGTAGGAAGGCATATTACATTTGTGATAGGAGCGCGGTGTCGTGAGCGGGGAGGATACGAAGGCGGTTCCCAAGGGGATTTCAGGGGGGATTTCAGGCAGGAAGCTTCTGTCGCAGCCGGAATGGTATGTCGCGCTGGGCGATCTCCTGTCGCTGGCCGGCAGCCCGGATTTTCCGGATGCGCTCGCAAGCACGGTCAGGAGCCTGACCCAGTTCGACTATACGGTCACCTTCGCCTATAACGGCCCCGACACCCCCGTCTGCCTGCACCATACTTTCCAGCCCAAGCAATTCGAGATCCACGTCACTGAATACGAGATCGGCCCCTATCTCCTCGATCCGTTCTACAAGGCGTCCGTCAACGGGTTGAGATCCGGCCTGTACCGCCTTGCCGAACTGGCGCCGGACCAGTTCTACAAAAGCGAATATTATCGCTCCTACTATGTGCAGACCGGCCCGGTGGACGAGATCGCCTTCTTCATCCCCGGCAACAGGAACTGGACCATCGTCACCTCGCTGATGCGCGCGCCGAGCCAGCCGGCCTTTTCGGCCCACGACCTGCGGACGCTCCGCTGCATCGAGCCTCTGCTCAGGAAAATCGTGGAGGCCCATTGGCAGGCCGACGACCGCCTCAAGGCGGTCAATTCGGCGCAGGACGAGAAGGAGGTGCTGCGGCGGACCGTGCAGGATGCGCTGCGCCATTGGGGCATGCCTGCGCTGACGCCCAGGGAGATGGAGGTGGTGGGGCTGGTGCTGGAAGGGCACTCCTCGGAATCGATCTCCAACATCCTCGGCATATCGGCGGGAACGGTGCGCATTCACCGCAAGAACATCTATGCCAAGATGCGGATTTCCTCCCAAAGGGAGCTTTTCGCCATATTCATGAAGTCTCCCATGATGAGCGTGAAGTCCTCGCAGCCGTAGCTGGCAGGCCGGTTCGCGGCGCCGCGGCGCCTTGCGTATTAGGAGCATTGGCTGGCCGTGATCAGGCCCTTCCCAAGGCTTTCTCCCTTCCCAAGCTTTCCTCGTGAGCGCGTCCGTGCCGGCCGGGTTCATGGCCGCTGCAGGCAGTCGCGCGAAAATTCTCGCAAGTTCTCGATCCCGTCGGGTGCCGTTCTTCCAAAAGATATTCGTTTGTCCTGCGATGTGATGTTTATTTCCGGAGGAAATGAAAACGGCTGGCCGGTTGATTAAACCCTGCCTCGCAGGCATAAGATAAGCCTGCGAGTGGAAAGAGGGAGCGTGTCTTGCTGTTTCGACTTGGCCGGAAATATCAACATCTGACCCATGGCCTGGGCTGTGCCTGCCACAGCCCGCAGGCGCAGCAACTGCTTGCGCGCATCGGCAGGGGGATGTCGCGCCGCTCGGTGCTGAAGGCAGTGGCGGCGAGCCTTGCGGCTCCTGCCCTCGGCATTGTCAGCCCTGCCTTCGCGCAAAGCCCGGCAAGGCCGACCCTGCTCAGCAACGTGAATATTTTCGACGGCACGAGCGGCAAGCTTGTCGAAGGCCGGGGTGTGCTGATCGAGGGCAATCTCATCAAGGCCCTTGTCGCTTCCGCCGATACGGTGGCCGATGCCGAAGTCATCGACTGCGGCGGGCGCACGCTGATGCCGGGCATGATCGACGCGCACTGGCATTCGATCCTCGCAGGCATATCGCAGCTTCACCACGGTTCGCGATGTCGGCGGCCCGTCCTTCGCGCTCAAGCGCGCCATCGACGAGGGGCGCATCGCCGGCCCGCGCATCTATCCTTCCGGCGCCATGGTCTCGCAGACCTCCGGGCACGGCGACTTCCGCATGCGCACCGACCTGCCGCGCACGCCGCAAAGCGACCTCAGCGTGGCCGAGCGGGCCGGCATCGCGGCGATCGCCGACGGCGAGGCGGAGGTGCTGCGCCGGGTGCGCGAGCAACTGATGCTGGGCGCCAGCCAGATCAAGATCATGGGCGGCGGCGGGGTCGCCTCCACCTACGATCCGATCGACGCGCTGCAATATTCGGAGGCCGAGATGCGGGCGGCGGTGTCCGCGGCGGCGGACTGGGGCACCTATGTCTGCATCCATGCCTACACCTCCGCCGCCGTCCAGCGCGCCCTGGCGAGCGGGGTCAAGTCGATCGAGCACGGCCAGCTTGCGGACGAGGAGACGGTGAAGCGCATCGCGGACGCGGGCGCCTGGTGGAGCATCCAGCCATTTCTTGCCGACGAGGACGCCAACACCTACCCGTCGCCCGAGCAGCGCGCGCAGCAGCAGAGGATCGCCGAGGGCACAGTCCGGGCGGTCGAACTGGGACGCAAGCACAATGTCAGGATGGCGCTGGGCACCGACATATTATTCAGTCCCAGGGGAACCGTGACGCAGGGCAAGCAACTGGCCAAGTTCGCCCGCTGGTACGACAATGCCGAGGTGCTGCGGTTGCTCACCAGCGGCAATGCCGAGCTTGCCGGCCTTTCCGGGCCGCGCAATCCCTATCCGGCCGGGCTGGGCCGCATCGAGGCGGGAGCCTATGCGGACATTCTCGTGATCGACGGCAATCCGCTGGAGGACATCTCCCTGATCGCCGACCCGGACCGGACGATGAAACTCGTCATGAAGGACGGGCGCATCCACAAGAACACGCTTGCAGCCTGAGGGACAACATCTTGAACAGATATGCTCTTGCCGTTGCCATGACCCTGTGCGGCGCCCAGGCCGTCTATGCCGCCGACATCGTGCCCGGCCAGCCCGTGGAGGCGGCGCCGGTGGCGGCCGAGCGTCCGGGCTGGGCGGTGCAGATCACGCCCTACATGTGGGCGGCGGGGTTGAAGGGAAACATCTCTCCGTTCCGGCACGGCCCGACGATCGGCGTCGAGAAATCGTTCTCCGACGTCTTGAGCGACCTCGACTTCGGCGGGTTCGTCAATGTGTGGGGCCGCTACGACCGCTTCGTCTTCTCGGGCGACGCCATGTATGTGAACACAACCGAAAGCCATGCCTCCGGCCCGCTGCCGGTTCCCGTGCCGCCCGGCACGGTCGTCAATGGAAGCGTCGATTCCAAGCAGTTCATGGCCACCCTGCAGGGCGGCTATCGCCTCGTCGATACCCCGCAATTCACCCTGGATGCGCTTGGCGGCGTGCGCTTCTGGCACATCTCCAACGACGTGACGGTCAGCGCCCTGGGGCTGTCGCGCAGCTATGGCGAGAGCTTCGGCTGGGTGGACCCGGTGGTCGGCGCTCGCGCCTTCCTTCACCTGACGGAAAAGCTGTCGGTGCAGGCGCAGGCCGACATCGGCGGCTTCGGCGCGGGCTCCGACCTCACCTGGTCGGCGCTTGCCACCGTCAACTACACCTTCACGGACCATTTCTCCGTTTCGGCGGGCTACAAGGTGCTGAAGGTCGACTACGACCACGGCGGCCATGTCTACGACACGCGCCTGAGCGGCCCGGTTCTGGGCGTGACTTATCGTTTCTGACCGGTCGGGGCAGGGGGCGCTGGCCGTTATGTCACGGCGGGTCCTTGCTTCGCCCGAGGGCCAGTTGCCCCTGTCGTAGCCGCCTTCCGTGCTGATGAGGTGGCCGGGCTGGTAGGACACCCGCACGGTGGTGATCGGGCCCAGGTCGTTCCATGTGGTGCGGTGCAGGATCAGCAGCGCCTGTCCCTGCCGGGTCTGCAGCAGCCTTGCCTCGCGCCTGTCCGCATTCGCGGCCGAGAACGCCAGTTCCGCCCGCAGATAGGGCGCGTTCCGCACCAGCCATTCATTGGCGTTGAGCTGCCAGAAGTCGACTTCCTCCAGCCCCGGTGCGGCGCGCGGGTTGATCCAGCGGTCCTCCAGCTGGAAGGGGCGGCCGTCGCCATAGTGCACCGCCCGCATGTGGATCAGAGGCTCGCCTTCCGGAAGGCCGAGCCTCGCCGCGATCTCTGCCGGAACCGGGCTGCGCCGCTGCGCCACGACGCGGTAGCTGTAGGTCATGCCGGCCTGCTCGACCTGCTCGCGCACGATGGGGATCGACAGGATCGTCTTGCGGATGGGATCGACCGCCACGCGCGTGCCCGCCCGGCGGCGGCGATCCAGCAGCCCCTCGTCGGCCAGCAGTTGCAGCGCCTTGTTCACCGTGGCCCGCGCCACCTCGAATTCGATGGCAAGGTCGGCTTCGTCGGGGATGCGGTCGCCCTGCCGCCATTCGCGCTCGACGATGCGGCGGCGCACCTCGTTGGCGATGTTCTGCGCCTTGGGCGATGTCGGGCCGGCTTGCCTGTCGGTCATGTCCGCTCCTGCGATCTGCTTGTTCGGCGCATACAATCGAGCATGATCCGGCCATGGTCCATATGCCATCGGCCGCGGCCGTTCCACCCGGCCCTTATCGGGGCCTTCATCCGTCCCCCGGCGCATCGGCCGTCATCTCGCCGATGCGGATCGCGTTGTCCTGAATAAGTTTATACATACTCAAAAAATAAGTCTATACATAGAACCTGAATTGTGATTTAGGGGCGGCCAGGGTGAAGCGATCGGTCCGGGCGCCGTTCAGGCGGCCCGGGGCATCCCCGCCCGGCCGAGCTTTCCCGCCGCGCATCGGGCGTTGCCCCTTGCGTGCCCGTGTCCTTGGAGGCTGACATGCCTGAATTCGTCCTGGTGCCCGGCCAGGCTGCCCCGGCCGAATGCGAGCGGCCTGTCGCGCTCTCGCCGGAGCTGCCGGCATGAGCGGGCCGCTGGGCGTACCCCTGGGCCGACCCCTGAGCGGGATCAGGGTGCTCGACCTTTCCCGCGTCCTTGCCGGTCCGTATTGCACCGCGCTGCTGGCGGACCTCGACCGCTGGCGCCGCGGCTATCCCGTCGCAGCCC
>ERZ778021.2109-NODE-2109-length-19243-cov-5.052064_pt1 | contig 19243 bp, 18 predicted proteins | sample MGYA00375751_ERZ778021 | MGnify/ENA primary metagenome ERZ778021 (study PRJEB29350, sample SAMN05389814) | bioreactor metagenome | isolation source: Thiocyanate stock bioreactor | place: South Africa: University of Cape Town | collected 2013-08-29 ... | reverse complement strand
GGGGAGGTTCGCTCAGGGTCCATCGGACCTCCCTGGCGGGCGCGGGCAGCGGTTCGGTTCGGGGACGAATTCTTTTCGTGGGGAAGAGCTGATGCACCTCGGACCCCCGCGTGTCCCAGGCAGAGTTGGATCAGCTCAGCTGCCCGGCAGCCAGGGGTCCGACCAGTGGGTGACGCCCTTGACCAGGTCGTTCGCCGCTTTCGGGCCCCAGGTCCCCGGTTTGTACGGGTGCACTTTGCCGGGCTTGTCGAGCAGGGGCTGGACCACGCGCCAGGTCTCTTCGATCGCGTCCTGGCGGGTGAAGAGGGTGTGGATGCCGTGCAGGGCGTCGCCGAGGAGGCGCTCGTAGGGCTCCGGGTCGGCGCCCGGCTCGCGTTCGAAGAGCACCTCGAGGTCGGCCGGGTCGAAGTCGTCGGTGCCCGCCGCTTTCGCGTACATCCGCATCCGCGAGCCCGGTTCGGGCTCGATCCGGAAGGTCATCGCGTTCGGTTCCGGCGTCTTGCCGTGGCCGATCCCGAGCAGCGGCGGCCGGCGGAACACCGCGGTCACCTCGCTCGACTTCGCCGGCAGGCACTTGCCCGCGCGGATGAAGAAGGGGACGCCGCTCCAGCGCCAGTTGTCGACCGAGACTTCCAGCGCCGCGAAGGTCTCCGTCTTCGACCGTTCCTGCACCCCGTCGACGGCGAGGAAGCCGTCGTACTGACCGCGCACGTAGCGTTTCGGGTCGGCCGCCCGCATCGCCTTGAAGAACTCCAGCTTCTTGTCGCGGATCGAGTCCGGGTCGTTGCCGCTCGGCGGCTCCATCCCGATCAGCCCCAGCACCTGCAGGGCGTGGTTCTGGATCACGTCGCGCATCGCCCCGACCGCGTCGTAGAAGCGGCCGCGATCGTCGACGCCGAAGTCCTCGGCGATCGTCATCTGCATGTGGGAGATGTAGCTGCGATTCCAGACCGGCTCGAGGATCGAGTTGGCGAAGCGCAGGTAGGTGATGTCCATCACCGGCTCCTTGCCGAGGTAATGGTCGATCCGCAGGATCTGTTCCTCTTCCAGCACCTCGCGCAGTTCCTCGTTCAGCTCGCGCGCCGACTCGAGGTCGTGGCCGAACGGCTTCTCGATCACCACGTGCGCGTGGTTCACCAGCCGCGCCTTGCCGAGCCCTTTCACCACGGTGGCGAAGAGCGAGGGCGGGATCTCCAGGTAGAAGACCGGCTGTTTCGCTTTGCGAAGAGCTTTCTTCACCCGTTTGTAGGTGTCGTCGTCGCCGTAGTCCCCCTGCACGTAGCTGAGCCGGCTGAGCATCGAGTCGAGGGCGGCCGGGTCGGGGCCCTTCACCGTCGCCTCGACCGCCGCGCGGGCGTGCGCGCGGAGCGCCTCGTCGTCCCAGTCGTCGAGCGCGACGCCGACGATCGGGATGTTCAGCACGCCCGACTTCTCCATCCGGTAGAGCGCCCGGAAGGTCATTTTCTTCGCCAGGTCGCCGCTGATCCCGAAGATCGCCAGTACGTCGGCGGTGCGATCGCGATGTCCCTTCGTCCGGGTCGGCATCTGGCCCGCAGGCTACCGCCTAGGATGGTCCCGTTCCCCGCAGCAGCGCCGACCAGGAGGATTGAGAATGGAGCTCGGAATCGTCGGCCTCGGCCGCATGGGGGCCAACATGGCCCGCCGGCTGATGAAAGACGGCCACACGATCGTCGCCTACGACGTCAGCGCCGATGCCGTCAAAGGGCTTGAAGCGGAGGGTGCGACCGGCGCCTCCTCGCTGCAGGATCTGGCCGACAAGCTGACCGCGCCGCGCTCCGTCTGGATCATGGTCCCGGCCGGGGACATCACCGAACAGACGGTGGAAGGGCTGGAAGGGGTGCTGGAGTCGGGCGACGCGATCGTCGACGGCGGCAACACCTACTACCGCGACGACATGCGGCGGGCGAAACGGGCCGGCGAGAAGGGGATCGACTACGTCGACTGCGGCACCAGCGGCGGCGTCTTCGGCCTCGAGCGCGGCTACTGCCTGATGATCGGCGGCCCCGACAACGCGGTGAACCGGCTCGATCCGATCTTCGCCACGCTCGCCCCGGGCGTCGACGCGGCGCCGCGCACCCCGGGCCTCAGCGGCGAGCCGAGCAGCGCCGAGAACGGTTACCTCCACTGCGGCGCGAACGGCGCCGGCCACTTCGTGAAGATGGTCCACAACGGGATCGAGTACGGGATCATGGCCGCCTACGCCGAGGGGCTGAACGTGCTCGACAATGCCGACGCGGGCAAGACGAAACGCCTGAACGACGCCGAGACGGCGCCGCTCGACCAGCCCGAGTTCTACGAATTCGACCTCGATATCCCGGCGATCTCGGAGCTCTGGCGGCGCGGCTCGGTGGTCGGCTCGTGGCTGCTCGACCTGACCGCGGCGGCGTTCGTCGAAAGCCCCGAACTGGCCGACTTCAGCGGCCGCGTCTCCGACTCGGGCGAGGGGCGCTGGACCTCGATCGCGGCGATCGAGGAGGGCGTGCCGACCCCGGTCCTCACCACCGCCCTGCACGAGCGCTTCTACTCGCGTGACCTCGGCGACTTCGGCGACAAAGTCCTCTCGGCGATGCGGATGCAGTTCGGCGGCCACAAAGAGCGGGACAACTGAGCCCGCCATGCCGATCGATCTCGAGGTAGTCGCGGACGAAAAGGCGGCCGCGCGGCGGGCGGCGGAGCTGATCGCCGCGGCGGGCGCGGAGGCGGTGGCCGACCACGGCTCGTTCTCGTTCGCGATGAGCGGCGGGCGCTCGCCCTGGTCGATGCTGGCGATCCTCGGCGACTCGGACGCGATGCCGTGGGCGGAGACCGAGCTCTTCCAGGTCGACGAGCGGATCGCCTCGCCCGGCTCCGAGGACCGCAACCTCACCCACATGGTGCTCGGCCTCTCGATGGACCACCAGTCGGCGCTGCGGCCGATGCCGGTCACACACCGGGACCTCGACGAAGCGGCGCACGAATACGAAACCTCGCTGCCCGACCGCCTCGACCTCGTCCACCTCGGGCTCGGCCCCGACGGCCACACCGCCTCGCTGGTTCCCGGCGACCCGGTCCTCGAGGTCACCGACCGCCGCGTCGCGATCACCACCGACGAGTACCAGGGCCACCGCCGCATGACCCTCACCTACCGGGCCCTCGCCGAAGCCCGCAAGATCATCTGGCTGGTCACCGGCGAGGAGAAGCGCGGCCCCCTCCAGCAGCTGCTCGCCGCCGACCCCGCGATCCCCGCCGGCCGCGTCCGCAACGAATCGATGTCGATCGTCGCCGACCAGGCCGCCCACCCGCAGTAGCCCCCTCTCCCGCCGACCGTGCACTTGAGCACACCAGGGCGTGGCTAACTGCACGGTCGAGCGATCGCCTCGCGCAGCTTTGTGACGCGGGGATCGTCGGGGGAGGAGAGGCGTTGGGCCCAGGCGACGATTTCTTCGACGTCGAGGTCTCCGGTCGCAGTGAGGATCGCCTCGATGTCGGGCCAGTCCTTCGGCCGATCGAGCATCGCCTTGCGGACGATCAGGTGCTCGGCCGAGACGATCGGGATCGTCCCGTCTCCGAATGGGACCTCACGCACCGCGTCGGGCATCGTCCCGTGCAGCGCGTCTCCTCCAAAGAAGAGGTGGATGTCATTGCGATCCCACCGGATCCGCACCTCCCGGTCACGTCGAAGCTCCTCGTGGCCGATGTCGCTCGCCAGTCCCAGGCCGGCGAAGGCCGCCTTGATGGCCGGCCACTCGTGGAGCGGCGCAAAAAGGTTGACGTCGACATCGATCGTCACCCGCGGCTCGCCGTAGTAGGCGAGGGCGATGGCTCCCCCGAACGCATGGTGCAGCCCGGCTCGATCGAAAGCTGAGTGGACCGTCAAGACCTTGCCCACCAGAGGCTCGCCGTCCTTCGGGCGACGTCCCTGGGGAAGCGCGTCAGCGAGGTCGAGTAGATCTCCTAGGGCGCCCGCGCGTTCTTCCATCGATGCTCCGATCCATTCGCGCACCGACTGCCCCTCCAAGTCATGCGCCGCCGGCCGGATCCTTGGACGCGCTGCTGCTTCCGAAGGGCCGTCGGATGGCGGGGTATCTCCGGCTCGGGAATTCGCCTGGGTCACGTTCGACGAACGTAACAAGGGGGCGATTTGCACCGGTCAGGCCAAGGCGACTTCGGTTGCGGTGGGTTGCGGCGTAATCTCTCTGGGGAGATGAGCACCTGGGGAACTACTACGGCTGCGCCTGCCCCGCGGGCGGGGACGGTGGAGGTGCTGGTGGGGCTGTTGGCGGAACTCGAGGAGGCGACCGAATCGGGGGTCTTCTACGACCGGGTGTGCCAGGCGGTGGTGACGCTGACGTCGATGAAGCGGGCGGTGCTGCTGCTCCATGACGAGACCTATCGGTCGGTGATCCCGGTGGGGGCGTCGGGGATCGAGCCGGAGCTGATGAAGCGGATCGGCGGCACGATCGACGAGACCCCGATCGCCCAGATCGCGCTGGAGGAGGACCGGGTGGTGGAGGTGAACGTGAACGGGGTCGACGGCGGCCTCGCCGAGCACGTCCCCGCCCGTTACGCCGAGCTGCCCGAAAGCGCCTACCTGACCTGCACGCCGATCAGCGCCGCGCGGCGCTGGCTCGGGGTGATCTTCGCCGACCGCGAAGGGGAGGACTTCCCCCTCGACGACGGCGAGCGGGAGACGATGATGACGCTGGGCCAGCTCGCCGCCCTGACCGCCAGCGTCGAGCACTCGACCGAGCAGCGCGGAAGCGAGCTGACCCGCGACCTGCACGAGAACGCGATCCAGCGGCTGTTCGGCGTCGCCCTTGCGATCGGCTCCGACGACGAGCTCTCGACCACCGAGAGGCGGCGCTGCCAGGAGGAGCTGCGCTCGGTGGTCGCCGACCTGCGCAACGCGCTCACCCGGCCGCTGGAGACGCCCGCCAAGCCGACCAAGGCCTGCCTCGGCGAACTGCTCGACCGGCTGGTCGAGCGCCGTCCCGAGTTGCGCGTCGACTGGCCCGACGGGGTGGAGGTGCCCGCCGACCTCGAGCCGGTCGCCCAACTGGTCCTGAACGAGGCGCTCCGCAACGTCGACCGTCACGCGAAGCCGACCGCGATCGAGGTCCGCGTCGCCTCCGACGGCGAGACCTTCAGCCTCTCGATCGAAAACGACGGCGCCGGCGACGGCCGCTCCACCCGCGGCGGCGGCCTCGGGCTGCGGCTGGCGGCGCTGGAAGCGCTCCGTTACGAGGGCCTGGTCGAGTTCGGCTCCCCCGACGGCGACCGCTGGAAGGTCCGCCTCGTCGTCCCGGTAGGTGATAGATGAGCACCGAGCAGCGCGGGCTGCGGGTGCTGGTCGTCGACGATCACGACGTCGTGCAGTGGGGCTTCCGCCTCCTGCTTGAGCGCCAGAGCTGGGTCGAACGCTGCCTCGCCGCCTCCTCCGGCGCCGAGGCGGTCCAGGTCTGCCGCAAAGTCCAGCCCGAGGTCGCCCTCGTCGACATGCTGCTCGGCTCCGAGTCGGGCGCCGAGGTCTGCGAGGAGATCCACCAGGTCAGCCCCCGCACCAGGGTGCTGCTGATCTCCGGCGCCGGGATCATCTCCCCCAACGTCGCCCGCACCGCCGGCGCCGCCGGCTTCATCTCCAAGGACTGGTCGGCGGTCGACGTCGTCCGCGCCGTGCGCCGCGTCTCCCAGGGCCACGAGGTCTTCGCCGAAGCGCCGCTCGACTCGCCGCTCTCGGAGCGCGAGCAGGAGGTCCTCTCGCTGATCGCCACCGGCTCGACCAACAAAGAGATCGCCGGGCTCCTGCACCTCTCGCCGCACACCGTGAAGGAGCACACCAGTGCGATCTACCGTAAGCTCGGCGTGCGGAATCGGGCAGAGGCCACCCGCCAGGCGCAGCGCCTGAAGATCCTCGTCTGACGGCCCCTCCGCCCGCTCAGGATCGCCCCCCGAATGGAGGGACCTGAATCGGCCGCGCGTCACCCCTGCGTCCGGCCGGACCAATACTCCTTACAAGTGCCCAGCGCCACTCCAGATACCGCCCTACTTTTCCCCGGCCAGGGGAGTCAGACGTCGACGATGGCCGCCGTCAGTGCAGCCGAGCGCCCCGACCTGGTCGCCCAGGCGCGCGAGGAACTGGGCGCCGACGCCTTCGAGCAGATCGGCGAGGGCACCCACTTCGCCCAGCCTGCCCTCTTCATCGCCGGGCTCGCCCACTGGAAGGCCGGCGGGGAGCCCGACGCCGCCTTCTACGCCGGCCACTCGCTCGGCGAGCTGCCGGCCCTGGTCGCCGCAGGCGCCCTCGACGCCGCCGCCGGCCTCCGCCTCGCCGTCGTCCGCGGGCGGCTGATGGAGGAGGCCTCCGCGGTCCGCCCCGGCGGCATGGTCGCCGCGCTCGGCGGCAGCGACGAGGTGGTCCGCAAGGTCGCCGAGGAGTTCGGCCTCACCCTCGCCAACGACAACGCGCCCGGCCAGATGGTCCTCTCCGGGGACTCCGAGAAGGTCGGCGAGGCGCGCAAGGCGCTGCGCGCCGAAGGCGCCAAGGCGATTCGCCTGCCGGTCGCCGGCGCCTTCCACTCGCCGCTGATGGAGCCCGCCGTCCCCGGCTATCGCGACGCCCTCGCAGAAACCGAGTTCACCGCCGTCGAGGGCGCCTTCTCCTGCATCACCGCCGCCCCCTTCGACGACGTCCGTGCCGACCTCCTCGCCGCTCTCACCGAGCCGGTGCGCTGGCGCGACACGCTCGCCGCGATGCAGGCCGCCGGCGCCACCGCCTTCGTCGAGACCGGCCCCGGGGACATCCTCACCGGCCTCTCCCGTCGTACCCTCGGCGAGGAGGTCGAGAGCCGCTCGCTCGCCGACGAGATCGAGCTCCCCGTCCCCGCCGAGGAGACCGCGGGATGACCCCGGAGACCACCGAGACCGTCGCCGCCCCTGCCGTCGCCGCCGCGCCGCTGGTCCGCTGCGGCGCCGAGATGGCGAGCGTCGGCACCGCCCTGCCCGCCACCGTCGTCCCCAACGCGGCGATCGCCGAGCGGCTCGGCATCGACGCCGACTGGATCCTCAAACGGACCGGGATCGAAGAGCGCCGCTCCGCCCAGCCCGGCGAGATGCTCTTCCAGTTCGCCGCCGCGGCCGGCGCCGAGGCCCTTGCCGAGGCCGGGGTCGAGCCCGCCGAGGTCGACCTGATCGTCCTCGCCACCACCTCCAACGAGGAGCTGATGCCCGCCGCCTCTCCCCGCGTCGCCGATCTGCTCGGCTGCACCGAGGCGGGCTGTTACGACGTCAATTCAGCCTGCACCGGCTTCCTCAGCGCCGTCTCCGTCGCCTGCGGCCAGATCGAATCTGGTCGCGCGGTTAACGTCCTCGTCATCGGTGCCGACCTGATGATGCCCCTGACCGACCCCGAGGATCGCGGCACCGCCGCCGTCTTCGCCGACGGCGCGGGCGCGGTGCTGATGCGCGGCACGATGGAGAGCCGCGTCGGCCCGATCGTCCTGCGCTCCGACGGCTCCCGCGCCGACCTGATCAAGATCGACCGTGACGACCTGGTGATCCGCATGCAGGGCCACGAGACCTTCAAGTACGCGGTCGACCTGATGGCCGAGTCGACCACCGAGGCGGTCCAACTTGCGGGCCTGGGGCTGGACGACGTCGACCTCTTCGTCTACCACCAGGCCAACGCGCGGATTCTGCGCGCGGTCGGCGAACGGCTCAGCCTGGTCCCCGGCCGCGTGGTCGACTCGATCGCCAAGCTCGGCAACACCTCGGCGGCGACGATCCCGCTGGCGCTCGCCCAGGCGAAGCGCGCGGGCGACCTGCGCCACGGCTCCCGCGTCCTGCTCGGTGCCTTCGGCGCCGGCCTCAGCTGGGGCGCCACCGTGATCGAGTGGGGCGGGGAGGTGAGCGTCGGTGTCTGAGCGTCCCGAAGGCTGCGCCCTGGTCACCGGGGCCTCGCGCGGGATCGGCGCGGCGAGCGCGCTGATGCTGGCGGCCGACGGCTGGCCGGTCCGCGTCAACTACCGCTCCGACGAGGCGGGGGCGAAAGAGGTCGTCGCCCGGATCGAGGCGGCGGGCGGCACCGCGACCCTCTGGCAGGGCGACGTCGCCGACGCCGAGGACGTCGCCCGGATCGTCGCGCCCGGCGACGACGGCCCGGTCCTGGTCCTCGTCAACAACGCCGGCGTTCGCGTCGACAACCTCTCGCCCTCGCTCACCGACGAGGACTGGGCGACCGTGATCGACACCAACCTCACCTCGACCTTCCGCGCCACCCGCGCCGCGCTGCCGAAGATGATGCGCGCCCGCTTCGGCCGCGTGATCAACGTCAGCTCGGTGGCGGGCATCCGCGCCAACCCCGGCCAGGCCAACTACTCGGCCTCGAAGGCGGGCGTGATCGGCTTCACCAAGACCGTCGCCGCCGAGGTGGCGCGCCGCGGCGTAACCGTGAACGCGGTGGCCCCGGGCGTGATCGAGACCGCCTTCACCGAGGACGTCCTCGAGGGCGACCTGGCAAAGGCGATCCCGGCCCGCCGGGTCGGTACCCCGGAGGAGGTGGCGGCCTGCATCCGCTTCCTCGCCTCCGCGCAGGCTTCATACGTGACCGGAACGACGCTGACCGTGGACGGCGGCCTCAGCGCCTGACTTCATCAACAGGATCCCAAAGGAGAAAGAACGCATGGCAACGCAAGTGAGCACCGAGAACGTCGAGAAGACGATCTACGACGGCCTCGTCGAGCTCGGCACCGAGCGCGACGACCTCTCGCGCGAGGCGACCCTGGAGAGCCTCGACGTCGACTCGCTCGACCTGGTCGAGCTGGCCCAGATCGTCGAGGACGAGTACGGCGTCGAGCTGAAAGGCGACGACGTCAAGGACGTGAAGACCGTCGGCGAGGTCATCGACCTGGTGGTGGCGAAAGCAGGATGACGCGGCGCGTCGTCATCACGGGAGTCGGTGCCGTCACCCCGCTGGGGATCGGGTCCGACACCTTGATCGACCGCTGGCTGGCGGGCGAAAACGGGATCGCGGACGGCTTCGGCCGCTGCCTCGATTTCGATCCGGCCGACTTCATCTCGAAGAAGGAGGCCCGGCGCGCCGACCGCTTCACCCAGATGGCGATCGTCGCCGGGGACGAAGCGGTCAAGCAGGCGTTCGGCGAGGGGGGCGAGCTGCCCTACGACTCTTACCGGGTCGGCTGCGTGATCGCGACCGGGATCGGCGGCCTCGTCTCGCTCGAGCGTGAGCAGGAGAAACTCATCACCAAAGGGCCGAAAGCGGTGTCGCCGCTGGCGGTGCCGCTGATGATGGGCAACGCGGCGGCGGCTGCGGTCTCGATGCGCCACGGCCTGCGCGGCCACAGCTACGCGGTCTCTTCGGCCTGCGCGGCGGGGAACAACGGGATCGGCGACGCCGCCCGGATCATCCAGGTCGGCGACGCCGACGCGATGGTCACCGGCGGCGCCGAGGCCTGCATCACCGGGGTCGCCACCTCCGCCTTCGCGGCGATGGAAGCGACCTCGGCGAGCGGCATCTCGCGGCCGTTCGACGCCCGTCGCGACGGCTTCGTGATGGGCGAGGGCGCCGGCGTGCTGGTGCTGGAGGAGAAGGAGGTGGCGGAAAGGCGCGGCGTCCCGATCCTCGGCGAGGTCACCGGCTACGGCGTCACCGCCGACGCCTACCACCTGACCGCGCCGCAGCCGGAGGGCGAGGCGGCGGCGAAGGCGATCCAGTTCGCGCTCGCCGACGCCGGCATCGACGCCACCGACGTCGACTACGTGAACGCCCACGGCACCTCGACCCCGCTGAACGACGCGGCGGAGACGAAAGCGATCAAGGCGGCTCTCGGCGAGCGCGCCGCCGACATCCCGGTGAGCTCGACCAAGTCGGCGATCGGGCACCTCCTCGGCGCCGCCGGCGCGGTCGAGGCGATCGCCACTATCGAGGCCCTCAGGCGTCGCGAAGCTCCCCCGACCGTCGGGTATGAAGAGGCAGAAGAGGGGCTTGACCTTGACTACGTCGAAGGTTCAGCTAAACCCATTGTCAACGGAGACGGCCCAGTCGTCGCGATCTCCAACTCATTCGGTTTCGGCGGCCACAACGCCGTCCTCGTCCTCAGCGCCGACTGACCGACCCTAGGACCCCACTGAATCCAGCCATGGCAACCGCCGTCAAAGCTCCGCCTCCCGCTCCCGCCGACACCCCGCTCGGGCAGCTGCAGATGCTCTGCGACCCGGGCAGCTTCCACCCGCTGCGCAGCGGCGTCTCCAGCATGCGCCTCGGCGAGCGGGCGATGCCCGGCGACGGCGTCGCCGCGGGCGCCGGTGAAGTCGACGGCCGACCGGTCTTCTGTTACGCCCAGGACCCGGCCTTCCTCGGCGGCAGCCTCGGCGAAGTCCACGCCGACACGATCGTCCGCACGATGCGGATGGCCGGCGACGCGGGCGCGCCGGTGGTCGGCTTCGTCCGCTCCGGCGGCGCGCGCCTGCAGGAGGGCCACGCCGCCCTCGCGGGCTACGGCCGCATCTTCCGTGCCAGCGTCGAGCTCTCGCGCAAGGTGCCGCAGATCTCGATCCTCTCCGGCATCTCGGCCGGCGGCGGCGCCTACTCGCCCGCCCTCACCGACTTCGTCGTGATGACGAAGGACTCGCGCATGTTCCTCACCGGCCCGAAGGTCGTCGCCGAGGCGATGGGCGAAGAGATCTCGATGGAGGCGCTCGGCGGGCCCAAGGTCCACGGCAAGAACGGCGTCGCCCACATCGTCGCCGACGACGCAACCGCGGCGGTCGTGAAGACCCGCCACCTGCTCAGCCTGCTGCCGCAGAAAATCGGCGCGCCGGCGCATCCGCACCTGGTCGTCGACCCCGACGGCGAGGATCCGGGCGCCGTCGTCCCGACCGAGCAGCGCAAGGTCTACGACGTCCGCGACGTCGCCAACGCCGTCCTCGACGGCGGCAGCTTGTTGGAGATCTGGCCGAAATGGGCTCCCAACATGGTCACCGCCTTCGCCCGCCTCGAGGGTCGCCCGGTCGGCCTGATCGCGAACCAGCCGCGCCAGCTCGGCGGCGTGATCGACGCCGCCGCTTCGGAGAAGGCGGCGCTCTTCGTCGAGGACTGCAACCGCTTCGGCCTGCCGCTGGTCGTCTTCGTCGACACCCCCGGCTTCATGCCCGGCAAGGTGCAGGAGGAGGCCGGCGTGATCCGCCACGGCGCCTCGCTGCTGAAGGCCTTCGCCGGCGCCTCGGTGCCGAAGGTGACGCTGGTCCTGCGCAAGGCCTTCGGCGGCGCCGCGATCACGATGAACTCGAAAGACCTCGGGGCCGACGTCGTCTTCTCCTGGCCGGACGCGCAGATCGGGATCATGGCCGCGCGCCAGGCGGTCGGCATCGTCCACGGCCGGCGGATGCGCGAAGACGCGAGCCTCTCCCGCGACGAGCTCGCCGATGCCTATTCGTCTGAGCACCTCACCGCCGAGGCGGCCGCCGCCAGTGGATGGGTGGACGAGGTGATTTCGCCAGACTCCAGCCGCGCCAGCCTCGCCTGGGCGCTGCGGTCCCTGAGGGGCCGTTGAGCGGTCGCGTCGTGCGCGCCTACGCGGCGCTCGGCGACAGCTTCACCGCAGGCCGCGACTCGATCGACGCCGAGCGCTGGGCCGACCTGCTCGCCGCCGGGATGCGGCGGGTGAACCCGGATCTCCGCTACGAGAACTTCGCCGTCGACGGGGCGACCAGCGCCGAAGTGCTGGCCGACCAGGTCGAGCCGGCGCTGGCGCTGGAGCCGGATTTCGTCAGCGTGATCTGCGGCACCAACGACGTGCTGCTGGCGACGCGGCCCGACGTGGCGGGTTACGAGGAGCGGATCGACACGATCCTGCGCCGTCTCCGCGAGGGCGCTCCCGAGGCGATGTTGGCCACCGCGACGGCTCCTGAGGGATGGCATTTCATGGGGCTGCGGCCACGCACGGAAAAGCGGCTGATCGAGGCGACCACGGAGCTGAACGCGATCACCCGGCAGGCGGCGAAGCGCTACGGCGTCCTCTGCCTGCCGGTCGCCGGACACGAGGCGTTGCGGGATCCGGCGACGTTCTCGCCCGACGGGCTGCACCCGTCCACCGCGGGCCATCAGACTGTGGCGCGGGAAGGCGCAAAAGTCCTGCGCGAGTACTTCGGCATCGAGCTAGAGATGGAGGGCGAGTAGTGATTCTCGAGGGGAAGAAGATCCTGATCACCGGCGTGGTGAACCGCCACAGCATCGCCTTCTCGATCGCCGAGCGGGCCCAGGCGCAGGGGGCGGAGGTGCTGTTGACCAGCTTCGGCCGGGTAAAGCGGATGACCGAGCGCTCGGCGGCGCGGCTCGACCCGGCGCCCGAGGTGCTCGAGCTGGACATCAACGACGACGATGACATCGCGGCAATGCAGGGTGAGCTGAAGGAGCGCTGGGGGACTGTCGACGGCGCCGTCCACGCGATCGCCTTCGCCCCCGGGGACGCGATCGGCGGCGAGTTCATGGCGACCCCGCGGGAGAGCGCCAAGATCGCCTTCGAGACCAGCGCCTACTCCTACAAGGCCCTCGCCGAGTGCGTGGTGCCGCTGATGGACGGCGGCGGCGCCCTGGTCGGCCTCGACTTCGACGCCACCGTCGCCTGGCCCTCCTACGACTGGATGGGCGTGGCGAAGGCGGCCCTGGAGTCGGTCAACCGCTACCTGGCCAAGGACCTGGGACCGCGGGGGATCCGCGCCAACCTGATCTCGGCCGGCCCGGTCCACACCGCCGCCGCCTCCGGCATCTCCGGCTTCTCCGACCTGGAGAGCCTCTGGGGCGACGCCGCCCCGCTCGGTTGGGACCCCCACGACGCGACCCAGGTCGCCGACGCCGCCCTCTTCCTGCTCAGCGACCTCTCGCGCGCGACCACCGGCGAAATCCTCCACGTGGACGGCGGCGCGCACGCCGTCGGCGCGCCGCCGCAGTCTTCGTAGTGGCGTTCGCAGTAATGGCCGCATAGCGGCCATTACTGCGAACTCATCATTTCTTCAGCCGGGTGAAGGAGATCGAGTAGGTGATTTCGGTCTTCGACCACCAGGTCGAACCGCTCTCTTTGGCCGAGCCGTGGCCGATCGCGATCCACTTCTGGAACTTCGGGTCGAACAGCTCGTCCTGGCTCACTTCGGCGTAGATGTATTTGCCCTGGTGACCTGACCCTTCGACCAGCAGCCAAGGAAATCCGGCGGTGCTGTTGCCGGGGCAGTTCACGTAAGGGTCCCCGTCGCCGCTGCCGCTGAGGAGCAGGGCGTTTTTCTTGTCGGCGGCGTACTGCAGGTTGAGGTTCCACGGCCTCACCGTCCTGGTCCCACAGTCGGGTTTGGTCGGTTCGGCGCCGCCGCCGTTTTCTTCGCATTCTTTCGCCGGCCCGGTGATCACCGGCGTGAAGCTGCGCTGCACCTTGGCGGTCGCCGGGATGCCGAGCCGGGGTCCGCCGAACATCTGCGGATTGAATTCGCCCGGCATGTGGGTGGCGGTGATGTAGATCGGCTTCGTCGTGTGGAAGCTCACCTTCTCGCGGCCGAACGAGTGGTCGCTGGTGCCGCATTCGTCCGCCGCTTCCAGGGTGCGGTGGTAGACGGCGTTCTGGGTCCCCTCGATCTCGATCTTGAATTTGGCGACCTGGAATCCATTCCCCGCGGTCGCTGCGTCCGCCCGGGCGGCGAACGCGGTGGCGACGGCGATCGCCGCACAGATGGTCAGCGCGATCGCGATGGCCTTGTCGGTTCTCTTCATCGTCATCTCCAGCTCCTTTCCGGTGCGCCCGCCTCAGCGGGCGGCGCCGATCTCGTGGTTGGCCTGCATCAGGCGGGTCGGGTCGTAGGTGTCGCGGGCCGCTTCCAGGCGCCGAGCGACGGTCGGCGGGAAGAACTCGGCCGCGTCGGCCTCCTCCTCGACGAAGTTGAAGTACCTGCCCGCCTCGTAGGGGCGCAGCGCGGATCCCACCCGGTCGAGGTCGGCGCTCGTCTTCGCCGCCATCGTCGGGTCGGCGCCGCCGACCGCGAAGAAGGCGAACTCGCCGGGCAGGGTGGCGACGGCGCCCGCCCCGGGGACGGCCCGGCCGAGGGCACCGCCGGCCTGGCGCAGCTCGACCGAGAGCAGCGCCGAGCCCGAGCCCGGCCCGGCCGCCTCGACCAGGCGGTCGATCGCCGCCGCATCGAGCGCGCCCAGTATCGCGTGGGTCGAGTCGTAGGGGACCGGGTCGCGCGGGTCCATGTGGAGCTCCGCGATCGCCGCCGGGGGGACCGAGGCGAAGGTGTCCATCGCCGGGCCGAGCGCCCGCAGCGGCTCCATCATCCGCGCCGCCGCCTCCGCGTCGCCGAGGAAGACCGCCTCGACCAGCACGAACGATTTGCCGCGCACCGGCTCGGGGACGATCTCGAGCGGCGGGAACTGAAGGATGCGGCCGACCGAGGTGACGTCCTCGGGTGCGTCCGCGGTCCAGGCGTGCCAGGCGTGCAGCACCTCGCTCGCCCGCTCGACCGGGAAGAAGAGCGCCCCGGCGTAGACCTTCTCCAGCGGCAGCAGCTCGAACTCGATCGCGGTGACGACGCCGAAGTTGCCGCCGCCGCCGCGCAGCGCCCAGAACAGCTCCGGGTCGTGCTCGTGGGTGGCCCAGCGGATCTGGCCGTCGGCGGTGACGACCTCGATCGCGACCACGTGGTTGGCGGCGAGGCCGTGCTTGCGGGCGTACCAGCCCATGCCGCCGCCGAGGGTGTAGCCGACGACGCTGACGTCGGGGGTGGAGCCGTGCAGGCAGGCGAGGCCGAGCTCCGAGGCCGGGGCGACGACGTCCTCCCAGCGGCACCCGGCGCCGACCCGGGCGCGGCGCGTCGGCGCGTCGATGCAGACGCGATCGAGGGCGTTCGTCTTCAGCAGGATCGAGCCCTCGAGCGGACCCAGCGGGGCGGCGTTGTGGCCGGTCCGCTGCGGCGCCAGCCGCAGGCCCTCGGCGCGGGCGAACTTGACGATCGCGGCGACTTCCTCGGCGCTGCGCGGTTCGACGATCGCCGCCGGGCGCTGGTCGACGGTGACGTTGAAGCAGGCGCGGGCGGCGTCATAGCCGGGCTCGCCGGGGACGTGGACCGCGCCGCCGATCAGGGCGCGCAGGACGGCCGGCGGACGGGCGGTGCTGGTGTCGGTGCTGATGCTCATCGTTCCTCCTCGAAGCTGGTTTGGTCGATGGAGCCAGCTTCGGGTGGAACGTGCCGCGGTACATCGGGGCGATCCCTAAACCGGGACCCCAAACTTCCGCCCTAAGGGACCCCTAGGGGGATGTTGATGGGCCGAAAACCGGACATATAGGCCGGTTTTCGGGCCATCAACCTCAGGAGGGGGTGAGGGCACCCGCGAGCTGGCGCCGGGAGCGGATCTCCAGCTTGCGGTAGGCGTTGGAGAGGTGGACCTCGACCGTCTTCGGGGTGACGAAGAGCTCCTGGGCGACCTCGCGGTTGGTCATCCCGTCGGCGGCGAGCCGGGCCACGCGTTCCTCCGAGGGGGTCAGCGAGGCGACCCCGGAGAGGGCGGTCCGCCGCGGTTTCGCGCCGCTCGCCGCGAGCTCCGCCCGGGCGATCTCGCGGACGCGCTCGGAGCCGCAGGCTTCCGCCAACTCGACCGCCCGCTGCAGCGGCTCGCGTGCCTCGGTCGGGCGACGGTCGGCGCGCAACGCCCGGCCGAGTGCGGTCAACGCCTTCGCCTGCTCCAGCCGCGCGGTGCCGCCGTCGAGCACGGCGGCCGCCTCTTCGAGGTAGGGGAGGGTCTCGTCCGGATCGCTGACCCGGGCCATCGCCCGCACCGCGGCGCCGACCGTCCCCGCCGCCCCCCAACGACGGGTCAGCCGCAGGTTCTCCTCCGCCAGCGCGCGCGCCTCCTCGACGCGGCCGAGCTTCGCCAGCGCCCGGATCTTGTATTCGCGCCAGGGGTTGTAGGCCGGGTTGAGGACGCGGGCGTGGCGGGCGGCGTGGGCCTCGGCCATCTCCAGCAGCCGCTCCGGCGCGACCTTTTCCACCGCCGCCACCGCGAGCCTCGCGTTGTCGAAGTAGCGGGTCCCGTCGGCATCGTTCTCGGGGTGCTCGGTCACCACGGCGAGCGAGCGGCGGGCAGCCTCCAGTTCGCCGCGCTCCAACTGGACGATCGCCCGGAAGCCGTTCAGGTAGAGACCGGCGCCGGCCCCGAAGCTCCACAGGTTGAACTCGCCCTGCGCCTGCGGCAGGAGCGTTTCCGCCTCGTCGAGCTCGCCGCGGCGCAGGTGGGCACCGCCCTGCCACATGTGCAGCCCGGAGATCGCGAAGAGCGAACCATGGGCGTGCGCGTTGGCGAGCGCCTCGTCGATCGCCGTCATCGCCTCCGGTCGGTCGGCCCAGGCGAGCACCGTGATCGGCGCGATGCCGAGGAAGCCGGGGTCGGCGTCGAGCAGGGCGCCGCCCGCGAGCGAGGCGAGCGCCAGGTGCGAGCACTCCTCGCCGCTGCCGTCGAGCTGCGACCAGACGACGGCGGCGATCGCCATCGCCATCCGCGCGCCCGGGCCGTCGCCGAGCCGCGGGTCGCGGAAGCGCTCCAGTCGCTGCGCGGCGTCCGGGTCGCCGACCCCGAAGAGGATCAGGCCGAGCTCGAAGGCTTCGATCCCGATCCGGGCGTCCTCCATCTGCTCCGGCAGGTCCTCGCGGTAGCGGCGGGCGAGGGCCAGCGCCTCGGCCGGGCTCTCGGTGAAGAGGACCAGCCGCAGCAGCACGTGGGCGACCACCGCCCGCATCGCCGGGTCGCGGGTGGCGGTGTAGACGGCGCGCAGGTGACGGGCGGCGAGCGGGCCGTCGCTGAGCGACTCGGCGAGGCCGAGTTCGCGCAGCACGTCGACCCGCACGTTCGCCTCGGGCGGCTCCTCCTGGGCGCGGCGCAGGTAGGCGACGGCGCTGTCGACGGCGCCTTTGCGGGCGGCCGAGCGGCCCGCCTCGCGCAGCTCCTCGACCACCGCGGGGTCGCCGGCAGGGGCGGTCGCCAGCAGGTGCGTGGCGACCTCCTCGTGGCTCGCCCCGCGCGCCCGCAGCAGCTCCGCCGCGTGGGCGTGGGCGAGCGGGCGCCCCCCCGGTGACTGCTCGCGGTAGACCGCCTCGAGGACGAGCGGGTGGACGAAGCCGAGCGGCGGCTCGCGGCGCAGGATCTCGACCCGGGCGAGCTCGCCGGTGGCGCGGGCGACGGTCGGCTCGTCGAGCCCGGTCAGCGCCGCGATGTCGGCGACCGAGGCGCCTTCGGAGAGCACCGCAATCGCCTTCGCCACCTCGATGTCCCCGGGCGCCAGGCGGGAGAGGCGCATCATCACGCTGCGCGAGACCGCCCCCGGGCCCATCCGCCGCACGGCGCCGACGTTGGCCGCGGTCGGGGCGACGCCGTCGGCGGCGAGGGCGACGAGCAGCTCGCGCAGCAGCAGCGGGTTGCCGCCGGTCGCCTCGCGGCAGGCGGCGACGAACGCAGGGGCGGCGTCGGGGCCGAGCACCTCCCCGGTCATCGCGCCGGTCCCGTCGAGGCTGAGCGGCGGCGGGCGCACGGGGACGGTGAGCGGATCCCCCGCGATCTCGCCGAGTAGCACCGGGTCGGTCCCCGGTTCGGCTGTGCGCAGGGTCGCACCGAGCAGCAGCGGGGCGCCCTCCAGCCGCGGCACCAGGTAGGCGAGGAAGCGCAGCGAGGGGCGGTCGCACCAGTGCAGGTCGTCGACGGCGAGCAGCAGCGGGCGTTCGGCGCCGACGTTCAAGGTCAGCCAGTAGAGGCCGTGGAGGACGGCGAAGGTGGCGCCCTCGCTGGTCTCGCCCTCGAAGACCGGGCGGGCGGCCCCGGCGGCGCCGGCGAAGGCGGCCTCGCGACCGACCTCGGCAAGCGCCGGTTCGAACAGCTGGCGGACCACGCCGAAGGGGAACTCGCGCTCCAACTCCGAGCCGCGCGCGGCGAGGGCGCGGATGCCGCGCGCGGCGCCGCCGTCGCGCAGCGCCGCCAGCAGGCGACTCTTGCCGATCCCGGCGGGCCCCTCGATCAGCACCGCCCGGGAGCGGCCGTCGACGAGCGCGTCGAGGAGGTCGGCGAGGGCGCCCAGATCGCTCTCGCGCTCGACCAGGTCCATCAGCTATCCGATAGTCGTCCTCTCGACATCCGTGCCACGGGCGATGAATATGTCACTGACGAGGGCAGGAGGGAAGAGGCCCTGGGCGGCGACGCCGGCATCGGCCTCGAGGCGCGCCGCCAGCGTCGCCGGGTCGTCGAGGCCGGGGCCGCGGTAGTCGGCGATCAGGCCGCCGTCGGGGCTCGGCGGGGTGCCGGGGCGCAGGGAGACGTCGGGGCCGAGCCGGGCGAGGGTGGAGGCGAGGCCGAAGGCGAACAGCTCCAGCGGCACCGGCCAGGTGAACTTCTCGACCGGCTTCGAGGAGTCGGCGATGACGACGAAGCGATCGGCGGCCGCGGCGACGATCTTCTCCCGCAGGTGGGCGCCGCCGCCGCCCTTGATCAGCCAGCCCTCGGGGATCACCTCGTCGGTGCCGTCGATCGCGATGTCGAGACGGTCGAGGGAGTCGAAGTCTTCGACCGGGATGCCGAGCCCGCGCGCCTGCTCCGCGGTCGCCGGCGAGGTCGCCACGCAGCGCAGATCGGTGAGCCCGCGGCGGGCCAGGGCGGGGAGCAGGTGGGCGACGGTGGAGCCGGTCCCGAGCCCTACCGTCATCCCGCTCTCCACCAGCTCGGCTGCCGCTTCGGCGGCGAGGCGCTTCTCGTCGTCGGCGCTCACGGTCCCACGACTTTATTCGGCTACGCTGGACGCTCGCTTTTCGCCTGAATCACCGGATGTACCCCCAAATACGACCAGGAGCCAAGACAGCCAGATGACCGTCACGCCCACCCAGGACTACAAGGTCGCCGATATCGGCCTCGCCGAGTTCGGCCGCAAGGAGATCTCGCTCGCCGAGGTCGAGATGCCCGGCCTCATGCAGACTCGGGAGGAGTTCGGGGCGCAGAAACCTCTGGCGGGCGCCCGCATCATGGGCTCGCTCCATATGACCGTGCAGACGGCGGTGCTGATCGAGACGCTGGTCGAGCTCGGCGCCGAGGTGCGCTGGTGCAGCTGCAACATCTTCTCCACCCAGGACCACGCGGCGGCGGCGATCGCGGCGGCGGGGATCCCGGTCTACGCCTGGAAGGGCGAGACCCTGGAGGAGTACTGGTGGTGCACCG
>ERZ778021.2102-NODE-2102-length-19341-cov-3.916572_pt1 | contig 19341 bp, 21 predicted proteins | sample MGYA00375751_ERZ778021 | MGnify/ENA primary metagenome ERZ778021 (study PRJEB29350, sample SAMN05389814) | bioreactor metagenome | isolation source: Thiocyanate stock bioreactor | place: South Africa: University of Cape Town | collected 2013-08-29 ... | reverse complement strand
ACCGACGCGCCGCCGGTCGCCTCGACGACCGCGACCGAGCCGTTGTCGAGGTTTCTCACCTCGACGACGACCTGTCGGTTGATGACGCTGACGGACGCTGTCACTGCACGTTGATCCAGATCTTCGGCGTGACGCGGTTGTCGCCGGAATACTGCGCCTCGATGCGGAACCAGTTGACCCGGCCGGAACCGAGCTGGTCGGCCTGCGCTTCGGTGAGAGCGAGCCTCACCTGACCCTGTTCGGCGTCGGCCACCGTTATGGTCGCGGCCTGAAGAATGGCAGGATTGCACTCGCGCACCGAGACCGTTGCGCCTGTCAGGTCGAGCGGAGCCTCACCCGCAGGGCCTTCCCAGAAAATGCACTCCAGCGTGAGCGCCTGGCCGCGCTGCGTGATGTCCGTGTCGCTCATGGTGCGCTCTATCCGTTGTCGGACTTAGGCGCGACCTGGATGATGGCGGTCGTCGTCCTACCGACGACGAGCATCACGTCGCTGGGGGCGAGCACCTGGTTGGCGCTGCCATTGAGGTGCGCGTTGGTCCGGTCGATGGTGACTGCCGAAGAACCGATGTTCCTGAATTGGTAGGTCTTGTTGACCACCGCGTTGGAGAACGTGGAGATCGTCGCCGGAGACGCGTAGTCGAAGGTCACGACCTCGACGTTGGCAAGGTCGAGGCTCGTGCCCGAGGTCTTGGCGAGCACGCGCGGCGCGGGATAGGCAACGGCTGCGGCTACCTGATCGTCGACGTACTTCTTCGTCGCCGCGTGAAGGTCGACGGTGGGAGCACCGAACAGCGTCAGCGCGCCGGTCATCGTGCCGCCGGCCTTCTGTAGATAGCCGGCAAGCGAGCTGCCCAGCGACCAGAGGTTGAGACGTGGAATAGCCATCTTATTGCCCTCTATGCCCAGGCGTCTCGGCCGTTGCCGGATGCGTCGGAATACTCAGTGCCCGCACCGCGGAAGTCGGAGGCGTAACTTACCGAAGCCGAGCCAGCGACGCGGAGACCGTAAGCAGGCGCGTAAGTGCCGGGATCAAGGACATTGCCCACGACGACCGCCCTCCCGCCGTAGTCGGAGGTCATGTAGATGCAGGCCGTGCCTGCCCCGCCCGCGGCGCTCATCCGGGAGAAGATGTTGCCGTTGAGCGCCAGCGTCCCCGAGCCCAATCCGACGACAATGCCGTAGCCGACCCAATTGGTGATGATGTTGTTCGCCACGATCGTCTGGTCCGCGTAGACGTTGACGTGGATGGGAACCGAAGCGGTGCTCGGCGTAGCATTGCCATAGCCGCGGATGACGTTGCCCGTCACGACGAGCTGCCACGAAGTCCCGAGTGTGCCGCTGGCGCCGCCCTGAACCGTGATCCCGAGCGCAGGGGTCACGCCGGCCGAGGTGCCGTCGGGAAGCCTCGTATCGATGATGTTTTTCGCGATGATGTTCTGGTAACCGGCATAGCTCGCCGCTGAGCCTGAACTGTTGCCGGCCATGATGCCGTACTTGCAGGCATAGATCTTGCAGTTGACGAACGTCATCTGGTAGCCGCCGTGGAAGTCCAGCGCCTCCCAGATCTGCGGTCCGATGAACGTGGTGCCGTCCACGTTGCAGTCGATCGGGAAGTGGTTGTTGGCGCGCGGTGTGCCGGCGTTTGGATCGCTGCTATAGCCGACCGTGTCGTGCGTGAGCGCGCAGCCATAGGCGTTGCTGCTTATGCCGACGGCATCCAGCATGACGATCGAACCGCCGCGCATCCGGAACCGCTGTGGCGATTCCATCATCAGCCCGGCATAGGCGATGTCCCAGAGATGACAGTCCTCGAAGACGACGTCATCAGCCCACCGCGTCCACACGCCTTGTAGCCCGGCGCCGTGGATCTTGCAGCGATAAAAGCCCATCCCGACGGCACGGTCTGTGCGCGACGTGCCCTGCTGGCGGACGATGTCGTGCGCGTTGACCGCCGTACCTTTGCCGCCGCCTCCCGAGAGCTCGACTGCGACCCAGGTTACCCGAGCCGATTTGCCCACGGTGATTTGGGCGCCATCGTCATCCTTGTCGCTCGACAGATGGCCGCTCCAGACCGTGCAACCGGTATCGATCGTGAGCGTCGTGTATTTGTAGGTCTTCGCCTCGAGGTAGATGACGACACCGGCGGCAATGTCGTCGAACATCGCCTGCAGCGCATCAGTGTCGTCGGTCGTACCGTCGCCCACGGCGCCGTAGTCGGACGGAACGACAAGACCGCCACGCGAGACCGCCGTTTCGAGGTCGGCAAGCACGTCCGCAAGAGTGTTCCCCTCGCCGTCGACGACCATCGACGTGGTCGTGACGCCGAGCGGCACGATCTCAAAGACATCCCAGTCGATCGGCACGCCGTCGCCGACCGCCTCGCTGAACGACAAGGCGCCAGCTGACAGCGTGTAGCCGCTCGTTATGCGGCGCCCGTCGATATAGATGTGGGTGTTGGCCGCTTCGGCCTCGTCCGGCAGCGTGAAGTCGGTCTCGACACCGTCGCTGACCGCGCTGCCGCTGTTGATCGTTCCGGCCACCTGGGTGGCGTCGACCCATCCCGTGCCGTTCCAGCGGCGCATGAGATCGGATGTAGTGTTCGTGTAGAGTTGGCCCGTTACCGGGCTTCCGCCCGCGGCGGCCGTCGCCGCAGCATCGTTGGCGAAGGCGCCGAGATAGAGATCCCGGATCGCGGCAAGAGCAGCCTCGGCGGCCGCCTGCACCGCGGCAGCATCGCCGTAGGTGAAGAAGCGGTAGGCGCCGTCCTCGTCGATCTGGACGAGCGCGGCCATGCCGGCAATGACGTAGTCCGCCGGGATCGGGTCGCCGATATTGGTGACGATGGCGCGCGGCGTCTCCCCATTGATGGCGAGCGTCATCGCCCCCGAGTTCGTCGCCGTGAAATTGACCGAGACTAGCGCGCGGTAGGGCTCGGTCGCGAAGGTGGCGTCGACCGTCGCCTGCACCGCATTGGCGGTTCCGGTGCCGGTATTCAGCGCGTGGATGATCGCCGCCGGCAGTCCCCCGACCCTTCTCCAGCCGGCAGGCGACGCCGACCAGATGAAGGTGCCCGTATTGGCGACGGTACCGCCGACGACCGGATCGGTGTGCGTGCCCGCGTCCGGGCCGTAGACCTGCGCCGGCTGGCCCGTATGCGCGCCCGTGATCGCCGACAGCCCCGACCACGTCACCTGGTCGATGCGCCCGACGACCGCGCCGTCGAGCGCCCGCTCCATCTCGGTCGACCAGACGACGGCCTCGCCATTGTCCACCTGCCGCGGATTGCCTGCTGCATCGCGGCCGGCAAAGACGTCCTTGCCCAGCTTCGTCAGGGGAAGCGTCATTCGAAGTGCTCCAGCGATGTCGATTGAAACTTGGTGCCGATCAGGGATCTGGCGTGTGGAATACGAACTCGTAGTCGTAGGCGGGACCGGCCGTCCCGTTCGAGCTGTAGGCGATGATCTGGTAGTTCACCGCCTCGCCCTCCACGTCGACGACGGGCGGAGACGAATCTTCCATCACGTAGGCGGTACCCGGTCGGGCATTCTGTTGGTCGGCCTGCTCCCATGGGCTGGAGCCGCTGCCGCCGTCGATCCGATAGCGCCGCCTGAGCCGCATCTCCACGGCGCTGAGCGAGCCGATGGTGACGTCCGAAAACGTCCCGAGGCTGCCGAGGCTGCCGACCTCGGGAGCAGCAGGAGCGCCGTTGGCGAGCGCCAGCGTGATGTGGACGGTCGGCGACCAGTCCGAAGGGTTGTCGTCTGCATCGAAGGACTGCACGCGCAGGTCGGCCTGCGTGCCGGGTGTGCCAGCGGCCGCATAGGCGAAGTACGGCCCCCTCACCTCGTCCATCGAGGACCATGCGTTCGGATTGCCGGCCGTGTAGGTCCGGTAGATCGCCTGCTCTGCCGAGGATACGACGTCGACGCTGTAGGGGAAGCGAATCTCATAGGCGCCGGACGGATATCTCACCAGGATCGGCGTTCCGGCCATCGGCGTCGGCACCTCGCTTTCGTAGACGATCTCCGGCACCTGTTCCGGCGCCGGCACCTCCATGGTCGCCGGGTTCCAAGGCTGATCGATCAGTTCGGCCGGCCAGACCGCATAAGGAATCTCGACCTGCCCGTTCGCGTCGTCGATCCGTGGCGGCGCCAGCTTGCACAGCGGGCTTTCGTCGAGGTCCGGAAACTCGATGTTGGCGTAGCTGCGCCCCCATGCCCACAGCCCGTCCCAGTTCGTCACCGTGCGGCCAGTATCGGCCCGCGCCAGCAGGAACTGTCGGCGAGCGAGGCGCTGCGCCTGGGAAGCCGACGGGCAGAACGGCAGCTTGATGTCCAGCAGCTTCTCGCCGTAGCGGTCGATCTCCGCGTCGACCCTCGCCCACGCCGCGCCGGTCAGGTCGATGTCGGCCATCTCGTAGTTGCGCTCGGCCGAGTAGTACTGCACGCGGCAGAGATTGGGCCGCTCCACCGCCTCCGGTCCGCTCTTCCAGTCCCACTCGCCCGCGTGAAGGACCGGCAGCGTGCCCTCGCTGGCCGGGCTGTCGTCGACGAGCCGGATCCTGATCTTGCCGTCGTCCGAGGTCTGAATCTCGGCGCCGACGCTGTCGAGCACCTGCTGCATCGTGTCGCCACGCAGAGATTCCGACAGCCAGACGCCCGAGCAGCGCGAGCGTGGCTCGGTGCCGCTCCGCGTGGCGACGAGGGCGTCCGCCTTGTCGGCTTCCGCCGCGATGTCGGTCCAGTCGAAGTCCGCGGCCGTCAGCTCCGGGTAGCGCATCATGATCCGCGCCGCGCACAGGATGCCGTTCTGCGACCACCTCCAAGTTGCGCGACTGGTCGGGCTCTGCGTCCCGTCGCGCGGGTCGTAGCAGGTGTCGTAGCGCCCGATGATCGCGACGTCCGGCTCGCCGCCCTGGAAGAGCTTGTTGAACTTGGCGATGCCGTCCTCGCTGTCGAGGCCCGGCGAGATGTAGCGCGCCAGCGTCTGTGCGATGCCGCGCACGCGGTGCGCCGGGGTCCACAGCGCCGGAAACTCGCTGATCAGATCCGGCCAGGCATTCTCGTCGTCGCTGCCGGCCTTGGTGAAGACGTGGATGAATGAACCGCCGGTGTTGGCGTAGGGCGGCGACGAGACGCGTCCGTCGCCTTCCACGACGACCGTCCGCCCGCCGACGCGGTATTCCTCGATTGCGACCAGCGGTCCCCGCGCATGCGCGATAAGCCGGTAGCGGCTGTTCGTCTTCGTGTTGCCGAAGACCTTCAGCCCGCCCAGCAGGCAACGACCGATCGCATTGACCTCGGATGCCTCCGTGCTCTCGAAAACGCTGCGATACTGCCCGGGATCAGCCACGCGCTGCTGCTGCCCACCGCCAAGCAACCCACTGCCGAGCAAGGAAACGCCGACGCTGAGCGCGATGGATAGGCCGGTGTAGATGGCCGAGAACGAAAAGACGCTGCCGAGCGCACCCGAGAATAAGGTGTATGCAAGCGGCGTGATTACGAAATCCGCCCGGGCGTGCGCCGTCATCGCCAGCAGCGACGCACCGCCGGCCAGGGCAATCTTGAACCACTTCATCACGAGAGCGCCCAGACCTTCTCGAACTGCCGCACCGGCCCGAACCAAGCGAAGCCGCCCTCGTCGCGCCTGATGGCGAGGATGCGGCCCCGCGCGAGGATGCCGCCGACCTGCCCGTAGAGCCGCGTGTCGACCACGGCGACGTCGCCGAGCTCCGGCTCGCCGAACCGCTCGACGATGCCCGTGCTTGCCAGGAAATGATCCCATGCCGCGACCAGGCTGCCGTGCGATGCCACGATCGCATGCGCCTCGTCCCTGCTGGCATAGGCGGGCAGCCGCACGTCATGTCCCAGCCGACGCGCCCACATGCACGGCGTGGCCGAGCAGTCCGACCGGCCCCATACCGGCGGCGCGGCGTTCTCCTCATCGAGGAAGGCGCGCAGTTTGGCCTTCAGGTCCATATCTCGTGCACCTTCTGACCGACGAACTGCAGGCCCTTGTCGCCGGGGAAGCGCCGCATCTGGTCGGCATAGGTCCAGCGGCCGCCGAAAGGATAGTTCTGCGCGGCCCAGAAGCTCTCGATCGTGAGCCCGATATAGCGCTCCGAAACCCCGCGCCGGTGCAGCGACGGTGCGCTCATGCGGCCGGGGAACGGCGTCTTGAACATCAGCATGTCGCCGGTCTCGGGGTCGAACATACCCCATGAGAGCCTCGCGACCCGCCCCTCCAGCGCGCGGGCATCGGCCTTCACCGACCTGAAGAAGGCGACGTCGACGCCCCCGATGATGATGTCCACCTTCGCAGCTTGCCCGAACCGCGGATCCTCGACGTCCGAGATGTGGACGAGCTGGCCGCCGACCGGATCGGTGACGCCGCGATAGTCCTGCCCGCCGATCGTGACGGTGCCGACGCCGTTGTGCAGCCAAGCCGGGCCGGACGGCAGGTCGAAATAGCCGAACCAGGCGCGCGCGATGTGCGGCCGTCGCAGGAACGCGCGGTCTCCGTCCGAGAAGGTCGCCATATCGACTCGCCGCCGCTGAAATGTTTCGTTCCCGCTCAAACAACGGGGGGGGGGAGGAACGACGTCCGAGTTGCGATCGGACGAAGCCTTCGAGCGCGCCTACCAGCGCGTCGCGCTACAGCACATGCTGGTGATGCTCGCCGAGTTCGGCATTCCGCCGGAACGTCTCGCTAGGTATTGCCTCGACATCGCAGAAATGATGCGATCCGCGCCAGCCAGCGACGAGGTACGACGGCACGCCGACCTGGTCGCCCGGCAGTACGAGGACATGGCGAACATGATGCTGGGCGGTGGCCTTCTAGCTCGCTAGCCCAGAACACGGCCAGTTCCGCCGGCGTCAGCGACGCGACATAGGCGCTTCTTTCGTCGGGCGTCATGGTTTCAGTCTGCGAAATAGGCGCGGACGTCCGCGTCGAGGACTTCGACGAGCTGGACCGTCAGGCTCACGAAGGTCGCGTCCCGGTCGGCCTGCGCCCCGTTCTCGCCGAGCAGCCGCATCGCGAGCACCGGTTCGAGCGTCGCGAAGTCGTCGACCGAAACGGCGCGCCGCAGCGGCAGGTCGAGGCGGTAGAGGCCCGGCTCCAGCACTTCCGTCACCTCGTAGGCGCCGAAATGATCGACGAAGCCGACCCGGTCGCCGATGCCGAGCAGATGGCCCCAGAACACGTCTGCGAGGGCGATGATCGTGCTGCCCTTGGACGCCGTCGCCTGGACCGGCGCGAAGGTCGATCCGGCCTTCCACTCCTGTCCCGAGCTCCATGGGAGACCGTTGTCCCAGGGCTGACCGTCCTTGAGCGACGGGACGCCGCGCAGGGCTGGCGCGAGTCCGTCCCAGTCGCAAAGCTTCACGCGCGTCGCGTTGGCGCCCCCGTGAAGGCCCTTCACCCAGCCGCGCACGCGCCGCGCCATCTGCCCGCGGATCGGCGGGAAGCCGAACTCCAGCGACACCATGCCGAAGGGCGAGGCGCTCGTCTGGACGAAGGCGCCGATCGATTCCGACTGCGCCGCGCCCACGGTGCGCGGCCCCGACAGCGGGCGCATCCGGTTCGCCCGCAATCCGAGCGGCCACGAGAGAAGCCGGGCCATCAGGCCGGCCTCGTGCGGCGCGTCTGCGTCGTCTGCATTGCACCCACCGCGATTTTCGGGATGTTGCGCCCGAGCTCCTGCACCGACTGCTCGACCCGCCGCAACTGCGCCGCATCGGCGCCGGGTGCGTTGATCTGGATCGGCATGCTGATCGTCGTCTGCGAAGCGCTCCCACCACTCATTGTGGCCGACGGCACGACCGGCCCGGTGATCCGATGGTTGGGGATGACCTTCGCACCGCGAGGCAGGTTGACGAGCTCGGGTCCGCGCTCCCCCACGACCGCCAGGCCGCCCGGCGCATAGTTCGTGCCGCTCGCGAAGAACGGAATCCCGAGCCCGCTGAGGAAGGCGCCGATGAGCCCGCCACCCCCTCCACCGCCGAATGGCCCCTTGCCGAGGAGGAGGGCCTGGGCAGCTACCTCGACGAGGGTATTGAGGAAGTTGTCGAGTGCCTTGTTGCCGGTCTCGATTGCCGGGATGAGATCCGAGAACAGGCCGTAGATGGCATTTTCCCAGAAGGCGCGCTGGTCCTGAGCCTTGCGCAGTTGATCGGCCTGTCGCGCATAGGCCGACGACACCTCGTCGATCTGCCGCGCCTGGTCGGACGAGAGCTGCGCGTTCTGCCAGTCCTGCTCGCCCTTGCGCCGCGCTTCCTCGCGCACGTCCTTCAGCGCCTTTTGCTCGAGATCGAAGGCGATCTTTCGCTTCTGCTGCGCCTCATAGGACAGACCGAGCTGCGCGCGTTCCTCGGCCAGGGCGACCGTCCGCTGGCGGATGGCCTCGATATCTTCGAAAAAGCGATCGTCGGCCGTCCGGCGCGGCACCTTGGCGGCTGGGGTCTTCTTTGGCTTGTTCGGATCGATGCCGCTGTCGTTGTCGTATCCGAATCGGCGCCACATGTTGAATTGTGCGCGGAACTCTTCCTGCGCGCGATCCATCGTGCCCTTGCCGCCGATCGCGTCACCCTTGGGCGCCACCTCCCTGGCGAGGGCGTCCATGCCGGCCAGCATGTTGCGGATGGCCTGCCCCTGCACGACGAGGTCCGCGATCCGATCCATGGCCACAGCGGCAGCATCACCGATGGAAAGGATCGCGTTCTGCGCTTTCGACGTATCGGGATTGAGCGTCGACAGGTCGCTCAGGTGCTTGTCGAGCGCCTCAAGATGTTCTCGTCCCGACGCCGCCTCATCTATGATCTTGATGATTTCGTCGGCGACGGGCCTCAACCGGGCGGGATCGGTCGACACGATGCTCTCAAGCGTCTGCTGGAATGCATCGTAGTCTGGCTTACCCTGCTGGATTTCCGAACGCAGGCGCCGGATCGGATCGGCGAACGCAGCGAATCGCGCACTGACCGCACTGAGAGTGCGATCGCCGACGAGACCGAAGCGCTCCAGCAGACCGAAGCCGCTGATGCCGAAATCCGACAGAGAAGTCTGGATCGTCTTTTCCTGCGCCGCAATTGCCTCCCGCAGGACCGCGCGCGCCCGTCGCTCGGCCGCCTCGAGGGCGGCGATGCTGCGCCGGCTGTACTCATCCGCCCCGTCGCCGGCCAAGCCGTACGCCTTGCGCAGATCAGCGATCGTACGCTGATGCTCCTTCAAGGCATCCTGCACGTCGGCGGAACCGCTCAGCACCGTCGAAGAGAGCTGAATCGCGGCCGCGGTCAACCCGACGACGCCTATCGTCACAAGCGAGACCGGATTGACGATCGACGAGAAGGCCGCGCCGAGCCCGGCAATGACGTGGCGGGACCTGCCCATCTCGTTGAGCACGGCGGAAAGCTGGGTGCCCTGCTGCAGGGCGATCTGCAGTGGCGACATGCCCATGGCTGAAGTCACGGCGACGTCCTGGAACTGCGCCGCGATGTTGGCCGTGTTGAAGGTCGAGCTTCCTCCGCGCCGCGCCGCGGCGGAATCGAGTACGGCATTGCGCTGCTTCAGGGCGGCGATGCTGGCGAGCGCAGCCTGCCGCTCGCGCTGGATCGCGGCCGTCATCTCGTCGGTCGAGATCGCTCCGAGCCGCTGAGCGGTCTGGATCTCGGTCACCGTCGCCTTGTAGCGCGCCACCACCGCGAAGATCGGGTTGAAGCGGGCACGCATCCGCTCCAGTTCCTTGCCCTGATCAGCAAGCGCCCCGGTCCATTCCTTCGTTGCCGCGACGCCGACGCCGGTGATCTCGTTGATCCGCTTCTGGACGGTCGTGTCGATCGACTTGTCGATGCCTTTGCCGATGCGGGCGAACGACTTCTCGACGCCCGCGGCCGAGGTGCCGATATCCTTCTCCAGCCGCTTGATCGCGTTCATGATCTGCCGCGTGTCGGCGGAGATCGAGAGGACGAGCTCTTCCGTGTCGGATGCCATCAGGTCACCTAGCCATACCGCGCCAGCAATTCCGCCATCTCATCGTCACTGGGCGCCTCGATCGCCTTTTCGCCGCCATGCATGGCGTTGAAGGCGTCGATGGCGATGACATATTCCGTCATCGTCGCCCGCCAGAACGTCTCCGGCGGCCACTGAAGCGCGCCGAACGCCCCTTTCATCCAGTCGGACCAGGGGAACGGTTTTTCTACGCCGCCGCCCCGGTCCCGGCGGCGTCCCCGTTTCCCTCTGCGTCCTGGAAGTGATGCGCCAGCGCCTTGTTGAAAGCGTCGGCGCAGGCACGGAAATCCTTCAGGGTCAGGGCTTTGACGGCCGCCTGCGCATCACCGCGCACCGACAGCAACGGCAGCGCCGTCGTCACCGCGGCGACTTCCACCCCCGACAGACGGGTGAACAGGTCCGCGAGCGACTTGCAGTCCAGCGCCGTCGAGACGGCGGCGAGCCTGCCCATCTCCGCAGCGATGACCAAGTCGACCTTGCCGACGCGCAGGGCGACTTCGCCCCGCGCGCCGTTGACGGGAAGCGCGCTCATGCCGCGATCACGTCGGCGGTGCCGCCCGACGCAGCGGACGCGCTGCCGGACGTGTTGGTGGCGGTGACGGCCACCGTGATCGTCGAGCCGATGTCGCCGACCACCGGCGTATAACTGTCGGTCGTCGCGCCGGAGATGTTGGAACCGTCCTTCTTCCACTGGAAGGTGAAGACGGGATTGCCGGTCCACACCCCGGGGAAGGCCTTCAGAGCCTGGCCGACCTGCGCGATGCCGGCGATCGACGGCAGCAGCGAATTGACCGGCGTCACGGCCTCGGCGGTGAAGGTGAGCGGACCCGCGGCGGAGAAGGTCGCGGAGAACTCCATGTTGCCTTCCATCTCGCCGGAAAACTCGAAATCCGAGACCATCCACGAACCGGCATAGGTGCCTTCGCCGGGTACGACGACCTGCGCGTTGAACACGGTGGCGCCGCGGACATGGCCCATCAGCGTCGCCTGTGTCGTGCCGCTGACGAAGGCGCCGGAGCCGGAGAAGGTCCGGTTGACGATGCCGGGCTCGGCCGTCTTCTGCACGGCCTGGCCGGGGTTGTTGCAGTCGGGCACCGTGGTGTCGACCTCGTTGGCCGACAGGTTGAACGAGCGCGTCTTCAGCCCGCACAGATTCGAAAAGCTCTCGGGGGAGCCGCCGTCGCCGATCTTGATCAGCAGAAGGCGGCCGGTCTGCTGACCAGCCATGTCAGTTCTCCTTGGTGGAAGCCTTGCCGAAGGGCAGTTGCGGCGGTCAGGCGGCGGCCTGAATGATGGCGACGAACTCGACCACGCCATGGCCGGTGAGATCGTCGGCGTCGTAGAAGATGCGTTCGCCGCGGTGGTCGAGCGTCACGAGCTGATTGCCGGGAAGCGTCAGAGGATAGTCATGCAGGGCGCGGCCGACCTCGTATGCGATGCTGCGCGCGTCCTGCAAAGGGTCCATCCCGCCGCGCGTCCATACATGGACGTTGAGGGTGATTTCCTCGCCGGTGACGCAGGTGGCGTCGTCGCGGATGCCGAACGTGTCGAAGTTCGCGATGTGCGGATAGTCGGCCTTCTCGGGGGCGCGATACCAGACGCGATCGCCGACGAGCGCGGCAACGTTCCCGGCCGACAGCAGCCTGTCGCGGGTGCACAGAACCAGATCTCTCGACGGTGCGCCCATCTACTTGCCCATCGCCTTGCGGACGGCCTTGTTGACGGCGGCGGCCATCTTGCGGCGCGCCGTCTTCTGGTAGGCGCGCCAGGTCGGAAAGATGTGCGGCTTCGCGTCGGCCCCGGGATGCCGCACCGACTTCACCGAAACGACCTTGCCGTCGCGCCCGGTGAAAGTGAGCGGCCGGCCGTGTTTCGCCTTGATGACATGGGCACTCGTGCCAAATTCGAGGAAGCGCCAGTACCAGGCGGCGAACACGCCTGTCGCGTTCCTGTCCTTCGTCGGCCGCGCCGCAAGAACCTGCTGGCCGCCGGGCAAATCGGCCAGCCGCTCGGCCGAAATGCTGCGGCGGTATTCGCCGGTCGGGCCGATCGGCGCGCGCGCGGCGATCCTGCTCGCCGCCTCCTGCGCCACCTCGAGCTGCGCCGCAGCGAGGTTTTTCTCCGCGTCCGGCACGAGATGGTTGAGCCTGCGCATGACGGCCTCGCGGCCGAGCATCTTCGCCTTGATGGCCATGGCTATGCCGCCACCCCGCGCTCGCACAGAAGCGAGATCCACATGCGGTCCGTCTCCTGCGTCACGTCGCGCACGTTGAACACGGTGCCGTCGCGCGCGTCGACAAGCCGCCATTCCGGCGTGATCTGCCGCGTCTGCGATGACGCGCGCACGGTGATGACCTGTGTATGTCTGCCTTGCAGCCGGCCAGCCATGACGTCCTCGCCGCCGCGGAGATGCCGATAGGCGGCGCGCACCGAGAACTGCGTCGCCCACCCGCCGGCGCCGGGCACGGGATGCCCGAGTTCGTCGACGCCGGAGATGAGCTTCTGGCAATCGACCTTGTAGTAGAGGTCGCCCGCGCCGATCTGCCGTGCCATCACACGCCTACCCTGCGATACGGCGCGACCAGCGCATCGACGGCCATCGGCACGGTCGCGAGATCGCCAGCCGCAGCCGCCTCGCGGTTCGCATACCAGTGCGCGACAAGCATGAGGATCGCCGTGGTGATGGCGACCGGCACGACGCTGAATCCAGCCTTGTAGGTCACGCTCGCGGAGCGGGACGAAGGCCACGACTTCAGTTCGAGAACCGACCGGCCGCCCGCATCGGTTCGCAGAAGATAGTCGTCCGGATCCATCGTCTGCTCACTGCCATAGGCGTCAAAATAGTCGACACTGACGATCTCGATCACCGGGCCTAGCGGCAGCGGCATGCACCGCGCCAGTGCGTCGAAATCCTGCCGCCATGCCTGCTCCACCAGGCATCGCCCGAGTACGCCGGTCCACCCATCGAGATGATCGACAGCAGCGTTGATCAACGACGAGATCAGCACGTCGTCATCATCATGATCGACGCGTAGATGTAGCTTCGCCAAATCGAGCGAAACGGGAAGTTCCTCAGGCGGGGTGATGAGCACGGGTGCGAGCATGACGACCTCGACCGGAAGGGAGGGACGGCGCGGACGCCGTCCCGATGGTCATCAGGCGACGGGCGCGAGCGACGGGCTGCCCTTGATGACGACGGCGCCGGCGACGATGCTGGTGCCGCTCGTCTTGGTGATGACGGCGCGGATGTAGCGCTTGTTGCCGACATAGCCGACCTTGTAGGCACTGGTCGCCGCGAGCTCGGCGGGAAGCGAGCCGAGCAGATCCTTCGCGTCGACGTTGCCGAAGTCGCCGTCGGTCGTGGTGTCGCTCTCCTGGACGCTCACGACATACTTGCCCGACGAGGTGATGGCCCCGGTGTTGACGACGATTGCCGCGCTGTCGAAGCCCTGCAGGTCGACGGCCGTACCCTTCGTCGTCGCCGAATAGTCGACGGGCGCGAGCGTCTGCGCGACGCCGATGCTGGATGCGAGATCACGCATGTGCGTGTCCTTTCGTGGATCGAGAAATCATGGGGAGGCGGGGCGGCCGGAGCCGCCCGCGCCGAGATCAGCTCGTCGCGATCTTCAGCAGCTTCAGCGCCTCGAAGTTCTGAACTCCGCCGCCGACGCGCTTCGTGGTGTAGAAGTGCACGTAGGGCTTGTTGGTGAACGGGTCGCGAAGCACCCGCACCCCCATGCGGTCGACGATCAGATAGCCGCGCTGGAAGTCCCCGAACGCGATCGGGAACTTGCCGGCGCCGATGTCCGGCATGTTGTCGTCGTCCGTGATCGGATAGCCCAGCAGCGTCGCCGGCTGGCCCACCTGGATGGAGGGCTGCCACAGGTACAGCTCCTCGGTCTTCGACTTCAGCTTGCGGATGACGGCCTGCGACTTGCGGTTCATCAGGAACCGGCCACCCTGGCGATAGCCCTGCTTGATCGCATAGACCAGGTCGGTCAGGGCGTCGGCGCCGTTGTGCGTGCTGTCCGTGAGCGCGGCCGCCACGCCCGAAGCGATGTAGCCCAGCTTACCCCACGCATAGGACGCATCGGCAACCGTGTCGTAGGACAGCAGGCCACGCGGCTTGTTCACGCCATCGCCGCCGATGTACGCCGCACCTTCCATCTCGGCGAAGGTGATGGACACCTCGTCGGCGAGCCACTGTTCGATGCTCACGCGGGAGTCGTCGAGCAGCGTCTGTGTCGCCGCCGGATTGGCATAGAGCTCCATCGCCGGGAACGACAGTTCGACGAGTTGCGGCGTGCCGGTCTCGGGACGCGCCTGGCGTTCGCCCACCCAGCCGCCGACCGCCCCGCCCTGGTTGACGAGCTTCTTGTACGTTCCGGCCGAGATCGACATGACGCGCGAGATCGAACGCATGGCCGACACGGTACCGAGAACCCTGTCGATCGTGCTCTCCATCTGGTCGGGCACGACATAGCCGCCGTCCGGATCGCTGTCGGTACGGAGCGCCGCCTTGACCTCGAGTTCCCGCAGTCCGTTCTCGGCGCCCTTGCGGAAGAACCGGTTGAAGGCCGTTGCGTGCTCCCGCTTCTCGGCCGACAGGGGCTTGTCATCGCCGCCGCCGCCCACCTTCACGGCCGCGAGGGCGGCGTTCACCTCGTCGAGGGCAGTCTGGAGCTTGGTGATCTCGGAATTGATCCGGTCGACCTTTTCGGTCTGCACCACGTCTGCGAATTTGGCCTCGATCCCCTTCAGTTCGGCCTCGCGTTCCGACTTGAAGTCCTCGAAGGTCTTCTGGAGCTCGGCGAGGATCTTCGCGGCGTTGGGGCCGTCGGCGCGCACGCCGACAAGGCCCCGGGCGCGCGTGTTGAGCGGAAGCATCAGGCCCATCGCCGTCACCAGGTCGACATGGTGGCCGAGCAGCGAGAGGACGGGCATGTGGTCGATCGGCGCCGCGCTGGCAAGCGACACGCCGCAGAGGATCATCGCCGCCAGGGCGACGCAGTAGGTCGCGATCTTCATCGCTGTCATCCTTTCATGGAATTGATGAGCTGCCGGATGGCAGTCACGTCGATGCCTGCATCACGCGCGGCGGGATTGCGGCTTGCATCGCGCGGGGCCGCGGAAACGCCCATCTCCATCAGGAGTTCGGAGCGCTTGTCTCGGGTGAAGCCGGCACGGGCGAGTGCGGCCTCGGTTTGCCGGCGCGCCATCAGCGCGCGATCGGCAGTGTTCTCGGGGTCTGCGGACGGGCTTTCGATTCCGTCGTCGACGACATCGGCAAACCCCTTGGACACCGCTTCCGTCGGCCCCATGAAGGTCTCGGCGTCCATCAGCTTTTCGATCTCGGCACGCTTGGTGCCGGACCGGGCTTCGTAGATGTCGGCGATGGCTGCATCGAACCCGTCGAAGAGATCGGCCGCATCGCGCATGTCGTGCCGGTTGCCGATCACGACGCCCCACGCATTGTGGACCATCATGAACGTGCCGAGCCCCATGCGGATCTCGTCGCCGGCCATGGCGATGATCGAAGCGGCCGACGCCGCCCATCCCATCACCTCGACCGTCACCCTGGCCGGATGCCCCCGCAGCAGGTTGTAGATCGCGATGCCCTCGAACATGTCGCCGCCGGGCGAGTTGATCTTCACCGTCACGTCGCGATTTCCGATCGAACGCAGCGCCGCCGAAATCCGCTTCGCCGTCACGCCGCCGCCCGTCCACCAATCCTCGCCGATCACCTCGAACATGGTGATGGTGGTGTCGTCGTTCTCCGCGGCGGCGCGAGGGGTCTCGGCCCACTTCGCGAGCACGTCGCTCGGGGCGTCCCACTGAAAGTTCTGCGGGCGCTGGAAGGTCTTCGCCTCAGGCAGCTTTCGCAGACTCATTGCCTTCATCCTTCTTGTCGGGCTCGACGTTGATCATCGGGTTTTCGTAGACGTCGCCGCCTTCGACCGGGTTCATGTCCTCGAGCGCGCGCACGTCGTTGGCGGACAGCACCTTCATCTGGCGGCCGCGCATGTAGGCTTCCCACCTGGTCTTGATGTCGCCCTTCACGAGCGAGGCCCGGTTGAAGCGCGCATAGATGTCCGGCTCGGCGGGGTCGATCAGGTCGCGACCTACCGTCTCTTCCCATGTGGTCAGATCGTCTTCGGCGCTGAAGGTGACGAACCCCTGCGTCTGCGAATCGATGCCGCTGCCCCAGCTCGTCGACTTCTCGGTGTCGCCGATCATGTGCGGCGGGACGCCAAAGAACATGGCGACGTCGGAACGGGAGAACTTGCGGCTCTCGATCCACTGCGCATCCTCCGCCGTCATGGCGAGAGGTGAGGTGGACATTCCCTCTTCCAGGATGAGAGCCTTGCCCTCGCTCTCGCCTCCGGAGCGATAGTCGTCGAGGCTGGACTTCAGGAACTCCAGTCCCTCCTTGCCCAGCTTGCCGGGATGCGTGAGTACGACGCTGACACGCGCGCCATTCTTGAAGACCGTCGCGCCATGATCCTCCATGGCCAGCGACAGGCCGATCGTCTCCCGCGCATAGGTGATTACGGAGACACCATGGACGCCGTCGAGCGACAAGCCCACGAGATGAAACATCTCGGATTGGGGAAGAGTGACGCGCCGGCCGTCCCTGCGGGTGTACGTGTATTCGAGGCCGAGATCGTCGCGCTGCTTGCATTCCACCCGGTCGGGATGGAGCGGGATCAACTCCTTCACCATCCCTCTGGACCGCACGATCATCGCATAGGCATTGCCGCGCAGCAGCAAATGCGCCGTCAGCATCCTCTTGAATTGCGAAGGCGTCTGCCACCGATTCGGGCGCCGGCGGAAGATCACCCAAAGCGGGTGATTGGATGCATCCTCGCGCGTGCGATCATCGACGCGACGCTTGATATGCAAAGGCATGTTGGCGACAACGCCGGAACGGATGCGCACGCACGCATAGACGGCCGCCACCCGCATTGCTCGGTCGGGCGTTACCGCGATGCCTGCCGACGTCGCTGCGCCCGTGCGAAGCGCATCTTCCAGTTCCTGCGGCGTGGTAATCAACACGCCGCCACCGATCGACTGGCTGGCCGCGCGCGGCTCCGGGGTCCGGGAAGCGCCGCCCCCGAAGATGCGAGACCACAGGCTCATGGGATTCCCTTCAGGCGACCAGGAAACCGCGCTCGCGGTAGACGGAATTTCCGTAGGCTTCCGGATTCCAGCTCATCAGGATCGCGGCGCAAAGCATGGCGATCACCGGGTCGATTTTGGCGCGGCCGGCGGCCTGCTTGGTCGCCATGTTGCCGTTTCCCTTGACCTCGATCTTCACGTTGCCGACCGACCAGGCCATCAGGGCCGCCCCGTCGTGACTGAGCGTGTCGTCCGACAGCTTGTGTTCGAGGCCCCACAGCGCCGGCGAGAGCGCCGGACGCTGGCGAAGGCGGTGCAGCATGGCGCCGTCGATTTGACGAAGCGCCAGCGCGTCGACGAAGGCAGCGATGTTGTTCGGATCGAAGCCGACCGCGTTCTTATCGGGCAGCAGGCCGGCATCGCGGACCTTCGCGGCGATCTCCGCGATGCGGGCGACATATTCGCTCACCTCGCAGAAAGTCAGCGAGCCCTCGGCTTCGAAGTCCCGCAGGCGCGAGGCGATCTCCTTGCGGACCTCGAGCACCTTCGGGTGGGCGAAGGCATGGCACCAGACCAGCCAGCGCCGCGTCACCTTCTCCCGGCCAATGACGCAGGCGCCGAACAGGTCGTCCAGGCCACCGCCGTCGGCGCCGACCACGGCGACCTCCGACCGCGCGATGAGCTCTTCCAGCGTCAGCGTCTCGTCGGCACGGAGATCCCAGAAGTCGGCCCCGCGCCAGCCGTCATCACCGAGGCCGACGCCGATCTCGATGTTGAGGTGCTGGCTGGCCCATATCTGCTCGGCTTCCGGCGTCGCCCGGCCGTTGTTCTCGTAGTCCGCGACGAGCCGCTGCGGATCGATCGACCGATTGATGTTCGGCAGCAGGATGTGCCAGTTCCTCTGGTCGCGCCAGAAGGCCTGATCCTTCTGGAAACTGGCCGGAAACTCGTAGAGCACCGGCAGCAGGATCGGCGCGCTGCCGCCCCTGCCGTCGCGGATGGCGCGGGCTTTTTGCAGCTCGGTCTTCCAGATGCCGGCCGGCGGCTCGTCCGACTGGGTGGTGATCATCAGCACCTGTCCGCCCTGCTTGGTGATGCCGCCGCCGCGGATCTGTTGCATGACGGCGGCCGCCTTCGCCTTCTTCCCGAGCTCGTGCAGCTCATCGATGATGGTGAGGACGGGAATCTCGCCCGTGACGATCGAGGTGTCGAAGGTCTTGACGTCCAGACGCGTGCCGGTCTTGCGGCGGGTGATGCACTTCAGATGGTCCTGCACCTTGAAGATCGCGTCGAGCGTTGCGTCGAGACGGATCATTCCCTGCGCCTGGTCGAAGCAGCGCTCCGAGATGTTCTGGCTCGGCGCCACGATCAGCATCTGGCGGTTCGGCGCCTCCTCCATGAACAGCGCCGTCAAACCGAGCGCGGCGACGTAGGTCGTCTTCGAGTTCTTCTTCGGCACCATGCACAGCAGTTCGACGACGAGACGCTGCTTCGTCTCGGGATCCTCGCTCGCCAGGAATGCGACGAGGATGTCACGGAACCATTCGCCACATGCTTCCGCGAGAGGCGGGTTGCCGGGAACGTCCGGAAGCCGCAGCCGGTTGAAGAACGCCAGCGCCTTCGCTGCCCGGTCGGCGTTGAGCGGAACCTCCGCCATGGGCATCTGACCGCGCTGCAGCCGCTCCCACCAGTCCGGACAGGCGAATCGCGGCGGCGCCTCAGTGGCGGGCATTGTTGGCCGCCTCGCTTTCCAGTTCGGCCATCAGGTCCGCGTCAGCGGCAAGGGCGCGCTTCTCGTCGATCGCCTTCTTGCCGGGACGTTCGGGTGCGGGATCCGATCGCTTGGCGCCCAACGTCCGTTCGATCTCCTTCCGGTCGTTACGCTCGATCAGCGCGTCGAGTACCCGCAATGCGGCGATGTTGCCGGCGTTCGCCTGCTCCATCGCGATCTCTACGCGGCGCGCATCCAGCCGGTCGCGCATCGCATCCCGAGCCTTCAGTTCGGCTCTAAAATACCGCTTCAGCGTTGCCGGCGAGACGCCGATCGCATTGGCGACGCGCAGGTTCGCCCATCCGAGCGCCAGCAAGAGCTTGACCTTGTTGCGATCTTTCTCCGACGGCTCGAACGGCGGCCGTCCCCGCTCTCCGAAACCCTCGCGGACCGGATGGCCAAAGAGGTCAAAATTCGGTTCCACGAGAAAAAAATCTCCACATGAG
>ERZ778021.2101-NODE-2101-length-19343-cov-5.666010_pt1 | contig 19343 bp, 19 predicted proteins | sample MGYA00375751_ERZ778021 | MGnify/ENA primary metagenome ERZ778021 (study PRJEB29350, sample SAMN05389814) | bioreactor metagenome | isolation source: Thiocyanate stock bioreactor | place: South Africa: University of Cape Town | collected 2013-08-29 ... | reverse complement strand
CCACCGCACCGATCGCCGCCTCCAGCCGTGGCAGCCCGTCCGAGAGCAGAGCGCCGCGCGCCTGGGTCAGCGCGTCCTGGACCGGCGGCGGCGTGATCGCCTGGAGCGCACCGATGACGCGCGAGGAGGCGACCGCCGAGGACACGTACGGAATGCCCGCGGTCGCAAGCCCCGAGGAGACGAGCACGAGAACCAACGCGGTGGCCACCGTGGTCAGCACGCCGCCGAGGAAGCGCTCCAGTCCACGCAGCCGCGCACGGTCGACGCCGCGACGAATCGCCATCCCGATCGCGGTACCGGACGCGGTCCCGACGACGACGAGCACGATCGCGGCGACGGCGAGCGCCGCGGTGCGCCAGCCCCCGGAAGGGACGACCGTGGACAGCCACGGCGTCACCAGCGGCAACATCCACAGAGCCGCGGCGGCGCCGGCGATCATCCCGATGACGCTGCCGAGGCTGGCGAAGAATCCGCGCGCCAGACCCGACGCGAGGGCGAGGAGCAGCGCCACGACGGCGATGATGTCGACGATCAGCACGGGGAACCTCCGCGCACACCGTAACGCGTACGGCTCCGCGATTCCTGCACGAATGCTGCCGGTCGAGCGCGATCGGGGTTTTCGGCGGCGGCGCGGGTTTGCCCTTCAAGTCCTGATGACTCTAAGATCATCTGCGAGGTTATGGTCATCATGACAAGAACAAGCGCCCCGACCGACACGATCCGTGTCGCCGTCTCGACGGTCATCTTCAGCCTGCGCAGCGACGAGTCGGGACGCCTCGCCGTCGTGCTGCCGCTGGTTCGTCGCACGCGCGATCCGCACGCGGGACTCTGGGCCCTTCCGGGAGGCTGGCTGGATGCCGCCGAGAACCTCGAAGCTGCGGCCTCACGAACCCTGGCCGAGACGACCGGCCTCGCCCCGAGCTACCTCGAACAGCTCTATGCGTTCGGCGACGTCGGCCGCGCCCCGGGTCGCGTCGTGTCCATCGTCTACTGGGCGCTGCTGCGCGAAGGCGCCCAGCTTCCCGCGGATGCCCACAACGTGAGGTGGTTCGACGCGGCGCATCTGCCGGCCCTGGCCTTCGACCACAACCACATCGTCGACTACGCGCTGTGGCGTCTGCGCAACAAAGTCGGCTACAGCCGCATCGCCCACGGGCTGCTGCCCGAACTGTTCACCCTGTCTGATCTGCGCGAGGTGTACGAGGCGATCCTCGAACGCGACCTGGACCCCGCGAACTTCCGCCGGCAGGTGGAGAACTCGGGGACGCTGATCCCCACCGACGCGTTTCGCACCGGCAGCCACCGGCCGGCGCGTCTCTACCGCTACAACCACGACGTGGAGCTCGCCGAACGCGGGCCCCTGCCACCCGGCGCGGTCGCCGACGCCGACGCCGCACCATCCGTCCTTCCCGAAGAGGTCACGATATGAGCGCCACCTTCCTCACCCTCCAACCGCGCCCCGACGGCGAGGTCGACCCCAGCGTCGACCACGCCGTCCAGGCCATCGTCGCCGGCGCGTCGACGGCCGAGACCTGCAACACCGATCTCGCGGCGGGACCGTGGGCCTTCGACGCGCGCCCCGGATACGGACCCGGCTCGTCGATGGGCGACGTGATCCCCACCGGGGCGCCCCGTCAGGGCGAACTTCCGGCGGAGTACCGCACGGCATCCGAAGACGAGCTGCACGCCCGTATCCGCGCCGCGAAGGCGACCCTCGGCGAACGCGTCGTCGTGCTCGGCCACTTCTATCAGCGCGAGGAGGTGGTCACGCACGCCGACTATGTCGGGGACTCGTTCCAGCTCGCGAACGCGGCGCTGGAGCACCCCGACGCGGACGCCATCGTGTTCTGCGGCGTGCACTTCATGGCTGAGACGGCGGATCTGCTCTCCCGCCCCGAGCAGGCCGTGATCCTCCCCAACCTCGCCGCCGGCTGCTCGATGGCCGATATGGCCTCCATCGACGAGGTCGAGGAGTGCTGGGAGCAGCTCGAAGACGTCTACGGCGATCTGACCGCCGCTGATGCCGACGGGCGTGTCCCGGTGATCCCGGTCACATACATGAACTCCTCGGCGGCGATCAAGGGCTTCGTCGGGCGGCACGGCGGCATCGTCTGCACCTCGTCGAACGCGCGCACCGTGCTGGAATGGGCGTTCGCCCGCGGGCGCCGGGTGCTGTTCTTCCCCGATCAGCACCTCGGTCGCAACACGGCGAAGGCGATGGGCGTGCCCCTGGCGCAGATGCCCATGTGGAATCCCCGCAAGCCTCTCGGCGGCTCGAGCGCCGACGAGCTGGACAGCGCCCGGGTGATCCTCTGGCACGGGTTCTGCTCGGTGCACCGCCGGTTCACGGTCGACCAGATCGACAAGGCCCGCGCCGAGCACCCCGGCGTGCGCGTGATCGTCCACCCGGAGTGCCCCATGGCCGTCGTCGACGCGGCCGACGAGGCGGGATCGACCGACTACATCCGCAAGGCCATCGCCGCCGCCACCGAGCCGACGACGTTCGCGATCGGCACCGAGATCAACCTCGTGCAGCGTCTCGCGGCGCAGTTCCCCCAGCACGAGATCTTCTGCCTCGACCCGGTGGTGTGCCCCTGCTCCACGATGTACCGCATCCACCCCGGCTACCTCGCCTGGGTGCTCGAGCGCCTCGTCGCCGGCGACGTCGTGAACCGCATCACGGTGCCCGCCGACGTCGCCGACCCCGCACGCGTCGCCCTCGAGCGGATGCTGGTGGCCAAGCCGTGAGCGTCGACGTGCCTGACGTCGTCGTGGTCGGCTCGGGGATCGCGGGGCTCACCGCGGCGCTGCACGCCGCGGCATCCGGATGCCGGGTGACCCTCGTCACGAAGGACGTGCTCGAACACGCCAACACGCGCTACGCCCAGGGCGGCATCGCCGGCGTCATGTTCGACGACGACAGTGCCGCCGCGCACGAGCACGACACTCTCGTCGCGGGGGCCGGGCTCAGTGATCCCGCCGCCGTGCGCGTCCTGGTGAGCGAAGGGCCCGAGCGCATCCGTGAACTCATCGAGCTCGGCGTCGCGTTCGACCGCGGCAGCGATGGCGCTCTCGTGAAGGGACTGGAGGCCGCGCACTCCTACCCGCGGGTGCTCCACGCAGGGGGCGACGCGACCGGGAGCGTCATCGAGAAGGCGCTCGTTGCACGCGTGCGCGCCAGCGGGGCCCGCGTCATCGAGCACGCCTTCCTCGTCGATCTGATCCTCGACAGCGACGGTCGCGCGTGCGGCGTCGACCTCCTGGTCGGCGACACGCGGCGCGATCGGATCCCGGCGGATGCCGTCGTGCTGGCGACCGGGGGTGTCGGTCAGCTCTACGCCCACACCACCAACCCCGCCGTCGCCACCGGCGACGGCATCGCCGCGGCCGTGCGTGCCGGCGCGAGCGTCTGCGACCTGGAGTTCGTGCAGTTCCATCCCACCGTCCTGTCCGTCGAGGGCACGGAACCCTTCCTCGTCTCGGAAGCCGTGCGCGGCGAAGGGGCGGTCCTGCGCGACCAGGAGGGGCGGCGTTTCATGCTCGACCTCCACCCCGACGCCGAGCTCGCACCCCGCGACGTGGTCGCCCGCGCGATCGCCGCGGTGATGGAGGGCCAGGGCGGCGAGCCGGTGCTCCTCGACGCGACCGGCCTGGGCCTGGACACCGCCGCGACAGGATCGGCGCGCAAGAGGGCCGGCGCCTTCCTTCGGCGCCGGTTCCCCACGATCGACGCCGCCGTGCGAGAGCGCGGGCTGGACTGGTCGCAGGAGCCGATTCCGGTGACGCCGGCCGCGCACTATCTGATGGGGGGCGTGGTCACCGACCTCCAGGGGCGCACGAGCGTCGCGGGACTGTATGCGGTGGGCGAGGTCGCGCGCACCGGCGTGCACGGCGCGAACCGGCTCGCCTCGAACTCGCTGCTGGAGGGAGCCGTGTTCGGCGCACGTGCCGGTGACGCGATCGTCGGCGACACCGCGTCCGGTGCGTGGCCCGTCACCGCGCCGTCCGCTGCGGCGACCGCCCCGGCGGGAGATTTCGCCGCAGCGGCGGCGGCGCCGTGGCATCGAGCTGCGCTGCAGGAGCTGATGTGGGCGCACGCGGGGCTCGTCCGTGATGCGGTGGGTCTGCGCCACGCCGCCGCCGTGATCGGCAGCTGGCGGGTCGGGCAGCGCACGCCACGGACGGAGGCGGAGTTCGAAGATGCCAACCTGCTCCTGGTGGCCGCCTGCCTGGTGGATGCCGCGCTCGCCCGCACCGCATCGGTGGGCGCGCACACGCGCCGCGACGAGGATGCGTCCGCGCCATCCGCCCCGGCGCGACGCGAGCTTCAGGGGTCGGCATGCTGACCGCACGCCAGATCGAGCGCGTCGTCATCGCCGCTCTCGAGGAGGACGCGCCGTGGGGTGACGTCACCAGCGACTATCTGATCCCGGCCGATGCCGTCGCGACGGCAGACCTGGTCGCACGAGAGGCCGGCGTGTTCAGCGGCGGCGACGTCTTCGCGGCGGCGTTCGCCCTCACCGACCCCGCCATCGCCGTCACCGTGGCGACTGCCGATGGCGCGGCCTTCGGCGCAGGAGATGTGCTCGCGACCGTCAGTGGGCCGGCACGCGGCGTCCTGACTGCCGAACGGGTGGGTCTCAACCTCGTGCAGCGCATGAGCGGCATCTCCACCCTCACCGCGCGCTACGTCGACGCGGTCGCCGGCACCGGCGCGCGGATCGCCGATACCCGCAAGACGACTCCGGGGCTGCGGGCGCTCGAACGCCACGCTGTCCGCAGCGGCGGCGGTCACAACCACCGCTACTCGCTGTCGGACGCCGTGATGGCCAAGGACAATCACCTCGCGGTGCTGACCGCCGACGGCGGCGATCTGACGACCGCACTGCGTCGTGCATTGTCCGCCCTGCCCCACACGACCCACGTCGAGGTGGAGGTCGACCGGCTGGAGCAGATCGAACCCGTCCTCGCCGCCGGCGGCGGCGCCGCGCGCATCGGCACGATCATGCTCGACAACTTCGCGCTCGACGACCTCCGCGCCGGGGTCGCACTCATCGCCGGACGCGCCACGGTCGAGGCGTCGGGCGGAGTGAGCCTGGACACCGTGTCCGAGATCGCGGCTACGGGCGTCGACGTGATCTCCGTCGGAGCCCTGACGCATTCCGCCCGTGCCCTCGATCTGGGCCTGGACGCCCGCGTCGCGAGCAACGTCGGCGGTGCCTGACCCGCGAGGAAGCGATGTTCTATCTCGATCACGCTGCCACCACCCCGGTACGTCCCGACGTGGTCCAGGCGATGCTGCCCTACCTCGGCGATCGGTTCGGTAATCCGTCCAGCCACCACACGGTCGGTGAGGCCTCGGCATCCGTCCTCTCGGATGCGCGACGGCGCGTCGCCGCCGTGTTCGGCATGCGCCCCGCCGACATCGTCTTCACCTCGGGTGGCACCGAAGCGGACAACCTGGCGGTGAAGGGCATCACGATCGGCACGGCGCTGCATCGCGGCGGCGGACGAAGCGCTCCGATGCACGTGATCACCACGCCCATCGAGCATGAAGCCGTCCTCGCCTCCTGCGGGTACCTGGAGCGTGTGCACGGCGCGAGCATCACCCGGCTGCCCGTGGACGCGACGGGCCTCGTCGCGCCCGCGGACATCGCCGCGGCGCTTCGCCCCGAGACCGCGCTCGTGTCGATCGGCTACGCGAACAACGAGGTCGGCACGGTTCAGGATCTGGGCGCGATCGCCGCGGTGACGCGCGCGGCCGGCGTCGCGCTGCACGTCGACGCCGTACAGGCGGCGGGCTGGCTGCCGCTGGCCGACACCGGAGCCGATGCGATCTCGGTCGCCGGACACAAGATCGGGGCTCCCCCGGGCATCGGCGTGCTCGCGATCCGAGGCCGCGTGCCTCTGGAACCGTTGCTCCACGGCGGCGGCCAGGAGCGCGAGCGGCGCAGCGGCACCGAGAACGTCGCCGGCGCGGTCGCGATTGCAACCGCCCTGGAGATCGCGGAGCGCGAGCGCCCCGCCGCAGCGGCACGCGTCGGCGCGCTGCGCGACCGCTTCATCGCCCGCGTGCTGGCCTTCGTCCCCTCCTCGCGGCTCACCGGCCATCCCGTGCGTCGGCTGCCCTCCTTGGCCAGTTTCACCTTCGCGGGAACCAGCGGCGAGTCGGTGCTGCTCGAGCTCGAACGCCGTGGCATCGTCTCTTCCAGCGGCTCCGCGTGCGCCGCCGGAAGCGACGAACCGTCCCATGTGCTGCTCGCGCTGGGCATCACCCCGGAGCTCGCCCAGACCGCCGTGCGCTTCAGTTTCGGTCATGACTTCGGCGCCGGCGACGAGGAGCGGGCCGCAGCACTGCTCGATGCCGCCGCGGACGCGGTCGCCGCATCGGTGACGGCGGTACGATCGGGGCCGTGAGCACACCCGTCGCTACCGTCATCGTCCCCGGACGCGACGTCGCCGCCTACGCGCAGGAGGCCGTGGACTCCCTCCGCGCACAAACGCTCACGAGCTGGCGCGCCATCTTGGTCGACGACGGATCCCTCGATGCGACCGGAGAGGTCTTTGCGGCGGCGGCGGCATCCGACGATCGTTTCCATGTCGTCACCCATCCCGTCGCGCGCGGGCTGTCGGCTGCCCGCAACACCGGGCTGGACCTCGTCGAGACACCGTTCGTCGGATTCCTGGATGCCGACGACGTGCTCACCCCGCGCGCACTGGAGCGCTTCGTGGACACGCTCACGCGCTCCGGCAGCGATGTCGTCGTGGGCGCCTACGTGCGACTGCGCGCCGACGAGGCAGGCACCTACCGTCCCGGTCCCGTGCAACCGTGGGTTCGCGCCGCCACCGATCCGCCGCGGCTCGCGACGACGCTGGCCGCGCATCCCGAGGTCTCCGGAAACATCGTGGCCTGGTCGAAGCTCAGCCGGGTGGAGCTCTGGCGGCGGACGGGGCTGCGCTTTCCCGAGGGCAAGCTCTACGAGGATCAGCTGGTGGCGCAGCGTCTCTACACCGCCGCGCGCGCCATCGATGTCATCCCCGACGTCGTCGTGCACTGGCGAGAGCGCGCCGATGGCTCCTCCATCACGCAGAACAAGAATCTGCTCCCCGTGCTCGAGGACTACCTCGACGCCCTCAGCGGCGGTATCGCCGTGCTCGACGGCGCCGGTCAGCGCGCCGCCGCCCGCGCCCGCGTGCGTCTCATTCTGGAGATGGACGTCCCTCCGCTCGTTCGCATCGCGCAAGACAGCCCCGACGACGCCTACCGACGCACGCTCGGCACGTTCATCCGCGCCCTCCACGACCGTGCGGATGCCGAGTCCATCGGTCTCGATGACGCCGCGGCCCGGTTGCGCAGCGCGGCTGAACTGTGGTGAGACGAGCCGGAGATATTCTGAGCGGATGACCGATTCCGACGCCGCTCACCTCCCCGATCGTCCTACGGGTCCCGATCTCGCCCCGATCCGTGCCGAGATCGACGAGCTCGCATCCCTCTCCACGGAGGAGCTCGTCAACCCGAAGCCGAAGGCGATCGCCGAGAACGAGCCGGTCCCGTACCCCACGGACGCGATCGGGTCCGAGGACTGGAGCGAGCCGGCCTGAGCGGCCTCAGGCCTGTTCGCGCGCCTGCGCCTCCAAGCCCGCGATCGTCGCGGCCGCCATCTGCTCGAGCGCCAGCTCGGCGTAGAGCCCACCCTGGGCCAGCAGTTCGCTGTGGGTCCCGGACTCGACGATGCGCCCCGCCTCGACGACGTGGATGACGTCGGCGCCGACGACGGTCGACAGCCGGTGCGCGATCGAGATGGTGGTGCGCCCGCGCGCCACATTGTCCAGCGCTTCCTGCACGACCCGTTCCGAGACCGTGTCCAAAGCCGACGTGGCCTCGTCCAGCAGCAGCACCGGTGGATCCTTCAGCAGGACGCGCGCGATCGCGATCCGCTGCTTCTCGCCGCCCGAGAGCCGATAGCCGCGCTCGCCGACGACGGTGTCGTAGCCGTGCTCGAAGCTCGCGATGGCGTGGTGGATGTTCGCCGCCGTGCACGCCGCCACGAGCTCCTCGTCGGTGGCATCGGGCTTCGCGTAGCGGAGGTTGTCGGCGATGGTGGCGTGGAACAGGTAGGTCTCCTGGGAGACGATGCCGACGTTCTCCACGATCGAGTCCTGGGTGAGCCCCCGCACATCCCGCCCGGCGAAGACGACGGCGCCCTCGGATGCTTCGTACAGACGCGGAGCAAGGTAGACGATGGTGGTCTTGCCCGCGCCGGACGGCCCCACGAAAGCGATGTGCTGGCCGGGCTCGGCGACGAAGGACACTCCGTCGAGCGTCGGGCGGGTGTCGCCCGCGGCATCCGGATAGCGGAAGACGACGTCGCGGAACTCGACGCGTCCGATCGGCCCGGGAGCGCGCGCGACGTCTATCGCGTCGGGAGCGTCGACGATGGCCGGCGTCAAGTCGAGGTACTCGAAGATGCGCGCGAACAGTGCCCGGGAGGTCTGCAGATCCAGCGCCACACGCATCAGCCCCATGAGCGGTTGGAGCAGGCGCGCCTGCACCGTGGTGAAGGCGACGACGGTGCCGGCCGTGATCGCGCCGGTACCGCCCGCGATGAGGTAGCCCGACACCAGATAGATGACGGCGGGCACCGAGGCCATGATGACCTGCACGACGGCGAAGAAGCCCTGTCCGCTCATGGCCCGGCGCACCTGGAGACGGACCTGGTTGAGGTTCTCTGCGCGGTAGCGCTCCGACTCCGCCCGTTGGCGGTTGAAGGCCTTGGACAGAAGGATGCCGCTGACCGACAGCGTCTCCTGGGTGATGCTGGTCAGTTCGCTCAGCGACTCCTGCGTCTGCCCCGCGATACGGGCCCGCACCTGCCCCACCCGCCTCTGCACGAGCACGAGCGCGGGCATCATGATCACGGCGATGATGGTCAGCCGCCAGTCGATCAGGATCATGGCGACGAGGGCGGAGATCACGGTCACCGTGTTGCCGAGGATGCTGGTGATGGTGTTGGTCAAGACGTCCGAGACGCCGCCGACGTCGTTCTGCAGCCGCGACTGGATGACCCCGGTCTTCGTCCGGGTGAAGAAGCCCAGCTCCATCGCCTGCAGGTGATCGAACAGGCGGACCCGCAGGTCTCCCGTCACACGATTGCCGACCGTCGAAGTGAGCCAGGTCTGGGTGACACCGAGCACCGCGGAGAACAGGAACAGCCCGATCATGGTGAGCACCAACCGCAGCAGGAGCGCGAGATCGGGAGACGCACCGTCCGTGGGAAACAGCGCGTCGTCGAAGATGCGCTGCACGATGAGGGGCGGGACGACTCCGATCGCCGCGCCGACGACGACCATCACCGCGGTCACGAGGATGCGCAGGCGGTAGGGGCGGAACAGGCCCACGACCCGAGCACCCAGGTTCGGGATCGCCGGGGCCTGTGCGTTCAGTCGCCGTTGCGCGCCTTCGTCCACGCCGCGGAAGGCCGCCGGACGACCACCCGGCCCCATTCCCCCCATGCCCATACTCACCGGGTCACTCTAACCCCGTGCCGGAGGGGGCGGCGGCTCAGCCGAGGCCGGCGACGAGATTGATCACCGATGCGAGGATGACGGCCCCGAACAGGTAGGCCAGCAGCGTCTGCGCGACGATGATGCGCCGGATCTCATTCGCGGACACATTCGTGTCGGACACCTGGTAGGTCATCCCCAGGCCGACCGAGAAGTAGCCGAAGTCGGAGTACGTCGGCGCATCGTCCTGATTGAAGTCGATGCCACCCGCCATACCCGCGGCGACGCGTCCGTAGTAGACGCGCGCATAGCGCAGCATGTAGTCGACCTGGATGAGCGCCCACGAGCTCACCACGGCCGCGATCGCCACCCCCGCGACGAGGAACGCGCGGGCGTGGCCGCTGCTCCCACTCCCGATCAGCACCGCGACCACGCCGCCGAGGCTCGCGACGCTGCCCGCGAGTGCGATCAGGCGCGCGACCGGCCGGCCCGGGTCGACGCTCGTCGTGTGCGAGCGCGTCTGTTCGGCATCCATCGGCCAGACCACGCTCAGCAGCCACACCACGTTGGTCGCGGCCACGACGGCCCATCCGGCGAGAAGACCGACGGAGAGCCCGGCACCGACCGACGCGACGACGGCGACCACGGCCCCGACGGAGAGGGAGAGGGGGCCGCGGACGGCCACCCGCGACGGATGACGGCGAAAGCTCATGCCTCGATGCTCCCACCGCGACCGGGAATGCCGTGTCCGACCCTCCCGTTACAGTGGACAGTCGCCCCGCCCGCCGGGAACGCGTCCCGACGACACCCAGGAGCCCGATGACCTCTCCCGACACCGCCACCACGCCTGATGCGCCCACGCAGGTCGGAGCCAAGGAGAACCGCGTCATCTGGTTGCTGCTGGCCGCCGCGTTCGTGGCCATCCTGAACGAGACGACGATGGGCGTCGCGATTCCGCACCTGATCGGCGACCTCGGCATCACCGCGGTGGCCGCGCAGTGGCTGACCACCGCGTTCATGCTGACGATGGCGGTCGTGATCCCCACCACGGGTTTTCTGCTGCGGCGATTCACGACGCGGGCGATGTTCGCGACGGCGATGGGTCTGTTCTCCGCGGGCACGCTGATCGCGCTGATCGCCCCGGGCTTCGAAGTGCTCGTCGCGGCCCGTGTCGTCCAGGCGTCGGGCACGGCCATCATGATGCCCCTGCTCATGACGACGCTCATGACTGTCGTCCCGCCGCACCTGCGGGGGCGGATGATGGGCCGTGTCAGCGTGGTGATCTCGCTGGCCCCCGCCATCGGACCGACGATGGCGGGCATCGTGCTCGACAATCTGACGTGGCGGTGGATCTTCGCGATCGTCCTCCCGATCGCGTTGATCGCCCTCGTCGTGGGGGTGCGCTGGATCCACAACCTGGGAGAGAGCACGCACACGCCGATCGACATCCTCTCCGTGCTCCTGTCCGCCGTCGGGTTCGGCGGGGTGGTCTTCGGGCTCAGCCAGATCGGTGGGCACGGGACGGATGTCGCCGCCGCGGAGGCGGCGACCACGACTCTCGTCGTCGCGCTGGGCATCGGACTCGTAGCCCTCGGACTGTTCGTCTGGCGTCAGGTGATCCTGCAGAAGCGGGATGAGGCGCTCCTCGATCTGCGCATCTTCCGCTCGAGCAACTTCTCCCTGTCGGTCGCGCACTTCGCGGTGATGTCGCTGGCGTTCTTCGGAACGCTGACTGCGCTCCCGCTGTATCTGCAGAACACTCTGGGACTGTCGGCGAGCGCCTCCGGCCTCGTCGTGCTGCCGGGAGCGCTGGCGATGGGCCTTCTCGGCCCGGTCATCGGACGCGTCTACGATCGCTGGGGCACCCGCGTGCTGCTGCTTCCCGGGACGATCATCGTGCTGACGATCCTGTGGAGCTTCACGATGCTCACCGAGTCGACCCCGGTGTGGATCCTCATCGGAACCCAGACGTTGCTGTCGATCGGGCTGGCGATGTCCTTCACGCCGTTGTTCACGGCCTCTTTGGGCTCGCTCGAGCCGCGGTTCTACTCGTACGGCAGCGCGATGGTCTCGACGATCCAGCAGGTCGCGGGGGCAGCCGGCATCGCCCTCCTGATCTCGGTGATGTCGTCAGTGGCTGCGGGTGCGGCTCGGAGCGGAGTGGCCGAGGCGCCCGCCGGAGCTGCAGGCGCACGGGCGGCGTTCCTGCTCGCGGCGATCATCGGCACGCCGCTGTTGATCAGTGCTTTCCTCATCAGAAAGCCGGATGACGTACCGGACGGGCCACCCGCGCACTGAGCTGACGCGCGCCGACCCTGCGCGAATCGGACGGCAGAACTCGGGACGCTCAGCCGATACTGCAGGACCCGCCACCGCAGCACGATGCGGATGCGTCGACGCTCGCGTCCACGAGCGGGAGAAGCGTGATGGCACCCTGAGCGCTCGAAGCGTCGTCGTCGACAGCGACCTGGGGCTGGTGAGAGGTGGTCATCCGTCGATCATACGTCGCTGTCGCGACGAGCGGCCTCGAGGACGGCGAACTGACCGCACCCTGGCAGGCGGTGACGGATGCCGGGTCACGGCGGCGATGCTCTCCCCCGCCGGACGACCTCGGCGCCTTCACGGGAAAGCTCGTCGAGGAGATCGGCGATGGGCAGCACGACGGCCCGACCGCCTGAGCGGGACGGCTCTCAGTCCCAGTCGAGGTAGTCCTCGATGAACCACGACGTCTCGCCGGGGTGGGTCAGGGGAAAGAAGTGGCCGGCGCCGTCGACCGCTTTCACGCTGACCAGCCCCGGCGCGGCCTTGCGCAGCGACTCTCCGGCCTCGACCGGCGTGACGCGGTCCGCGGATCCCTGGACGATGAGCACGGGCGTGGCATCCGCGACAGGCTGCCAGGCCGCGCCGTCCGTCGCCGCGAGCGCATCCGCTTGCATCTGACGCACATCGGTCTGCGGCGAGAACGAGTCGCCGAAGACTGCGCGCACCTCCGCGTCGAAGTCACCACCGTACGGAGCTTGGCGGGCGACGCCCAGCAACAGCACTCCGCTCACATGGTCGTGATGGTCGATCGCGACGGTTCGAGCGACCGCACCGCCGAATCCGTGTCCACCGATCCAGGCTTCCGAGATCTGCAGGTGGTCGAGGACGTCCACCACGTCCTGGGCGAGTTCGTGCAACGTCGGCGCCGTGGAGCGTCGTGTGGCGATGCGCACCACGCGGAAGTCCTCTTCGACGAGGATGCTGGCCAGCGCGCCGAAGTAGGCGAAGTCCAGTCCCGCCTCAGGCAGCAGAACGATGGCGGGGCCGGTGCCCTCATCGAGGTAGCTGATGTCGCGAACGTCGGCATCGAAGATCTGTCGAAGGTTCTCGGTCACGATCCTCCATCCTAGGCCGTGTTGCTAAACGCTCTCCGCGGCGCTCGGGGTGTCCAGCCAGCCCGCGCTGACAAGGATCTCGTGCGCGATCTCCGCGACGGAGCGGCCGTCGGTGGCGATGCGTGAGACGGTTTTGTCCGCCGCGTCGAGTCGTCGCGCTGCGAGGTTGCTGCGGTCGATGTGCTCGGCCAGCGCGGTGCCGATCTCTCGTTGCGCGAGTCGATGGGCTGCGGTCGTGTCGGTTGATGTCAGCAGGACCGCGGATGAATGAGTCTCGCCGCCGAGCGCGGCCTTCAGTTCCGTGACCTGCAGCACGCTCACGGTGTTGGTGAAGATCAGACGTGAGTAGCCGACGGCTCGGTAGTTCTTCCACATCGCCGCGAGGTTCTGCTCCGCGAGGTTGATGCCGTCGCGCCAGGGTTGTGGGTATGCCTGGTCGAGGTTGTCGCCTTCGATGAGTGCGTGGCGGATGTCGGCGCGGGCCAGGATCCGGGAGACCTCCGCGGCCACGGACGACTTGCCCACTCCCGAACGGCCGCCGATGAAGATGACGTCCGTCGGGGTGTCGGTCTGCATCTGCTCATCTTGTCGCATCGCGCGACGATGTCAGCTCTAACGATGTGAGCCAGTGCAGTGTGGCCCCCAGGCAGAGAGCGGCGTGATAGTTGCTGCTCGATAGGATCGGTGGGATGTCTCGCATGAGGCGGCGAGGATCTCCGGGCGTTGGTTAGCGCGCCGTTGCCAGAAGAGAACGGGCCTTGGCGAGCTTTGTTGCGTCACCGCCACTCAGGGATTTGAACTCATCTGCGTGCGAGGAGATGTATTCGTCCTGCCACGCAGAAGCGACGGCGACTCTCAGCCCGGTAAGGCCCGTTGAGAGCTTGCAGTTGACGTCCGAGGCGGCGACTTGAATCTCGGCGGCCGACGCTTTCGATGTTGCCCACTTCGGGTCATTAATCGCGGCCGCAGGCGTCTCGTACGTGAACCCGTTTGCCTTCATGCATTCGCTCCAAGAACGGAACGCGGCGAGCACGCGAGGGTCTCTGTCCGATTGGCGCAGGCCGTACGCAACGGTCGACTCGAGGAGGGCTTGGCTCGAACCGTCGTCGCCGGTAATGGAGCGAGCTTCGGAGATGCAACCCCCCGCAGGAACAGTTTGACCGTTGATCTCTCGATCGGAGCCGTCGCCCATAGCAATGTCCAGGGCGCGCTCGTCGAGAGAACTCGCGTCCTTCTCTGCGATCCCTGCTCCTTCGCCTGACTCGAGGATCTCGTCGCCTACCACGTGGTAACCAGTGCTCTGTGCTTGCGCCAGGTCCAGCACCCCGAACAAGCGATCGTAGTCATGACTCTCGGCGGGAACTGTCTGCGGCGGAACGTCGAACGACTCGCCGAATCTTGCCATGCAAGACTGCATCGCCTTGTGTTCAGCCAGGAAGACCACATTCTGATCCTCTGGCGACATTCGGTAAGAGTCGACGGGGAAGACGATGTCGCTGCCTACACGAACATCGGTGACCTGGCCGAGCTTTAGCTCCTCCACGGCAGCAGAAGCGTCCGATGCCGCTCCGGTCGGTGCCGCCCCGCCGGCGCCTGCTGGCTGGACACGGGACTGGGCAACGACACTCGTTGCAACACCGAAGCTCACGACTCCGATGGCAGCAGTTATGACTACCGCCGTCACCCGGCGGGCTAGAAGCTGCATACTGTCCCCGCATTCCAACAGAGCGATGAAATCTGATCGTTATACGCCACCTGTGTAACCGACGTCAGCGGGTAGATGGTCTGGTAGGCCCCCGAGTAGTACGCGTCGTTGAACAGGCGGACCTTGTAGGTGGCATCCCTGTTCTTCGCGCCGCTGATGGTGTCGTTGAGGTTGCACTTCGGCGCATACCCCTGGATGTTGTTGCACGTATCGGGGTTGTTGTACGTGTGTGGCGGCCAGTTATTCATGTTGCCGTAGCTGCCATCGAACGCAGACCAAGGATGCAGCACGCTCGAGGCGTAGGGGTCGTCAGGCGGCCCGAAATTCAAGCTATCGTTGTACACGCACACATCTCCCGAGGAGCACGTGTGCCCTGAAGCAAGAGCCACGCCCGGCGCAAGACTGAGGCCAAGGACTGCACCGCCCACCGCCGCTGTCAGCATGTGAGCCACGAGGCGGCCCCGTCTCTTTCTGGTACCGCCTACGTCCCGGACAACCGACCTAGCGAATCGCCTCGTCATGCGGGCATCATCGCATCGCTACTCCCGATGGGTCAATAGCTACCTTGGGTACCCATGATCTCTACAGGGCTAGAAGTCTGCGCATACGGCCACTAGGCCGTGTTGCTAAACGCCTTCGGGCTACCCGTGGGCGAGTCTTGGACGCGTGTCGCGTGATGTGATCTCGGATGAGGCGTGGGCTGTGATCGGCTCGTTGTTCCCGATTGCGAAGTCCACGGGGCGGCCGCCGGTGGATCGGCGCACGGTCGTCGAGGCGACGGCGTGGCGGTTCCGGACGGGCGCGCCGTGGCGGGACGTGCCGGAGCGGTTCGGGAACTGGAACACGATCTATAAGAACTTCAACCGGTGGTCCGAGCAGGGCGTGTGGGCGCGGGTGCTAGAGAAGACGCAATCGTTTGCGCAGCAGTCCGGCGATCTGGACTGGGTCGCGTCGATCGACTCCACGATCGTGCGCGTGCATCAGCATGGCGCAACCCTTCCCCGCGTCACAAGGGGACCTGTCGAACTACAAGAAGTTTGGTGACGAACCGGCGGATCATGCGATCGGCCGTTCTCGCGGCGGGTTGACGACGAAGAGTCATCTGGTCTGCGACGGGAAGGGACGAGCTCTCGCGTTCATCCTCACGCCCGGGCAAGCGGCGGACACCAGCATGCTGACCGCGACACTGAGCGAGATCCGCGTGCCAGGCGCCCGGGGAAGGCCGAGGTCGAGGCCGGAGCGGGTGCTCGCGGACAAGGGCTACCCGTCGAAGGCGAATCGCGCCTGGCTGCGCGAGCGCGGGATTGCCGCGACGATCCCCGAACGCGACGATCAGATCGCCCACCGACGCAAGCGCCGCGGGCGGCCGATCGACTTCGGCGACCAGCAGCGGGCCCGATACCGCGGCCGCAACGTCGTCGAACGGTGTTTCAACAAGCTCAAGCAGTGGCGTGGGATCGCGATGCGCTCAGACAAGCTCGCTCGCAACTACCACGCCGGCCTTTGCCTCGCCGCGACGCTCCATTGGCTCAGCAGTGGTGTCGTCGCTCATTCCGCGATCTGCAGCGCGAGATTCGTCGTAGGGGCGGGGTCGGTCACCAGTCGCGCGTGCGTTTCAACGTCGTAGCGAACATTGCCGTAGCGGAGCTTCTCCCGCTCGATCCCTTCGGCGAGAAATCCCGCCGCGGTCGCCACTCGACATGACGCGGGGTTGTTCACCCGGTGCCCGAGCTCGAGCCGATGCAGCCCGTTCTCAAAGGCCCAGTCACTCACCACGATGAGCGCACCCGTCACGTATCCCTTCCCGCGCGCTTCGGCTGCGAGCCAGTAATACATCCACGCGGTCTCGTGCCGAAACTCGATCGCGGACGCTCCGACGTTGCCGATCGCAACACCGTCCTCGACGACGGCCCAGTTCTTCACGTGCTCGTCGAAGCGCAAGGACTGGTCGATGAACGCCTCAGCAGCTGCCCGGGTTGACAGATCGGCGCCGCCGAACTGAGTCGCCAGATCGGAAGTGCTCTGAAATGCCTCGCTCAGCGCCGACGCATCGCGACTGTTCCACGGGCGAAGCGAGACACTCACGCCCCCAATCCTGCCTCACTTGGCAGCCGTGAGTCGGACGCAGCCTTTAGCAACACGCCCTAGGCGGCGGCGAGTGTGCAGGGAGCATCTCCGTCCCCGCGGCGATGCCTAAGCTGGGATGGTGACGTATCCCACGGCACGGTGGTGCCGCAGCCGGCGAGGCAGCGCCCTGTGCACGCGATCGTCCGGGCATGCGGGACTGCACAACCGCGTCGGCACGTCGCAGATGTGGTCGGACGTCGACGCCGACCCGCCGACGTGCCCGGCCTCCGGTACCGAGGCCATCGGCGCGCCACGCCTGGCAGACACTTCCCCCGCCGCCGGCTTTCCCGATGGACGGGCGCGGGGCCTCGGGTGCGATGCCTTCGTGCCGTTGGTCGACGGCCGCCTGGGCGCCCATGACCGATTTCGCGGCACCGAGGATGTCGCCGAATCCGCCGCTCGCGCCGAGTGGTTCAACACCTTCGGCTGGGAGTGAGGCGGGCACCGCGTCTCAGACGCCGAGCTTCTTCGCCGCCTTCTTGGCCGCCTTGTCGACGACTTTCCGCGAGCGTGCACGGGCCTTCTCGGCGCGGTCAGTGAGAACAGAAGTTCACGGGCGGTGGAAGGGATCCGCGTACAGCCGCTCGGGCACGCGGAACCCGTAGATGGCGCGCCCGGTGGCCCAGATGGCTGCGGCGCCCGCGCGTACGAGATCGATCGGCCGGGACCCCTCCGACACGACGTGGATGTCGGCGCCGTCGATCCGCACGGCCGCATCACGGACGGAGGTCACCTCTCCCTGGACGACCGTCTCCGGGTACTCCTCGTGCAACTCGCGCAGATCGCCGAGGATGAAGGTGGGCCGCGCCGTCGGCGGAGCGGCAAGCACGTGCTTGGGTCGGTCGATGCCGGTCAGCACCAGCACCGAGTCGAGCCCCGCAGCCTGGGCGCCCGCGATGTCGGTGTCGAGCCGGTCGCCGATGAAGAGCGCCTTGTGTGCCGCGAAACGCGCGACGGCCTCATCGAAGATCGGTCGCTCCGGCTTGCCCGCGACGACGGCGAGCCGACCGACGGCCGTATGCACGGCAGACACGAGTGTTCCGTTTCCCGGCGCGATGCCGCGTGCCTGCGGAATCGTCCAGTCGGTGTTCGTGGCGATCCACGGGATGCCGCCGGCATCCTCCGGCGTCGCCAGAGCGTACGCGGCTTCGGCCAGCTGCTCCCAGCCCACCTGGGGAGCAAATCCCTGGACGACGGCCGCGGGGGCGTCCTCGGCGCTGCGGGTCACGACGTAGCCGGCCTTCTCGACTTCGAAGACGAGGCCGTCACCACCGACGACGAGGATCGTGGATCCCGGTGCGACGCGATCGCGCAGCAACCGCATCGCGGCCTGCGGACTGGTCACGACGTCTTCGGCGCGTGTGGAGGCCAGCCCCAGCTCGCGCAAGTGTTCCGCCACGACGGCATCACGTCGGGACGCGTTGTTGGTGATGTACCCGAGGCGCCGCGACACAGCCGCCGCATTCAGGCTGTCGACGGCATACGGGAGGGCCCCCGGGCCGGCGTAGACGACCCCATCCAGGTCCGCGAGCACCGCGTCGACACCGTCGAGGGGAGTGCGAGGCGCGCGCTTCGAGAAGAGGCCCATCAGCGCTCCGCTTCCTCTGCATCCGACTCGTCGTCGCCGGAACCGTCGCTCTCGACCGTGGGGGCGATGTCCTCCTCCGCCGGCAGCGCGATCTCCTCGATCTCGTAGATCTCGATCACCTCGAGATCCGCATCGACGGCCCCGAGCGCCTCCGCGGCCACCTCGGCGCGTCGCTGCCACTGCTGCGCCTCATCGACGCGGCCAAGCTCCTCGAGCACCGCAGCCCGCGCCGCGAACAGCCCGGGGCTCCACGAGAAGGCACGATCGGGGTCCAACTCGGGGATGTCCAGTTCGCTGAGTGCGCGCTCCGTCTCACCGAGGTCGAGTCGAGCCCCCGACATGGCAATCGCCAGCTCCACGCGCACTTCGGTGGTCAACGTCGAACGATCCACCGCGCGTCCCACTTCGAGTGCACGATCAGCGCGGCCCACGCCGCGTTCGCTGTCGACGAGAAGGGCGATCTGGTCATCACGGCCGGAGATGCGCCGGTACGTCCGCAACTCACGCACCGCCAGGGCGAAGTCGCCCAACGCGTACGCGGTGATGGCGACGGTCTCACGCACGATAGCGATGCGCCCAGCGCTGCGGGACGCGGCGAGGGCATGCTCGTGCGCACGGACGGCGTCCTCGTCGATGAGACGTGCTGCCATGGCGAGATGACGCGCGACCTGTTCGGCGTTCTCCTTCGACAGCGTCTTCAGCTCGTTGCGCGCGGATGCCGGCAGGTCCTGAGGAGTGACATCGTCGGGCAGTTGCGGCCCCGTGGGGCCCGTGCGACGCTCCGAGCCCTGCGGCGGCCGGGAACTGCGACCGGGCACACGGGAGGTTCGATCCCCATCGCGCTGTGCGTAAGGCTTGCGCTCGCCATCACGAGGAGCATACGGCTTCCGCTCACCATCGCGCTTCACGTACGGCTTGCGCTCACCATCACGAGGCGCATACGGCTTACGCTCACCGTCACGCTTCACGTACGGCTTACGCTCACCGTCACGAGGCGCATACGGCTTACGCTCACCGTCACGCTTCACGTACGGCTTACGCT
>ERZ778021.2093-NODE-2093-length-19469-cov-6.695993_pt1 | contig 19469 bp, 19 predicted proteins | sample MGYA00375751_ERZ778021 | MGnify/ENA primary metagenome ERZ778021 (study PRJEB29350, sample SAMN05389814) | bioreactor metagenome | isolation source: Thiocyanate stock bioreactor | place: South Africa: University of Cape Town | collected 2013-08-29 ... | reverse complement strand
GCTCGACATAGTAAAAACAAGTTTTTCCTCTGTACTCGCTTATCGCAAATATTCAGTAGTTGTTCGGTAGTTGTTCAACAGTATAGCCGAATAACAATAGAATTAAATAGCATGAACGGAACGAATGAGCATTCCGTTTATCTGGCATTAGGATCTAACCTCGGCGACAAGCAGAAAAATATAGAAGAGGCTTTGGACAAGATAGAAGAGCGGATAGGGAATATTACTTCCCTTTCCGCTTTTCATTTGACGGCGCCGGTGGGATTTCAATCGGAGAATATATTTGTTAATTGTGTTTGCGAAATAGCAACTACTATTGAAATACAAAAACTATTCGTAATTACACAAGATATTGAAAAAGAGATAGGAAGAACTGAAAAAAGCATAAATGGACAATATGTTGACAGGAGAATAGATATCGACCTTATATTAGCCGGGGATACCATAATCGACACGCCGGAACTGACCATTCCACATCCGCGCTTTCATACCCGTTCTTTCGTACTTGACCCCCTATACGAAATTGCACCCGACGTTATTCACCCGGTATTGGGAAAAAGTATCCGTGAAATAAGAGAGGAGTTGGGCGCATAGAGATAGAGTGGGAGACGGGGAGAGTGGGAGACGAGGAGATGGGGGGATGGGGAGACGGAGAGGATGTAAGAATAGTGATTTTCTGGTGGAATAGTCGAAAAAAAGTGTCATATTTGTAGTACGAAACGTTAGAAAGGAGATAAAAGCCATGGCCATCTTCAGCAAAGGTTACGATCATTTTTTAGGTTATGCCCTCAGTGGAGGCGGCGCCAAAGGATTCGCACATTTAGGAGCATTGAAAGTGTTGGAAAAATGCGGACTGAAACCCGATGTGATCGCGGGGACCAGTGCAGGAGCGCTCGCCGGCGTTTTTTATGCCGACGGCTACCATCCCGATGAAATCGTAGAGCTCTTCCACAAAAAAGAGTTCCGTGAGTTTGTTGAACTCACCTTACCCACTACCGGTTTTTTCAAAAGTACCGGATTACATAATTTTCTGAAGAAAAATCTCAGGGCGAAAAGTTTTGAGGAACTCCAAATACCTTTCTATGTGGTGACTACCGATTGGGACCGGGCTATCACTGTCACTTTTTCCAATGGAGATGACCTGGTGGACGCGGTAGTTGCCTCCTGTTCCGTTCCCATCATCTTCCATCCCCAGATGATCCATGATGTGCCTTATGTGGATGGAGGATTGCTGAAAAATTTCCCTGTTTCGGTCATCCGGAAAAAATGCAAATATGTAATTGGGGTGAATGTATCACTGATCCTGCCGGCTCCGGAAAAAAATAATATCCGCAGGATGCTGGAACGCACTTTTAATTTGATGTCCAATTCCAATACGCTCATCGATAAAGCATATTGCGATATACTCATCGAGACCCAAGGGATTGAAAGATATTCCATGTTCGACCTGCAAAATCAGCTAAAGATCATGGAGGCTGGATACCATTATAGCGTGGTGAAAATGAGTGAAAGGGAATCGTGGGAAATAGTTAGAAAATGTCACAGGCACTATGCTCTGACCAAAAAAGTACACGGGTACCTTCAAAAGCTCAGGGAACAGAATGATGTGCTACAACCAAAGACAGCAGGTATCACCGAAAACCCAAACACCCCATGAACCAGAAACTGTTTATCTACCAATTATTGCCCAGGTTATTCGGCAATAGTGCATCCACCAATAAAATCAATGGCTCCATTGAAGAGAATGGAACAGGAAAATTCAATGATATCTCCGATACCGTCTTACAAGAGATAAAAGCAAACGGTTATACCCATGTCTGGTATATCGGGGTATTGGCCCATGCTTCTACCACCAATTATACGGCCTACGGGCTGCCGGCCGAATATCCGGAGATCATCAAAGGAAAAGCAGGATCGCCGTATGCGGTAAGGGATTATTATGACGTGGATCCCGATCTCGCAGTAAATGTTCCGGACAGGATGGTGGAATTCGAGGCATTGATCCGGCGTACACATGCTGCTGGTCTGAAGGTGATCATCGATAATGTACCTAACCACGTAGCGAGGAATTACCACTCCGTTTGCAGGCCGGAAGGAGTAAAAGACTTTGGAGAAGGAGATAATACCTCACAGGCATTCTCACCCCGAAACAACTTCTACTATGTCCCCGGCCAGGCATTAGAGATAGAGTCCCCCCTAAGAAGGACAACCGGACCGGCATACAATGAAATTCCCGCGAAAGCCACAGGTAATGACTGTTTTTCGCACAAGCCTACCCGGTTCGACTGGTATGAAACGGTGAAACTCAACTATGGAGTGGACTACCTGAACGGGAAACAAGGTCATTTTAATCCCATCCCCGATACATGGGTAAAGATGAGGAATATACTCCTTTACTGGGCAGAAAAGAATGTGGATGGCTTCCGGTGCGATATGGCCGAGATGGTGCCGCTGGCATTCTGGCGGTGGGCAATCCCACAGGTAAAGGATAAATTCCCGGGTATTATATTCCTGGCAGAGATATATAATCCATCGGCGTACCGCAATTTTCTGGCGGATAACACCTTCGACTATCTTTACGATAAAGTGGGACTATATGATACGTTGCGTGATGTCTCCTGCGGTTACAGGCTTTCTTCCGATATCACCTTCGCTTTAAATGATGTGGGTGATATACAGCACAGGATGCTCAACTTCATGGAGAATCATGATGAACAGCGGGTGGCATCCGACTTTTTCATGAAAGATGGAACTAAAGGAAAGGCCGCCATGATCGTTTCCTGTTGCGTGGGTACCAATCCGGTGATGGTGTATGCCGGACAGGAACTGGGCGAAAAGGGGATGGACGAAGAGGGCTTTAGCGGGAGGGACGGACGCACCACTATCTTCGACTATTGGTCGGTGGATACCCTGCGGCGATGGAATAACAACGGGCTATGGGATGAGTCACAACTCACCGGGGAAGAGAAGGAATTACAGGAATTCTACCGTCGGCTGATCATGCTATGCAACGGAGAAGCAGCCCTTGCGGACGGGCTTTTCTACGATCTCATGCCGGCCAATTATGACAACCAGGAGTTCGACTCCACCCGTCTGTTTACTTTTCTCAGAAGTAATAAAAAAGATCTATTGTTGATGGTAGCTAATTTTGATAGCAGGGTGCGGGAATGTACCATCCAGATTCCGGAGCATGCTTTCACATTTTTTGAAATTGCTGACACCGGAAAAGGAATGCTAAAGCCCCTGCTTCATGTAGAAAATAAAGAGTTACCCTTCTCATCTGACTTTCCACCCCGGATTTCACTTGATCCTTATTCCGGAGAAATCTACAGGATTGTCTATGCTCTTTAGGCCATTTTATGAAGTTGATAGTTTGAAAATATCAAAGGTTTGATATTTTTAGAATCTTTCACTAAAAATATTGTACCTTTATAACCGTAAATCAATGTGCATCAAATATCAGAATTTTTTTGAAACTAAATAAATAGTAAACACAATGAGTACAAATTATTTTAATCTTACACTAATCCTATTCGCTTCATTTACGTTTTTTCTTACCAATTGCGACAATAAGAGTAAAGCAATCGATGTAAATTACCTGAAAGAGGGGGTATTATGCACGGAAACTATTCCGCTTGATTTTATAGATGAAAGCGGGAAAATAGTGTCGAAATACATTGATTCGGTTAAGTTTTCGTATTTGGACTCGATTACTTTTACCGATAATAATCCTGACAGGCTGAAGGTATATTCAACTCCCGCTCCACTTGATTTTACAAAAAAAATTGAGCCCTATTCTCCTGAATATTATATGGCATACACAGTCTTCAATATAATAAAGGTAATCAAGTATTATAATGGGTTATTTGATAATAAAATTGATTTTAATTCGCAAGAAGAGTATAAAACGATTGAAGTAACAATAGGCGATACTCCTTATCTGACATCACCTAAAGTGTATATTTTTGAAGCTAATTCAAATCCGTCGCCCTCCTTGTTTTTCCATGAAATCGGGCATCGGGCTTTTTGGTATATTGAAGAGGGATTAGGTATTAAGTTTAAAGGTTTGAGTTATATCCACATGGGATTACTCGAATATTTCACGGTATCATTGAATAATTCCCCTTTGGTCGGGGAAGATTTCTTACCTGAAAAGGGGATGAGAAATGCCGACTGGGTATATGGTTATCCGCCATATGACTCATTGTCGTTAAAAGGATTATTAGATGCAATTGCTGCTTCTTATCCTCAAAAGATACAAAATCCCAATAGCAATGTTTTCAAGTTCTATGATGTCAACATGAATGCCTATAAAAATTATCTTGATGAAATTGACAACCATAGGGGAGGAATGATAATTACTTCTACTTTATGGCGCATCCGTGAGCAATTGGGACAAGAAATGACAGATGGATTAGTTGCCAGGACTATTTTGGATTTGAATAAATTTATGGATACGCGCAGTGAATTTTATAATGCTGCCGAAAATGAAAAACTTCGAGATAAGATTGAATGGTATGACTTATATTACGGACTTATTCAAAAGGATAAGGACTTAAACGAAGGCAAAGGGATTGAAATTATAAAAAATGAATTTACCCGAACCGGGTTTTTAATCAATGTTGTAAAGCTATAAACACAGAAAAGATGAAGAGTAAAAATTCATTGATCTTATCTGTACTCTATCCTTTGGCTTATTTCGACAAATATGAAACTGCAATCGGGAACATATACCGTGATAAGTTCTTTAAGACATTTACGGGGAAGATGAAAGTGTAAGCGGGCGTTATAAATCCCTATTCTCTTCTTTGAAAATCCGGTAATAAATATCCTGTCCGTAACTTGATGCAAAAGGGATACCTTCCCTGATTTTGAATGTACGGGTAGTGTCCAGATTCCTTTCGGCTATAAGAAACAGGGAGGTTGGCAGATGTTGTTCGTGAAAAATATAGGCGAATTCATAGAGATGGGTGACGAAAAAAATCCTGAAACCTTTGCTATGTCCGTTACGTCCGGAAAACCAATAGGCATATTGAGAGCCGAAAGTGTTTGATACCTATTATTTTATATTTTTATGATATTCCCAACCTATTTCTATTCTCTTTCGTGTCTGGATGGATATGCCATAGATTAACCTTATTTTCCTTTATTTCCGCAACCCAAATAGCACGAACATTATTTAGAACTTGATCTGAACAAATGGAATATCCCTGCATAATAACCGTAGAGCCATTTACTGTTACGCTCTCGAAAATATTTCGATATCCCGGATAAAGTCTAAAAAATGGCTCCCATGCCTTAACTATATTGTCAGATTTTCCTACAATTCGATTATTTGTCATATCGATAAAAACATGATTCTCGGTCATTAAACCGGATAGTCCGTTAATGTCAGCCCTATTGATACATTCATTAAATTGCATGGCAATATTCTTGGGATCTATCACAACCATTATCTCTTCTTTGTTATATTTATCATTATTAACCCACTCTGTTTTAAGCTTCGCATAAATTATATCATCGACCCAATCCCCACGCAAATAGTAGCTTTCTTTAAAGTGGGCTTCCTTTCTGAACCCCAATCGTTTTATTAACCGGATAGAAGCTGTATTTCTCGGATCGACTGAAGCTATAATCCGATGTTTATCCATCGTTCCGAAAAGATAATCCACCATTGCCTTCAATGCTTCTGTGGCATAACCTTTTTTCTGATAACCTTTATGCAGCGTACATCCAATTTCAGCCTGCATATTGTTGTGATTGGTAAAACTGATTCCCATATCACCAATCAGCCTGTTTTCATCTTCAAGAATAATGGTAAACTGAAAACATATATTGGCAATATCCATCGTCTCCGGCATATTACTTATATAATCTCGCACTTCTTCGACCGAATCAGGAAACCATCCCTGATACTTATTTTCGGCTAAGTTAGAACGGTAAGAGAAAATGCCTTCTGCATCTTCCAGTTCAGCAAGCCGTATGATTAACCTTTCGGTTTTAATGAGATATTTCATCTTGTTGCTTATAAAGGTTCAAAGTTAGCAAATATTTGATTCACAGCCATGATTACATTTTAATTCCTCCGCTTTTCTTCTGTGGAATAACAGGCTGCCGGATACCATAAAAAGATTAGTCCATAACACTAAAAATTGCAGTATGTGTGCATCTCAAAAGCAAATAGAAAAAGAGTATTTGCAAAAATTATGTGGTGAATTACAGAAGACCGAGTTTTGAAACCGATGCGGATGATATGAGAAGTTATATAATGAATTTCGATGCATTACGTCGTTCGTTGTGGACAAAAGTGCCTATTTAAGGACTATCAGTCATATTGTTGGAGGAAAAAGGATATACAATGCCTGAATAATGAATTGAGAAAATACCCCATAATTCTGTCGAATAGTCAGAAAAGTCTACAGTAGGATGTCATGGACATTCCCGGTTATGGGGTAACGATTTGGAGCATGTCTCTGAACTTTTTATATCTTTGCACTGTTAGATCATAAAGGGAATGGGACTTCCCTGTTATAAACCGCTACCATACATAGCTGATAGTTCCTACTTAACTTAATCAATTAATGGTTATGAGTAGGATTTTTGTATTTATACCACTTTGGATTAGCGGTAATTTCCAGAAAACAAAAGAATTAATATTTTGCTCATGTATTTTTACATGGGCTTTCCTTGTTTATTCCTGAATGTATAACAAATAAATGATTCAAATTATGAAAATTACAAAAGTAGAAGCAATCGAAATTCTCGATTCAAGAGGTAATCCAACAGTAGAAGCCGATATTACATTGGAAGATAGCACACAAGCTCGTGCGATGGTTCCCAGCGGAGCATCCACAGGAGAGCGTGAAGCAACCGAACTGCGTGATGGCGATAAAAAACGCTATGGCGGTAAAGGTGTCCTCAAAGCCGTTGAGAATATAAATACGACCATTGCAAAGGCAATTACCGGATGCGAATTTGTCAACCAGCGTGAACTCGATTATCTAATGATAGAATTGGACAGCACTCCGAACAAATCGAAACTTGGAGCAAATGCCATTCTTGCCGTATCAATGGCTTATGCCCGTGCCAAATCCCAAAGCACTAAAACGTCTCTTTATCAATACTTGGGAGGCAGTAATGCTTATTTGCTACCCGTACCCTGTATGAATGTGATTAACGGAGGAAAACACGCCGATAATAATGTGGACTTTCAGGAATTTATGATCGCTCCGCATAATGCACCTTCGTTCCGTGAAGCTATCCGTATGGGTGAAGAAGTATTCCATACGCTTAAATTGATATTGAATGGAAAGGGTTATAGTACGGGAGTGGGTGATGAAGGAGGCTTTGCCCCCAATCTGAAGTCGAATGAAGAAGCTGTGGAAGTGATTCTCGAAGCCATTGTCAAAGCCGGCTATACCCCCGGCAGCGATGTAAGCATCTGTCTTGACCCGGCTACGAGCGAAATGTGGGAAGAGGGTAAGTACAAGATGTTTAAAAGTACCGGGAAACTATATTCCAGCGACGAAATGATCCGGATGTGGGAAAGTTGGACATCGCAATATCCTATTGTATTGCTTGAAGACGGATTGGCTGAAAATGACTGGGAAGGCTGGAAAGAGTTGACATCGGCACTGGGACACAAGGTAGAGCTTGTAGGTGATGACCTGTTCTGCACCAATAAAAAAATATTGCAGGAAGGCATCTACAGAGGTGTAGCCAATTCAATACTGATCAAACTTAACCAGATAGGAACGGTAACAGAAACCCTGGAGACAATGGAACTGGCCCGTAACAATGGTTACAACTGTTTTGTTTCCCACCGGAGCGGAGAAACGGTCGATACCTTTATCGCAGACCTTACAGTCGGGTTGAATGCCGGACATATCAAAACAGGAAGCGGATGTCGTGGTGAACGTATTGAAAAATTCAACCAATTCATGCGTATCGAGCATCAACTGAAAGGGAACTCCCTATTTGCAGGTAAAAGCACATTTAAGAACGTGCAATAAGTTATGCTGCGGCTTTTCCATGGGGCACTTTTTTTGTAAATATCACAGGCTGTTTTATAATTGGTTTTTTAATAGGGCTTACAGTTCGTTTCGTCTTATTCGAAAACCAATTGAGGCTGTTGCTTGTTGTCGGTTTTTGTGGAGGATATACTACTTTTTCTACATTATTTTTCGTACTTTTGCCGGTGCTTTCAGTATTCAGATTTTAGAGAGAAGAAAATATATCAAGATCCAAATAATTATTTTTCAGAAAACTATCAATAATGCAGGAGAAACCATTTAAAATCTTTTCGGGTACTAAGTCACGTTACTTTGCAGAAAAGGTATGTAACAGTCTGTGTTGCCCGCTGGGTAACATGATCATTGAACACTTTGCCGACGGGGAGTTTGCCGTTTCGTATGAAGAGTCGATTCGTGGAAAGCAGGTGTTCCTTATTCAATCCACTTTCCCCAACTCCGACAATCTGATGGAGCTATTACTGATGATTGATGCGGCAAAACGTGCATCAGCCAAATCCATCGTGGCGGTAATCCCTTATTTTGGATGGGCCAGACAGGATAGAAAAGACAAGCCCCGTGTGAGTATAGGGGCAAAACTGATTGCCGATATGCTGGCCGCCGCCGGGATCAGTCGACTGATTACCATGGACCTGCATGCCGATCAGATCCAGGGTTTTTTTAATGTACCCGTGGATCACCTTTATGCTTCCGGTGTCTTCATTGAGCATATTAAACAACTCGACCTGAGCAGTATGGTGATCGCTACCCCTGATGTAGGTGGTACTAAACGTGCCAGCGCCTACTCCAAATTCCTTGGTTGCCCGATGGTGATCTGTTATAAACTCAGGAAGAAAGCCAACGAAATATCGGATATGCAGATTATCGGTGATGTACAGGGTATGGATGTGCTGCTTATCGACGATATTGTAGATACTGCCGGTACCATCACCAAGGCGGCCGACCTGATCATGGAAAACGGGGCCAATTCGGTGAGGGCGATTGCCAGCCACGCTGTGATGTCTGATCCCGCTTCAATGAGAGTGGACCAGTCGAAACTGACAGAGATCATATTTACCGACAGCATTCCCTATTCTCAAAAATCGGAAAAAGTAAAAATCCTTTCCGTCGCCGACATGTTTGCCGACTCCATTATGCGGGTATGCAACAACGAATCAATCAGTTCTCTGTACATAGTGTAAAATATTAGGTATTTTTTCCACACATTTACTGAAACCTACCCATAGGAAGCGTGCATTTTTACCAAAGTATCTATATTTGGGGAGGAATCACCTAATATAAAACTTATAAATTATTTGTATGGCTTACAAAATTGAAGAAATTGAAGGAATTGGCTCCGTTTACGGAGAGAAATTGAGGGCAGCCGGTATTATCACTCCGGCGGGATTGCTTGAAGAATGTGCTACCAAATCCGGTCGTGCCGCATTGGCCAAAGACACGGGTATCAATGAGAAATTAATCTTGAAATGGACCAATCACGCAGACCTTTTCCGTATTAACGGTGTTGGCCCGCAATTTTCAGAACTGTTGGAAGCTGCCGGAGTAGATACTGTGAAAGAGTTCCGCAACCGGAAGGCTGAAAACCTGTATGCTAAAATACAGGAAGTAAACGAAGCGAAAAAACTGGTTCGTCGTCTGCCATCGCCGGACCAACTCGCCGGTATGATTGAAGAGGCTGGAAAAATAGAGCCAAAAATGACTTATTAATTCGAAAAAGGGTAGAGGAAAACGGCTGAGAGATCGGCCGTTTTTTTATATTTAAAGGCCGTATTTCCTTTTGATAGCTTGCAGCAACCCTTCGCAGGCATCTTCCAGTAGGTCGAGTACGAGTTCGAACCCCGACGTGCCACCGTAATAAGGATCAGGAACATGATCATGATGCGTGTACTGTCGTGAGAATTCCGTCATCATATGGATCTTATCTGTCTGTTCCTTGCCCGTTGCCAATGACCTTACGGTAGAGAAATTCTGCCTGTCCATCACGAGGATATAATCGAAATCATCGAAATCGGACTTCCTGAATTTGCGGGCGGGACTATCGAAATTATAACCTCTTCTTTCGCCATGAAGCCGCATACGCTCATCAGGAAGTTCACCTTCATGCCATCCCGACGTGCCGGCAGAATCCACTCCAATTATATCCTGAAGGTCGTGCTTCTTCACAACAGTTGCCATAATGCCTTCGGCAGCCGGTGAACGGCAGATATTCCCCAGACAAACAAAAAGCAGGCGTATCTTTTTTTTCTTTCCCTCTGTAGAAGCCATCATTATTTTTAAAGCAGATTTTTTATAACCTTAACAATATCCGCAAAGATAATGGAATTTTAGTGAAGTACAAAAAATATATTTCTGATTATTTGATTATCTTTATTCTATCCGGTTATTCAACACAATTCCCGCAATTTTTTTCTTTTCAGATTTTGTCAGTATAATAATGATTTGTATTTTTGCTCGCTCACAAAGCTTGGTGTAAAAGCCATTCCAACTTCTTCTTTTGTGAAAGATCTCTCTTATCCGACAAAAGCAGATTAAAATCTGTTCGGCTCTTTCACGATTATACTGAATTTTTTCTAATTTTTTGTTCTATGAATCAAAATCCGAATCTACATAATCAACCTGTTGCTCAAGATCTATCCATTGCCGTATCTGAGAAAGAGGTCAAACTGGAGATCAAAAAAAACAGAATCATACGTGCCCTGTATATCATTGGGGGTACTATCTCGCTCGCACTTGCTATTTTAGGGATTGTGCTGCCGGGTCTTCCGGTAACTCCCCTGGCACTGTTATCGGCTTTTCTGTATGCCAAAAGCTCACCCAGACTATACAACTGGCTGTTGAACAATAAGATATTAGGACCCCGTATTAGGAATTACCAACGCCGGAAAGGGATTACCCGCAGAGGAAAACTGGGTGTAATAGCTTTTATGTCGATCATGGTGCTGTTTTCTTCATTCGTGATAATGGGTCCGGGCACAATCAGATGGGTGATCCTTGCCCTTGGATTTATCGGCTGTATCGTGGTGGTATTCTTTGTGCCCAATGCCAAGGGAGACGAGGCGAGCGAGAGAGTGGGAGACGAGGCGACCATGGGAGATTAGTCTCTTAAGTAGGCGAAGTAATACTTTTTTATCTTTTTCGATAGCAACTCTATATTAAGCATATCCGAGGCTTTGGAAATATCTTTTACCTCACCGTTCTTATAGATTATATCGATACTGTCATCTTCTTCACTATACATATCTGTCGTCAGGATATCCGATGAGATGAAATAGGCTGCTTCATAAGCTGTAATACCGAATTTTTTCATGTACGACGTTATATAAGCTGACACCTTTTCTTCATCGCTTTTTCCTTCAGTAATCTCAATTTTAAACAGTTTCCGGTTGACCATGCCATCGCTTAATACCGACAGGACCGTGTCGGGATGGGAACTCCATACTTTCAGTGCAGACCAGATATCATTATCGTCCAGATTGACAAAATGGAGCAATGCTTTTCCATTGTTTTCAAAATCGGCTTTTGTAGCCTCTTGCGACAAAAAAAAGGAGAGGGCAGGGGAGGCGAACAGCGTCTCGCCATTCATGGACAACTCCTTTGCACGCCGGAGCACGTTGATCATCATCTTCTCCGCCGCTACTGCCGTTTTATGCAGGTAGACCTGCCAGTACATCAGCCGTCTCGACATCAGGAAGTTCTCAATGGAATAAATCCCTTTGGATTCGATCACCAGCTTATCGTCTTTCACATCGAGCATTTTAATAATACGGGCAGAACCGATATTACCCTCCACCACACCGGTAAAAAAACTGTCCCGGCGTAAGTAATCGAGCCGGTCTACGTCCAATTGTCCGCTCACCAACCGGTGAAGGAACCGTTTGGGATAGCTATCCCTAAAAATATCGATAGCCATTTGCAAGCGCCCGTGCCATTCCTTGTTCATCTGCTCCATAAGCAGCAGCGAAATGGTTTCATGATGCACATTGGTGACCAGGGCACGTTCCAATACATGAGAAAAAGGACCATGGCCTATATCATGCAGCAGGATGGCAGCCAATGCCGCGTCAGTCTCCTCCCTCGATATATCATGTCCTTTTTCTTTCAATGTCCTGAGTGCTTCATCCATCAGGAACATTGCCCCGATGGAGTGGAGGAAGCGGGTATGTTGCGCGCCGGGATATACGAATGGTGCCAATCCCAGTTGCCGGATACGGTTAAGCCTCTGCACGAAAGGATGTTGAATGATCTTATATATGAAATCATTCGGGATATTGATAAATCCGAAAACCGGATCATTGATTATTTTCCGCTTCTGAGACATATGTATATTACTTCTGTTATTGTCTGTTTTTCCTCAAATATAACATCTAAGAACCAATTTTTTGCTATCTTTATTGTATAAATTTTCAATATAATTATATAAGGTTGATATTTAGTCGTTTAAAAATTTATCCATCAGAATGATATGTTACAAAATGATATGTAATTGAACAACGAAAACGTTCAGTATTGTTTTTTTATGCTTCAGCAATCAAAATAGCTGTTTGGGTATGGCTCCTTTGCGAATTCACTCCGTTGTAATATTACTTTGCAGTTTTATATCATAATCTTTATTCAATGGAATTTCAAAAATCAATTTGTCCCGGATTTATGACGGAAAATGAATAGTCATGTTTTTTCATTCGGATATAACACCTATTTATTATATTTTACCGGCAATCGGCTTCATTGTCGGTTTGTTTGGAACAATGCTGGGTGGCGGGGGAGGCTTTATTTTCCTGCCTGTACTGACACTCCTGCTGCATGTGCCTGCTTCTATTGCCGTAACGACCTCCCTGGTGGCTACTTTGCCCATTTGCATAGTGGGAGTATTGGGGCATGTCAAGGGTAGAAACATCGCTTTTAATATTGTACCGGTTTTCTTGCTAATGGGTATTGCCGGCACTTTTGCCGGTGCCGCGATTGCCGGCTGGATCAGCAATGAAAGGCTAAAAGCCGCGTTTGGGATCTATGCCGTCCTTATCGCGGGTAATATTCTTCATGACACCTGGAAAAGGAAGGAAAAAGATCAAACAGCGCGAAAACAGCGGGGATGGACAAAAACTATAAAAGGGTCGTTTTTCGGTCTGATGGCTGGATTGATTACCGGCGTCTTTGGCGCCAGCGGGACAGCACCTGTCCTGGCCGGCCTGTTTTCCATGGATATCCCGTTGAAGAGGGTGATCGGCACATCCCTCCTGGTTGTCCTGGTCAATACCGTGTTCGCGGTAGGCGCCCATGCGCTGGTCGGGCAAATCGACCTGACACTGGTATATTTTCTTACCGCCGGATCGGCACTGGGAGCAATTCTCGGCCCGATGCTGCTGTCGAAAGCCAATGTCGGCGGTTCGGAAAATAAAATCAGATATGGCTATGCGGCAGTAATGGTTGCAATAGGGGTTTTAATGATCATCAAATAAATCAAATAAAATATGATTTGGAATATTTACCTGATTATACTGGCTTATTTTCTTCTGGGAGGGATCGGTTTTTATCTTATCAACCGTAAAAAAGATCCGTTGGTCGCCCGCAAAAGCTATACCAAATTCATCGTTTACTTTTTCATTGTGAACGGTTTGTTTTTCAGCATCACCATAGAACCTGTCGTTTTCCGGTATCTGGCTGTGGTAATCACTGGCGTGGGTATGGTAGAACTGATTCGTTTGTTCAGGATATCAGGGTATAGCCGAAAGAGTTTTTTTGCCACGTCGGTAGTAATTTTTGTGCTTTTGGCACTGGGCTTCTGCTTTTTTGCCACACTCAACAAAAACTTGATATTGTTCACGTTCCTCGTCCTTTCCATCTTTGACTCCTTTAGCCAGATAACCGGCCAGTTATGGGGTAAAAAGAAAATCTTGCCACATATCAGTCCGAATAAAACCCTGGGCGGGCTGGTAGGCGGCGCATGTGTAGCATTGGCCAGCGCGTTCCTGTTGCGTAAGCTGGTGGGGGTTTCTCCCGTGAGTTTATTGTTCCTCTCCGCGGGGATCATTCTTTTTGCTTTCCTGGGAGATGTGGCAGCCTCTTATTATAAAAGAAAGTACGAAGTGAAGAATTTCAATGACCTGATACCGGGACATGGCGGTTTTCTCGACCGTTTCGACAGCCTGATCGCCGGTGGCGCATGGGTCGCGTTATACAGTCAATTGGCAGATATTTAAATAAGAAAGTATGGTAAATATAGTTGCAGTAGCATTTTTTTATTTGATAGGCGTCGCCACTTTTCTTATTATTAACGAGTTAATATATAGAAGGTTGGGTGTGCAAGGTGAGTTCACCCGCAAGTTTGCCCATTTCTCCGTGGCATTGGCGACCCTGCCTTTTCCCTATATCTTTCCCTCACATTGGTACGTTCTCGTGCTGGCCCTTGTTTTCGCGTTGTTTTTGTTTGCCACGTGGCGCAGCAGGCATTTAGGCTCCATTCACTCCATTGAACGGAAATCATGGGGCAGTTACCTGTTACCCCTTTCCATTTATCTCACCTTCCTGGTATCGGATCTTGCAGAAAACAAATTCCTTTATATATTGCCCATGTTGATCCTGGCGGTCTGTGACCCGCTGGCGGCCATACTGGGCATGAATATCAAAAAAATGAACGGGCAGATAAAAATATTCGGGAAACCTATCCAGAAAACATGGATAGGGTCGGGTGCATTTTTCATTTTAAGTTTCCTGATCAGTATTATTGCCCTGTATCTTCACCTGACCGTGTTAGATCTAAAAACTTTTTGGCTGGCCTTCGCGGTGGCGACAGCCGGCACACTTGCCGAACTTGTTTCATGGCGGGGAGTCGATAACCTTACAATCCCTTTCGGTGTGTTATTGGTATTGCTCCTTTTCCTATAAAAAAGATAACAATAAGAATAGTAATTATATGTCCAAAATGAAAAAAGTAGTTATAAATGGGGCGAACGGTTATGTCGCGTCCCATTTTATACTGGAGTTGTTAGAGAGGAATTATGAGGTAATTGCCCTGATCAGGAAAAATGGCGAATGTTCGCCTGAAGAGCGGATGAACAAGGTGTTGACGGAAATTACCAACGGTCGCTACCGTCCCTCCCAAAACCTGAAAATATATCCCTATTCGTTGGTAGAGGAAGATTGTGCTATTTCACCAAAACATTTGAAAGAAATTTTCAGCACGGAGACAGATTATTTTCACTTTGCCGCCAGTCTGAAATATGACGCTAAATCGAAAGAGGAGATATTCAGGACCAATATTGCAGGAATGGAAAATTCCATCCTGATGTTCAATCGCCATGCAGTCCCCGGTTCCCGTTTTTTCATGATCAGCACCGCCTATTCCTGCGGAAGGAACGGCGGGCTCTTTAGGGAAGTATTTTATGAGGATAATGAGGATATAACAGGATTCAGGAATTATTATGAACAGTCGAAAAGATTTGCAGAGAATGTAGTCGAAAGGCATATCAGGGAGAATCATTTACCGGGACATGTGATCCGGTTGTCGCAGGTAGTAGGGGACAGCCGCACGGGGGTGACCAAAACCGATTATGGCATTTTCGATTTTGCCCGCCGGGTTTACAACATGTCGCACCGGCATCCCAACCGAACCATACGTATCAAGATCGATCCGGAGGCAACCCAAAACCTGATCGCGATCAATACGGTGGTAGATTATCTCGTCTGTATGACCGAAACCGCCGCATTGCCGACAATCGTGAATATGGTGTCCAAAAAGGCTGTCCCAAGCGGTTATATTATTGAAAGCCTGAACAGGCTGTTACCCATCCGGCTTATTCCCGACAATACAGTAGATCCAGCCGACATGGATGTCTATGAACGGATCATGTCCATCGGAATATCCTTTACCGGTGCTTATGCCCAGACCAATATCGAGTTCGACACGACGAACCTCGATGCCCTTTCCGCGGTATCATATCCGGACGAAACGGCCGTGTTCCGGATGCTGGAATACTTTATAGGAAGCTTATCGAAGAACGGTGCCTATGCTTCTGTGGTAGGATAAAAGTGGTTAGGTGACTAAGTGGTTAAGTGATTAGGTGGTTAAAAGACATAGTATAAAAAATAGAAAAAAATTAGAATGACCGTATGAAAAAATTGTTGTGGAAAGGAGAAAATATACTGAATGTACCGAATGCGCTGAGCCTGTATCGCTTGCTGGCGTTTCCGCTTATCCTTTATTTTGCGCTGACCGGACAGGAGAAATGGTATACCATTTTTCTGTGTATCAGCCTTATAAGCGATATTCTGGACGGTAACATCGCGCGCTACTATAAGTTACAAACCAAATTTGGGGCAGCACTCGACAATCTGGCGGATGTCTGTACCTATTTCATGGCATTCCTGGGAATTTTCATGTTCAAGTGGGAGGACATAGCACCGCATGCCTGGATACTGTACCTGTTTCTCTTTATTTTTATTGTCAGTTACCTGGTCTCATTTATCCGTTTCGGAAAAATCCCCGGACTTCATCTCTACTCGGCTGTCTCGGCAGGGTATCTTCAGGGGACTTTCTTTTTCGTGTTATTCGTCTTCGGATTTTATCCCTGGTTTTATTATCTGGTGCTCATTTGGGGAATTCTTGCCTATACCGAAAAGATACTCATACTTTTGCGGCTCGATGATATAAGGAGCGGAGTAAAAGGGCTTTACTGGCTGATAAAGAGCGAAAAGTAACTCTCTACAGGTATTTTTCCAGCATCTCCCGCATTTTCTGCTGCAACTTTCTGGCCTCTTGTCCGGCGATATAAGCAAAGTCTTCGCTGCTATCGGCATAGATAATTCCCCGCGAAGAGTTTACCAGCAAGCCGCAGCTTTTGTTCATTCCGTAACGGCACACCTCTTCCAGCGAACCGCCCTGCGCTCCTATACCCGGCACCAACAGGAAGTGGCCGGGTATGATCTTCCGCACATCTTCAAACAGTTTCCCCTGGGTAGCACCTACCACATACATCATCTGTTCATCGGTAGCCCATTGCTGCGATACACGCAATACTTTCTCGAACAGGCGTTCTCCGGTACGGTCTTCCGTCAACTGGAAATCGTTCGATCCCTTGTTACTGGTGAGTGCGAGCAGGATCACCCAGCGTTCCGGATAAATCAGGAAAGGCTTCACGCTGTCCTCTCCCATATAGGGAGCCACCGTCACCGCATTGACTTTTACCTCATCAAAAAAGGTACGGGCGTACATCTCACTGGTGTTGCCGATATCGCCGCGCTTGGCATCAGCAATAATAAACTGGTCCGGGTAGCGCTGGCTGATATAGGCGACGGTCTTTTCGAAAGCCATCCAGCCTTTCATCCCTTCGCTTTCATAGAAAGCAAGGTTGGGTTTGTAAGCTACGCAGCAGGATGCTGTGGCATCAATAATAGCTTTGTTGAATTCATAGATGGGGTCTTCCGCATCCAGCAGATGTTCCGGAATCTTTTTTATATCCGTATCCAGTCCCACGCAAAGGAAAGATTGTTTTTTCTGTATTTGTGCAAATAGCTGTTGCTTGGTCATATGATCGTTTCTTAGTGTGATATATCAATTATTTCAAGATGCCAGGCATTTGATTTGTTTCATGAAAATGCTGCTTGCCATTTACATCTCCGCCTCTTTCATTCTTTCGGCATTCTCACTCACCATCAACTGGTCGATGACACCCTGTATGTCGCCCTCCATAAATGCGGACAGGTTATAAATCGTGTAATTGATGCGGTGGTCGGTGATACGTCCCTGGGGATAGTTGTAAGTGCGGATCTTGGCCGAGCGGTCACCCGTCGACACCATTGTCTTTCGTCGCGAGGCAATATCACCCTGCCGCTTGGAGAGTTCTATGTCATAGAGTCTGGTACGCAGCATCTGCATGGCGATTTCCCTGTTCTTAAGCTGTGAACGGGCCTGCTGGCAGACGACCACGATACCCGACGGCCTGTGGGTGAGTTGTACCTTGGTCTCCACCTTGTTCACATTCTGCCCCCCCGCGCCGCTCGAACGGGCAGTATGGAAATCGATATCGGCCGGATTCAGCTCCACATCGAACTCTTCCGCTTCGGGCAACACGGCGACCGTAGCAGCCGATGTATGTACACGTCCCTGGGTTTCCGTCTGCGGTACCCGTTGCACGCGGTGCACGCCCGACTCGTACTTCAATGTGCCATAGACATCGGTTCCATTCACCGTGAAAATAATTTCTTTATAACCACCGGAAGTACCTTCGGTAAAACTGACCAGTTCTGTAGTCCATCCTTTGCTCTCACAATATTTGAGGTACATCTTGTAAAGGTCCCCCGCAAAGATGGCCGCTTCGTCGCCGCCGGTACCCCCACGGATCTCCATCACCACATTTTTGGCATCTTCGGGATCGGCCGGGATGAGCAATAATTTGATTTTCTCTTCCAGTTGGGGAAGTTTTTCGGAATTGGCAGCCAGTTCCTCATTGGCAAGCTGCTTTAAGTCGGCATCCGATTCATTGGCAAGTATATTCTTCGCTTCCGTCACGCTTTCCAACGCGGCCTTATATTCATTGCGCACTTCCACAATCTTTTGGAGGTCACTGTATTCCTTGTTCAACTTCACATAACGTTCCATATCCGAGATCACTGCAGGGTCGGTGATCAATGTGCCCACCTCTTCGAAACGGGTCACCAGATGTGCTAATTTATCAAGTAATGAGTTTTCTGACATATACACTTGTTTATACGTAACGGAATTGTCCAAATTCGCTTTCGATCACTAATTCCCGGACATCCGATTTTTCGATATACCCCACAATTTGTGCGTCCACATTGAACGAACGGGAGATATCTATTACCCGTTGCGCATCTGCAGGAGACAAATATATTTCCATGCGATGCCCCATATTAAATACCTTATACATCTCATCCCACGCCGTACCGGATTGTTTTTGGATCAGATCGAAGAGGGGAGGAATGGGAAAGAGATTGTTTTTCACCACTTTAAGTTTCTCTCCCAGAAAATGGAGTATCTTGGTCTGGGCACCGCCCGAGCAGTGAACTATTCCGTGAATATTTTGCTTTAATTCATTGATTATCAATGATATAACAGGAGCATACGTACGGGTAGGGGAGAGTACCAGTTTTCCGGCGTCAATCCCCAGATTATCAATTTCCTGCGTCAATTTCATCCGGCCGGAATAAACCAGGTCGGAAGGGATAGCAGCATCATAACTTTCAGGATATTTTTGCGCCAGATAATTGGCAAATACGTCGTGGCGCGCCGAAGTAAGGCCGTTGCTGCCCATACCGCCATTGTATTCTTTCTCGTAGGTTGCCTGTCCCGTTGACGAAAGTCCCACGATCACATCACCGGCCTGGATACGGGCGTTATCGATGACATCGGAACGTTTCATGCGGCAGGTAACCGTACTGTCCACAATGATGGTGCGTACCAGATCGCCCACATCGGCCGTTTCA
>ERZ778021.2091-NODE-2091-length-19508-cov-5.450162_pt1 | contig 19508 bp, 23 predicted proteins | sample MGYA00375751_ERZ778021 | MGnify/ENA primary metagenome ERZ778021 (study PRJEB29350, sample SAMN05389814) | bioreactor metagenome | isolation source: Thiocyanate stock bioreactor | place: South Africa: University of Cape Town | collected 2013-08-29 ... | reverse complement strand
GCGGAACTCCGCGTTCCTTAAGGAGGTTCCGGAGCCCTGAGTGAGTTGACCACACCAGGGTGTGGTCAACTCACTCAGACCGGCTTTTTCCGCCCCCCGGCCCGGAAAAGGCCGACCGCGTCCCCGACCTGCGCCGGAACCCGCGCGCTTCCCCCCTAAAGCCTCGCGTCCTGGGCGTCTCGCGGCGGCCACAGCCTGCCCGGGCCGCCGCGAGACGCCCAGGACGCGCCCGTCCCCAATCGACCGCGCCGCGAATCGCGCCGCCCCCGGAACTCCCGCCGCTACTCGCTCGGTACCGAGCTCCAGAGGGTGACGTGGGGGCGGGGTTGCACGCGGGCGGAGACGGCGCCCGCGCGGCCGGCTGAAATGGCCTGGGTCGCCTCGGGGCTCGTCGCGAAGCGCTGCATCGCGAGGGCCGCGGGGAGGCCGCGGCCGAAGCCCAGGGTGGAGGCGTACCAGACCTCGACGATCGGGGTGCCGGGGAGGTCGATGCGGACCAGGGCGCGGCGGCGGATCTCCTCGACCACGGCGTGGGCGAGGGTGAGGACGAGGCCGTCGCCGGCGACGGCGGCGGCGATCGCGCCGGCGCTGCTGGTGTAGCCGACGGTGTCGGTGGGATCGATGCCGAGGCGGTCGAAGAGGAGGCCGGCGCCGGTGGTCGGGTCGAGCTCCGAGGGGCCGAGGAGCCAGCGCGCCTCGGCGGCCTCCTCGGCGCCGACGCCTTCGCGTTTGGCGAGCGGGTGGGAGGGGGCGGCGACGACGATCATCCGGGCGCGGAGGAAGGGGACGGCGGCGATCGTCGCCGCGGTGTCGCCGGAGGGGGCGGGGCCGAAGGCGATGTCGGCGCGGCGGTGCTCGAGCAGGCCGGCGAGGTCGGCGCCCGCCACCGACTCGACCGAGACTTCGAGGTTGCGGTCGCGCGCGGTGAAGGCGTCGACCAGAGGCCCGAGATGCTCGGCGACCACCGGGGTGGCGGCGATCTGCATCTGCCGCGGCTGGCCCGGCGTGTCCTGGACCGAGCGGCGCGCCTGTTCGGCGAGGTGGAGGATCTCCGAGGCCAACGCGGTCAGCCGGCGGCCGCCCGCGGTGAGGGCGATGCCGCGCCCCTCGCGGACGAAGAGCTCGTCGCCGAGCTCCTTGCGCAGCGCCGCCACCGCCACCGAGACCGCCGCCTCGGTCACCCCGAGCTCCGCCGCCGCCGCTTTCACCGACCCGAGTCGGGCGGCGAGGACGAAAGATTGAAGCTGCGCGAGGGTCACTTTTGCCTACTGAAGCTGGGCCTGGAGCAGTTTGCCCCCTGGGCTAAGTGATCGCTTAGGTCGCATTGCACCACTCAGCGCCCGATGAGAATCTTAATTCGGTGGAGGGCCGCCCTCATGGCCCTGCGACGATCTGCTTGGGAAGCAGCGGACTGGAGGAGTGAATGCAGGTCCCGGCGCCATTCGAGTACGAGCGAGCGACGAGCGTCGACCACGCTCTCCAGCTGCTCGTCCAGCTCGGCCCCGAGTCCCGCATCCTGGCCGGCGGCTACTCGCTGCTGCCGATGATGAAACTGCGCCTGGCGACGCCCAAATGGCTGATCGACATCGACGACCTGGCCGACGAGCTGGGCTACGTCGAGGAGGACGGGGAGGCGATCCGGATCGGCGCGATGACCCGCCACCGCGACCTGCTCGAGTCGCCGCTGCTGGCCCGCCTGGCGCCGATCTTCCGCGACGCCGAGCTGGAGATCGCCGACCCGGTCGTGCGCAACCGCGGCACGATCGGCGGCGCCCTCTGCCAGGCCGACCCCTCCGAGGACCTGAGCGCCGTCTGCACCGCGGTCGACGCCGAGATCGTCGTCCGCAGCCTCGAGGGCGACCGCATCCTGCACATGGAGGACTTCTACCGCGGGCCCTACCAGACGGCGGTCGCCCCGGAGGAGATCGTGGTCGAGATCCGGGTGCCGACGCGGGCCGCCCTCGGCAGCGCCTACGAGAAGATCAACCGCCGGGTCGGCGACTGGGCCGTCGCTGCCGCGGGCGCCGCGCTGACGATCGAGGACGGGGCGATCACCGACGCCGGGATCGCCCTGGTGGCGGTCGGCGCCGAGGTCTCCTCCGCCGTCGCCCGCGAAGCGCTGATCGGCCAGGAGCCGACCGAGGAGGTCTTCGAGGAGGCCGCCGCCGCAGGCGCCGCCGCCTGCAACCCGATCACCGACCAGCGCGGCTCGGCCGAGTACAAGCGCCACGCGGTCGGGGTCCTTGCCGCGCGGGCGATGGGCCGGGCGGCGGAGCGTCTCGGCGCCGAGGTGGCGCCATGAAAGTGACGATCAACGTCAACGGCACCGACTACACGCGGGAGATCGAACCGCGCACGCTGCTCGTCCACTTCCTCCGCGACGACCTCGGCCTGACCGGCACCCACTGGGGCTGCGACACCTCCAACTGCGGCGCCTGCGTGGTGCTGATGGACGGCGAGGCGGCGAAGTCCTGCACCGTGCTCGCGGCGACCGCCGCCGGCCACCGGATCCGCACCGTCGAGGGGCTCGAGGTCGACGGGGTGCTCGACCCGATCCAGCAGGGCTTCACCGAGGAGCACGGCCTGCAGTGCGGCTTCTGCACCAGCGGCATGATGATGACCGCGCGCGCCTTCCTCGACGCCGCCCCGGACCCGACTTCGCTGACCGACGAGGAGATCCGCGAGGCGATCTCCGGCCAAATCTGCCGCTGCACCGGCTACGCGACGATCGTGCGCTCGATCCGCCGGGCAGCGGAGACCGAAAAAGAGGAGCTCCCCGCATGAACGGAGGGATGAGATGACCACGCTGGCCGACCTGGCCGGGTGGAAGATCGGCATCGTCCTGGGCGTCGTCGTGATCCTGATCGCCGCGGCGATCGTGATCGTCGTCGTCAGCCTGGCGCTGCGGATCGCCCGCCAGGCGAACACCGCGGTGATCGGGGTCGACAAGGTCCGGGTCCAGACCGACTCCCTCGCCGGGGTCGCGCGGATCAACGACTCCGGGATGCGGATCCTGCGCTCGGCGCGCGCGGTCCGCAAGGTGGCGGTGGGCAAATGAGCACCGTCGCCGCGATCTCGGCCCACACCTACTGGGGGATCGCCCTGGCGATCTCGCTCGGCGCCGCGGTCATCGTGGCGATCCTGCTGACGATCCTGGTGAGGACCGTCGACGACATCGACAACTCGGCCGCCGACCTGCTCGGCGTCGCCGGCCAGGTCGCCGAGAACACCGCCTACATCCCGCAGCTGCAGGCCACCGCGCCGGTGCTCGGGCTGATCGTCGAGGAGGCCCTCGTGCAGGACGACTACATGAACGCGCTCACCGACGGCTTCGGGGGCGACAGATGAGCACCCACGTGCTGGTCATCCTCAGCGTCGTGCTGGCGGTCGTCGTCGTGGCGGTGCTCGCCACCGCGCTGATCCTGGTCCGCCGCGGGCTGCTCTCGATCTCGTCGAACCTGAACACCCTGGCCGGCGCCCTCGAGGGGGTCGAGTCCGAACACCTGCGGACCCTGGAACCGTCGGTCGACAAGATCAACGCCCAGTTCGACACGATCCTCTCGGCGCTGCCGGGGATCGCCGCGAAGGCGAAGGTCGTCGCCGAGAGGAGGCCCTGATGGTGCTCTACTGGATCGGCTCGCTGGTCGCTCTCTTCGTCCTCTTCCCGGTCGTCGTCTACCTGCTGCGCGGGGTGCTGCAGGCGGCCGAAAGCATCGCCCCGAGCGTCGACCGGATCGCCGCCGCGGCGGCCGCCGGCTCGCAGGACCTCGACGCCGTGCCCCTCCTGCTCACCACCCAGGAGCAGGTCATCCGAACGGTCGAGACCGTCGCCGACTACGGCGGCTCCCTCGACGTGATCGTCGACGACGCGTGAGCAAGGAGAACGACTGATGCCCGTACCCGGAGTCATCCTCATCGTCGCCGTCATCCTGATCGTCGCGGCGCTCGTCTACTACCTCGTCGCCACGATCGTCACCTTGCGCCGGATCACCAAGGGCCTCGACGCGGCGATCGCCGCGGTCGGCGAGATCGTCGACAAAAGCGCCCCGGTGGAGGAAGTGGTGGGGACGATCAACACCCACCTCGACGCCGCCGTCGACGCGCTCGAGGGCCTGCTGGTGAAGAAGGCCGGCCTCTCCGACTCGATGGGCCTGATCGAGGGCCTCTATCCGGGGGCGGCGGCCGCGGGCCTGCGCAACTTCCCCGCGTCGAAGGAGATCAAGCCGCCGCGGATCGCCGAGGTCTACACCCGCGGCGTGCTGACCCTGGCGCGGCTCGGGCGCGAGGCGCCGATCGCCGCCCTCAGCCCCGAGGGCCCGGTGCTCCGCCACGCCTCCCGCGCCTCCTCGGAAGTGCGGGCGCTCTACCCGAACGAACGCCAGATGCGGCCGGACAAGCTGCCGGACTCGCCGGTGATCGGCACCGATTCGCCGGTCCAGTACGAAGAAGCCCTCACCCCCGGGGTGCGGCCACGGCCGCCGGTCTCCGCGGGCGACGGGAAAGGAGAGGACTGATGCAGACCCCGGCCAAGTGCGACTACGAACGGGCGCGCAGCGTCGATGCCGCGATCGCCTCGTTGGTCGAGCACGAAGGGACCGCCCGGATCATCGCCGGCGGCCACAGCCTGATCCCGATGATGAAGCTGCGCCTGGCCCAGCCGGAGCTGCTGATCGACATCAACGACCTTGAGGAGCTCGCTTATATAGAGCGCCAGGGCGACGAGATCCGGATCGGTGCGATGACCCGCCACGTCGACCTGCTGAAGTCCGACCTGTTGGCCGAGCACTTCCCGCTCTTCGCCGACGCCGAGGAGGTGATCGCCGACCCGGTGGTCCGCAACCGCGGCACGATCGGCGGCTCGCTCTGCCAGGCCGACCCGGGCGAGGACCTGTCCGCGGTCTGCTCGGCGATCAAGTGCGAGGTGGTGATCCGCGGGACCGAGGGCGAGCGGGTCATCTCGATGGACGAATTCCACGTCGGCCCCTACGTCACCGCGGTCGGCGCCGCCGAGATGCTGACCGAGGTGCGGGTGAAGGTCCGGCCGGGCGCCGGCTCCGCCCACGAGAAGGTCGAGCGGCGGGCCGGGGACTTCGCGATCGCCGCCGCCTCGGCGGGCGTCTGGGTCGAGGGCGGCACGGTCGCCGACGTCGGCGTCGCGCTCGCCGCGGCGGGCCCGTTCACGATCGACGTCCACCGGGTCGAGGAGCTGATGAAGGGGCAGGCGCCGACCGAGGAGATCTTCGAGAAGGCGGGGGAGATCGCCGCCGAGGACTGCATGCCGATGGCCGACACGCGCGGCCCGATCGATTACAAGCGCCATCTCGTCGGCGTGCTCACCAAGCGAGCGTTGCGCCGGGCGACGGCGCGGGCGCTGCAACAGGAGGCCTAGACCATGGAAGTCACGATCACCATCAACGGCCAGGAGGTGACGCGGGACATCGAGCCGCGCATGCTGCTGGTCCACTTCATCCGCGAGACGCCGGGGCTGACCGGCACCCACTGGGGCTGCGACACCTCCAACTGCGGCGCCTGCATCGTCCACCTCGACGACAAGGCGGTGAAGTCGTGCACGGTGCTGGCGGTGATGGCGGACGGTCGCGAGGTGCGGACGGTCGAGGGCCTCGAACGCGACGGGAACCTCGACCCGATCCAGGAAGGCTTCCACGAGCAGCACGCCCTCCACTGCGGGTTCTGCACGCCGGGGATGATGATGGCGAGCCGGGCGCTGCTGGACGAGAACCCCGACCCGACCCGCGAGGAGATCCGCGAGGCGATCTCCGGCGGGATCTGCCGCTGCACCGGCTACGTGAACATCGTCAACGCGGTGCGCTGGGCGGCGGAGCGCGAAGCCGAGATCAAGCAGGAGGCGTAGGCCATGGCAACCACCGTCGAGAACCTTCCCAGTCCCGGCCACGAGCGGCCGGTCGGCTTCGGCCGGTTGAAGCGCAAGGAGGACGCGCGCTTCATCCGCGGCAAGGGGACCTACCTGGACGACATCAAACTGCCGGGGATGCTGCACGGGGCGATCCTGCGCAGCCCCTTCGCCCACGCGAAGATCAACTCGATCGACACCTCGGCGGCGCTGGCGCTCGAGGGCGTCGCGGCGGTGATGACGGCGAAAGAGCTGGAGACGCTCGGGCTCGCCTGGATGCCGACTATCTCCTACGACACGCAGGCGGTGCTGGCCGGCGACAAGGTGCGCTTCCAGGGCCAGGAGGTGGCCTTCGTGATCGCCACCGACGAGTACATCGCCCGCGACGCGCTGCCCCTGATCGAGGTCGACTACGAGCCGCTGCCGGTGGTCGTCGACGCGCGCAAGGCGCTCGACCCCGACGCGCCGCTGATCCGCGACGACAAGCCGGGTCAGGTCGACAACCTCGCCACCCCGACCTGGGAGGCGGGCGACGAGGAGGCGACCGAGAAGATCTTCGCCGAAGCCGACACCGTCACCACCCGCGACGTGATGTACCCGCGCTGCCATCCGTCGCCGATGGAGACCTGCGGGATGATCGCCGACTTCAACCCGGAGACCGGCCAGCTCGACCTCTACAACGGCAACCAGGCGCCGCATGTGCACCGCACCGTGTACGCCCACGTCGCCGGGCTGCCGGAGCACAAGATCCGGATCATGTGCAACGACATCGGCGGCGGCTTCGGCAACAAGGTGCCGGTCTACCCGGGGTACGTCTGCACGATCGCCGCCTCGATCGTCGCCGGCGTGCCGGTGAAGTGGGTCGAGGACCGCAACGAGCACCTGACCTCGACCGGCTTCGCCCGCGACTACATCATGCACTCCTCGATCGCGGCCAAGGACGGTCGCATCACCGGGCTGAAGGTCGACGTGATCGCCGACCACGGGGCCTGGGACTCGACCGCCCAGCCGACCAAATTCCCGGCCGGCTTCTTCCACATCTGCAGCGGCAGCTACACGCTCGACGCCGCCCACGTGAAAGTGAAGGCGGTCTACACGAACAAGGCGGCGGGCGGGGTCGCCTACCGCTGCTCGTTCCGGATCACCGAGGCCGTCTACCTGGTCGAGCGCATGGTCGAGGCGCTGGCCACGGAGATGGAGGTCGACCCGATCGAGTTGCGGATGCGCTCCTTCATCGGGCCCGAGCAGTTCCCCTACGAGACGACCACCGGCTGGACCTACGACTCGGGCAACTACGCCGAGACGATGAAAGTCGCGATGGAGATCGCCGGCTACGAGGAGCTGCGCCGCGAACAGGCGGAAAAGAAAGAGCGCGGCGAACTGATGGGGATCGGGGTCGCGTTCTTCACCGAGGGCGTCGGCGCCGGGCCGCGCAAACACATGGACATCCTCGGCATGTCGATGAACGACGGCGCCGACCTGCGCGTCCACCCGTCCGGGAAAGCGGTGGTCTCGATCAGCGCCCAGACCCAGGGCCAGGGCCACGAGACGACCTTCGCCCAGATCGTCGCCGAGGAGCTGGGCATCCCGCCCGAGGACGTCGAAGTGCGCCACGGCGACACCGACAAGTCGCCCTACGGGCTCGGCACCTACGGCAGCCGCTCGACCCCGGTCTCCGGCGCCGCCGTCTCGCTGGTCTCGCGCAAGGTACGCGACAAAGCGCGGCTGATCGCGGCGCACATGCTGGAGACGCGCCCCGAGGACCTCGGCTGGGAAAAGGGTCGCTGGTTCGTCAAAGGCGACCCCGAGCAGGGGGCGGCGATCGAGGACATCGCCCTGCGCGCCTACAGCGGCGAGTCGCTGCCGACCGGGATGGAGGGCGGCCTCGACGCCCAGATCATCTACGACCCGCCGAACCTCACCTACCCCTACGGCGCCTACATCTGCGTCGTCGATGTCGATCCGGAGACCGCCCAGGTCTCGGTGCGCCGCTTCATCGCGGTCGACGACTGCGGCGTGCGGATCAACCCGATGATCGTCGACGGCCAGATCCACGGCGGCCTCGCCGAGGGCCTCGGCATCGCGTTGATGGAGCTGATCTCCTTCGACGACGACGGCAACTGCCTGAACTCCTCGTTCATGGACTACCTGATCCCGACCTCGATGGAGTGCCCCGACTTCGAGCTGGGCGAGACGGTGACGCCGTGCCCGCACCACCCGATCGGCGCCAAGGGCGTCGGCGAGTCGCCGACCGTCGGCTCGCCTCCGGCGATCGTCAACGCGGTGATCGACGCGCTGCGCCAGGGCTACCCCGACGTCACCCACATCGACATGCCCTGCACGCCGGACCGCGTCTGGGCGGCGATGCAGGGGCGCCCGGAGCCGCCGCAGTGATCTCCACCGAGCTCGACGAGCGCCGGCGTGAGCTGGAGGAGCGGGGCGAGCCCTTCGTCACCGCGACGGTGGTCCGGGTCCTCCATCCGACCAGCGCCCAGCCGGGCGCGGTGGCCCTGGTCCGGGCCGACGGGACGATCGACGGGTTCGTCGGCGGCGTCTGCGCCCAGCACAGCGTCCGCCTCTACGCCCTGCAGGTGATCGAGAACGGCGAGCCGATGATGCTGCGGATCGACCCCGACGCCGAGGACCCCGAGGCCGTCCTGCGGAGCGCCCCGGAAGAACCCCACGCGGGGACCGAGGTCGGCCGCGACGAAGGCATCGTCACCGTCCACAACCCCTGCCTCTCGGGCGGCACGATCGAGCTCTTCCTTGAGCCGGTGCTGCCCCCGCCCCGCGTCCTCGTGGTTGGCGAGTCGCCGATCGTCGAGGCATTGAAGGACCTCGGCCCGCGGCTCGGGCTCGGGATCGTCGCCGGGGCGGGCCGCGAGGCGCCGCACCCGCAGGCCGGCGACCTGGCGCTGATCGTCGCCGCCCACGGGCGCGACGAGGTCGGGACGCTGCGTGCCGGGCTCGAGGCCGACGTCCCCTACATCGGGCTGGTCGCCAGCCCGAAGCGCGGCTCGGCGGTGCTCGAGGAGCTGCGCGAGGCGGGCATCGACGAGGCCGGTGCGGCGCGGATCGAGACCCCGGCGGGGATCGCGATCGGCGCCTTGACTCCACCCGAGGTGGCGCTCTCGATCCTCGTCCGGGTCGTCGAGATGCGCCGCGCCGAAGACGTTCAGGAGCGGGCCGCCGCGCGGGCGGCGGCGAAAGGCGGCGGCGGACCGCAGACCGCGATCGACCCGGTCTGCGGGATGACCGTCGTGGTCCTCGATGACACCCCCTCGCTGGAGCACGACGGCGAGACGATCTACTTCTGCTGCGAGGGGTGCCGGGATCGCCATGCGCAGCAGCTCGCAGCATGAGCGGCGGCGCCACCGGCGACGCGGCCGGCGAGCTCGCGGCCCTCGTCCCCGACGTCGAGACGCTCGGCCAACGGCTGGCGAGCGTCGATTATCTGGTCGACGAGGCGCTCGGCACCTCGATCTTCCTCAGCCTGCGCCTGCCGCAGCCGCTCTTGCTGGAGGGTGAGGCCGGGGTCGGCAAGACCGAGGCGGCGCGCTCGCTGGCGATGGTCCTCGACACGCCGCTGATCCGGCTGCAGTGCTACGAGGGGATCGACGCCGCCGAGGCCCTGTACGAGTGGAACTACCCGCGCCAGCTGCTGGCGATCCGGATGGCCGAGGCGGGCGGCGAGGCGCTGTCGGAGCAGGAGCTGTTCGGGCCCGACTACCTGATCCGCCGGCCGCTGCTGGCGGCGCTCGAGCACCCCGGCCCGCGCCCGGCGGTGCTCTTGATCGACGAGGTCGACCGCGCCGACGACGACTTCGAGGCCTTCCTGCTGGAGCTGCTCGGCGAGGCGGCGGTGACGATCCCCGAGCTCGGCACCGTGCGCGCCACCCACCCGCCGATCATCGTCCTCACCTCGAACCGCACCCGTGACCTCCACGACGCGGTGAAGCGCCGCTGTCTCTACCAGTGGATCGATTACCCGAGCGCCGAGCGCGAGGTCGAGATCATCCGCCGGCGGGTGCGCGGGGCGGCCGAGTCGCTGGCCGTCCAGGTCGCCGCCGCGGTGGCGCGGATGCGCGACTCCGACGTGCAGAAGCCGCCCGGCATCGCCGAGGCGATCGACTGGCTGGCGGCGCTCAGCCTGCTCGGGGTGGAGCGGCTCGACGCCGCCGCGATCGACCGCACGCTGGGCTCGGTGCTGAAGTACTCCGAGGACCAGGACGCGGTCCGCGCCGCTGGGCTGGGGGAGCTGGTGACGCGCCCATGAGCACCGCCTTCGAGGTCGAGACGATCGAGCTGGACCTGCCCGCGCTGGCGGGGGCGTTCGGCCGCCGGCTGCACGCCGCCGGGGTGCCGGTGACCGCCGAGCGCTCCGCCAACTTCGCCGCCTCGCTGGCGCTGGTCCGGCCGGAGTCGCGCCGCCGGCTCTACTGGACGGCGCGCGCTGTCTTCGTCTCCGATCCCTCCCAGCTGGGCGCCTTCGACCGCGTCTACGCCGAGGTCTTCGCGACCGCCGACGGGGTGAGCGCCGAGATCCCCGCCGACGCCGAGATGGCCCCGGCGCCGCCCGACGAGCGCGAACGCTCGCAGCCCCCGGCCGACGCCCACAGCAACCGCCACGACGAGTCCTCGCTCGGCACCGGCGCCCACGAAAGCCCGGCGGGCGGCGAGCGCGACCCCGACGAGCAGGAGGTCCAGGTGGCGACCGTCGCCAGCGCCGAGGAGGTCCTGCGCGGCAAACGTTTCGAGGCGCTCGAGCCGGACGAGCTGGCAGCGCTCTACCGGATGATGGCGCGGCTCCGGGTGTCGACGCCGATGCGCCGCACGCGCCGTGCCCGCCACGACCTGCACGGCGAGCGGATCGACCTGCGCCGCACCCTGCGGCAGAGCCTCCGCACCGGCGGCGACCCGATCCGCCTCGCCCGCCGCAAGCGCCGCGTGCAGCGCCGGCGGATGGTCCTGCTCTGCGACATCTCCGGCTCGATGGAGCCCTACGCCCGCGCCTACCTGCAGTTCCTCACCTGCGCCGCGGGCGGCGGGGTGGGACGCGGGCCCTCGGCGAGTCGGCCGGAGGCGTTCGCCTTCGCCACCCGCCTCACCCGGCTGACCCGGGCGCTGCAGTCGCGCCGGCCGGAGCGGGCGATCCAGCGGGCCGCGGCGGCGGCCCCGGACTGGGCCAGCGGCACCCGGATCGGCGAGGCGCTGAAGACCTTCAACGACCGCTACGGCAGGCGCGGGATGGCCCGCGGCGCGGTCGTCGTGATCCTCTCCGACGGCTGGGAGCGGGGCGAGCCGGAGCTGGTCGCGCGCGAGATGGAGCGCCTCGCCCGGGTCGCCTACCGGATCGTCTGGGTGAACCCGCGGGCGGCGGCCAGCGAATTCGCGCCGCAGGCGGGCGGCATGGCGGCGGCGCTGCCGCACTGCGACGCGCTGGTCTCCGGCCACACCCTCGAAGCGCTCGGCGAGGTGATCGACGCGATCGCCGCCGACCGCGCCGCGGACGCGGCGCCGGGGGCGGCGTGGGCCCCGCCCGAGCCGGCTCCCGTCGAAGCGGAGCCCGAGGAGGAGCCGTGGGGCAGCGCAACGCCGGTCCGCGGCAGCTCGGTGGCGATGCCGAGCGGTTACAGCCCGAGCCGCGGCAAGACGACCCCGGGGTGGAGCTGATGGACGACAACGACCCCGATCAGCCGAAGATCTGCATCTACCCGGGCTGCGAGCGCCCGGCTGTCCCGCCCCATCCGATGGGTGGACCGCAGCCGGCGTTCTGCGACCTGGAGGACCACAACGCCCTGTCCGCCCATCTCGAGCGCAAGCGCTTGGCCGCGGCGGCGTCAAACGAGGAGGGAAACGATGGCCGATGAGGCATACCGCGCGGTCTTCCTGCGCATCCACCCGACCGGCAAGATGGTGCTGAGCCTGACCACGGAGGCCGACGGCCACGAGGACGACTACGCCGCCCAGGTCGCCGCCGAGCTCGGCGTGCCGCCGCTCGACGTGAAGGTCGTGAACGCCGACACCGATCGCTTCGGCGTCGGCCACGGCTTCAACGTCGCCCCTTCGGCGGGCGCCCCGGCGGCGATCGCGAAGACCACCGGAAAAATCCTCGACAAGGCGCGCCTGCTGGCCGGCGCCTCGCTCGAGGTCGCGCCCGAGAGCCTCACCTGGGACGACGGCGCCTTCGCCACCGGGGGCGAGGAGCCGCAGGCGGCGACGATCGCCGACCTGGCGATGTACTCGCTCTCCAGTGGCGAGCTGCCGCCGGGGGTCGAGGGCGGGCTCGACGCGCAGACGGTCTACGCGGACTGACGACACCCACGTGCAACGAATCACGACAGGAGAGAGATGACCGATGGTTGAACTGGACCACTCGTTTCACAACGACAAGCCGACCGACTACAACTGGGACGCGATCCTCGACCTCGATCGCCTGATCCCCTGCGTCGAGGGCGGCAAAGTGGTCGAGCGGACCTCGCCCGAGAGCGCCAAAGCCGAGATCCTCGTGAAGATGGGCGCGATGTCGCTGAAATTCGCCGGCACCGTCGAGGTCGCCGAGCGAGACGACGCCGCCCACAAGGCGCTGCTGAAAGTGAAATCGCGCGAGGCGTCCGGCCAGGGCTACGCCAACGCCGACGTCACCTTCACCCTGAACGACGGCGGCGGCGACATCCACACCGCGGCGCAGATCTCCGGCAAAGCGGCCTCGATGGGCGAGGGCGTGATGCAGAGCGTGCTCGACGCGATGATCAAAGAATTCACCAAGACCCTGGAGACGATCTGAGGCACGGTGGCGACGCTTGAGATGGAGCTGATCGACCCCGCCGACATCCCCGAAGACGGCGGGGTCGCCGTCCAGGACGACCCCGGTCGGCCCGTCTTCCGCGGCCTCGAGGGCGACGACTACGTCTGCGCGAACTGCGGCAACCTGCTCGCCACCAAGATGGCCCCCGAGTACATGAACGCGAAGCTGCGGATCCGCTGCGGCAGCTGCCGCAAGATCAACGCGGCGATCGAGGTCGAGGGCGTCGACTACAAAAAAGCGTTCGGGCGCGGCGCCGTCTTCGGCGACAAAGCGGTCGGCGCGGACCGTCGTCCCAAGCCAGGTCCAGGCTGAGCTAAGTGATCGCTTAGGTATCGTGTTGGGCCTGGTGACCCCGCTCATCGCCGATGGTGTGGAGGAGGACCGGCCGATCGGCTTCGGCTCCTTGCGACGCAAGGAGGACGGCCGCTTCATCCGCGGCCTCGGCCGCTACGTCGACGACCTGCAGCTGCCCGGGATGCTCCATGGGGCGATGCTGCGGAGCCCCTTCGCCCACGCCCGCATCGCTTCGATCGACACCACCGCGGCGCTGCAGCACCCGCGCGTCCACGCCGTCCTCACCGGCGCCGACCTGGAGGAGCGGGGGATGGCCTGGATGGGGACGATCTCCGCAGACGTGCAGGCGGTGCTGGCCACCGACAAGGTCCGCTTCCAGGGCCAGGAGGTCGCCTTCGTCGTCGCCGAGGATCGTTACGCGGCCCGCGACGCGCTCGAACTGATCCACGTCGAGTACGAGGAACTGGAGCCGGTGGTCGACGCGGAGCGGGCGCTGGAGGACGGCGCGCCGGTGGTCCGCGACGACCTCGAGGGCCGCACCGACAACCACATCTTCGACTGGGAGGCGGGCGACCGGGTGGCCACCGACCGCGCCTTCGAGGAGGCCGAGGTGGTGGTCGAGCAGGACATGGTGTTTCCGCGCTCGCACCCGGCGCCGGTCGAGACCTGCGGCGCGGTCGCCGAGTACGACACGGTCGCGGGCAAGCTGACGATCCACGCCACCACCCAGGCGCCGCACGCCCACCGCACCCTCTACGCGCGCCTCACCGGCCTGCCCGAGCACCGCATCCGGGTGATCTCCCCCGACGTCGGCGGCGGCTTCGGCAACAAGGTGCCGGTCTATCCCGGCTACGTCTGCGCGGTGGTCGCGGCGATCGTCACCGGCCGGCCGGTGAAGTGGGTCGAGGACCGCTCGGAGAACCTGATGGCGACCGCCTTCGCCCGCGACTACGTGATGCGCGGGGCGATCGCCGCCGACCGCGACGGCCGGATCAAGGCGGTGCGGGTGACGACGCTGGCCGACCACGGCGCCTTCAACGCCACCGCCCAGCCGACCCAGTACCCGGCCGGCTTCTTCCACGTCTTCACCGGCTCCTACGACATCGAGGCCGCGCACTGCAAGGTGACCGGCGTCTACACCAACAAGGCGCCGGGCGGGGTCGCCTACGCCTGCTCGTTCCGGATCGCCGAGGCGGTCTACCTGGTCGAGCGGCTGGTCGACTGCCTGGCCGGCGAGCTGGAGGTCGACCCGGCCGAGCTGCGCAGCGCCAACCTGCTGGCGCCGGAGCAGTTCCCCTACCAGTCGAAGACCGGCTGGGTCTACGACTCCGGCAACTACGAGGCGGCGCTGCGGCGGACGCTGGAGATCGCCGGCTACGAGGAGCTGCGCCGCGAACAGGCGGAGAAGCGCGAGCGCGGCGAGCTGATGGGGATCGGGCTCTCCTTCTTCACCGAGGCGGTAGGCGCCGGCCCGCGCCGGCAGATGGACATCCTCGGGCTGGGGATGAACGACGGCGCCTCGCTGCGGATCGCGCCGAGCGGCCAGGCGCAGCTGGCGATCAGCGTGCAGACCCAGGGCCAGGGGCACGAGACCACCTTCGCCCAGATCGTCGCCCACGAGCTGGGGATCCCGCCGGAGGAAGTCGACGTCGTCCACGGCGACACCGACACGACCCCCTACGGGCTCGGCACCTACGGCTCCCGCTCGACCCCGGTGTCGGGCGCCGCCGCGGCGCTCGCCGCGCGCAAGGTCCGCGACCGCGCCCGGCTGGTCGCCGCGGCGATGCTGGAGGCCTCGCCCGACGACCTCGAGTGGGAGAACGACCCGCCCTCGCGCCCCGCCCGCTGGTTCGTCAAGGGCGACCCGGAGAAGGGGGCGACGATCCAGGAGATCGCGGCCGCCTCGCGCGGCTCGCTGCCGCTCCCCGAGGGAGTGGAGACCGGGCTCGACGCGGAGGCCGTCTACGACCCGCCGAACCTCACCTTCCCCTTCGGCGCCTACCTCTGCGTGGTGGACGTCGACCCGCGGATCGGCAAGGTGACGGTGCGCCGCTTCATCGCCGTCGACGACTGCGGCGTGCGGATCAACCCGATGATCGTCGAGGGCCAGATCCACGGCGGCCTCACCGACGGGGTGGGGATCGCGCTGATGGAGATGATCGCCTTCGACGACCACGGCAACTGTCTCGGCGGCTCGCTGATGGACTACCTGATCCCGACCGCGGTCGAGGTGCCCGACTGGGAGACCGACTTCACCGTCACCCCGTCCCCGCACCACCCGCTCGGCGCCAAGGGGGTGGGGGAGTCGGCGACGGTCGGTTCACCGCCTGCTGTGGTGAATGCCGTGTGTGACGCACTCGCCCCGTTCGGGGTGCGTCACATGGACATGCCCTGCACGCCGTCCCGGGTCTGGGAGGCGATGGAGGGCCGCGCGGCGCCGCCGCGCTGAAGCCAGCCCGCGGCCAGCACGATCATCAGCACCCCGTAGGCGATCACGATGATGCCGACCGCGAGGACGAGCCAGCCGATGAAGCCGATCGTCGAGATCCCGGTCAGTTCTTCGTAGTTGCCCTGCTGGTTCTCCAGCACCGGGACGACGTCCTGGCTGAAGTAGTCGCGCACGTCGGGGGCGGTCTTGATCGGGGTGCCGGCGAAGTTCGTGGCGCCGTTCATGTCCGGCACTTCGTTCCAGCCGCCGGTCACCGCGGGGGCGTTTTCGATCGTCTGCGCCAAGGCCGGCACCGCGCCCAGGGCGGGTTTGAGGAATTCTTCGACTTCGGGCAGTTCGGCGCTCACGGCGGAGAGCGGCAGCGCCTGCAGCAGGCCGAGCACGTGGGGGAAGTTTTTCTGCAGCGCCGCCACCACTTCGGCTTCGCTGAGGCCGGTGCCTTCGGCGACGAAGGCGATCAGTTTCGGCACCTCGGCGGCGGCGCCGCCCTGTGGGGTCATGATCGGGTCCTCGGTGTTCACGATCGTCGAGACCATGTCGATCCCGGTCCGGTCGCCTTCCACCCGCTGCGCGGCGAAGGCCGGTTCGAGGCCGTCGAGCAGCTTCTGCCCGTGGTTCACGCGCGGGATCAGCGCCAGCGCCAGGACCAGGCCGACGACGATCACGCCGACCACCGGGACGACGCTGGCGGCGGCGATCCGCTCACCGCGGCTGGGCGAGCCCCAGAGGTTGCGGGCGATCATCGCCGCGGCGAAGAGGACGACGATGCCGGCGATGATCAGCAGCACCGGGGCGATCCAGTTCACCTGCGAGGTGCCGTCGAGACTTTCGAAGTTCGACTGCTGGGCGCCGACCGCCGGGATCAGGTCGTCTTTGAAGTAGTCGCGCAGCTGCGGCACCGTCTTCACCGGGGTGCCGTCGAAGCGGGTCAGCCCTTCGATCCCGGGGATGTCTTCCCAGCCTTCGGTGACTTTCGGCAGGTTGGTGATCGCCTGGGTGATCGCGGGGAAGTTTTCTTTCAGCGCCGCGGTCAGCTGTTCCGGCGTCACCCCGAGCGCTTCCTCGAGGAATTCCTCCAGCGCCGGGAGTTCTTCGGCGGTCGCCGAGAGCGGCAGCGCCTCCAGCAGGCCGAAGGTGTGGGGGAAGGTTTTCTGGACCAGCGCCACCGCTTCGGCTTCGGAGATGTGCTCCGTTTCGGCGACGTAGGCGATCACCGCGGGCACCTCTTCGGAGGCGCCGCTGGTCGGCGTCATCAGCGGGTCCGCCATGTTGACGTCCTTGGAGATGAAGTTGATCCCGGCGACGTCGGCGCCGATCCGCGGCGTGGTGAAGGCCGGCTTCGCCCCGTCGAGGACCTTCTGGCCGGCGTCCAGGCGGGGGATCAGCTGCAGGGACAGCACCACCGCGGCGACCAGGAGGCCGACGCCGAGCACGATCACCCACTGCAGGATCGGGCTGCGGTCGGCGACCTTCCCGGCCATGGTCAATCGCCTCCCGGGGGTAGCTGGCCGTCGATCCGCACCTCGATTTCGTCGAGCACCTTCAAGGTGCCGAAGAGGGCCGAGTAGGGCTTGATCCCGAAGTCCGTCTGCTTCAGCTTGGCGCTGCCGCTGAGCTTGCCGTCGGCGTCGGCCTGCAGCTCGAAGGTGATCGGCTGCACCTTGCCGAGCAGGTCGAGCTCACCGTTCACCGTCAGCGGGCCGCCGTTGGCGCTCGGCTCGACGCTCGAGGAGTGGAACTCGATCGTGCCGCCCTTGAGGACGTCCTCGGCTATGGACTGCTTGATCGAGGATTTCTCGTCGTCGCCGAGCGCCATCACGCCGCCGGTCCCCTCGGTCACCTCGAGCGAGCTGGAGTCGGCGGTCAGCGCGACCGTGGTCGAGGCCGGGTCGGCGCCGACGTCGAGCGTGCCGCTCCAGGAGGTGACCTCGATCGTGAGGTTGTGGCCCGCCTTTGCGGCGGCGCCGCCCTTGCGCGTGTGGACGCTCAGCGTGGCCTCTTGCGGCCCGAGCTCGTATTTCCCCGTGGCGATCGACATCTCCAACCCGGCCGAGAACCTAGCCCGCCGGTTTCGCCAATGCCAGATGGACTAAGGGAATGCTTAGGTCACGCTGTCCAGAGCGCTCTGGCACGCCTACGATCACCCCATGGGAGCGACCGACCAGGGTGTCGCGGGAGCGCCGTTCGTCTGCGGGCTGGTGTTGGCCGCGGGCGGCTCGCGCCGGCTCGGGCAGCCGAAGCAGCTGCTCGCCTACGGCGAGGGGACGCTGCTCGACCACGTGCTCGGCACCGCCCGGGCCTGCTCCTTCGACCAGTCCTTATGCGTGCTCGGCGGCGGCGCGAAGGGGGTGCGGGAGGAGGTCGACCTGGGCGGCTTCGAGGTGGTCGTGAACGAAGCTTTCGGCGCGGGCTGCTCGTCCTCGATCGCGGCGGCGCTGGCCGCGGTCGACCCGCGCGCCGAGGTGCTGGTGCTGATGCTCGGCGACCAGCCGGGGGTGCGCGCCGCGAGCGTCGCCGCCCTGCTGGCGGGCAAGGGCGAGGCGCCGATGGCGGTCTGTGAGTACGAGGACGGCCGCGGACACCCGCTCGCCTTCTCGCGCTCCATGTTCAGCGACCTCTCGAACCTGCACGGCGACAAGGGCGTCTGGCGGTTGATGGACCAGCTCGGCGACGCGGTGGCCACGGTGCCGGTCCGCGGCCCCATCCCCCTCGACGTCGACACCTGGGAGGACTATGAAGCCGTCCTCGACGCCTACCGGGGAGCGCCGGCGCGATGAACATGTCGGGGATGTCGATGGGCGGCGATGCGTCCGGGCACGGGATGGCGATGGGGCACATGGCCTCCACCCACGCGAGCGCCAACCTGCTGCCGGAATGGCTGGGGATCCTCGGCGCGGTGATGTTCCTGCTGATCGCCGGCGCCCACCTCGGCCACCTGGCGATGACCCACGGCGAGCGCCGGCCCTGGCACGTCCTCCACGTCGGCATGGCGATCGGGATGGCCTTCATGTACGCGCCGTCGCGGATCGACCCGCTCACGATCCAGGCCGAGCTCTGGCAGCTCCTCTTCGCCGGCGCCGCCGCCCTCGCCGCTCTGCGCTGGTTCGCCGGCTACCTCGGCGCCGCCGCCGACAACCCGCTCTGGCTGCTCACCGCGATCGACCTCGGCGCGATGGTCTACATGTGGTCCCCGGGCTCCTTCGTCGGGGCGATGACCTGGACCCTGGTCGCCTACCTCACCGTCGAGGCGGGCCTCTGGGTCCTGAACGCCTACCGCGTGATCGACCGCGGCACCCCCCTGATCCGCTGGAACGTCCTCACCCCGGCCCCCGACGGCGCCCCCCTCGCCGTCCCCGCCGTCGCCACCGATTCCCTGATCGGCGGACTCGACATCAGCGTCTCGATGACCGCGATGGCGATCGGCATGGCCTACATGCTTGCGGTCATGCAAGTGCTGGCCTGAGGCCGCGAGCGGCCTCGGAGCCGCTGAAGCCCCCATTGGTCGGGACTTTTGAAGTGACCGGGTAGGCTGCTGATGTGAGCCTGCACGTCGACATCCCGAGCCGTCGCGAGGTCGAGCGCCTGCTGCGGGCGCGGGGGGAAGGGGCTGGTCTCGATCTACCTGCCGACCACCCCGATCACGCCCGACGCCGAGGCCGATCGGATCGCCTTCAAGAACCTCGCCCGCGAGGCGCTCGAGGAGTTGCGGGCGCGCGGCCTCCACGCGCACGAGGTGGAGGCGATCGAGGCGGAGCTCGACGACCTCCACGACGACGACGCCTTCTGGGCGGTGCTCGCCCACAGCCTCGCCGTCTTCGCCGCCCCCGACGGCCTGCGCACCTTCCGGCTGCCGAACCGGCTGACCGAGGGCGCCCACGTCGGCGACCGCTTCTTCGTCAAGCCGCTGCTGCGGGCGGTGACGTTCCCGCAGACGGCGTTCGTGCTGGCGCTCGCCGAGGGCTCGGTCCGCCTGCTCGAGGTGACGCCGGACCTGCCGACCTTCGCGGTAGCGGTGCCCGACCTGCCGAAGAGCGCCGCCGACGCGGCGGGCAAGGCGTCGATCGCCGATCGCTCGCCGGCCCGCC
>ERZ778021.2086-NODE-2086-length-19547-cov-5.508722_pt1 | contig 19547 bp, 17 predicted proteins | sample MGYA00375751_ERZ778021 | MGnify/ENA primary metagenome ERZ778021 (study PRJEB29350, sample SAMN05389814) | bioreactor metagenome | isolation source: Thiocyanate stock bioreactor | place: South Africa: University of Cape Town | collected 2013-08-29 ... | reverse complement strand
ACCGGTTCTCAATCTTCGACGCAGGCGGTCGGCGTAGGGTCCACGCCGGCGTTTCACTCGATCGGCCCTCCGTGGCCGGGGAAGCGTTCGGAGACGGTGGCACACGATAGCGGCAGCCTCACCCCCGCTCAAGGGGAATCGGCCCCGCTCGGCCTCATCCTATTCACCATTCTGCGCCGGCCCTTACGCCATGCGGCGGCTCGCCGCTCTCGCATCCTCGGGCGGGCTTTCCAACGGGAATTCGCATCGCCTTCACCCTCGCAGCCCCCACCGATCGGCCAGCCATGCGGCGAGGCGGGTTTCGAGCCACCGCCGGTCTCCGCGCCAGCGGCGGCGGGCGATGTATCCGAGGTGGCCGCCGGCGGGGAGGAGTTCGAACCGGACGTGGGGCGGGAAGCGGACGGCGTCGAAGGCCGAGGCGGGGATGAACGGGTCGTCGGCGGCGTGGACGACCAGGCCGGGGGTCGCGATCTCCGCGACGAGCGGCCCGGCGCTGCTGCGACGGTAGTAGTCCTCGGCCCCGTCGAAGCCGTTGCGCGGGGCCGTGTAGAGGTCGTCGAACTCGTAGACCGAGCGCACGCGGTCGATCCCCGTCGGGCCCAGGTCCGGGAACCGCGCGTGCAGCCTGCGCACCTCGGTGCGCAGCCAGCGGACGAAGCTCCGGTCGTAGACGCGGTTCGAGGGGAGCCGCATCGCCCGGCAGCAGCGGGAGAGGTCGATGGGCGGATTCGCCGCGACGACGCAATCGAGGCGAGCGCCGGGGTACGAAGGCCGAGATGCCTCGGCCGCCAGCTTCAGCGCCAGGTTCGCCCCCAGCGAGAAACCCACGACGGCGATCGGCGAGCCGGGGGCGGAATCGGCCAGGCGGTCGACGACGACGCGGACGTCCTCGGTCTTCCCCGCGTGGTAGATCCCCCGCGCCAGGCCGAAGCCCGCCCCGGCCCCGCGCAGGTTCATGCGGACGACGCGCACGCCCAGGTCCAGCAGGCGTCGGGCCGTGCGGACGACGTAGGGGGCCTCGGCCGTGCTCGCCAGCCCGTGCAGGAGGACGGCCGCCGGGTCGCCGGCGCGCCAGGACGGCGGCGTCGAATCCAGGACGAGGAGCCGGTCGCCGTCGGGGAGGGCGAGCGCCTCGGTCCGGCTCGGCAGGTCGATCCGGTTGGGGCCGAGGTAGCGCCCGGCGATCGTCTGGGCGTGGCCGCCTCGGAACCAGGGATGGGGGTCGAACGGGGGATTCGAGGATTCCGGCATGGAACGTGAAGTCTGGGGCATGTGGTCGAATGAGGGGAAGACGCCGTCGCGGGCGTCGGGCCGCCGTCTCCGCCTATTGTAGGGTGCGCGGGAGCATGCGGACCATCGTCGCGATCGGCGCGCCGGGCGGCGAAATCGCCGCGCGGGCCCTGGGCAAAGTTGCCTCGCTTGACTAGCATGTTCATACTCGGAATCTTGCGCACCCCCTGGAAACGCCCGGCATCGGGAGCGAGGGTCCAGCCGACATGGCAGACATCGTCATCATCAACCCCAAGTTCGAGCCGTCGTACTGGGGGATGGAATACATGATCGGGAACCTGGGCAAGTCGGCCAACCTGCCCGTGGCCTGCCTGCCGCTGCTGGCCGCGCTGACGCCCGAGGAGCACACCGTCACGCTGATCGACGAGAACGCCGAGCCGATCGACTACGACCGCTGCGCGAAGGCCGACATCGTGGCCATGACCGGCATGAGCGTGCAGCGGTTCCGGATGAAGGAGATCCTCACGGAGCTGAAGGCCCGGGGCTGCTACACCGTGCTGGGCGGCCCCTGGATCACCGTGCAGGAGGACTACTTCGACGACGACCCGGCCGACGCCATCTTCATCGGCGAGGCCGAGGAGACCTGGCCCCAGTTCCTGAACGAGTGGAAGCAGGGCCTCCAGCAGTATCGGTACGAGCAGGTCGGCAAGTCGGACATGACCAAGGTGCCGACGCCCCGGTTCGACCTGCTGAAGATGGACCGCTACGCCTTCGGCAGCCTCCAGTTCTCGCGCGGGTGCCCGTTCCAGTGCGAGTTCTGCGACATCATCGTGACCTTCGGCCGCCGGCCGCGGATCAAGACGTCCGCCCAGGTGATCGCCGAGCTGGAGGCGGTCTGGAAGGCCGGCCAGCGGATCGTCTTCATCGTGGACGACAACCTGATCGGCAACAAGAAGGCGATCAAGGAGGTCCTGAAGGACGTCGTCGCCTGGCAGCGCAAGCACGGCTACCCTCTGAGCCTCTTCACCGAGGCGTCGATCGACCTGGCCGACGACGCCGAGCTGATGGACCTGATGACCGAGGCGAATTTCGTCGCCACGTTCATCGGCATCGAGAGCCCCAGCGAGGAGGCCCTGCGCGAGACCAAGAAGTTCCAGAACGTCCGCACCGGCGGCACCCTGCTGGAGAAGGTCCACCGCATCCAGGACGCCGGCATGGAGGTCTGGTGCGGCATGATCATCGGCTTCGACAACGACGACGTCGGCATCGTCGACCGCCAGATCGAGTTCATCCGCCAGGCCCGGATCTCGTTCTCCATGAGCGGCATGCTCAGCGCCATCCCCAAGACCCCGCTGCACAAGCGGCTGGCCGAGGAAGGCCGGCTCGACTACGCCGACCGCCCCGAGTTCGGCACGAACCTGATCCCGCTGAAGATGAGCCGCGAGGAGCTGCTCGACGGCTACCTCCGCGGCCTGAAGGAGCTGTACGACCCCAAGGAATACTTCGACCGGACCGACGCCGTCTTCATGAACCCGAACTTCGACATCGGGATCACCAAGAAGAAGCGGTGGTGGAAGATCTCCGCCCGCTGGCTGGCGTCCGAGGCCCGCAGCGCGGTCGAGGCCCTGGGGCTGTTCGCCCGGCTGATGAAGAACGTGCCGGAGGAGCACCTGAGGCGCGAATACCGCGCCCGGTTCAAGCGGTTCATCAAGGTCCACCGCCGCCCCGGCCTGGTCTTCTTCTACGTCTTCCACATGGCCATGCACTACCACACCTGGAAGATGGCCGAGCGCATGTCCAGCCGCAGCCAGCAGCTCGTCAACTCGTTCTGACCCCCTTCGCGGCCGGCGCGCGGGGGCTCCCCCTGCCGCCGGCTCGTGAAAAATGGTACAAAAGGGCGAGACCGGGCCCCCTCGGCGTCCGATGACCGAAACGTCCTACTCCCTCAATCCCGACATGACGAGCGCGGCCCCGGCGTGACGGGCCCCCCCACGGGGCCGAAGGGGCTCGGCGCGCGTGCCCGGAGCCCGACCCCGACGACTGCGGTCGGCGACCCGCGAGCCCACCACCCGAAGGCCCCACAAGAAGGTTGACCATGAGCACGATGACGACCGCCCGGCCGGTCCAAAAGCGCCTGTCCTGGGCGTCGATCCTGTACATCGGCGGCATCCACGTCCTGGCGCTGGCGGCGCTCGTCCCCTCTCTGTTCTCGTGGTCGGGCCTGGTGGTCTGCCTGGTGATGCACTGGTTCACGGGCGGCATCGGCATCTGCCTGATCTATCACCGCCTGCTGACGCATCGCAGCTTCAAGATCCACCCCAAGTGGATGGAGTATCCTCTGACCGCCATCGGCTGCATGGCGTCGGAGGGGGGCCCGATCGGCTGGGTCGCCGACCACCGCCGCCACCACGCCTACTCCGACGAGGAGATGGACACCCACTCGCCGCTCCGGGGCCTCTTCTGGGCCCACATGGGCTGGTTCATGGTGATCGACGAGAACTCCCGCCACGACGACGCCTACTTCAAGCGCTGGGCCCCCGACCTCTTCCGCGACCCGGTCCAGCGCTGGCTGGAGCGGTACTTCATCGCCTTCCCGCTGGCCCTCTTCGCCCTGACCTACGCGGCGGGCCAGTGGTACGGCGGCCTGGGGCTGAGCTGGCTGGTGTGGGGCGGCTTCGTCCGGACCCTGTTCGTCTGGCACACGACCTGGCTGGTGAACTCCGCGAGCCACGTCTGGGGCTACCGCACCCACGCCACCCGCGACCAGTCGACGAACCTCTGGTGGTGCGCCGCCCTGACTTACGGCGAGGGCTGGCACAACAACCACCACGCCTTCCAGACCTCGGCCCGCCACGGCCTGGACTGGTGGGAGGTCGACCCGACCTACATGACGATCAAGGCGATGGAGCTGGTGGGCATGGCGACCGACGTCAAGCTGCCGAAGGTCCGCAAGAACTCCGACGGCACCCTGGTCGACACCGACGCCCGCCCGGCCGTCCCGCCCCGGACCGCGGCCGCCCCGGCCTGCCCGCCGTCGCACGCCGCCACGCCGGCCGAGATCCTGAACGAGGTCCAGGAGACGGGCGTCTGACGCCCCCTCCCGCGGGCTTCCGACCACGCCCCGCCGCCGCGGCCGACCCCTCGATCGCCCGCGGCGGCTTCGCATTTCGGGAACATCTCTCGATTCGATTGCGCCGCGGGCTTGCCTTCCGGCCTTCCAGCGGCCATGATGTCTTCGTCTTTCGGGCGTCTCTCCCGCTCGGGAACATGCGGCCCTAGCTCAACGGCAGAGCAGGGGACTCATCAAGTTCAATGGTGGCGCCGGGGGGAGACCCTCGGACGCGAACCGGGTGAATTGCGGGAAACCTAACCCCCTCGGGTGGTCCCCCAGGGGTACGGCGATCCGCAGCCAAGCCTGGCCGGGCTCCGGTGGCCAGGAAGGTTCAGAGACTAGCGGGGTGAGCCCCAACGATAATCCCCGCCGCGAGCGCCCGGCCTCCCCCACGCCCTCTCCCGGCACAGGGGCGAGGATGAGATAGTCCAAGCCCCGTGGAAACGCGGGGGCCCTTGAATCCCTTGGTTGCAGGTTCGAATCCTGCGGGCCGCATTCACGACCGATTATGCCGGCATCCCCCGACCCCTCGACCCCGCCCAGCCTCCAGGTCGCCCAGGAGCTGATCGACCGCTTCCTCGACTCGATCGACCCCGCGTTCCGCGCCGGCGGTGCGCACGTCGACGACGACGAGGTCCACCGGCGCAACGTCGCCCTCCTCCACGGCGTCTTCGAGGCCGTCGGACTGGGCGACTTCGAAGCCTACGGCCGTACGTGCCACGAGGACGTGACGCTGGAGATCGCCGGCTCCTCGTCGGTCCCCTTCCTGGGAACCTGGGAGGGTCGTGCCGAGGTCGTCGACGCGACCCGCCGCAACTTCGGCATGCTGGAGTCCCAGCAGCCGGAGATCCGGTCGCTGGCCGCGCAGGGCGACCATGTCGTCGTCGTGATGCGCGAGACCGGCCGCTACATCGCGACCGGCGACCCCTACGCCTACCACTCCGCGGTCGTCTTCACCTTCGAAGACGGCCTGGTCCGCCGCATCCGCGAGTTCATCGCCGACGGGCCGCCCGCCGTCGCCTGAGCGCCGGGGCGGGCCGTCGGGCGCTCAAGGTTGAGGGGCGTCGGCCGCCGACGGGGGCTCCAGTAGGCGGATCAAGACCGGCTCGCCGTCGCGGCGGATGCGGAAATTGACGTTGGGATCCTTCTGCAGGGTCCCGAACAGGACGATCGGGCACACGAGCGAGCCCTCGCGGAGGCCGTCCAGGCGAAAGCGCCCCTCGGCACCGCTCCGCGCCCGAGCCGGGAGGAAATCGCAGCCGTTGTCGGACTCGATGAGCGCGCCGACGACCGGCTTCCCGGCGGGATCGACGACCGTGCCGGCGAGGGTGCAGCCGCGCTCCAGGACGACGGGGGAGAGCCCGAGGGTTTCACCCTGGCCGATCCGGGTCCGCGGGCCCATCGCCCCGGCGAACCCCTCGGCCCGCACCGAGACTCGGACCGACTTGATGGGAAATCCATCGACCACGACCGTCGTGGCGGCCGCTCGAAACCGGCCCTGCGCGTCGGTCCGGATCGGGTCCCGCCCCCACTGCAACGGCATGGCCCATCCGGCGTCGGGCTTCGCATCCCACGACCCGACCGGCATGACATACGCCCCCTCGATCGGATTCCCGGCCCCGTCGACGACGGTCCCCGTGATCTCCGGAAGCCTCCGGCTCGGCCCGTCCGGGAACACGGCGCGAATGACCAGGCGGCCCGCCTCGATCCTGGGTTCGAGCCTGCCGTCGCTCTCGTCCTCGAAGAAGGCGGAGCGTCCCCCCGCGTCGGTGATCCAGTAGCGATGGGCCTCGCCGGTCAGGCGCGTCCGATCCCACGCGGCCGAAGGGTCGAATCGGCCATCCCACCGAACAGCGAAACGAAGAGGGGCCGCCTCGCCCCGGAGGGCCAGTCGCCCGCGGGCTTCGCCCCCTGATTCGGGCAGCGCGGCTTTCAGAACGCCGTTCCCATCGGACGACGACTGCGACAACCATTTCTGATTCCCGACCCAGCCCGAGATCGGCCCCGCCGCTTCCCCGCCCGGACCCTGGAGTTGGAATTCCCAGGCCATCCCCGGCGTGAGCGAGAAGTCGCGGACCTCGACCGGCCGGCCATCGGAGAGGGCGAACGGGCCGGCCGCAACTTTGAAGGATTCCTGCAATTGATAGTAGCCGGCCGGGGGCTCCACCCAGGTCGACGTGACATGGCCGGGGGGGAGGGCGAGCGTGTAAGCGCCGTCGTCGCCCGATCTCACGACCCGTTCCGCCTCCCCGGCGAGATCCAGGCGGATGTGGATCGTCGCGCCGGCGATCGGCTGCCCGGTCTTCTCCTCGACGACCCGGCCGGTCATCCGATACTTCGCGACGGGCTGCGCCTCGGCCGGCCCATCGCTCGGCCCCGACGCCGAGGCATTCCACGCCCACGCGCCGGCCGCCAGGGCCAGGAAGGCGGTCGACGCGATCACGATCCGTGTCATCCTCATGGTTCGCAAGGCTCCTCGGGTCAGGTAGAAGACCGAAACCGGGACGCCGCCGCGGAGCGACGGCGGGACGAGGAGGGCCAGGCGGGACGTCGCGGCGGCCAGGGCCTCCGGGACGGCCGCGACGGGCGGGATGATCGCCGGGGCGTCCACCCCGCGACGCTCCAGCCGCGTGCGCAGCCGCTCGCGGGCCCGCTTCAGGCGGACGCTGAGCGTCCCGAGCGGGCAGCCCAATCGGCCGGCGGCGGCCTCGTAGGTGAGGCCTTGGAGGTGGCAGAGGACCACCGGGTCGCGATACCGCGACGGCAGGCGGTCGACCTCCTCCATCAAGGCGGCGACCGCGTCGTCGGGGTCGCGCGGGCCGACGGCCACCGGCGTCAGGCTCGCCGCCGCGGCCTCCCGTTCGCGACGCCTGGCCGACTGCTTCCGCGCCTGGAGGGCGGTCCGCCGCGCGACGCCGAACAGCCACGGCCCCAACGCCCCGCGACGCCGGACGCCCGCCGCGCGGCACGCCAGGATCAGGAAGACCGCCTGGAACGCATCCTCCGCGTCGGCGTCCGAGCGGGTCACGGTGCGGCAGACGCTGTAGACCATCGCCCCGTGCCGCGCCACGATCCCTTCGAACGCCGCATGCGAGCCGTCGTCCCGGGCGAGGAACCGCGACAGCAGCGCTTCGTCGTCGAGCGCGGCGATCGCGCCGTCGTCGAACAGCCCCTGGATCGAGCGGATCAGGCCGCCCCCCGGTCCCCTGGCCATCGCGAAATCCCTCCCGGCCCTCGTTCGTCCTCGGCATAGTGGCCCGAGGCCGGCCGGTTCTTTCACGATTTCCCGCGACTCGCTTCGACCCGCCGGTCGCGGTATCGTGGCACCTTCCCCCCGACACTCACGCCGCGAGACTCCACGATGAGCACCGACGCGACGCCCGTCGAGACCCCGCACCCCGACGCCCCGACGATCGCCGCCGACCCCGCGGTCGAGCCCAGGATCCGGCTCGACTCGATCGACGCCTATCGCGGGTTGGTGATGTTCCTGATGATGGCCGAGGTCCTGCGCCTCGGGGCCATGGCCCGGAACTTCCCCGGGGATGGCTTCTGGGCGTTCCTGGCGCACCATCAGGACCACGTCGAATGGACCGGCTGCGTCGTCCACGACATGATCCAGCCGTCGTTCTCGTTCCTGGTCGGCGTCGCGCTGCCGTTCTCGATCGCGGCCCGCATCGCGAAGGGGCAGGGCCGCGGGCTGATGACGCTGCACGCGCTCTGGCGGGGGCTGGTCCTGGTGCTGCTGGGGGTCTTCCTGCGGTCGGTCGGGAGGCCCCAGACGTACTGGACGTTCGAGGACACGCTGTCCCAGATCGGCCTGGGGTATCCGATCCTGTTCTGGCTGGGCTGGCGGTCCCGGAAGGTGCAGGGGATCGCGCTGGCGGTCGTGCTCGTCGGCTACTGGCTGCTGTTCGCGGCCTACCCGACGCCCGGCCCGGATTTCGACTACCCCGCGCACGGGGTCCCGGCCGACTGGCCGCACCTGGCGACCGGGTTCGAGGCGCACTGGAACAAGAACAGCAACGCGGCGTGGGCGTTCGACGTCTGGTTCCTCAACCTGTTCGCCCGCGAGCGGCCGTTCGCGTACAACGGCGGCGGCTACGCCACGCTCAGCTTCATCCCCACGCTCGGGACGATGATCCTCGGCCTGCTGGCCGGCGGGCTGCTGAAGGAGAAGCGGCCGCCGTGGTCGAAGGTCGGCCTGCTCGCCGCCGCGGGGGTCGTCGCGACGATCCTCGGCCTGGGGCTGGGTGCGGCCGGGCTCTGCCAGGTGGTCAAGCGAATCTGGACCCCCTCGTGGGCGCTGTATTCGGGCGGGTTCTGCCTGCTGACGCTCGCCGCCTTCTACGCGGTCATGGACGTGATCGGCCTGAAGTCGTGGGCCTTCCCGCTCCGCGTCATCGGCATGAACTCCATCGCCGCCTACTGCCTCGCCCACCTCATCGAAGGCTTCATCGTCGACGCCTTCCGCACCCACCTCGGGCCCGACGCCTTCAAGGTTTTCGGCGAAGCCTATGAACCGTTCGTGCAGGGGGTCGCGACCTTGTCGGTCCTGTGGATCATCCTATTCTGGATGTACCGCCGCCGGCTGTTCCTGAAAGTCTAGGTGGGATATACCGACGCGGCCCGGGATTTGCTAAACTCGAAATCCCAAAAGAATCACCCAGAGTCCATGATCGTTGTAGATTTTCCATTTTGCTCCTTTTGCCCATGTTGTAGACTACCCTCGAACGTCTCAGCGGGGCGGCGTGAGCGAGCATCCTGGACGAGAGACGGCACACGGTGATGGACACCCGGAGGACGACAGTCATGCGGTTTCGAGTGAGCTTGGCGACGGTGGCCTGCCTGCTGACGGCGGCCTCGACGGCTTCGGCGTGCGGGACGTGCCACAAGACGCCCTGCGCGATCGCCCAGCCGGCGTATCAGTGCGTGACCGAGCTGGTCCCGTACACGGTCTACAAGAAGCAGTGGCGGACGGAATACGACACCGTCCAGAAGACGGTGATGCGGAAGGTCCCGGTCACGAATTACGTGGATCGGCAGCGGGTCGTCTGCAAGCCGGTCTACGACACGGTCGAGGTCCCGGTCCAGCGCGTGGTCTGCAAGCCGATCACCGAGACCGAGTACGTCACGCAGAACTACACGGTCTGCCGCCCGGTCCAGACGACGACGCAGGTCCAGAGCTGCGAGTACGTCCCGACGACGCAGTACGTCACGGTGCCGGTGAAGAAGTGCGGCCTGCACCACAAGTCGGCCTGCGGCGAGTGCCAGGTCGTCGCGAAGACCTGCTACACGCCGGTCCCGACGGTCAAGGACGTGGTCACGACCACGTTCGTCCGCGAGACGGCCTCGCGCCAGGTGCCGGTGACCCGGACCCGTTACGTCCAGGAGGTCGTGAACGAGGTCAAGCGCTGCACCACCAAGCGGATGGTGCAGGAAGTCGTGGTCGACCGCGTCCCGGTCACCACCTGGACCTGCCAGCCGGAGGTCGTCACCAAGCAGGTCCCCCGCAAGGTCTGCGAGACGGTCGCCGTGACCTGCTACAAGAAGGTCAACCGGATGGTCCCGGTCGCCTACGCCCCGGCCGAGTACGCCGCCCCGGCCGCCTACGCCGCCCCCCAGGCGGTCGCCCCGGCCCCGCAGGCCGCCCCCGCCGCCCCCTCGAAGCAGGGCTGAGCGGGCCTCGCGACGCCTGAATGAATGACGAAGGCGGGGTCGGCCCATCCGGGTCGGCCCCGCCTTCGCGTTTCGAACTTCGATGCGGCCCGGAATCAGTCCTCGTCCGGCTCTTCCGCGAGGTTGGCCGCGCGGCGGTCCGCGCCCACGGGCAGGTAATCGTGCCCCGGGCCGATCAGGAGGACCCGACCCTCCTCGTCGATGGCCCCGCGGGCGACCATGTCGCGGAAGCGTTCGTCGGCGGGGCGGGCGCGATCGCGCAGGGCGGCCTCGCGAAGTTGCTCCAGGACGGTGGCTCGTTTCTCCATGCCCGACTCCTCCTTCAACGCAGGTTGGGCCGAAACACGCCCAGGATGCAGGCCGGATCGAGGACGGCGACCTGGATGTGGCTTTCCTTCAGGATGCCCGAGCCCGGGTAGATGGGCTCGCCTTCCAGGAACGGCGACCGGACCGTCTGGATCGGGTCGCCGGCGGCCTCCATCTTCAAGGCCAGATCGTTCACGATCAGGCAATCGAGCTTCCTGAGCTTACCTCGGTTCTCGGGGAGGGTCAGCCCCCTCTCATTATAGGTCTCCAGGACCGTTTGGTAATGGAACGCCAGGACTTCCGTGTGGCTCACGTCGGTCAGGTCCAGGCAGCGTCCCAATTGAATAACGGCCCCGATGACGCCGGTCTTCCCGCCCTGGTCGGCCCAGACGCGGGCGCGTTCCGGGGCGTGCTCCCAGAAGTAGACGCCGTGGCCGAGCCAGTCGTAGGAATTGCGGCTGGGCTGCCAGTCCTCGATGGGGGTCTCGCCGGCCAGGAGCGAGGCGGCGAGGGCCTCGTCGCAGCCGTGGTAGCCGAGGACGACGCGGGCGAAGCGATCCATAGAGGGCGGGCCTCGACGTCGCGTCAGCCGGCGGGCTCGGCCTCGGGCTTGCGGTTGCGGTAGAGGGAGGGGTCGACGGCGGCGATCATCTTCGCCTCGTCGAGCCGGCCGCCGAAGAAGGCGTTGACGCGGGCGACCTCGGCCTGGGGGTTGGAGACCAGGTCGTGGTGGCGGACGAGCAGGACGTGCATGTTCTCCTGCTTCGGCAGCCAGGCGTGGAGCTTCTCCAGGTGGGCCCGGAACGCGCGCTTGATGTCGTCGCGGGGGTGGATGGGTCGGCCGAGGCGGGCGAGCATCTTCTCCTGGGACGCGAGCATCTCGTCGAAGTCGCGCTGCATGAAGACGATGCGGTAGGTCTCCCCCTTGGGGAGGTCGTACAGGAGCTGGGAGACCATCTTGAAGACCTTGCCCCGGGTGTCCGGGATCCAGGAGGCGTCCTCCTTGATCTTCTTGACGATCTCGAATTCGTAGTACCCCTGGGGGTTGTCGACGTCGGGCGAGCGGATCCCGTCGGAGACGGCCTCGATGCCCCCCTTGTCCAGCATCTGCATCATCAGCGACGTGCCCGAGCGCGGGAGCCCCGAGACGATCACGATCTCCCGGCCCTGATCCGCCACCGTCTGCGCGTTCATGTCCGCCCTCCCTGCAAGGATCCGTCTTCTCGGCCGGATTCTATCGCGTCGTCGGCGATCGAGACATACGAATCCTAGCCCCCCTCCCGGCGGCGGAGGGCCTCCAGGGCGCGGGCGAGGAAGGTCTCGACGACCGCGCCGACGCCCGGACTCCGCGATTCGCGGTCGCCGGAGACGACCAGGGTCGCGACCTGGAACACCTCCAGCCAACCCGCCAGCTTGCCCGGCGGCGTGAACCCGAGGTCGACGACGAAGGTCGGCTTCGACAGCTCGCGACAGGCGGCGAACGCCTCGCGGGCCTCGGGCGATTCCGGGTCGCCGAACCAGGCGAGGCCGCCGGACCGCCGCAAGTTGGCCCGGATCCGCCGGGCGTCGTCGAAGGGGAACTCCACCGCCCCGTAGAGCTGCCCCAGCCGGGGCGCGGGCCCGGCCTCGGTCCGGAACCCGCGCGGCATGTACCCGCCCGTCGCCACCCCCGCGCGGCGAGCCGCCGCCCACGCGGCCTGCTCCGCGCCGGTCTCGCCTCCGGTGATGATGCGCTCGATCATGCCGGATTCCAAACCGATGAGCGACGATCGGCGAGCCGGCCGCGGTCTCGGCTCGAGGGGACCCGATTGAAGTGCATCCCAAGCAAGGCTGAGTCAGCCGTCCGAATTCAGCGCCACCCATTCGCGGGCCGATGCCACCGGATCCTCGCTCTCGCCGAAGGGGACATTCAGGAGGACGCCGAGAATCCGGGCGGCTTCCCAACTCAAATCATCCTGTTCCCATCGCGGTGATGTCAGGATCTCGCGGAGCGTCGGGATGATTCTTGGTCCGCCAATCCGACTCAACGAGGCAAGGGCGACCGCATTCGCCTCGGCCTCTTTCGTGTCCTCTTCAATCGGGCGAGTCGCCAACCTCGAAAGCTCGCCGATGACCGCATCCAGGTCGCAATCCTGAGGATTTCTGCTGCATAGCTCGCCCACAAGCCAGGCCGCATCTCTGCGGGCGAAGTGTTCAGGATGTCGCAATCGTTTGCAAGCCCAGGCCAGTGATTGCCCGCGCCGGGTCGCCAGTTCTTTGAGGGCTTCAGAGCGGACGATCGAGTCGCGAACAACGGCCGCCTCGTCGGCCTCACCATCCGACTCCGAGTCGAAGCTACGCCAATAGTCGTCGCATAGCTCCTCAAGGGCTTGCGTCGATGCACCCTGGAGCACGCCCAGATCAGGTCGCGCCTCGACGGGATTTGAGGAGGCCGGCCACAGCGATGGCAGCTTTTCGGACGACGGGATACGCCGAAGAGTCTGCTTGCGACCCCGTCGCACCATGCCGCGGATCATCCGAATCATCCAACCCATATCGAATCCGCTGCTGAAGCCCGCATGTACGAGAAGCCCAAGCCTTCCGCCCGCGGTGCGATCCAGTCTACCGCACCGACGGCAGGATGGCGAGCAGCGTCGTCGATGCGAGGCCGGCGATAGGGGAAGACTCCATCGGCGGAGAAATGTACGCCCTTCGGACCTCCCCCCGTTAGCCCTCGAACCGCCTCAGCACCAGGGCCGTGTTCTGGCCGCCGAAGCCGAAGCTGTTGGACAGGACGGCGTCGACCCGCTTCGACCGGGCCTCGCGGGGGATGTAGTCGAGGTCGCAATCGTGGCCGGGGTTCTCCAGGTTGATCGTGGGGGGCAGGACGCCGTCGCGGATGGCGAGCAGGCAGGCGATGGCCTCCACGGCGCCGCCGGCGGAGACCAGGTGGCCGGTCATGCTCTTGGTGCTGGAGACGGGGATCGTGTCCGCGCCGTCGCCGAAGACCTTCCTGATCGCCAGGGTCTCGATCGAGTCGTTCGAGGGCGTGCTGGTGCCGTGGGCGTTGATGTAGCCGATCTCCGAGGGCTCCACCCCGGCGTCGGCAAGGGCGATGCGCATGGCGGCGACGGCGCCGCGGCCCTCGTCGTGGCTGTCGGTGAGGCGGAAGGCGTCGGCCGTGGAGCCATGGCCGGCGAGTTCGCCGTGGATCGTCGCGCCGCGGGCCTTCGCGTGCTCCAATTCCTCCAGGACCAGGACGCCGCCCCCCTCGCCCAGCACGAAGCCGTCGCGGTCGCGGTCGAACGGCCGGCTGGCACGCGCGGGGTCGTCGTTGCGGGTGGACATGGCCGTCAGCAGGATGAAGCCCGTGACGCCCAGCGGGTGGATCATGCTGTGCGCGCCGCCGGCCAGCACCACGTCCAGCTCGCCGCGGCGGATCAGCTCGCACGCCTCGCCGAGCGCCTGGGCGCTGGCGGCGCAGGCGGTCTGGCACGTCATGTTCGCGCCGCGGGCCCCGAAGACCGACGCCAGGTGGCCCGCGGCCTTGCCGGGCTCCTGGTCGTCCTCACGGACGGCGTGCAGCGTGCGCACGCCGCGGCTGGTGAAGGCGGCCGTGTCGACCTTCCCGCCGCGGTTCGAGCCGTGGACCAGGTCCACGAACCGTCCGAAGTCCTGCTGGCCCTCGCCCGAGCCCAGGTAGACGCCGAACCGCGACCGATCCAGATCGGCCCCGTCCAGGCCCGCGTGGGCGACCGCCTGGGTCGCCGCGGCGAGCGCGAACTGCGACGTCCGGCTGTGCTCGCGCCAGCGGTCGGCGTCGGCCCGGTAGTCCGCAAGGTCGAAGCCCTTCACCTCGGCCGCGATCCGGGTCGCGAACGTCGCCGCGTCGAAGAGCGTGATCGGCCCCACGCCGCCGCGGCCCTCGCGGAGCGACGACCACGTCGACTCCACGTCCCGGCCGACCGGCGTGATCGCCCCCATCCCCGTCACCACCACCCGTCGCCGCATCGCGATCGCCTCCCGGGCCCGGCTCCGTCCATCGCCGGGAATGATAGGACGACCGTCATGCAACGTCAAGGCGGATCAGGAGGCGGCGTCGGGCGAGCGGGCGCGGGAATGCTGCTGGCGGTAGGCGGCGGGCGTGAGGCCGGTGGCGCGGCGGAAGACGGTCGACATGTAGCCGAGGTAGGCGAAGCCGGAGCGGCGGGCGACGTCCTCGTAGTCCAGCTCGGTCTCGGCCAGGAGGCGCTCGACGCGGCGGATCCGCTCGCGGGCGATGGTCTCGTGGATGGTCCGGCCCAGCTCCTCGCGGAAGAGGCGCTGGAGCTTGGAGCGCGAGACCGCGACGGATTCCAGCACGTCGTCGACGCGGATGCCGCGGCAGGCGTGCTCGCGGATGTAGCGCAGGGCCTCGGCGAGGCAGGGGTCCTCGATGGCCGTGAACTCGGACGAGCGGCGGACGGCGACGCCCAGCGGCGGGACGACGGCGGGGCGGGGGATGCGCTCGCCGCGCATCATGCGGTCGAGCCGGGCGGCGGCCTCGTAGCCGATCGTGCGGCAGTCGGGGACGACGCTGGAGAGGGCGGGGTTGGCCAGGTCGCAGGCGATCGGGTCGTCGTCGGCCCCGACGACCGCCACTTCCTCCGGCACGGACACCCCCGCGCGGCGGCAGGCCTCCAGCGCCTGGACGCCGCGGAAATCGTTGCAGGCCATCAGGCCGAGCGGCCTGGGGAGCGAGGCGATCCAGCGCGAGGCGGTCTCCATCTCCTCCTCCCACGACGGGATCTGGTGCCCCCACGACGCCGTCTGGCCGCCGCGGTAGAGGCGGCATTCGAACCCCTCGCGGCGCACCCGCGCGGCGAACCCCTCGAAATTGGCCGCCGACCAGCGGAAGCCGGGGTAGCCGAAGAAGGCGAATCGCCGGAACCCCCGCTCCAGCAGGTGCTCGGCGGCCAGCGCGCCGATGGCGCGGTGGTCGCTCTGGACGTGGGGCCGCCCCCCCTGGTCGTCCAGGTCGACCGTCGGCGTGCGGGACGGGGCCGAGCCCCCGGGCCGCGACACCGACAGGATGATGCCGTCGCCGTCCCACGAGTCGAGCCAGGCCGGGAACGGGTCCTGCCGCGATCGCGGCTCCAGGTAGAAGCTCCAGGGCCCGTTCTCGCGCGCGTAGCGCGCGACCCCTTCGAGGATCCGGCGGCCGTAGGCCATCGAGGTCTGGATCACCAGCGCGACGTGCGGGGGCTCGCCCGGGGCTCGGCGGCGGCTCTGGCGCGTGGGCATGGGGCGTCTTTCGCTCGGGCGCGGCGGGGCCGGGAGCGGATCCCTGGCCCCGCCCGGCCCCGCCATCGTAGCCCGACGCCGCCCGATCGGACAACCGACGAGGCGGACCGAAAAGTGGAAAAGGAATGCCGGATATTGAATTGTCGGCCCCCGGCGGCCGGCCTATTGTGAGTCCACTCTCCCACTTCCCTTTGCATCGGCCGAGGCCCGCGCCGCGCCCTCTCCTCGCCGCGGCGTTCCGACCTCGTCGACCCAATCCCCGCGCCCTAATTCGAGGAGCGTCCCTTGCCGACCGCCCCACTCCGCGGCCGCGCCCGCAGCGGCTTCACGCTGATCGAGCTGCTGGTGGTGATCGCGATCATCGCCGTGCTGATCGCCCTGCTGCTCCCCGCCGTGCAGGCCGCCCGCGAGGCCGCCCGCCGCGCCCAGTGTATGAACAACCTGAAGCAGATGGGCCTGGCGATGCACAACTACGAATCCGCCACCGGCGCCTTCCCGCCGGCGAAGATCTACTCGGCCACGGCCGGGACCGTGCCGGCCAACGACCCCGGCAACCTGGGCCTGGTGCTGAACACGACGGCCTTCGCCCTGATCCTCCCCTACATCGAGCAGGGGACGCTCTCCAACGCCTACAACTACAGCCTCCCGTCCTGCCCGGCGACGAACGCCGCCCCGAACAAGACCCCGGTCGGCGGCGCGGGGTCGTACCTGGCCAACACCACCGTCACCTCCTCGGTGGTCGCGGCCTACCTCTGCCCCTCGGACGCCCCGATCGCCACCCCGAATCCGACCGCGCTCACGTCGACCGGCCCCTACGACGGCTTCCGCTCGGCCCGCGGCAACTACGTCCTCCCGTGCGGCCGATACTACGAGATGTACAACGGCCGGCAGCTCGGCGGGGCCCGCCCCGCCGACGGCGGCGTCTTCTCGGGCAATGACGTCCCCACCAGGATCTCCAACGTCACCGACGGCCTGAGCAACACCACGCTCATCCTGGAATCGGTCCAGGAGAAGACCAACGTCGCCTACGGCCCGTACTGGGGCCAGGGCCTGTGGACTTCGACCCACTCGCTCATCTACGACAACAACCCGGCCAACACGGCGTCCTACAGCGTCAACTGGTCGTCCACCATGCCCAACGGCCCGGCGACCATCACGCAATTCTCCCCCAACCCCAAGCGCCTGGGCTACGCCTGGGCGAGCAGCAGCCGGCACCCGGGCGGCATCAACGTCGCGTTCGCCGACGGCAGCGTGAAGTTCATCAAGAACTCCATCAACCCGTCGACCTGGTTCGGCATCAACACGATCGCCAACGGGGAAGTCATCAGCTCCGACTCCTTCTGACCCGGCCGTCCGACCTCACCCCCGGCCCGCGCGACCGGAGTCGCGCGGGCCCCTGCACGCCAGGAGCCCACGATGCCCCGAAGACGATCCCTCTCGCTCGCCGCGGCCCTCGTCACGGCGGCGGTCATGGTCGGTTGCGGCGACTCGGGCCCGGACCTCGTGACCGTCACGGGCGCCGTGACGCAAGAAGGCCGGCCCGTCGGCCACGCCGCCGTCCTCTTCAGCCCCGACCCTTCGAACGTCGCCCTCGTCCCCGGCGAGGCCGTCACCGACGCCGAAGGCCGCTACAGGCTGGTCTCCGACCAGCGCAACGGCGCGGTCCCGGGCAAGTACCACGTCGTCATCAAGAGGGCCGCCGGCTCGCCGCCGGCCGGCGCGCTCCCCGCCGACGCCAGCGCCGCGTTCAAGGACGACCCGTTCATGGCCTCGCTCTCCGCCGGCGCCGGCGGGCCGGCCCCCAAGAAGGGGAAGCCGAAGGGCCCCGTCATCCCCTCCGCGGACGACGAGTTCACCTTCGACATCGAGGTCGCCGCCAAGGGGGGCGCGATCGACTTCGACCTCAAGCCCGCGGCGCCCAGGACCGCCGCCAAGTAACGCGCGAGGGCCGGGCTCGTCTCATGGGCCCGGCCCTTTTCAGTTCGCCCCCATCGTCCGCGACGGCCGGGCGGCACCCGGGGCGGCGGGGAGGCAGAGGAGGACCCGCGACTCGGACGTCAGCGGGACCAGGACGCCCGGTTTGGAGTCGGCCGGGACGAGGGCCTTGATGAGGCCGTGGACGCTGGAGGCGCCCTCGGGGGCGTGGATCAGCGGGTTGATCCCGGCGGCCAGGACGGCGTCGGGGGGGTGCTCGTTGCCGAGGCCGCCGGAGAGGTGGATCTCGCCGTCGGGCCGCATGTCGAACGCCAGGCCCAGGCCGCCGAACTCGACTTCCGTCTTGCGCGGGTCGATCCGACCGTGGCGCGACGAGGGGCGGAACTTCATCTCGCGGGCCAGGGCCGAGAGCAACTCCACGCCCACGCTCCCCGGGCCGGCCGTGAGCCTCCCCTTCGCCTCGATCCAGCCGGGGCCCTGACCCGGCCGGTCGCCCCAGCGGGCCGCCTCCACCGCCACCCGCGCCGAGCCGGCCAGGCGGTGGCTCGGGAACCGCGAGGAGACCAGCGCCGTCAGGTCGACGTCGTGGAGGTCCCCCGCGAACTCGGCCGACCACGGGCCCGTCCCGGCCTGTCGCAGCGTCAGCTTACCGTCGACGCGGGCCTTCGGGCCGATCCAGTCGGAGGCGTCGAGGAAGACGTCGAGGACCCGGCCCGGGAGCGGCTGGCCCTCCATCGTCTTGAGCGCGAGCGTGGTCACGACGGGATCCGCCCGGCGGTCGCGGGCGAGCGTCATCTCGCATCGCGTCTTCGAGGCCGAATCGATCAGCCGATACGCCACCTTGAGCGTCGGCCCGGAGGCGTCGGACGCGAGCGAGGCGGCCACGTCGCCGGCCTGGAACGCCAGCCCCGGGCCGAGGTCGATCCGGCACGACGACGACGTCAGGTCGACGCGGTCGTAGGGGACCTCGCCCGAGCGCTGGAGGAAGCCGCCCAGGCGGGCGACGGCCTCGGCGGGGCCGTCGCCGCGGAGCGCCAACTCCTCGGCGTGGACGACGAGGTCGCGGCCGGACGGGACCAGGTGGAGCGACTTCGCGCGGGCGACCTCGGCCAGCCCCTTCCCGCGCGGTTCCTCCTGGCGCAGGACGATCCCGCGGTACAGGACCTCGCCGGGGCGCGGGTAGGTCACGGCTTCGAGCGTCACCTGCAAGCCCAGGCCGCGGCCGAGCGTGATCTCGACGTCGCGGACGTGCCCCGGGCGGTTGATCCGCCAGGCGTGGAACGCCGTGAAGGCCGTCGGGACCATCGTCAGGGCGACCATGGCCGCCGTCGCCAGCCCCTGCCGGGCCGGGCGCGAAAGGGGGACCATCCCTGCCTCCCTCGTTTCGAACTCGAACGGACGCGCGGGGAATGGCCGACGACTCCCCGGTTCCTCCGGGCCGCCATCGGCCGGCGCGACACCTATCCTCTATCGAGCGGCCCGACGGCCGGAATCCAGCCGCCGGACGCATCGCGAAAACCGGGCGTGCCGGTTTTACGGGCGATCGGCCCAGGTGGCCAGCTTCTCGCGGTTCAGGGCGTGGACCGCGGCCATCGTCGCCTTGAGGGAATCCAGGCTGGAGCCGTCGTAGCGATCCAGCAGCGCCGCGGCGACCTCGAAGCCGACGACGTTCTCGACGATGACGCTCGCCGCCGAGACGGCGCAGACGTCGGATCGCTCGTAGGAGGCCGGCGACTCGCCCTTGGTCGCCATGTTGACCGACGGCCCGCGCTTCGCCAGCGTGCTGATGGGCTTCTTCGCCGCCCGGACGACGATCGGCTCGCCGTTGGACGTCCCCCCCTCGATCCCCCCCGCGTTGTTGCTGGGACGGCGGAAGCCGTAGCGGCGGTCGTCGGCGTCGTGATCGGGGTCGTAGCGGATCGGATCCATCACCTTCGACCCGGGCCGGCGGCCGGCCTCGAAGCCCAGGCCGATCTCCACCCCCTTGATCGCCTGGATCCCCATCACGGCGCAGGCGAGGCGGGCG
>ERZ778021.2085-NODE-2085-length-19565-cov-6.093388_pt1 | contig 19565 bp, 22 predicted proteins | sample MGYA00375751_ERZ778021 | MGnify/ENA primary metagenome ERZ778021 (study PRJEB29350, sample SAMN05389814) | bioreactor metagenome | isolation source: Thiocyanate stock bioreactor | place: South Africa: University of Cape Town | collected 2013-08-29 ... | reverse complement strand
GATGACGATCAGGCCCGCGTCGTAGTCGTAACGACCGGCATTGAAGGCGTCGGGAGCACACGTCATCGGCTCGACCGCGAGGCCGGCGCGATGACCGGGGTCGGGGCTGCCGTCGGCCAGGGGCGGACGGTCCGCCGTGTGGATCTGCACCCACGGGCATGCCTGGTCCCAGACCATCTCCACACCGGTTCCGGACGGGTCGACCAGTCGCACGGTCGCCACGCCATCCACGCGGGAGAGACCGGTGAAGGCGTGATCGATCTCCACCTCGCCCAGCACCCGCGGCGCACGCCAGTCGAAGCGTTCCGAGCCGGCGACCTCGGCGAGCGCGATCGGGGCGAGCTGATGGTCGGTGACCTCGAGCACCTGCTCGGCGGGCAGCGTCAACGTCCACGCGTCCAGCGGCGCGGAACCGGCCACCAGATACGGATGCGGGCCGGTACCGAACGGCGCGGCATCCGCGCTCTCGTTGGTCGCCACGACCGTCTGGGTGAGGCCGTCTGCGCTCAACCGGTAGGTGGTCTCCACGCGCACACGCCACGGGTACCCCGACTGCGGCACGATCACGGCGGCCAACGTCACCGCGTCTTCGGTGCGGTCGACGACCGCGAAGTCGAGCCAGACCGCGAGGCCGTGCAGCGCGTTCGGGCGGCCGATGTCGCTGAGCGCGAGCTCGTGCGTATGTCCGCCGAACGAGTACGCGCCGTCGACGACGCGGTTCGGCCAGGGAGCGAGCGTGGCGCCGCGGTAGCCGGGACGCACCTCGTCGGCCGCGAACGGCACGACCAGGTCGCGCCCGTCGACGGTGAGCGCACGCAGCGACGCGCCGACGCTGGCGATGTGCGCTTCGTAGGCTCCGAGGCGGAGGGTGAGGTCGGTGCCCGAGACGGGAACGGACGCGGTCGTCGGGGCAGGTGTCTGTGGCATCGTCAACATCGTAGTGTCAGGGCCGGTCGCCGGTGGCGACCGGCCGGTCGGGAGTATTCGACCACTGGCTCCAGGAGCCCGGGTACAGAGCCGCGTCGTGTCCCGCGACGGCGAGCGCGAGAACGGCGTGGGCAGCGGTGACGCCCGAGCCGCAGTACACGCCGACGGCCTGCCCCTCCAACTCGGAGTAGCGGGCACGCAGCACCTCAGCGGGGAGGAGGCGCCCCTCGGCATCCAGATTCTCGGTGGTCGGCGCGTTGCGGGCGCCGGGGATGTGTCCGGCGGCGGGGTCGAGCGGCTCGACCTCACCGCGATAGCGCTCCGGGGCGCGTGCGTCCAGGAGCACACCGCCCTGTGCAAGGGATGCCGCGGCATCGATGTCGAGCCTTCGGCGCTGTCCCGCGTGCAGCGTCACGGTGCCCGGCGTGGGCGTCACATCGCCGGTCTCGAGGGCTCCCCCATCAGCGCGCCAGGCACGCAGCCCTCCGTCGAGCACCCGGGCGGGAATGCCCGCGTCCGTGAGCATCCACCAGGCGCGGGCCGCGGCGAACGAGTTCCAGTCGTCGTAGACGACGACCGTGTCGCCGTCCTCGACTCCCCAGCGGCGCACGGAGCGCTCGAACTCCGCCGGGGACGGAAGGGGATGACGTCCCTCGCTCGGCACTCCGTGAACGGCGAGCTCGCCGTCCATGCGGACGTAGACGGCGCCGGGCACGTGGCCGTGCCGGTACGCCTCCTGGCCGTCAGGGGCATCGAGACGGTAGCGCACGTCGAGGACGATCGGCGGGGTGGGGGTGCTCAACTGGGCCTTCAGCTCGGAAGGCGCAATGAGAGGAGAGACGCTCATGGGAGCGAGGTTACGCGCGTGCGCGTACGGGCGGACACGCCGAACGCAACCTTCCACAGCGCCGCGATGTCACCGCCGTCGATGCCGGACAGCGCACCGCGCCGCCCCATGGACAACACGGGGACCTCGGGTGCATACTTTCAGTATGGCTGAAGGTGTGATCGATGCGGCGCCGTCACGGCGCGAATGGATGGGGCTCGCGGTTCTCGCCGCCGGACTCGGGATGATCGTGCTCGACGGGACGATCGTGGGCGTCGCCATGCCCGACATCATCCGCGACCTCACGCTCGACCTCACCGACGCGCAGTGGGTCTCGAGCCTGTACGCCGTGCTGCTCGCCGCGCTGCTGCTGTCCACCGGCAAGCTCGCGGACCGCTTCGGACGAAAGCTCCTGTTCCTTCTGGGCATCATCGTCTTCGTCGGCGGAAGCGTGTGGGCGGCGGCATCCGCGACCGGTGGCGCTTTGATCTCCGCCCGCGCCGTGCAGGCCGTCGGGGCCGCGTTCATCATGCCCTCGACACTCTCCACGGTGAACGCCGTCTTCCGGGGCCGCTACCGCGCCGCGGCCTTCGGGGTGTGGGGGGCCGTCATCTCGGGCGCGGCAGCGATCGGCCCGCTCGTGGGCGGTGCGCTCACCCAATACGCCTCCTGGCAGTGGGTGTTCCTCGTGAACCTGCCGCTGGGCGCCATCGTCTTCGCCCTCGCGCTGTGGGCGGTGCCCGAGACGCGCGGTGCCGGGTTCCGCCGCGGCGCCGACGTCGACGGCGCGCTCCTGTCGGCCATCGGCTTCGGCTCGCTCGTCTTCGCCGTCATCGAGGAACCCGACCTCGGGTGGTGGACACCCACGGCCGACCTGCGGCTGGGTGGCTGGGTGTGGCCCGCGACGGCGCCGATCTCGATCGTGCCGATCTGCCTCGCGGTCGCGGCCGTCGCGCTCACTCTGTTCGTCATCTGGGAGCGGCACCGCGAGCGCGTCCAGCGCGACGCTCTGCTGGACCTGCACCTCTTCTCGCTGCGCACCTTCTCGTGGGGCAACGTGACCGCCGCGATGGTGGCCGTCGGCGAGTTCGCGATCATCTTCGTCCTGCCGCTGTACCTCACGGCGGCGCTCGGACTGTCGATCATGCAGACAGGTCTGGTTCTGGCCGCCATGGCGTTCGGCGCGTTCGCCTCGGGCGCGGCCGCTCGACACCTCGCCGCACGCTTCGGCTCCCCCGGCACCGTGCTGATCGGTCTGGCCCTGGAAGTCGTCGGCATCCTGATCCTCGCCGCGATCGCCACGGCGACCACGCCGGGGTGGCTCATCGCCCTGCCGCTCGTCGTCTACGGCCTCGGCCTCGGCCTCGCCTCGGCCCAGCTCACCGGAACCGTGCTGCGCGATGTGCCGGTGGAGATCAGCGGCCAGGGGTCGGCGACACAGTCGACCGTCCGCCAGATCGGCACGGCGCTGGGCACCGCCTTCGCCAGCGCCGCCCTGTCGGTCTCGCTCGCGCTGACCCTCCCCGGAGCGTTGACGGATGCCGGGATCACCGGCCCCGCAGCCTCCCAGCTCGCCGACGCGACCCGCACCTCGGCGGGCACCCTGATCTCACAGCTGCGCGCCGAGGGCTCCGCCAGCATGCTGGGATCGCAGACGGATGCCGCCGTGCAGGCACTGTCGGCAGGATTCGCCGACGCGACCCGCTGGTCGCTGCTGCTCGCTTCGCTCTTCCTCATGCTCGGGCTCGTCGGTGCCGCGCAGCTGCGGCGGTTCGCGCGCAGTTAGGCTCGGGACCATGCGTATCGCCGTGACCGGAGCATCCGGAAAACTGGGAACCGTCGTCGTCCGTGAGCTGCGCGCGAGCGGCCATGAGGTCGTCGGGATGGACGTCGTCGGTGCCCGCGGCGCCGGGTTCGTGCAGGTCGACTTCACCGACTACGGGCAGACCGTCGACGCGCTGCAGGCCGTCAACGACCAGCACGACGGGCTCGACGCGGTGGTGCACCTCGCGGCCATCCCTGCTCCCGGCATCCGCTCCGCCGTCGCGACCTTCCACAACAACATCGCCGTCACGTTCAACGTGATGTGGGCGGCGATCCGCCTCGGGATCACCCGCATCGTCACCGCGTCCAGCGAGACGGTGCAGGGCCTGCCCTTCGACGTGCCGCCGCCCTACATCCCCGTCGACGAGGCCTATGCCGCACGTCCCGAATCGGTCTACTCCCTGGTGAAGCACCTCGAGGAGACGATGGAGAAGGAGCTCGTGCGCTGGCACCCCGAGGTGTCGGTCACCGCGCTGCGCTTCTCGAACGTCATGATTCCCGCCGACTATGCGGAGTTCCCGTCGTTCGACGCCGACGCGACGCAGCGCAAATGGAACCTCTGGAGCTACATCGACGCCCGCGACGGCGCCGCGGTCATCGCCCGCGCGCTCGAGGTGGCCCCCGCCGGCTTCGACCACTTCCTCATCGCGGCCGGCGACACCGTCATGAGCCGCCCGAACGCGGAACTCGTCGCGGATGTCTTCCCCGACGTCGAGATCCGGGGCGAGCTCGGCGTCAACGACTCGCTGTTCTCGACCGCAAAGGCGCAGCGCCTGCTGGGCTGGTCGCCGCAGCACTCCTGGCGCGACGAGGTCTGAGCCGCGCGCGAGCGGTTCAGTTGGCGCGTCCGCCGGGAATGACGCCGCCGTTGCCGGCGCGAGCGCCAACCGACGCGAGGGCACGGCGGCCCCGGCATCGAACACCCGCAGCCTGGCGGCGCGGGGACCGCGAAGCACCACTCACCGCGCGGCGACGGCGGCCTTCGCCGGTCTCCCCCGCTTGGGCCGGTCGGACGAGAGACCCTGCGCCAGCGACACGGATGACGGGCCGGAGAGCCTGTCCTCGACGTGTGCGAGCCAGCGCACCTCCGACTCGGCGGCGAACAGCGACGCCGACAGCGGCAGCGCTGCCACCACGGATGCCGGGTCGCCGCCATCCACGGCGACGTAACGCGCCGTCAGCTCGTCGAGCCGCCCCTGCGAGGCTTCGCGCTGCGCGCGCACCAGGTGCAGCACATCGACGCCGGGCAGGGTCGCTGCGAGCGCGACCTTCAGCGCCAACTCGTCGCGGGTCGTTTCTACCCGCTCCACGGGAGAGTCGAACCACTCGCGGACGGCGGCGGAACCGGCATCCGTGATGCGCCAGTACACGTGGCCCTCGGCGTCGACGTCATCCTTGGAGACCAGTCCGTCGCGCTCCAGGCGCTCCAGGGTGTTGTAGATCTGGCCGACGTTCAGCGAAGCCGCTCCGGTGCGTCGAGTGAACTCGGCGCGCAGCTGATAGCCGTAGCACGGAGCTTGATCGAGGATCGCCAACAGGCTCTGACGCACCGACATCCGCGTTCCCCCGACTCTCGATTATGTGATTTCTCAGTATATGCATACGCGGAAAATCCCCCGACGCCGCGCCAACAGGGTCGCCGACCGCCGTCAGTCCTCGGACCGAAGCCGCACCGCGAGCGCCGCCGCCGTTCCCACCGCCGCCCCGACCACGGTGTCGAGGATGCGCTCCAGCGCGAGCGGCAGCGTCTCGGCCGTGCCCGTCGCCGCGCCGATCAGCAGCAGCACGAGCGGCGTGATGAACACCAGTGCGAGCGCGTAGTGGCGCACCACGACCATCTCGATCGCGAACTGCAGCACGCCCAGCAGCAGCCCGAGTGCCCAGACCGGCAGCGGCACGAACGCCAGCCCGAGATACAGCGCGCCGCCGACCACGGTGCCCACGGTGCGGTGGACGCCGCGCTCCGCCGCATCCCGGCGCCCCACCGGCAGCCCGACCACGGCCAGACCCGCGCAGACGATCCAGTACGAGCGTGCCGGGTCGACGACCACCGCCGCGGCCACGCCCGCGACGCCCACGATCGCCGCACGCAGCGTGAGGGTCTGCGCGAGCGCCGACCACTGCAGCGGAAAGAGCTCCGCACGCGGTCGAGGCCGCTCGCGGCGGTACCGCGGCAACAGCAGCGGTGCGGCGACCAGCAGGCAGGCGAACGCGCCCGACGCGGCGACGACGGCGAGGTAGACCGCCGGGTCCACGGCGCGCGCACCGCCGTGCCGCGAGGTGATCTGCGCAGACAGACCGAAGACCAGCACGAAGAACACCGGTCCGGGCGGCCCGAGCGAGACGGCACCGGCCAGCGCCGTCCGCGCGCAGGACCGAACGTCGCGAGGCTCCGCGCGACGTGGGCCGCCTCGGCCCGCACGCGGTCACCGAAGCGGGCGGGCGGGGTGGACGACGGCATCCCTCCATTCTCGCCTGGCGCTCGGCCGGATTCCCCCGGTTCGCACAGCCGGCGCCGAGGAGGGCTGGCTACGGTCGAGACCATGGAAGCGATTTCGCAGCCCCTGTCCATCTCGACCGACGAGGGAGTGACGACCTTCTCGGCCGAGCAGCTGCGGATGATGCGCGACGAGTTCCAGCGTTTCCTGCTCGAGTACCAGTTCGGCCTGCGGGAGGTCGAGACCAAGCTCGGCATCCTCCGCGACGAATTCCTGCTGATGCACGACTACAACCCGATCGAGCACGTCTCCAGTCGGGTGAAGTCGGCCGACAGCCTCGTCGACAAGATCACGCGTAAGGGTGTCGACCCCAGCTTCGACGCGATCCGCGCGGCCATCACCGACATCGCCGGCATCCGGGTGACGACGAGCTTCACGAAGGACGCCTACCGCCTGTTCGACCTGCTCACCCAGCAGGACGACATCACCGTGCGCGAGGTGAAGGACTATATCGCCCACCCGAAGGCCAACGGCTACAAGAGTCTGCACGTGATCGTCGAGGTCCCCGTGTTCCTCTCGTCGGGGCGGGTCGACGTCGCCGTCGAGGTGCAGTTCCGCACGATCGCGATGGACTTCTGGGCGAGCCTCGAGCACAAGATCTACTACAAGTACGCCGGCGCGGTTCCCGACGGACTGCTCGCCGAACTCAAAGAGGCGGCCGACTCGGCATCCCTGCTGGATGCCCGCATGGAACGCCTGCACGGACAGCTGCACGGTCCGGCCTCGGCGACGATCCGGGCCGTCTGAGCGCGCCGGCGCCTAACCTGGACGCATGAGCGAGGATCCGCGCCTGGAGGCGGCGCGCTACCGGATCGCGCAGGAGGCGCGCGCGTCCGGGGACAGTCCCGCCGCGGACGGCGCCGACGATGCACCTCCCCGCGCGCACGGCACGCCCACAGCCCACGAACGCGCGTTGTACGTCGAGACGGCCATCCAGCAGGCGATCCGCCGCGGAGACTTCGACGACCTGCCCGGCGCCGGCAAGCCGCTGGAAGGCCTCGGCGATCACCACGACCCCGACTGGTGGATCCGCCGCAAGATCCAGAACGAGCGCCTCACCGGCCTCGGTCCTGCCGCGCTGATGCTGCGCACCGAGGATGCCGAGTTCACACAGACCCTCGACACCCTGACGCGCGACGCCGACGTGCGCGCCCACGTCGAGGACTTCAACCGCCGCGTGGTCGAGGCCCGCCGCCAGCTCCAGGGCGGTCCGCCCGTCGTGACGGCCACCCGCGACGTCGACGCCGAGGTCGCCGCGTGGCACGAGCGCCGGCGGCGGCGCGCCGCGGCGGCATCCACCCCGCCGTCGGAGTCCGAGCCTCGGCGCCGGCGCGGTCTGTTCCGCAGGCGCTGAACCGGCAGCGGTTGCGCATCCGTTGATGGTTTCCGATTCTGTGAACTCCACAGCGGCGAGCGCACAGCACGACCCGGCTCAGCCGATCGCGGCCCGCCAGTCCTCGAGCAGGCGTGCGGTCCTGCGGGTCTGCGCCCACGGCATTTCGGGCGCCTCGGTGCGCCCGTCCCGCAGGGCCAGGATCGTGGCATCGGCCTCGATGGCCATCGGGCTGATCGTCGCCGTGTGGATCCGCTCGACGGTGCCGTCGGGGCGGCGCAGCACGGCGTCGGCGGTCGAGACCACGCGACTGCCCCAGACGTTCTCGATCTCGAGGACGCCCTCCGCTGCGCGCACCACCGCACGGCGGGGAAGGTCCGCGGTGATCGCCGTCGCGATCCGCGCCTCGAACCCGCCGAACGCGATCGTGGCCCGGGCCTGCTCATCGACGGCGCCGACGACGCCGTCGGCGTCCACGATCACGGGCGGGTGGTCGATGCCCGCCCACGCGGCCAGCCCCACGACGAGGGATGCCGGGTAGCACCCGACATCGAGGATCGCACCGCCGGCGGTCGCCGGGTCGAACAGACGCCCGTCATGAGCGTCGGCGGCGAACCCGAGCGTGGAGTCCACCGATCGCAGCTCGCCGATCGCGCCGGAGGAGACGAGCCGGCGCAGCTGCTCTGCGAACGGACCGAAGCGGTACTTGAACGCCTCGACGACGGGAAGCCCGACGCGCGCAGCGTGGGCGAGCACGGCCTCCGTCTCGGCGACCGAGATGCCCAGCGGCTTCTCGCACAGCACCGCCTTGCCCGCATCGAGCGCGGCGTGGGCGAGCTCGGCGTGGGTCGTGTGGACGGTGCCGATGTACACGGCATCCACGTCGTCGCGCGCGAGCACCTCGTCGTACGTGCCGGCGACCGCAGCGCCGTACCGGTCGGCGAACTCACGCGCCCGGATGCCGTCGCGCGCGCCCACGGCGTGCAGGACTCCGTGTTCGGCGTGCGGCAGCGCCGCGAGGAAGTCACCCGTGATGACGCCGGCGCCCAGGACCGCCCAGCGTGCTTTGTCGCTCATGGTTCCACGCTAGCGGCGCCGGTGGAGGCCCACGCGCAAGGGATGCCGCGAAGTGTTACGGCCGATCCGTCACAATCGCCCGCGCCGCCCTAATCTGTGCTGGTGAGCACGCAGCCCGACAGCGCCGACTACGGTTTCGACACCCGACAGGTGCACGCCGGCGAGGTCGACGAGCGCAACCACGGCGCGCGCATCACCCCGATCTACCTGACGGCCGCCTATCGCTTCGACTCGTTCGCGCAAGCCGAGGACCGCTTCACGGGCGCCGAGACGGGTCAGCTGTACTCCCGCAACCTCAATCCGACCCACGAGGTCGCCGAGCGTCGTATCGCCTCGCTCGAAGGAGGGACCGGGGCGATCGTCGTCGGCTCGGGCCAAGCGGCGATCACGGCGCTGCTGCTGGGCCTCGCCGGCGCGGGCGAACGCCTCGTCTCGACCGCGAGCATCTACAGCGGCACGCGCATCCTGTTCGATCGCACCTTCGCACGACTGGGCGTGTCGACCGATTACGTCCGCGACGCTGCGGACGAGGACGAGTGGGAGCGGCGGATCACGCCGCAGACGAAGGCGATCTTCGTCGAGACGATCCCCAACCCGAAGAACGACCTCGTCGACGTCGCCGCGGTCGCTCGCATCGCACAGCGGCACACGATCCCGCTGATCGTGGACAACACCGTCGCGACCCCGTACCTGATCCGCCCGCTCGAGCACGGCGCCGATGTCGTCGTGCACTCCTCGACGAAGTTCCTCACCGGGCACGGCGCCGCCCTGTCGGGTGTGATCGTCGACGGCGGCCGCTTCGACTGGGCTGGCTCGTCCCGCGATTACCCGGGGCTGACCGCGCCGGCCGCCCCGGGCCGCCCCGCGCTCGTGGACAGCCACGGCGAGCGCGCACTCGAGGCCTACCTGCGCTTCGGCATCGTCAACGATCTCGGCGCCGCTCTGTCGCCGGTCAACTCGTTCCTGCTGCAGCAGGGCATCGAAACCCTGTCGCTGCGCATGGCGAAGCACCTCGAGAATGCCGAGATCGTCGCCGCGTGGCTGGCGACGCACCCCGCCGTGGAGAGCGTCGACTTCGCGGCTCTGCCCACGAGCCCCTTCCACGGCATCTCGCGAGAGCGCTTCGGCGGCCACGCCGGATCGGTGTTCGCCTTCACCGTCCGGGGCGGACGGGCCGCCGCGGAGCGCTTCTTCGACAGCCTTCGCCTCATCAGCCGTATGACGAACATCGGCGATGTCCGCTCGATGGCGCTGCATCCGGCGACGACGACGCACGTGTCGTTCCCGCCCGAGGAGCGGGAGCGGCTCGGAATCGGCGACGGACTCATCCGGCTCTCGATCGGCATCGAGACGGCATCCGACCTCATCGCCGACCTGGACCGGGCTCTCGCCGCAGCCTCTTCCTGACGGATCACGGCTCCGGACATGTCGCCGTATTGCGTCTGACGGAGCCGGCCTGCGCCAGGGCGTTTACCGTGGAGATATGACCTCGTCGCCCACCGCACCGATCGCCGTGCCGGTCGATGCCCCCGCCCACCACACCACCGACCTCACCTCACCGGGCTTCTCGTCGTCGCTGTCGGCCGACGAGTTCAAGGCGCTCTTCCGCGGCCACCCGGGCGGCGTCGCCGTCATCACCGCCGACGCCGGCGACGGACCGGTCGCGCTCACCGCGACGAGTGTCGCGAGCGTGAGCGCCGAGCCTCCCCTGCTGATCTTCTCGGTGTCGGCCCTCTCATCGTCGGCCGCCGTGCTCGCGAAGGCCGAGACGGTCGTCGTCCACCTGCTCGACGCCCACGACCTCGACCTCGCCCGCCTCGGCGCCACCAGCGGCGTCGATCGCTTCGACGGGTCGCAGCCGTGGTCACGTCTGGTCACCGGCGAGCCGGTGTACCACGATGTGCGCGCGTGGGTGCGGTGCGCCGTCATCGAGCGGATGGATGCCGGCGGCTCCACCGTGTTCGCGGCGCACGCGCTGCAGTCCCAGCTCGAGCGCGACGTCGCCCCGGGCGAGCCCGGCGACGCGCTGGTCTACCACAACCGCACCTGGCACCGCCTCGGCGAGCTCTCCCGCATCTCCTGACGCCGCCCGCCCGGGCACCGAACGCGACAGGTTACGGCGCCGGTGGCCGCGCGACCAGAAGCTCACCGCGGCCGCTGGCGACGACATCGCCCTCGGCCGCCGCGATCAGCCACGTCGTTCCCGCCCTCCGAGGACACCGCGATCTGACGATCGCGACCAACAATCTGAGGATCCCCGCGGAGATCGCCCCGTCGGCGTTTCGCGACCTCTACGTGTTCGGCGGAGCCGTCGGCACGATCACGCAGGGTCCGGGTATTCGACGAGCAACCTCGGCGACGCGACCATGATGGCGGAGCTGATCGACCGCGCCGACCGGACGGCGGTGCTCGCCGACTCCTCCAAACTCGGACGTCGGCTCTTCGCCCAGGTCGCCCCCCCTCGAGGGCGTCGACTACCTCATCACCGACGCTCCCCCACCTCCCCCTCTCGCGAACGCGCTCGTGCAGGCCGGCGTGAGTCTCGTCGCTCCCTGATCGCCGCCGCACGGCCTACAATCGCACCGTGGGCACGATCTATTACGGGGGCTCGGCTACTCCGATCCATATCGAGGACAGGGTGCTCGCACACCTGAAGGTGGTCGTGGCCACCAAGCTCCGCCGCGGCGAGAGCTTCACCGTGTCGTGGCAGCACCCCGACGGCGAGACGCGAGGCCGCAGCACCATCTGGCTGCATCCATCGATCCCGTTGCGCTTCGTTTTCGACGATCCCGAACCCACCGAGCTGAACCGTGCATGGATCGAAGAGTTGGCCCAGTCGGCGAGCACGTCCGGCGGCATCCAGCTCACCGAAGAGCAGATCGAGTCGGTCGAGGGTGACGCGGACAACGCTCCCCAGACGGTCGCCGTCGCCGACGACTGATCGCTTCAGAGTCCGCGCGCCGGAGGGAAGTGCGGGATCGGAACCGGCCGGCTCGAGGTCGACTGTTCTTGCGCCCGGAGGATCTCTTCGCCTCTTTCGACGCACTCCTCCAGCGACGACAGACGTGATCGCCGAGCACCGCCTCTGATCCAGACCGTCTCGAACCCGTCGTCCGTGCGCTCGATGTAGGCCACGACGAATTCGGCGTCGCGTGCGCTCACGCGCCGGTCGCACAACCGCCAGGCATCCTCATCGATCGGGAGGAGTTCGAGGTGGCCGCCGACATGCGCTGTCTGCGTCGTCGCCGTCATCATCGTCACCGCCTTCTCCCCCAGTGTCGGGGAAACCAGCCGGCGGGGCGAGGGGATTGACAGGTCCCCTCGCCCGTGCGACGCGCGAGGCCGTCAGCCGGTCAAGACCTCACCGGAGTAAGGCCCCTCGGGCTCGGGGACGATCTGCAACCCCGCCGTCGAGTTCGCGGCGTGCGTCAGCGCCTCCAGCCACGCCCGGTTCAGGGCGGGCTGACGGCTGCCGTGGTACGAGTAGACGATCGACGCGTGCGGGTGCAGCCAGATGGCCGTGCGCCCGTCACCGAGGCTCGTGTCGTTGCGCCATGTGAAGGTGAATGTCTCGCCGCGGCGGAGTTTCTGACTGATGACGACCTGCAGGTGCGCGAGCACGCGATCGTCGAAATCGGCTTTCACATTGCCGTCGTAACTGAACCGTCCCACCGCTCCAGAGTAACGTGCGAGTCACGTACGCCCCGATCGGCTCGATCCGTCAGGCGAGCGCCGCCGTGCGTCGGGAGATCTCCGCGCACGCCCGGTCGGCACCCAGGATGTCGGAGGCGAGCGAGGTCGTCGCATCCAAGACGGCGACGGGGATGCCGCTGCCGAGGAGCATCCGGCAGACGCTGAGGGCACCGTCGTCGATGCTGGGGAACTCGACGATGTCGGTGGAGCCGGTCTGGTTCAGTCGCTGCGCGTACGTCAGCACCGCATCCGCGACGTCATCGGTCGTGAGGATGCGATGCCCCTCGATCAGGATGTCTTTCACGGTTCGACCTCGCCGGGGATCGTCAGTACGTGGGATGGTGATCCTCAGTACAGCCGAACCGGGCGGCCTCGACGAGGGGCTTGACAGCCTCCCGCGACGATGTCAACCCCCCGCGCCCGCGCTCGCGACGAGGGCACACTGAGCGCATGGCACTCGCACTCATCCTTCTCATCGTCGGTATCGTCCTGATCCTTCTCGGCGTCTTCGTCGAGGCGGCGAAGTTCCTGCTGTGGATCGGACTGGTCATTCTGCTCATCGCGATCATCGCGTGGCTCATGCGCGTCGTGAAGCGCAACGCCTGACGCGACCGCAGCCGGCGCCGCCGTGGGCCGTCAGGCGCGGCGGTAGCCGGCGACCATCGGGCAGTCGAACGGATCGCGCGCCGCGAGGCCGACGCGGTTCAGGTAGTCGATGACGATGGCGTATGAGCGCCACACGCTCGTCTCGGTGTACGGGATGCCGGCGCCCTTGCAGTAGTCACGCACGACGGCGCGTGCGCGCGAGAGGTGCGGGCGGGCCATGCTCGGGAACAGGTGGTGCTCGACCTGGTGGTTGAGGCCGCCGAACATCCAGGTGGCCCACCAGCCGCCGTTGATGTTGCGGGACGTGCGCACCTGCTTGGTGAAGAAGTCCAGTCGGGCGTTCGCATCGATGACGGGCATGCCCTTGTGGTTCGGGGCGAACGATGCCCCCATGTACACGCCGAACACGGCGAGCTGCACGCCGAGGAAGGCGAAGGCCATCCCGAGCGGCAGGAGCAGGAAGACCGGGACGATGACGACCGCGAGTCGCGTCGTGATGAGCGCCAACTCGAGTCCGCGCTTTTTCACCGGCTGCCGCGACAGCAGGTGGCGGATGCCGTGCGCGTGCAGGTTGAGCCCCTCCAACGTCAGCAGCGGGAGGAAGAACCAGCCCTGGCGGCGGGTGATGAACCGGCGGATGCCGCGGGCCTGCACGGCATCCTCGACGAGGAACGAGATCGTGTCGACCTCGATGTCGGGGTCCTTGCCCACGCGGTTGGGGTTGGCGTGGTGGCGGGAGTGCTTGGAGTCCCACCACGAGTAGCTGATGCCGACGACGCCGGCGGCGAGGATGCGCGCAAGGCGATCGTTCGCCGGCCCCGAGGACAGGATCTGCCGGTGCGCCGCCTCGTGGGCGAGGAACGCCACCTGGGTCAGCACGATGCCGAGCGCCGCCGCGATGAGCAGCTGGAACCAGCTCTGGCCCAGCAGGACGAAGCCGGCGACGCATCCGGCGAGGCAGAGGGCCAGCGCCGAGCCGACGAGAGCGTAGAAGACCGGAGCCCGGCGCAGCAGCCCGAGTTCCTTCACCACCTGCGACACCTGGGTGTACGAACGCGCGACCGGCGGGAACGTCTCCGACGTCGCGTACGTCTGTCGGATCGGGCCGAGAGTGGATGCGGGGGTGAGTGTGGCCATGACCGGCTCCGTTGATCGGCGGTCCATCGCGGGAGACGATGCCCGTGGGGCGAAGCCAAAGGCGGGTGCCGATCGCTGGCGCCGACACTACGCTTACATCTATACGGCGCCCGGCATACTCCCGGCCCCGCCCCTCTCGACGACTCCTCAAGGACGCGGCATGACTCTGGCACTGGCGATCGATCTCGGCGGCACGAAGATCGAGGGCGCCCTCGTCGACGCGGACGGCGCGATCATCGAGGGCTCGCGCCACCGCACCCCGACCGGCGCGGGCGCCGCCACGGACCTCACCGTGCTCGAGCGCGGCCTCACGGAGGTGATCGACGGATGCCGCGCGCACCCGCGGTGGAACGAGGTCGTCGCGGCGGGCACCAGCGCGCCGATCAACCTTCCCGCGGCGCACGGATTCGCCATCGTGGCGGCGGTGCGAACCGCAAGTGGGCTGGACGCCGTGACGCTGCGCCTGGACGGCACGTGCATCGCCCTCGCCGAGGCGTGGCGGGGTGCCGCACGCGGGGTGCGCAACGCGATCGTGTTCGTCGTGTCGACGGGTGTCGGCGGCGGCATCGTGTCGGATGGGCGGCTCGTCGCCGGTGGTTCGGGCAACGCGGGACACCTCGGGCAGATCCTCGTCGCCGACGTCGACGGCGAGCCGGCGGCATCCACCCTCGAGCAGCGTGCCTCGGGACCGCACACGGTCGCCTGGGCGCGCGCCCAGGGCTGGGCGGGCACGACCGGCGAGGAGCTCGCGGTCTCGTACCGCGCGGGCGAGGACGTGGCGGTCGCGGCGGTCGCGCGGTCCGCGCACGCGGTGGGCGTCGGTCTCACGAGCGCGGCGACCCTGCTGGATCTCGAGCTGGCGGTCGTCGGCGGCGGGTTCTCGTTCGTGGCGGACGACTATCCGGACCGCATCGAACGCGTCGTTCGCGACAGCGCCGTCAACGCCTACGCCGGGCGGTTGAAGGTCGTGCGTGCCGGGCTGGGCGGGGATGCCCCGCTCATCGGCGCCGGCGCACTCGTGCACCGCGCCGACCTGCTCTGAATCCGCCCCCTGCGCTCCGACGCCACGCGATGTCTTGACGACGTCGAGGGTCGGTGCTTGCATCGGGCCATGCATCATGTGACCTCCGCCGACGGAACCCGACTCGCCGTCCACGACACCGGATCGGGGCCCGCCGTCGTGATCGTCAACGGCGCCCTGTCGACGGCGAAGGATGCCGCCGCGCTCGGCGCGGCGCTGGCCGATGCGGGCCTCCGGGCGATCACATACGACCGGCGCGCCCGCGGCGACAGCGGCGACACGAAGCCGTTCTCGGTGCGTCGGGAGGCGGAGGATCTGGCGGCCGTCATCGCCGGCGCGGGAGGGGAGGCGGCGGTGCTGGGCCACTCCTCCGGCGCGGTGATCGGCCTGTACGCGGCATCCCTCGTCGCCGAGACGGGCGTGCCGGTGCGCGCACTGTTCCTGTCCGAACCCCCGTTCCACTTCGGCGTCCACGAGCCGGCTCCCGATCTCCCCTCGCGCATCCAGGCGCTCGTCGACGCGGGAGATCGCGAGGAGGCCGTCGTCCTGTTCCAGCGCGAGGCGGTCGGACTTCCCGACGCGATGATCGCGCAGTTCCGCGCGACCGACGCCTTCGCCGGCGTGGTGCCGCTGGCACAGTCGACCGTCTACGACGCGACACTCGCGCGCGAGCTGTCCACGCCGACCGATGCCATGCTCGCCGTCGACGTCCCGGTGACGATCCTCTGCGGTCAGCAGACCTTCCCGTTCCTCAGCGCGGCTGCCGAGCGCCTCGCGGCGGCGATGCCGCACGCCGAGCTGATCGTCTCGCCGGAGTCGGTCGGTCATCGACTCGATGCGCAGGCGGCGACACGGATCGTGGCGGCGCGGCTCGCCTGACGCGCAGCCCGCCCGCCAATCCGTTCGGCGTCGCGCCTCGAACAACCTCCGTCACGACACCGGTCGCGACCCGAACAGGAGGTCCGTCATGAACTCGTCACCGAACCGTCTCGTCGCCACCGTCTTCGGCGCCGTCTACCTCGTCGTCGGCGCCCTGGGCTTCGCCGTCACCGGCGGCGTGGGATTCCTCGCCACCGACGGCGGACTGCTGCTGAGGATCTTCGCCGTGAACCCGCTGCACAACATCGCGCACCTTCTCATCGGTGCCGCGCTCGTGATCGCGGGCCTGAGCGGCGTGCGCGCCGCCAAGACGGTCAACGCCACCATCGGCGCCGCCTATCTGCTGCTGGGCGTGGTCGGCTTCTTCCTCGTCGGCACCTCGGCGAACATCCTCGCCCTGAACGTCCCCGACCACTTCCTGCACCTCGCCAGCGCGATCGTGCTGCTCGGTGTGGCTCTCGGCGCCGAGCGCGGCGCGCGGTCGGTCACGGCATGAGCGCGCCCTCCCGCGCGGCGGCCGCTCCGGGAGCCGGCCTGCGCGCCTGGACCGTGCCGCTCGCGTGGGGGGCGGGCCTGGTCTCGATCGGCATGGGCGCGGCCGCCATCACGGGTGAGGCGTCTTCGGGCGCGGCCCGCGGGTCGGGAGTCGTCCTCGCCGTGGCGGGACTGCTGTGGCTGGCCTGGGGTGCGGCGGCGCTGAGCGCCGGCCGCCTGCTCCTGCCCCGGACCGCGGCGGCGTCGACGCTCGTCACTGTCTTCGGCGTCGCCGCGCTTGTCGTTCTGACCGGGGGCCGCGCGAGCATTCTGGCCGCCGCGGTCGCGGTCGTCCTCCTGCTGACGGCGGCCGTGATGATCATCACCGACGCTCGCCGGCGCGTGGCACCGGCCGGCGCGATCCGCACGGTTCCCCTGCTGCTGGCCGCCGCCCTCGTGGCCGTCGTGGCCACACCGGCACTCGGCGCCGTGCAGGACGCGGCGCTCGTGCGCCCCGACGGCACCGTGATGGTCGTCGATCCGCACGCCGGCCACTGACAGGCGACGAAGAGGGGTGGATGCCGGTGCTCCCGGCATCCACCCCTCTCGGTGTGCGCGTGGCCGCGGCTCAGGCCAGCGTGCTCTGGAAGGGGTCGAACCCCTCGGGCAGAAGCGGCACGTCGGCGACGGTGCTGCCGATCGTCAGCGTCTCGCCGGTACCGGCGGACTCCTGCGCCGACAGCATGACGTCGAGCACGTGATAGCCGAGTTCGCCGGTCGCGACATGCGGGCGTCCCTCCGCGATGGCGCGTGCCATGTCGAGCACGCCGAGGCCGCGACCGACGACGGTGCCCTGCGCCGGGATCTCGACCCACTCCTGCTCGAAGCGCATGCCGTCACGGATCACGCCGAGCGGCTTCACGTACGCGATGCGTCCGGTGAAGGCGTTCGGGTCGGGCAGAACGATCGTGCCCTCGGAGCCGTGGATCTCGATGACGCCGTGTCGCTCCAGCGCCGAGTCGAAGCTGAGCAGGTGGGTGCCGTGCTGGCCGCCGGCGAACGAGGTCAGCACCTGGACGGTCGAGGGTACCTCGACGGGGAAGGTCTCGCCCGCCCGCGCACCGGTGTGGATCTGACGGGTCGTCTGCCAGCGCGATCCGCGCGCCGTGACGCCCGCGACCGGACCGAGCAGGCTCACCAGCGCCGAGAAGTAATACGGCCCCATGTCCAGCAGCGGCCCCGCACCCTGTGCGAACAGGAACGCCGGCTCGGGATGCCACAGGTCGGGCCCCTGCGTCTGGAACGACGTCTGCACGAACAGCGGCGTGCCGATGACACCCTCGCGGATGGCGCGCTTGGCCGTCTGGAAGCCCGGGCCGAGGATCGTGTCGGGGGCCGAGCCGATGCGCACGCCGGCCGCCTCGGCCTGCGCGAGCAGTTCACGCGTGCTCTCACGGTCCAGGCCCAGCGGCTTCTCGGTCCAGACGTGCTTGCCGGCGGCGACGGCGGCCTTCGACACCTCGACGTGCACCGCCGGGATCGTGAGGTTGACGACGAGGTCGACGTCGGGATTCGACAGCACGCCCTCCCCCGTGCCCCAGCTGGGCACGCCGTGCTCCTCGGCCTTGGCCTGGGCGCGTTCGGGCAGCAGATCGCCCACGGCCACGACCTCGACGTCGGGGAACGAGGGCAGGTTCTCCAGGTAGGTCTGGCTGATGACTCCGGCGCCGATGACACCGACGCGCAGGGCGCTCACTGGACGTACCCCCCGTCGCGGAGGAAGGCGAAGCTCGCGGCGATGTCCTCGAACACGTCTCCGGGGGCCTTGTCGTACTCGATCACGGCGTAGCGGATCGCCGTACCGGCCTTCAGCGCCTCCGCGAGAGGAACGTCGGCGGTGCCGGCGTGGCGCTGGTCGAGGCTGTCCGACCCGAAGGAACCGGCGCCAGGAGCCCAGGGGTTGGATGCCGGGACGACGCCGTCCTTGACGTGCACCGCGACGAGGCGGTCGCCGAGCGCGGACACGAGCGCGGGCACGTCTTGGCCGCCGGTGAGCGCCCAGAAGAGGTCGAGCTCGAGCTGGACGCGCTCGTCGGTCAGCGCGACGAAGCGCTCGTAGGCGGTGGCGCCGTCGAAGGAGGCGACGAACTCCTGAGCATGGTTGTGGTAGCCGACGTTGAGGCCGAACTCCGCCGCCTTCTCGGCGGCACGGTTGAGCCGGTCGGCGATGTCGGCGACGCCGTCGGCCGTCAGCCAGCGCTCGGGCGCGACGAACGGCTCGATGACCGTCGTCATACCGATCTCGGCCGCGGCAGCGAACACGACCTCGGGGGCGGGGGTCGGAATCTCACCGTCCGGGGTCCAGAGCGTGTCGGACAGGAGCGGGGCGTGGCCGGTCGGCGACGCGAGGCCGCTCGCGTCGAGGGCGTCGGCAAGGACGTCCGGCCGCGCGAGATCCGGAAGGTGGCGGTGATCGGCGCCGGCACGATGGGCGGCGGCATCGCCATGGCGCTCGCCAATGGCGGCATCGCCGTCACCATGCTCGAAATGAACAAGGAGGCGCTCGACCGGGGCCTCGGCGTCATCGACAGGAACTACGGCATCTCGGTCTCGCGCGGGTCGCTCTCGGCGGAGGCACACAAGAAGCGCATGGCGATGTTCACGCCGACCACGAGCTATGACGATCTCGCCGACGCCGACATCATCATCGAGGCGGTGTTCGAGGAGATGGCGGTCAAGAAGGAAGTCTTCTCCAGGCTCGACGCGGTCGCCAAGCCGGGCACCATCCTGGCGTCGAACACCTCCTATCTGGACGTGAACGAGATCGCGGCGACGACGAAGCGGCCGGCGGACGTGCTCGGCATGCATTTCTTCAGCCCGGCCAACGTCATGAAGCTCCTCGAGATCGTGCGCGGCGAGAAAACGGCGTCGGACGTGCTGGCGACCGCGCTCGCCGTCGCCAAGCGGATCGGCAAGGTGCCGGTCGTCGTCGGCGTCTGCCACGGCTTCGTCGGCAACCGCATGCTCTCGGCGCGCTCGGCCGACCTGGAATCGCTCCTTCTGGAGGGCGCGACGCCGCAGCAGGTGGACAAGGTCTTCACCGATTTCGGCTGGCCGATGGGACCCTTCGCCATGGGCGACCTCGCCGGGCTCGATATCGGCATGCGCAACCGCAAGTCGCTCGGGATAAGGGCCATCGTCGCAGACGCCATCTGCGAGATGGGCCGCTATGGCCAGAAGACAGGGCGCGGCTACTACATCTATGAGAAA
>ERZ778021.2084-NODE-2084-length-19566-cov-6.068577_pt1 | contig 19566 bp, 18 predicted proteins | sample MGYA00375751_ERZ778021 | MGnify/ENA primary metagenome ERZ778021 (study PRJEB29350, sample SAMN05389814) | bioreactor metagenome | isolation source: Thiocyanate stock bioreactor | place: South Africa: University of Cape Town | collected 2013-08-29 ... | reverse complement strand
AATCAAAGAGTTACGGGATATATTCTAACACAAGGGGCTTAACTTAATGCCATTGACGTTAGGGCGGCCACCCCTATCGGCTCGATAAAATTCAAATTTCCTAGATCGAAAGTAATTAATCTGCCGCTGCTCATGGAGCGGTTCGCGCTTTCTAACAATATGTTGAGAGAGGATTCTCCAAGGCGGCTTGGTATATTTATCGTGTGAATATTGACGCTTGAAGGAAAAAAATTAATTGTCACTCATTTCCCCCAAGAATCCTTCAACCCTGTCACCCGGTTGAACACCAACTTCTCGCCCGGCACATGCTCACGCCGGTCGGCAACGAAGAAGCCGTGGCGTTCGAACTGGAAGCGGTCTTCGGGGGCGGCTTTGGCCAGGCTGGGTTCGACGATGGCTTGCACGGTGGTCAGGCTGTTGGGGTTCAGCACGGTGAGGAAGTCGCGGCCACCGGCGTCGGGTTGTTCTTCGGTGAACAGGCGGTCGTACAGGCGCACTTCGGCGGGTTGGCCGTCGGCCACGCCGACCCAGGTGATGACGCCTTTGACCTTCACGCTGTCGGCGCCGGGGGTGCCGGATTTGGTGTCTTTGATGAGGTTGGCCCGCACCACGCTTGCGCGGCCAGCTTCGTCTTTGGTAGCGCCCAGGCATTCGATGACGTAGCCGTATTTCAGCCGCACCTTGTTGCCCGGGAACAAGCGGAAGAAGCCCTTGGGCGGCGTTTCTTCGTAGTCGGTGCGCTCGATCCACACTTCGCGGCCCAGGTTGAACTTTCGCTGGCCCATTTCGGGGTGGTGGGGGTGGGCGGGGGCTTCGCAGGGCTCCAGGTGGTCGTCGCTGCCAAACACTTCGGCCCAGTTCTCGATGACGAGCTTGATGGGCTCCAGCACGGCCATCGCGCGCGGGGCCACGGGGTCGAGCGTTTCGCGCAGGGCGGCGTCGAGCGCGGCGTAATCGGTCCACGCGTTGCTGGTCTTGGTGACGCCGCTGCGCTCGGCAAACAGGCGCAGGGCCTCGGGGGTGTAGCCGCGTCGGCGCAGGCCGGCGAGGGTGGGCATGCGGGGGTCGTCCCAGCCTGACACATGGCCTTCTTCGACCAGCTGGCGCAGCTTGCGCTTGCTGGTGATGACGTGGCCGACGTTCAGGCGCGCGAATTCGTACTGGCGCGGCGGCGGGGCCGTCAGCAGGCCGCCTTCGCACAGGCGCTCCAGCAGCCAGTCGTAGAAGGGGCGCTGGTCCTCGAACTCCAGCGTGCAGATGCTGTGGGTGATCTGCTCCAGCGCGTCCTCGATCGGGTGCGCGAAGGTGTACATGGGGTAGATGCACCACTTGTCACCCGTGTTGTGGTGCGTGGCGTGGCGGATGCGGTAGATGGCCGGGTCGCGCAGGTTGATGTTGGGGTTGGCCATGTCGATCCTGGCGCGCAGCACCATGGCGCCGTCGGGGTGCTGGCCGCCCCGCATCTCGCGAAAGCGTGCCAGGTTCTCGGCCGCGCTGCGGCTGCGGAAGGGGCTGTCGGTGCCGGGCGTGTTGAAGTCGCCGCGCGTGGCGCGGATCTGCTCGGGCGTCTGCTCGTCGACGTAGGCGTGGCCGGCCTCGATCAGGTACTCGGCCGCGCGGTACATGAAGTCGAAGTAGTCGCTGGCGAAGTACTCGTGCGGCTGGCGGATGCCAGGGCGGGCCGGGTCGTCGGCGTAGTGATGGTCCCAGCCCAGCCAGCGCACCATGTCGCGGATGGAATCGACGTATTCCTGCTCTTCCTTCTCGGGGTTGGTGTCGTCAAAGCGCAGGTGGCACACGCCGCCGTACTCTTGCGCCAGGCTGAAGTTCAGCCAGATGCTCTTGGCGTGGCCGATGTGCAGGTAGCCGTTGGGCTCGGGCGGAAAGCGGGTGCGGATGCGGGCCGGGTCTGGGATGCCGGCGGCGTGGCTGGGGCCGTCGCCGGGCTGGCCGCCCCAGCGGCGCTGGGCATAGGTACCGGCCTGCAGGTCGTGCTCGATGGCCTGGCGGATGAAGTGGCTGGGCTTGGCGGCGTCGGCGGCCGCGGTCTTGTCGGGGGCGTTCATGGGCCAGATTCTAGGCGGCGGGGGTGGGCCGGCAGGGCTGGCGCCGCGGGTGGGGCAGGGGCGGCGAGGGCGGCGCGGGGCGGGGGTTCGCGGTCTTTTGGGTTACGTGTCGATACCCCTGTCACGCTTGTCCGGTACGCCGACAGGCTGCTTGCTGCGTTAAGGTATCGGGCATCAACATCGTTCGCCGTGACTGGCGGCATGAGAGGAGTTCTGATGACAAACCTGCAACGCATTCTGGTGACCGGCCTGCTGGCCGCGGGCACCCTGGGCGCCGCTGGCGTGGCACAGGCGCGCAGCGACGTGTACTGGTCGGTGGGCGTGGGCTCGCCCGGTGTGGCCATTGGCGTGGGCAACCTGCCGCCGCCGGTCTATGTGGCCCCGCAGCCCGTGTATGTCGCGCCGCCGCCGGTTTATGTGCAGCCGCGTCCGGTGTACGTGCAGCCGCGCCCGGTGTATTACGGCCCGCCGCCGGCGTATTACGCGCCGCCGCGCGTGGTGTACCGCCCGGGCCCGGGCCACTACTGGGGTGACGGGCACCATCGCAAGCCCCGCAAGCACCATCGGCGCCACGGCGACTGGGATTGACGCGGGTTGCGCGCCTGACGCACCCGCGGCGCCGAGCCGCCCCCCGACCGGAGCGGCGCGCACACCGGTTTTCCAAGGGCAGTTTCTTGCAACCCGCTCCGCGCGAGCGGGTTTTTTTTCTTGGGCGGCGCGCCGGCCTGGCGCGGCCCTACAGGGCCCGGAACCGCTGGGCGTACAGGCGGCTGACCGCCAGCCGCTCGGGGCAGCCGCGCAGGTGCAGGTGCAGCCGGCCGTGCTCGTCGCGCTGCACGTGGTCGATGGCGTCGGCGCGCACCACGGTAGCGCGGTGGATCTGCCAGAACTCGGCGGCGTCCAGCTGCGGCAGCAGCTCCTTGAGCGGCGTGCGCAGCAGGTGTTCGCCCTCGGCGGTGACGACGCGCACGTACTTGTCGGCCGCCTGCAGGAACAGCACCTGACGGATCGGCACCATGCGCACCCGCTGGCCGCTGGAGCCGGGCGCGCTGACGACCAGTTGGCGCAGCGGCGCGGGGGCGGCGGGCTCGAGCGCGGCCAGCAACTGGCGCAGCCGCTCGGCCAGGGGGGCGGTTTCAGGGTTCTCGGTTACTTCTGAAACGATAGCTGCTGGCGCTCGCTGCGCAAGCGCCAGACGCAGTTTTTGCACTGATTTTTGCAGCCGCGTCGGCTGCACGGGCTTGAGCAGGTAGTCGATCGCCTGCGCCTCGAAGGCCTGCACCGCGTACTGGTCGTAGGCGGTGACGAACACCAGGGCGGGGAAGGGCGCCGCCGTGTCGTCCCAGGCGTCCATCAACTCGGCGGCGGCGTCCAGCCCGCTCTGGCCGGGCATGCGGATGTCGAAGAACAGCACGTCGGGGCGCAGCGCCAGCGCCTGCGCCACGGCGCTCACGCCGTCGCCCACGGTGGCGAGCACGCGCAGCGCGGGCCAGGCGCGCGCCAGCTCGGCTTGCAGGGCGGCGGCCAGCAGGGGCTCGTCCTCGGCGATCAGGGCGGTGGGGGTGGTCATGGGATCGGCTCCAGTGGCAGCTCGATGCTCACCGTGCAGCCAGCGCCCGGGGCGGTCTGCACGCTGACCTGGCCGCGCCCGCCGTAGGCCGTGGCCACGCGCTCGCGCACCTGGGTCAGGCCGAAGCGGCTGGCGTCCGGCGCCCGCGCGGGGTCAAAGCCGACGCCGGTGTCGCGCACCGCCAGCCGCAGGCGCGGGCCCTGGCGCGCCGCGCTGACTTCGATGCGCCCGCCTTCCAGCCTGGGGTCCAGCCCGTGCCGCAGGGCGTTTTCGACCAGCGGCTGCAACAGCAGCGTGGGCACGGGCAGGGCGCGCAGGTCATCGGGCAGTTGCAGCACATAGCCCAGGCGCGGGCCCATGCGCACGGCCATCAGCGCCAGGTAGTCGGCCAGGCGATCGAACTCGGCCGCCAGCGGGTGCTGCGTGGCGCGCGAGGCGGCCAGCGTGGCGCGCAGGTAGTCGTTCAGCCGGTCCAGCATGGCCTGCGCGGCGGCCGGGTCCACGCCGATCAGCGCGCGCAGGTTGGCCAGGGTGTTGAACAGCATGTGCGGCTCCAGCTGGCTTTGCAGCAGCATCAGGCGCGCCTGGCTGGCGTCGCGTTCGGCGGCGGCCTTGCCCGCCTCCAGCGCGGCGGCGCGGCCGCGGGCGTAGAAGTAGTAGGTGGCCACGGCGCCGGCGGCGATGGTGATCAAGAGGCCGACCTGCCTGTCGCGCAGCGAGGCGAGCTGCCCGGTGCCGGTCAGCCAGTCGCCCAGCGGTGCGCCGACCAGCAAGCCGCCCGACGTACCCACCGCCGCCAGCAGGCCGCCGCGCCAGCCCCGGGGCCAGCCGTGGCCGCCGTCGCTGCCCGGGTAGCAGTGCCGCTGGGGCACCAGCAGACGCCCGAACTCGATCACCAGCCAGATGACCAGGCCGATGCTGAGCGACTTCACCAGGTGGGTCGAATAGGCTTCCTGCGGCCAGATGGTTTGCGTCAGCACCGCCACCACGCAGCAGAACGCTAGCACCTGAATGGCGTGGCGCCCGGCATCGAGGACGAAGTGGCGAGTCGTCATGAACTATTGAAACGATAGCTGCTTGCGCTTTCCCATAAAGCGCTGCGGGTCGATTTGATCATGAATTCGGGCGCCCCCACACCCGGTCGCCCTAGTGCGGCCGGCGCTGCAGCTTGTCGCGCTCGGCCTGCAGCAGGCGCTCGTGCAGGCCGGCGCCGCCGGTGGCCAGCCACACGGCCAGGCCGTGGATGGCCAGCCCCAGGCCCCAGCCGGCCAGCGGATAGAGGAACCACGGGCGCCCGCTGCCCCAGCCGATCAGCGCCAGGCCGGCGTTGACGCAGACGTAGACCAGCGCGTGGATGTACCAGCCCATCTTGGCGCCGGCGCGCTTGCGTGCCAGGCGTTCCAGACGGGCTGCGGCGTCGTCCAGCGAAGCGGCGGCAGGCGAGTGATGGGTGGGGAAGTCGGCCATGGTCGTGAGGGTTTGGGGGAGAGCGAGGGGGCGGGGCTCAGGCCGTGCCCAGGCGGGGCTGGCCGCGCACCAGCCGCAGCAGGCGCAGCGTGCGGGCGCCGAACAGGCCCGACAGCAGGCCGTACAAGGCGCTCACGGTGTAGGCAAAGCCCGTGTGGCGCGCCAGCTCGGGCGCCATGGCCAGTTGCACGCCGATGCCGTACTTCATCAGGAACACGGCCAGGATCAGCCCCATCGGCACCCAGCTGCCGGGCAGCTGGAAGCTGCGGCGCGCCGCGTCGTAGCGCGTGCCGGCGGGCACCGGCAGGCGCGCCGCCAGCGCCAGCATGGCGGCGTAGCCCAGGGCCCACACGGCCAGCAGCGCGCCCAGCCGGCCGCTGGCGGCGAAGGCCGACTGCACGCCCCACAGCGCCAGGCCCAGCATGGCCAGGGGCAGCAGCACCAGGCGCGCCAGGGCCACGTTGCGCTGGCGCGTGGCCGACAGGCCCAGGCTCAGCAGGAACGCGAGCAGGCCGCCGACCCACAGCGGGGTCTGGCGCACGATGTCGATGATGGCCTCGGGGTGTTCGGAGAGCAGTTGGGTGAGCAGCATGACGGTCTCCGGCAGGCGGTGGTGGCGATGGCGTCATGGTGGCCGGTGCGCGCCGGGCGCGCCAGCGCCGTGCGACGAAGTGCCCCGGGGCGGCGCCAGATGCCCTGCGGGGCGACGAAATGCGGCGCACCGGCGCCACCGGCGGCCGGCCCGCCCGCCCGCCAGCGTGGCGCGCCCGCATCAGGAATGGGGCACAAAGCGCGCCCCGCACGGCTTAGAATGCGCGCCGCAAGCTACGATTTCGGTAGCGTCCAGAAAGCCCGCCGTGCTCGATTCCCTGCTGATGTTCCAGGCCGCCGTGATGGGCGTGGTCGAGGGCCTGACCGAGTTTCTGCCGATCTCCAGCACCGGTCACCTGATCCTGGCCGGCAGCCTGCTGGGCTTCACCGGCGACAAGGCCAAGGTGTTCGAGATCGCCATCCAGACCGGCGCCATCCTGGCGGTGATCATCGTGTACTGGCAGAAGATCCGCGGCACCGTGGTGGCGCTGCCCGCCAGCCGGCCGGCGCAGCGCTTTGCGCTCAACGTGCTGATCGCCTTCCTGCCCGCCGTGGTGCTGGGCCTGGCGTTCGGCAAGGCGATCAAGGCGCACCTGTTCACGCCGCAGGTGGTGGCCAGCACCTTCATCCTGGGTGCCTTCGTCATCCTGTGGGCCGAGCGACGGCCGCAAAGCGCGGCGCGCGTGCACAGCGTGGACGACATGACGGCGCTGGACGCGCTCAAGGTCGGCCTGGTGCAGTGCTTTGCCATGATTCCGGGCACCAGCCGCTCGGGCGCCACCATCATCGGCGGCATGCTGCTGGGGCTGTCGCGCCAGACGGCGACGGATTTTTCGTTCTTCCTGGCCATCCCGACGCTGATCGGCGCCGGCGCCTATTCGCTCTGGAAGGAGCGCGCGCTGCTGTCCTGGGCCGACCTGCCGCTGTTCGGCATCGGGCTGCTGTTTTCCTTCATCAGCGCCTGGCTGTGCGTGCGCTGGCTGCTGCGCTACATCGCCAACCACAGCTTCGTGCCCTTTGCCTGGTATCGGCTGGGCTTCGGTGCGCTGGTGCTGCTGACCTGGTGGACGGGCTGGGTGACGTGGGGGGATTGAGGCAGCGGCCGGCGCCGGCCGCCCGACTGCCATAGAATCAATCACCGGGCCCAGGATTTCTTGGCCCGGTTTTTTGTGCCCGCCACAAAAGTCCGGTGCCAGGCCAAGCGCCCTTCACGTCACACTGCACAAGGAGCCTGGACACCATGGAAATCTTCGACTACGACCACATCCTGCTGCTGCCGCGCAAGTGCCGCGTGGAAAGCCGCAGCGAATGCGACGCCGGCATCGACTTCGGCGGGCGGCGCTTCAAGCTGCCGGTGGTGCCGGCCAACATGAAGACGGTGGTCGACGAAAAGCTGTGCATCTGGCTGGCCGAGCACGGCTATTTCTACGTCATGCACCGCTTCGACTTCGACAACCTCGCCTTCGTGCGCGACATGAAGGCGCGCGGGCTGTACGCGTCGATCTCGGTGGGCATCAAGCCGGCAGACTACGCCGACATCGACCGCCTGGCGGCCGAGGGGCTGACGCCGGAATACATCACCATCGACATCGCGCACGGTCATTCGGACCAGGTGCGCGACATGATCGGCCACATCAAGACCCGGTTGCCGGGCAGCTTCGTCATTGCCGGCAACGTGGCCACGCCCGAGGCGGTGATCGACCTGGAAAACTGGGGCGCCGACGCCACCAAGGTCGGCGTGGGGCCGGGCAAGGTGTGCATCACACGGCTGAAGACCGGCTTTGGCACCGGCGGCTGGCAGCTCAGCGCCGTCAAGTGGTGCGCGCGCGTGGCCACCAAGCCCATCGTGGCCGACGGCGGCATCCGCCACCACGGCGACATCGCCAAGTCGATCCGCTTTGGCGCCACCATGATCATGATCGGCTCGCTGTTCGCCGGCCACGAGGAATCGCCCGGCCGCACCGTCGAGGTCGACGGCGTGCAGTACAAGGAGTACTACGGCTCGGCCAGCGACTTCAACAAGGGCGAGTACAAGCACGTGGAGGGCAAGCGCATCCTGGAGCCCATCAAGGGCAAGCTGGCCGACACCCTGATCGAGATGGAGCAGGACGTGCAAAGCTCGATCAGCTACGCCGGCGGGCGCAAGCTGATGGACGTGCGCAAGGTCAACTACGTGATCCTGGGTGGCGACAACGCGGGCGAGCATCTGCTGATGTGAGCGGGCCGGTGCGCCTGAATGCGTTGCTGGCTTCTCGCGCCCGACCAGCAAGCGCCAGCAGCTATCTAATCAATAGTAATCAGCTCAACAAACCTGCCGCCAGCCGGTGCAATCGGCTGCGCGGCGTGGCCAGCGCGTCGAGGATGCTGAAGTGGTTCAGCCCCGGCAGCACGGCCGCCACCGGCACGCGCTCGCGGCCCCAGGCCTGCTGGATCAGGCGGTTCAGGCGCAGGTACTCGCTGCTTTCATCGCCGCCCACCGCGCTGATCAGCCGGCCATGCGCCGGCGCGGGCAGGCGCGCCGGGCTGGCCGCCTGCACCTGGCGCGGCGTCAGGCGCAGCACTTCCTGCAGGCTGGGCGTGTGCAGCAGCGGTTGCAGGTCGTACAGACCCGAGATGCCCAGGGCGGCGCGCACCAGGCGCGGCGGCAGGGCAGGCTCGAAGCGGTTCCAGGCGCAAGCCAGCATCATGGCGGCCAACTGGCCGCCGGCCGAATGGCCCATCACCACGATGCGGCGCGCGTCGCCGCCCAGCGTGCGCGCATGGCGCCAGCTCCAGGCCACGGCGCGCACCATCTGCAGCGTGATGTCGGGGATGCCGACTTTGGGCGCCAGGGCGTAGTTGGGCACCACCACCGCCGCCCCCAGATCGCGCAGCGCCGGCACGACGAAGCTGTGCTGCGATTTGTCCATCGCCTTCCAGTAGCCGCCGTGGATGAACACCACGATGGGCGAGCGCGGCCGCGCGGCGGCAAAGGCATCCAGCGTTTCGCCCGCCCCGTCGCCATAGCGCACGTCGAGCTGGCACGGCAGGCTGCGTCGCACCAACGCCGATTCGGCCGCCCAGCGTGCGAAGTAGTCGTCATGATCAGGTACCCGCTGGCGGTTGTTGTACATGCGCTCCAGCCACTGGATGTCGGGCAGGTCGCGGCGGCTGGAATCGTTGGGACGGGCCATGGTGGAGCGCTATTGTCGCAAACCGGCCGGCCGGTTCGCCAGAGGCCGGGCCGCACTGTGTTCAGATCTCTACAATCGGTCTTGACGCCTGCGGGGTGAGCGCGGGCAGCTACAAAACAAGGAGCATACATGATGAAGTTGACCCTGCTGGGCACCGGTCGCATGGGCTTGCCGATGGCGCGTCGGCTGTGTCAGGCCGGCCACCAGGTACATGTCTGGAACCGCAGCGCCGACAAGGCCCAGCCCCTGGTGGCCGACGGGGCCACGGTGCACGCCGGCCTGGCCACCGCGGTGGCGGCGGGTGACATCGTCATCAGCCTGCTGGAAAACGGCCCGGTGGTGGCCTCCGTGCTGTTCGAGCAAGGCGCGGCGGCGGCCATGCGGCCGGGCACGCTGTTCGTCGACATGGCCTCGATCAAGCCCGCCGAAGCGCGCGAGCATGCCGCGCGCCTGGCCGAGCGCGGCGTGCGCCACCTGGACGCCCCGGTGTCGGGCGGCACGGTGGGTGCCGAGGCTGGCACGCTGGCCATCATGGCGGGCGGCGAGGCGGCGGACTTCGCGCGTGCGCTGCCGGTGCTTCAGGTGCTGGGTCGGGCCACCCATGTGGGCCCGCACGGCGCCGGGCAACTGGCCAAACTGGCCAACCAGATGATCGTCGGCATCACCATCGGCGCCGTGGCCGAGGCGCTGCTGCTGTGCGAAAGGGGGGGCGCCGACGCGGCCCAGGTGCGCGAAGCGATCGGCGGCGGCTTTGCGCAAAGTCGCATCCTGGAGCTGCACGGCGAGCGCATGGTGCAGCGCGACTTTGCCCCGCGCGCGCGCATGACGGTGCAGCTCAAGGACTTGCGCAACGCGCTGGACACGGCGCAGGCCATGGGCTTTGAAGCCCCCATCACCGCCGCGCTGGAGCAGCTGTACGCCGACGGCGTCGCGCACGGTGACAGCGAGCTGGATCACTCGGGCCTGTTCGTCGAGCTGGCGCGGCGCAACGGCATGGGCTGAGGCTGAGAGGCTTTTGCCCATGCCCGCCTTGCACGCCAAAACACCGCTGCTCGTCGCAAGCAAATGCTCGCCATGGCTCGGGCCATGGCTGTGCTTGTGCAGCCTGGATCAGCGGCGTTTTGACGCGCCTTTCGGGCACGAACAAAAAACGCTCAGCCTCTGAGCGCCGCCGGGCGTGCCAAAGCTCAGTACACCACCACCCGGTCGCCCACCTTGACCTGCTCGTACAACCACTTGGCGACCTGGTAGTCGCGCAGCTGGCTGCAGCCGTGCGAGCCGCCGCCGTAGCCCTTGTCGGCGAAGTCCTGCGAGAAGTGGATGGCGACGTTGCCCTGATAGAAGATGGCGTAGGGCATGGGCGTGCGCTCGCCGAAGATCTTGGACACCGTGTCGCTGTTCATGTACCAGATGCGGAACTCGCCCTCGGGGCTGTCCCAGCCCGGCATGGCAAAGCGCGCCTCGCGCGTGAAGCGCACCTGGCCGTCGACCACGTAGGACATCTTGCGCTCCCGCTTGGAGATGCACACCACCTTGCCGGTGCCGCAGCGCGCATCGAGCTGCTGCGTCGTGGTGCTGGCCGGCGGCTGCCCGAACAGATCGGCGTAGCGCGGGTTGCGCGTGCGGCGCAGCAGCGGTGTCCAGGTGCGCTCGTCCATCACCTCGCTGGCGGGCAGGCCGATGCGCTTGCGCCACGCCGCCACGGCCTGTCGCGTGGCGTCGTCGAACTCGCCGCTGAGGGCGCCGCTGTACAGCCCGACCTGCCGCAGGCGGTGCTTGAGCTCCATCACGTAACCCGGCTGCGTGGGCGCGACGAACCAGGGACCCACGTCGGTGTTGTTCAGCTCGGCGGCGGTGGGCTCGTGCGAGTGTGTGCGCAAGTCGTTCCAGGTCTGCTGGTCGACCACGCCGGTGGCGCGCAGGCCGCGGTCCTGCTGGAACTTGCGCACCGCCTCGCGCGTCAGCACGTTGAACTCGTCGTGCGCGTCGTGGGTGGCCAGGTACCTGGCGTGCCGCAGCCGGATCTGCAATTCGCGCACGTCCGGCGAGTGCATGCGGTAGCGCAACGACTGGCTGAGCGGCGCCGGGGTGCTGAAGGGCCGCGCCGCCCCGGCGAGCACGCGAGCCGCGGGCGCCGTGTCGTCCGCTGGCGAGGCGGTCTGGGCCACCGATGCGGCGAACGCCGGGGCGAGACCCAGCAAAGCAGTGGCGAGGGCCGCGGCGCGAACCGGCAGGCCATGGGCAGGACGCGAAAAATGCATGGCGAAGATTATCCGGCAGGGCGGGCGCCGTCTTCTTGATTCAGTCGGTGGCCCGGCGCCGATCGACACGGTGATACAAACTGCACTTTTGTACGCCGGACATGAACCCGTGAGCCTGCACCAGCAACTGCAACAGCGCGCCGCCGCCGGCCGCCCCATCCGCGTCGGCCTGATCGGGGCCGGCAAGTTCGGCGCCATGTACCTGGCGCAGGTGCCGCGCACGCCCGGCGTGCACCTGGCGGCCATCGCCGATCTGTCGCCATCGGCCGCCCGCGCCAACCTGGCGCGCGTGGGCTGGCCGGCCGAGCGCTCGGCCGCGACCAGCATCGACGATGCCCTGGCGCACGGCAGCACCCACGTCGGCGAGGACTGGCAGGCCCTGGTGCGCCACCCGGCCATCGACGTGGTGGTGGAATGCACGGGCCACCCCATCGCCGCGGTCGACCACTGCCTGGCCGCCTTCGAGCACGGCAAGCACGTGGTCAACGTCACCGTCGAGGCCGACGCCTTCTGCGGCCCGCTGCTGGCGCGGCGCGCGGCCGAGTCCGGTGTGGTCTATTCGCTCGCCTTTGGCGACCAGCCGGCGCTGATCTGCGACCTGGTGGACTGGGCGCGCACCTGCGGTTTTCCCGTCGTCGCGGCCGGGCGGGGCCACAAGTGGCAGCCGCACTTTTGCGAATCGACGCCCGACACCGTCTGGGGCTACTACGGATTGAGCCCCGAGCAGGCCGCGCGCGGCGGCCTGAACCCCAAGATGTTCAACAGCTTTCTGGACGGCAGCAAGCCCGCGATCGAAAGCACGGCGGTGGCCAACGCCACTGGCCTGGCCGTGCCGGCCGACGGCCTGCAATACCCGCTCGGCAGCATCGCCGACATCCCCAAGCTGACGCGTCCGTGCAGCGAGGGCGGCGTGCTGGAGAAGAAGGGCATGGTCGAGGTGATCTCCAGCCTGCGCCCCGACGGCACGCCCATCGACTACGACATCCGCATGGGCGTGTGGGTCACGGTCGAGGCCGAGACCGACTACATCCGGCACTGCTTCGAGGAATACAACGCCCACACCGACGACAGCGGGCGCTACTTCACGCTGTACAAGCGCTGGCACCTGATCGGCCTGGAAGTGGGCCTGAGCGTGGCCAGCGTGGCGCTGCGCGGCGAGGCCACCGGCGTCGCCCAGGGCTGGCACGCCGACGTGGTGGCCACCGCCAAGCGCGACCTGCTGCCGGGCGACCGGCTGGATGGCGAAGGCGGCCACACGGTGTGGGGCAAGCTGCAACCGGCGACAAAATCAGTGGCCGCCGGCGGCCTGCCGCTGGGCCTGGCGCACGACGTCAAGGTGCTGCGCCCGGTCGCCAAGGGCCGCTGCCTGAGCTGGGACGACGTGGCCCTGGATACCGGCACGCGGGCGTTTCGCATCCGCCAGGAAATGGAGTCGCTGTTCGTCCCCATGGGGTGAAAAGGCGCTAAAATTTCACTCTCGCGTGGGGGGGTAGCTCAGCTGGGAGAGCGCCGCGTTCGCAATGCGGAGGTCGGGAGTTCGATCCTCCTCCTCTCCACCACCAATCCAGAAGCTGGGCCTCTCGCCCGGCTTTCTTTTTGCCCGAATTGCGCGTGTGCGCGGGCTTCTGCGGCGTCATCCGGTGCCCTGCCAGGCCGTTACGCCGCCACTTCGGCGCCCTTCGCTGGTCGCCGGCCTCTCTTTCCTCCATCGGTCCGGTGGCTGGCCTGGGCACCCCGGCTTGGCAGATCAACCACTTGCGCGCGGTGGTTCGCGGTCAACGCCGGGCACCGGCACAGCATCGAACCGCGTTCAGCGGTCCATCCGCCCGAACAGCGTCGCCTGATCGTCCCAGGACGCCGGCACCTCGTGGTTCTTCAGCCAGATCAGGCTGAGCGTGCGCGGCTGCCTGCCGGCCAATAGGCCCTTCACCACGGTCGGCGACAGCAGCGTCAGCCGCAGCAGTTCGTTGACGGTCGTCGGGTGCAACCCCTCGCGCCGCGCGATCTCGCTGCCGCTGGCGACCCGGCCCTCGTCGAGCAACCGCTGCCAGTGGAAGGCGCGCGACAAGGCGGTGAGGATCGGCGCCTCATGCTTCGGGGCATCCGTGCCGCCGTCCGCTGGCCCGGCCGCCGGGATCATCCACTTGCGCCCGCCGCTGCGCTTGATGCGCACCGGGATCACCGTCGTCGGTTTCGGCCCGGCCTGCGGGGCGCCGGTCTGCAGCAGTTTGGTCATGCGCCGGCTCCTTCCGCTTCCAGTTCCTGCAACTCGGCCCCGATCCCGTCCGGACGCAGCTCCCGCGCCAGTTCGGCCCAACCCGCGTCGCACCAGACGATCGACACCGCCTGCCGGCCGACCACCGCGGACTCGATCAGACGCCGGGCGATGCGTTGCTGCTCGGCCGGGCGCAGCGCCTGCCAGTTGGCCGCGAAGTTGTGCAGCGTCGGCAACACGACCTCGAGCTCGGTGACGCCGGTGTCATGGGCGCGCACCGCATCCCACACGTCCTGGATGCGCTCCGGCGCCTGCAAGCCGGCGTGGATCTGTGCCAGCACCAGTTCCTCCAGTGGCCCGGCGGCCAGGCGCCCGATCGGTTGCCCGCGCTTGGCACCGAAGGCCTGCACCGACTGCGGCACGTAGTAGCGGTCGTACTGACCGCGCCCCTTCTTAGTGAAGGACGGTTGCATCCGTTCGCTCTGGTCAGTCACGACCAGCCCGGCCAGCAGGAACGACGGGCTGCGTCGCCCGCGCGTCGCCCGGCAGCGCCGGGGTCAGTGTGGCGCATCGGGGGCTCCGGGTGGATCCCGATGCAGTGATTCACGCGCTGTTCCGCCCCGAAGCCAAGCTTGGGAGAGCATCTTTCCGCTGCTAGACTTTCATCCGGTTTAATCCACTAGAAACGCTTCCAATTGGCAAGCGCTGACGCCATGACCACAGAACCGTGGGTTTCCGTCGAGCAGGTCGCCCAACACCTGGGCGTGGCCAAGGACACCGTCTACCGCTGGCGCGAGCACCGGGGGCTGCCGGCGCACCGCGTCGGGCGCCTGTGGAAGTTCCAGCTGTCCGAAGTGGACGACTGGGTTCGCGCCGGGGGCGCGGATGAAGAGAACAACGAGCGTTCAGGAAAACCGACATGACCGTCACCCTCGCAGACCTGCTGAAAGACAGCGCCTACCGGCTCGACCAGTTCAAGCCCGAGCACATCTCCGCACTGGAAGCAGGCATCACGCTCAAGGAAGCCGGCAAGGCCGCTGCGCCCTACGTGACCTGCCTGGCGCGCGGCAAGCCGATCAAGCTCACGCCGGAAGAGGCTGTACGCCAGCTCTACCTGCGCGTGCTTCACCTTGATATGGGCTACCCGATTTCCCGCATGACGGTTGAGTACGAGGTCACCTTCGGTCGCGAGAAGAAGCGCGCCGACATCTGCATCTTCGACAAGGACAAGAGCACCACGCCCTACATCCTGGTCGAGTTGAAGAAGCCCAAGCTCAAGGACGGCAAGGAGCAGCTCAAGAGCTACTGCAATGCCACTGGCGCTCCGATGGGGGTGTGGACCAACGGGCAGCAGATTTCGTATTACCACCGCAAGGACCCGAACTACTTCGAGGACATCCCGCGCATTCCGAGCAGCCTGGAAAAGCTCTCGGACATCCTCTCTGAGCGCTGGACCATCGACGACCTGATCAAGCACGACAAGCTGGTCAACGAGCGCAAGTCCCTCAAGGACCTGATCCTCGAAATGGAGGACGAGGTTCTGGCCAACGCCGGCGTGGACGTGTTCGAGGAGCTGTTCAAGCTCATCTTCACCAAGCTCTACGACGAGCTCGAAAGCGGCCGCGACACGAAGCGGCACCTAGTGTTCAAGAACTACGGCGACACCGAAACCGAGCTCAAGGCCAAGATCCAGGACCTGTTCGAGAAGGCCCAGAAGAAGTGGGAAGGCGTCTTCCCGGACGGCGCCCGCATCGAGCTCACCCCTAGCCACCTGGCCGTGTGCGTGGCCTCCCTGGAGAAGGTCAAGCTCTTCAATTCCAACCTCGAAGTCGTCGACGACGCGTTCGAGTACCTCATCAACAAGTCCAGCAAGGGCGAAAAGGGCCAGTACTTCACGCCGCGTTACGTCATCGACCTGTGCGTGAAGATGATGAACCCGCAGGAGCACGAAACCCTGATCGACACTGCCGCGGGCAGCTGCGGCTTCCCGGTGCACGCCATCTTCCACGTGTGGGAGCAGATCATGAAAGAGGAAGGCTTGGACAAGAGCCACCTCTTCACCACCGAGAAGAAGCCCGCGCGTTGCGAGGACTACGTGCGCAACAAGGTCTTTGCGATCGACTTCGACGAGAAGACCGTGCGCGTGGGTCGCACCCTCAACCTGATCGCCGGCGACGGGCAGACCAACGTGCTGCACCTCAATACGCTGGACTACGAGCGCTGGGACGAGAAGACCAAGGACGAAACCTGGCTCGATGTGTACGGCGAAGGCTGGAAGCGCCTGCGCAAGCTGCGCGCGGCCAAAGACGAGAACCGCGACTTCCAGTTCGACATCCTGATGGCCAACCCGCCGTTTGCGGGTGACATCAAAGAAACCCGCATCCTCGCCAAGTACGACCTGGCCCGCACCGTCAGCTTCGACAAAGTGAGCAAGGTGGACCCGGCCGCCCCGCACATCGTCGATGCCAGGGCCCGCGCGCCCAGCTTCCCGGAGGCGCTGCACGCCAGCCATGAGGTCATTTACAGGATGGCAGATGGCACCTACCGCAAGGTCAAGGTCAAGCACCAGACCAACGTGGGGCGCGACATCCTGTTCATCGAGCGCAACCTACAGTTCCTGAAGCCCGGCGGTCGCATGGCCGTAGTGCTCCCCCAGGGCCGATTCAATAACGTGAGCGATAAGGCTCTGCGTGAGTACATCGCTGAACACGGCCGCATTCTGGCGGTGGTGGGCCTGCACGGTAATGTGTTCAAGCCCCATACCGGTACCAAGACCAGCGTGTTGTTCATCCAGAAGTGGAACGACGACCCGGCCAAGGGGCCACTGTGCCCGAAGAAGGATGACTACCCGATCTTTTTCGCCACCATGCGCGAGCCGAGCAAGGACAACTCGGGCGACAAGATCTACCGCGCCGGCCCAGACGGCAAGCCGCTACTCGACAGCCATGGGCACTTGATCGTCAAGCACGACCTGTTCAACCACGACGGATTGACGGGTGACGGTATTGCCGAAGCGTTTGCCGAGTTCGCCAAGAAGGAGGGGCTAAGTTTTTTTCGATGAGCCCCTTCGACAAGGTGCGCTATGAGCGCTTGTTGAAGGGGCTGGAGGTAACGGAGGTCCTCTGCTCCGAGGCGATGGGGGGCACTGAGACCTCGCGGATTGACCCGGAGTACTTCAACCGTGACGCGATCGTTGCCCAGAAAAAGATCGGTCCGGGACAGTCGCTCGGGGATCTTGTGCTCGACGGATACAGAGTCGTGTATGAGACGACGCAGGCGATTGACCGCGAAGAAGGTGAACGGCTTGGTCTGCCCTACTTTCTGCAGGCCGCCGACATTTCAACTCCCTTCATCCACGCCGAAGGCATGATCTGTGTGCCAGAGGCTGACTGGATTCGATATCCCAAAGGTCGCATCAAGCCCGGCGAGTTACTTATTGAGGTCAAGGGCAAGGCCGAGAAGGTCGCTCTCGTCCCCGATGATTTCCCGCAGAAGACACTTGTCACCGGAACCTGCTTCAAGCTCACGACGAAGGCTCAGGTCGATCGCTACTTTCTGGCGGCTTACCTCATCAGCCGTTACGGCCAAGCGCTGAAGGACAGGCTGAAGAGCAATCTGCTGGTTGCATACATCGCCAAGGACGACTTGTACGGGCTCCCAGTGCCGCAAGTCTCAGACGAACTCAAGCGGCAGCTGCAACGATGCTTTGAGTCGATCTTTTCTTCGCAGGGACGGGCGCGGAAGTTGCTCGGCGATGCGGAGCAACACCTGGCTGCCGTCCTGGGCCTGGACTCCTGGTCGCCACGAGAGGCGCTGAGCTATGTGCGCACAAGTCGCCAGGCTTTCGAAGCAGGGCGCTTCGACGCGGAGTATTTCCACCCGGCAAAGGCCCAGGCACTGGTGCACTTGCGTGCGCTGTCAGACGTCTGTGTCGGCGATCTGTTCGACTCGATCCGCGAGCTTTGGCAGCCAACTGGGGCGGGAGGTTCGCCAGTTCGGAACTACGACCTGACGGACGCGCTCGATCCTTTCCTTGATCCATCAAAGCCGACCACGGCGCCCGAAGATATCGCCAGCACCAAGAAGGCAATTGCCACCGGAGACTTGGTCGTTTCGCGCTTGCGCTCATACCTGCGGGAAATCGCCGTTGTCTTGCCGAGCGACGGGGTTCCCTCCGTCGCTTCGACCGAGTTCATCGTCCTTAGGCCGAAGGCGGAAAGGCCTCTCTCCGTTGAAGCCCTGTTGGTCTATCTGCGGTTGCGCTTGCCGCAGATCGTCTTTAAGTGGTCGCAGGATGGCTCAAACCACCCGCGCTTCGATGAGCGCGAGTTGCTGAACCTTCCGGTACCGCGGGCATTGATCGCTGGCCAAGCCACCTATGAGGCGGCGGTCCGTGAGATGGTGACGCAACGCCAGCGCGCCACCCGCCTCCTCGATGCTGCCAAGCGTGCGGTGGAGATTGCCATCGAGGATTCGGAAGCAGCGGCACTGGCTTACTTGACCGCCGCAAACCCGCCGGCGGCGGACGCTTAGCCCTGGTTCATGGACCACGCCACCCTCGCCACCCTGCGCGACCGCCACCCCGCCTGGCGGCTGCTGGCCTCGCCGCACGCGCCGCTGGTGGCGAGCTTCCTGCACCGGGTGTACGTGGCGCCCAACGTGCGCGTGATGAGCGAAGCCGATTTGGCGGAGGCGCTGGAGGACGAGCTGTTCGCCCTGCGCGAGCAGTTGGGACCAGAGGCGTACCCCAAGGGCGCGCAGGACTATCTGAACGACTGGGCCGCACCCGACAAGGGCTGGCTGCGCAAGTTCTACAAGCCGGGCACGGACGAGGCGCAGTTCGACCTGACGCCGGCCACCGAGAAGGCCATCGCCTGGTTGCTGTCGCTGACCGAGCGGCCGTTCGTCGGCACCGAGTCGCGTTTGCTGACGCTGTTCGCGCTGCTGGAGCAGATCAGCGCCGGTACCGAGGCCGACCCGATCAAGCGGGTCGCGGACCTGCGCAAGAAGCGCGACGAACTGGACGCCGAGATCGCCCGCGTGCTGGCGGGCGACGTGCCGCTGTTGGACGACACGGCGGTCAAGGACCGTTTCCAGCAGTTCCAACAACTGGCGCGCGAGCTGCTGGCTGACTTCCGAGAGGTCGAACACAACTTCCGCCTGCTCGATCGCAAGGTGCGCGAGAAGATCGCCCTCTGGGAAGGCGCCAAGGGCGCGCTGCTCGACGAAATCATGGGCGAGCGCGATGCCATCGGCGACTCGGACCAGGGCCGCAGCTTCCGCGCCTTCTGGGACTTCCTGATGTCTACCCGGCGGCAGGAGGAACTCTCCGAGCGGCTGGATCAAGTGCTGGCGCTACCTGCCGTCGCGGCGCTGAAGCCCGAACCACGCACCCGCCGCGTGCATCACGACTGGCTGGAGGCAGGCGAACACACGCAGCGCACGGTGGCCCAGTTGTCCCAGCAGTTGCGCCGATTCCTGGACGACCGGGCCTTTCTGGAGAACCGCCGCATCCTGGACTTGCTGCACGGCATCGAGAGCAAGGCGCTGGCTCTGCGCGGGGCGACGCCCGCTGGCACGGTGATGCACATCGACGCCATGGGCGCGGACATCGAACTTCCGCTGGAGCGGCCGCTGTTCTCGCCAAGCGTGAAGCCGCGCTTGGCCGATCTGGCGCTCGTCGCCGACGAGGACGACATCGACACCGCGCGCCTGTTCGACCAGATCGTGGTGGACAAGGCGCACCTGCGGTCAACTGTGCAACGCGCACTGCGCCGCCAGCCACAGATCACGCTGCGCGAGCTGCTGGATGCCGAGCCTCTGCACCAGGGCCTGGCCGAACTGGTGGCCTACCTGGAGTTGGCCCACGCCGGGGGGGACGGCAGCGACGCGCTGGATGCCTTGGGTGGCCTGCGCGCCCTGGTCGACGAGGCCGTGATCGAGCCGATTCGTTGGCAGGGCAGCAACCCAGCGGGCGAAACCGTGACTCGCGAGGCGCGCTTGCCCCGCGTGATCTTCACGCGCTGACGGCGATCACGGACGGTGAGCGCCCAGGGGAAAGGCACATGAACGACGCGCTGCACGAAGACGATCCGGTGGAGACCCCGCCCAGCGCGCTGCCCGCAGTACCCGAGTTGTCGCAGCTGATGGTGCACCTGCTCAAGGGCGTGCTGTACCGCGACGACGACGAGAGGCTGTGGGCCAGGCTGCTGCGCCTGCAGGC
>ERZ778021.2083-NODE-2083-length-19567-cov-6.265068_pt1 | contig 19567 bp, 14 predicted proteins | sample MGYA00375751_ERZ778021 | MGnify/ENA primary metagenome ERZ778021 (study PRJEB29350, sample SAMN05389814) | bioreactor metagenome | isolation source: Thiocyanate stock bioreactor | place: South Africa: University of Cape Town | collected 2013-08-29 ... | reverse complement strand
GCTTCTTTTTCCACTTGAGGCTGTGAAGCCCTGAATTGATCTTCAAGCTTCGATTGTATTTTTTTCATGTCTACACTCATATCACTATAGCGGGTGTATACCATATTGGAGACCCAGTTATGAATCCAGAAAGCAGATGTCCATGAGAAAGTGAGCAGGTCACCGTTGCCTGGCGTCATTTCGTGGGGTGTTTCGGTGTGACCGCAATAGAACGGGTAATAGACCGTTTGTGCCGCATCATCGATACCGAACCATAAAATGCCGCCTATCTCGTTGGGCAGCCATGAACGCATCTGTGCCACGAAAGAGAAGGCGGTCTGTTGGGTAGCAATGGGACGTTCATTACAATACTCCACGGAATCGACCTCGAAAGAGAGCGGGCTCCAGCGGTAAGGAGAGTTGAAGGGGCCTGCGCCTACATCGAAGCGCCAGTCGAGTTCGGTTCCTTCATAGTGGTCACGCATCATCTCCTGGATATCCTGGGCGCTCAACTTCCTGTCGGGTTTGATGTAGAGCGGCATGGGATCAGTGGTCTTGCCCTGTGCGTAGGTGACATATTGCGCCATATCTTTGTTCACTTTGTTGAAGAACGACCATACGCGTGCTTCACAATAGCGGAGTGCACCAAAATCGAGAGGTGCATACGCTTGGGCAAAACTGAAATCGGCATCCTCACCATCGAAATATCCTCTTTCGCGTGCGAATGAGATCACATCGGTCGAATAGATACAATTCTCAGGATCATTCAGTGGAAATTGCTGGATACGCGCCTGATTGGCATGGGCCGACACGCAATCGTCGGGAATACGTACCGCTACCCAGACAGCTCCTTTATTTCCGGCTCCTTTGCCTATCATCTCCATTACCCATACCTCATTGGGATCAGCGATAGAAAACGACTCCCCTGAACTGTAATAGCCATGTTCCTTTACAAGATTGGTCATCACGGTGATAGCCTCCCTGGCATTTTTGGCGCGTTGCAAGGTAATATAAATGAGACTTCCATAATCCATAATACCCGTTGAGTCGGATAGTTCACTTCTCCCTCCAAAAGTAGTTTCACCAATGGCTAACTGATGTTCGTTCATATTGCCGATCACGTTATAAGTTTGCAGTACCTGGGGTATTTCTCCTAAATATTTACCCGAATCCCATTCATAGACTTTGAGCATCTCTCCCGGGTTGTATTGTTTGGCGGGCCAATGATACAACTCTCCATACAATGCGTAGGAATCAGCCGCATAAGATATCAGGGTGGATCCGTCTGTGGAAGCTTTCTTCCCTACCAGTAAATTTGTGCAGGGAAATGATTCAAGGATTACGAATAATAACGTGATTGTAACAATAATTTTCTTCATATTTTTTAACCCGATTGTATCTATTATTTTCTTAACTTGAGCGTAAAGGTACTTTATTTTGTTTAATTTTCCCAAAGGGTAAAATAGATATTTGCATTTATTTCCATGCAATGGTTCGCACAATTGGAAAAAAGAAGCTATTTTTGCAATAAAAGTGGAAAGGAGGAAAGGTGGCTAAGTGGTTAGGTGCCTAAGTGGATAGGTGGTGAAGTGCCTAGGAGACACATCCTAAGAAAATTCTTAATTTTTAGTTTTTAGTTCTTAGTTAAATGAATAAATATATAAAGATATTCGGGTCGGGAAGAATTTTGGGGCTTAATGCCTACCAGATTGTTATTCTTCTTGTGTTGATCGCGATGCTCTTTTTCTTCAGTGACAGCAGCGTCACCAAAAGAATGAAATATGAGGCCCAGATAAAAGACCTTGAAACCCAGATAGAATTTTATCGGAAGCAGACAGAGATAGACAGGGAAAAGCTGAATGAACTTCAATCCAATAAGGAAGATCTGGAGAAGTTCGCAAGGGAAAATTATCTTATGAAAAAAGAAAATGAAGAGATTTTTATCATTAAAGAGAAGAAGTGAAAAGTGATTATGTTGAAATAATGGGAATAAGTAAAAAAAGTGGTACATTTGTGAGATTATAGTGGGGTTTTGGTTGATATTTCGCAAAAAAAATTAGCACATATACAATGCATCCTGTAAAAGATGTCATATTTCGGATTTCTGGTATTTTGATTTTATTATCAGCGGTATTGTATCTTTTTTTACCTGCTGTGGCACCGTGGGTAATGGCTTTGTCCGTGGCAGTTTTCTCTGTCATTACTTTTACGAATCCGTATCCGGGCAAGAGTATCCGCGGTAAAAGATTGTTCAATTTTCAGCTATTTTCATGCATATCGATGATTATAGCGGCTTATCTGATGTTCAGGGAGCGGAACGAATGGGTGTTGGCAATGATTATCGGTGCAATATTCCTGCTCTATGCTTCTGTCATGATACCCCGTGAGCTGGAAAAAGAGAAAAATCAATTGTAGACTTCCGGTATGTTGCACCCAATATTCTATTATGGATACTATAAATAGAAACATACTTGTAATTGATGACAATCTGACTGTTTGTCTGATGCTGAAATCCTGGTTGATAAAAAAAGGTTTCAGTGTGGAAACTGCTGCCAGTGTTAAGGAGGCAAAGCAGAAGGTGAAGGAACAACCGTTTGATTTAATCCTGAGTGATATAAGGATGCCTGATGCCGACGGTTTCAGTTTTCTCTCCTGGGTAAAGAAATATGATTCGGATATACTTGTCATCATGATGACTGGCTACGCTGATATTGAATCGGCGGTTGAATCCATGAAATCGGGTGCGGTGGATTATATTTCCAAACCGATCGAACCGGAACAACTCTTCAAAAAAATCGATGAAGCATTTACCCTTCAGGAACGGGTGTTGAAACAAAACCGGTTTTCTGATGATTTTATCAAGTTTCCGGGTGAAGAATACAAGCAACTCTACCAACAGCTCGACCAGACTGCAGAAAATAACCAGCACCGGTTGATTATTGGAGATCGGGGGACGGGAAAATTATCCGTGGTAAAATATATCTACGAAAAAGGTACCCATTTATTGAAACCATTTGTAATTCTCGATAATGATAAATTGGCCGATACAGGAAATCCCTACCGCACCTCGTCTAATGGAAATGATGATAAGTCTCTGTTTATGCAGAAATTTCATGAAGCAAAGGGAGGAGTGTTATATATACGACAAATAGCCTATCTCGACATTCATCAGCAGAATGAGTTGTTAAACATCCTCACCAGACAAAAAAAAGACGATGATTTTACACAGGTGATCATGAGCACTGACGTGAGTAAGGATGAATTGCAGAAACGTCTTATTCCCAAACTTTATAACCTGGTGATACAGGATTGTATTATATTGCCTACCCTGAAAGGTAAAAAAGAGACAATTATCTTTCTCGCCGGTCATTTCCTTCAGTTTGCAAATGCTACGCTTGATAAACGGATAGAAACCATTGATCCTGACATACAGGTGCAACTGACCGGCTATGCCTGGCCGGAGAATATACAGGAATTGAAAAACTGTATCATAAAAGCCGCCTTGCTTACCGAGGGTAAAACCGTTCCCGGGTCCATTGCCCCGGAGTTATTCGGGGACAAAACAAAAAACGAAATCCGTACGCAACTGTTGACACCGATCCAGGGTCTTCGTAAGGAGTATTACGAAAAAGAGAAGATTATGGAAGCGCTGGAACTGGCCAAAGGTAATAAAACAATGGCTGCGTCTATCCTGAATATCGACAGGAAAACACTTTACAACAAGATTAAACTCTATAACGTGCTTACCAATAATTGAAAAACAATATGCAATCTTTACCTGAAAATAAAAAACAAGGTTCATCAAAGGTCAAATTTACCGTTATTATAGGATACCTGCTTGTGGTGGCAGTAATGGCTTTTGGTCTTGTTTCTCTCTATAATAATTTGGTGAACTATACCAATACGAGAATCAAGGGGGAAGACATGTCGGAGTTATTGATTGTGGGAAATACGCTTTCCATGCTTTATGAAATTGAAAGTGAACAGAATCTGATCAGTGCAGAGAATGCAGAACAATACTTTCTCAAGTACGATTCCGTTGCCCCGAAAATCAAAGATAATCTGGATGAATTGAAACAGATAACGGTCGATTCCTTACGGATGGAGAAATTAGACACTATCCAGCTGTTAGTAGACAGGAAAAGAGAAAATCTTCAGGAAGTTGCTGTATTGCTCGATTCCATTCGCCGCGCCCCCAGGGTGGTGGTGCAGACCGAAAGCAGCTATGTGCCTCTGAAATTGAACCGGGAGATAACTGATTATCTGGAGAGTAAAAACCTGAACAGGGCAGGTGACAATAAAAATGATACAAGTGTAGTGGCCGGTAACCGGAGAGGTTTTATGGACCGTGTGCGTGACGTGTTTGTAGCACGCTCCGATTCCACCGTTGTGATTGAAAAGAAATCGATTGTATCGGAGAAAGACCTCAAATTGATTGTGGATACCATTGTCAATAAGGTGCGTTATTCGGAGAGGCTCGATCTGGAGCGGCAAAGACAATTTCAACTGGCATATCTTGCACGTCAGGAGTTAATGAGCCAGACCAACCGGATGCTTACTTCGCGTATCGACGAACTGTTGAAAGGGATTGAACAGGAAGAATTAGAGAAGTCTCTTCAACTCCTGATAGAGAAAGAACGCACTATTTCAGGCTCCCAGCGTACCATGTTCATGGCTTTTTGCGTGGCTTTAATAATTGCGTTTGTTTTCGCCATACTTTTTTTAGTGGATATTAACAAGAGCCAACGTTACAGAAGGCAACTGGAAGTCTCTAATAAACGTATTTCGGATTTGTTGTCCTCTCGTGAAAAACTGATGCTAACCATTTCGCATGATATCAAGGCGCCCATGAGTTCAATTCTCGGATTTATCGAGTTGATGGATTATCACGGCGATATCAAAAACGAGACTTACCTGAAAAATATGAAAAACTCAGGTGAGCATATTATTGAACTTGCTTCGGCATTGCTCGATTATCATAAATTAGAGGAGGGAAGCTGGCAGTTGAAGGAGTCAAACTTCAATCTTCACGACCTTATCGATAACACTACTTCGGGCTTTGAGCCTCTGGCTGTACGGAAAGGATTGCAGTACACCGTTGAGAATGACTTGCCGCAATCACTGGCTGTCTATGGTGATCTCTATATGATACGCCAGATCATGAATAATATTATCTCCAACGCGATAAAGTATACATCGGAGGGAAATGTACATGTTAAAGCGCGTTTAGAAGAGAGAGACTTCCAAAAACATCTTTTGTTTTCAGTTATCGATGCCGGGGAGGGAATCGATGATGCCGATCAACAGATTATCTTCCAGGAATTCAGGCAACTCGACAATCCTTTGGGAGAGGAAGGAAGCGGCCTGGGATTAGCCATCACCAAAGGATTCATAGAGGCTTTGAAAGGATCCATTCATCTCAATTCCCAGAAAGGGGAAGGGTCTGAATTCATTGCGGAAATCCCTCTGCAAGATGCAAGGGAGGAAGAGCCCCGGAGTGAAAGTGGGGATGAGTCGGAGACAGTACCACAAGATCTCGAAGGAATTTCTGTTCTTCTTGTGGATGACGACCCCGTTCAGTTGACAATGACGTCGGAAATGCTCTCCAGAAAGAAAATCACCAGCGTGACAGAGATGAATCCTTACAAAGTATTACCTCTTCTGGAGTCAACTCCATTTGATATTCTGTTCATAGATATTCAGATGCCCGGTACCGATGGTCTGACACTGGTTGAAAAAATCCGCCATTTAGGACATGAACGAATAAAAAATATGCCGGTGATAGGATTATCAGCCAGATCGGATATGTCGAAAGAAAAGATGAGGGCTGCAGGATTTACCGATTTTCTTATTAAGCCGTTCACTTCAGATAGATTATACAGTATAATTTCTCATTATGTACGGAATGGAAATCCTGAACAGAAAGCTTTTGTGACGGAAGAACCACCATCTTTCGACGAGAAGGGAGTCAGCGCGTTGATCGAATTTGTAAGTGATGACAAAGAGGCTTCAGTAGCTATATTGCAATCTTTTATCGATGAAACCGGAATGAGTCGGGTTCAACTGCAGAAAGCTTTTCAGGAAAAAGAAGAGAAAGTGGCTCAGGGAATTGTTCATAAGATATTACCCTTGTTCCGGTCGATGGGGAATAAGTCGCTCATTGCCCTTATGGAAAAATTGGAAAAAGGAGGGGTTTTATCGGAAGAAGAAAAAGCTTTCGTTCTGAATAAGATCCGGGAGCATCTCGAAGAAGCAGAAACCATCAGAAAAAAAATCGGCGGGAATTGAGATGGGGCAGGACTTGAAGGTTGAGAAATATAAACGTTATCTTCTGTTGGAAAAAGGATTGTCGGCCAATAGTATCGATGCCTATATGGCCGATCTGCAGAAATTGGTTGATTTCATGGAAGGTAAAGGAATGGATATACAATCTGTCCAGACTGCCCATTTGGAAGAGTTTCTCTCCGAATTGCATGATAAGGATATCTCCCCCCGTTCCATTGCCCGTATTATATCAGGACTGAAATCATTTTTTCGCTTTCTCATGCTCGACAGGATCCGGACGGATAACCCTGCGGAATTACTGGAAGCTCCCAAGATCGGGCTGAAGCTTCCGGTAGTACTATCGGTGGAGGAGATCGATTCGTTACTGGCTGTTATCGATGTGTCGACGGCGGAAGGTACCCGCAATTACGCGATCATTGAAACATTGTACAGCTGCGGCCTTCGTATATCAGAGCTGACTGACCTCCGTTTCTCGAATCTCTTTTTCAAGGAGGGTTTTATCCGGGTGGAAGGGAAGGGGAGTAAGCAACGGCTGGTGCCTATTTCCGATGTGGCCATTCAGAAAATTCAGGATTGGTTGTATTATCGTAATCAGATTACCATTAAAAAAGGAAATGAAGATATCCTGTTTGTCAGTTCGCGTGGCAAAGCAATCTCCCGTGTGACTGTCTTTCACTATATCAAAATGTATGCAGAGGAAGTAGGATTGCAAAAGAAAATCAGTCCGCATGTTTTTCGTCATTCATTTGCCACACACCTGCTCGAAAGAGGTGCTAATATAAGGGTAATCCAGGAGATGTTGGGACATGAGAAGATTACTACTACCGAGATTTATACCCATATCGACCGTCATTTCTTGCGACAGGAGATTATTGAACATCATCCGAGGAGTTGAAGGGTGGAAAGGTGGGAAGACCGAATTTTGAAAATTTATTGGGAAAAGAGCCGTTACCCCGGGATAAATTTATATATTTGCTGAAAATTAAATAACACACTAAACACTCATGAGATACAAGTTTACACACGATGATATTAAAAGTCTTGTGTCTTGATTCTTGGCTCTTGGGTCTAATTTTTAATCATATGAAGTTTGTAGTATCAAGCGCCGCACTATTGAGTCACTTGCAGGCCATAAGCAGAGTTATCAATTCTAAAAATACATTGCCTATCCTCGACTGCTTTCTGCTCGATCTGAAAGGTAATACACTGTCACTTACCGCAGCCGACAATGAAACCCGGTTGGAGACAACCGTGGAAGTGAATAGCGCGGAAGGTGAAGGTAATCTGGCCATTAATGCCCGGAATCTGCTCGATCCGCTGCGTGAATTGCCCGACCAGCCACTCACTTTCGATATCAATGACGAAACACTGGAGATATTTCTCTATTACCACAATGGAAAATATAATTTTGTGGGACTGAAAGGAGATGAATATCCGGAACCAAAGCCACTCAAAGAGTCAGCCATGACATTGACGGTAGAGGCCGGTACACTTTTCTCGGGAATCAACCGTACTGTCTTTGCCACTGCCGACGATGAGTTACGCCCGGTGATGAATGGTATATATTTCGATATTACTACCGACGACCTCACTTTCGTGGCTTCCGACGGACATAAACTGGTACGTGTGACCACTACTGAAACCAAGGGTGAAGGACGCTCATCGTTTATCCTGCCAAAAAAACCGGCAAACTTGCTCAAATCGCTTCTGCCGAGAGAATCGGGCATGGTAGAGATTCAATTCGACGAGAACAATGCCTATATTACCATGTCGTCCTACAAGATGGTATGCCGATTTGTAGAAGGACGCTATCCCAATTACAATTCAGTAATTCCACAGAACAATCCCAATACGTTTACCCTGGATCGGTTGACACTACTCAACGCACTTAAACGCGTGGCTGTATTTTCCAATCCGGCCAGCAACCTGGTGAAATTCCAACTTTCTGAAGATAAAATAGTGGTAACCGCCCAGGATATCGACTTTCTGACTACCGCAGAAGAAACTATTCCCTGTACTTATGAAGGGAATGTGATGAACATTGGTTTTAAAGCTTCTTTCCTGATTGATATTCTTGACAATATACCCTCTTCGGATGTACGCATCGAACTTTCCGATCCTTCGCGCGCCGGATTGATTCTTCCTGTGGAAAAAGAAGAAAACGAAGATATGCTGACGCTGTTGATGCCGATGATGTTGAATGACTAACAATAATTGAATGAATTTGAATCTTAAGAATCCATTGGTTTTCTTCGATTTGGAGACGACCGGGATTAACATTACACACGACCGTATTGTAGAGATATCATTACTGAAAGTCTATCCCAATGGCAAGGAGGAGATCAAATCACGCCGTATCAATCCTGAGATGCCCATCCCTCCGCAGGCTACCGCTATCCACGGCATAACCGATGACGATGTGAAGGATTGTCCTACGTTTAAACAGGTGGCCCGGTCACTTGTCGAACAACTGGAAGGGTGCGACCTGGCCGGCTTTAACTCCAGTCGTTTTGATGTGCCGATGCTGGCAGAAGAATTTCTTCGCGCCGGTGTGGATTTCGATATGAGCAAGCGTAAATTTGTGGATGTACAGATCATCTTCCATAAAAAGGAACAGCGTACGCTGGAGGCAGCTTACGCCTTTTATTGCGATAAAAAACTGGAGAACGCCCACTCGGCAGAGGCAGATACCATAGCCACCTATGAAGTGTTGAAATCTCAACTCGACCGTTATCCTGACCTGGAGAACGACGTCGAGGTGCTGTCGAAAGAGTATTCGAGTTTTAATAGTAATGTGGACTTCGCCGGACGATTTGTGTATGACGAAAAAGGTGTGGAGGTTTTCAACTTCGGAAAACATAAGGGTAAGCCGGTAGCAGAAGTTCTTAAAAACGAACCGAGCTACTACGCCTGGATGATGGATGGAGACTTCCCGCTCAATACCAAACAGGTGCTTACGAAAATCAGACTCAGAGAATTTAACGGTTAGTCGTTATTCATTCTTTTTTGATTCTTACTCTCTCGTTAGTCAAATCTGCTAATTGTCATTAGGCTGTTTTAATTTTTTAAATGGAATAGTATGAAGAGCCTATTTTATTTGTCGTTATTGGCCGTTTTATTATCAGGCTGTAAGACCTATTATTATCCAATGGTACAGTCGTACGAAGAGGGGATAATCCGGGACGAAAATGGTTCGTTTCGTACTTCCAAAAACAATTTATCTGTAACTTACGCATTTAAAGACCTGGGTGGAAATATAGTGTATGAAATCCATAATGAATCGGATGATCCGGTTTTTGTGGATTGGTCGCGTTCGGTAATTATTACCGAGGATTATGCTCTACAATTGAAGGATAATAACGTAAGATTGGATGGCAGTGTAAATACCACTACCTATCATTTTTCAAATAGCAATTACAGTTCCTCTACGGGAAGTATTTCCGGTAGTGTCGTGTTACCGCAGAACGATCTGTTTGTACCACCCCATTCTAAAGTGGTTTATTCTCCTATGGCACTGTCTCGTGTGCTGGATCTGGATATTCCCAAGGACCTATACTGGACACGTGATGTAGGTGTATCTCAGGTTAAATACCTTATTTTTACGGAAGAGGACACTCCTTTGAAATTTAGAAGCTATTTGACCATTGTCAATGACAGAGATAAAAGCCAGACTGTTTTTGAAAATAAGTTTTTTATTTCGGAAATAATAAGAACAACTTCCCGGAATAATATCTTGTCCGGGGATGTGATGCGGCGAAGCGACCGGTTTTATATAGAAATTGTCAATCAAAATGCCGTCACGGTCGGCTGGATTGCGGCAGGCGCTGCTATCATAGGAGGGGTACTATTGCTGGCACCACACGTTGACACAGAGGTGCCGGATTTTCCTTCATTTTAATTCTATTAATGAACTATTTATAACTCAAATTCTGCGGATGCCCCGTTTCTTTATTACTCTTTCCTATAACGGTAAAAATTACGTGGGTTGGCAGATCCAGCCTAACGGGATGAGTGTGCAGCAAGCTTTGCAGGATGCACTTTCTACCATTTTGAGACAAGAGGTGACAGTGGTGGGGGCTGGCAGGACCGATGCAGGAGTGCATGCCCGTGAGATGATGGCCCATTTCGATTGGGAGGGGAGTATCTTTTCATCCGGGGATCTGGTACATAAACTCAATAACTTCCTACCCAAAGATATTTCCATTTCCGCTATCCGGAAGGTGCGTCCTGAGGCACATGCCCGTTTCAGTGCTGTTTCACGTACTTATAAATATTATGTGACGACGGTGAAAGATCCGTTTCTTCATGAATACACCTATCGGTTATTCTTTCATCCCGATCTTGAGGCCATGAACACCCTCTGTGAAGTGTTGAAAGAATATGAAGACTTTACCAGTTTCAGTAAGTTGCATACTGACGTGAAAACCAATCATTGCCGTATTGAATATGCCTGGTGGGAGAAAAAAGGAGAACTGTATGAATTCACTATTTGTGCCGACCGCTTCCTCCGGAATATGGTGCGTGCTATTGTAGGCACATTGCTTGAAGCGGGTAGGGGACGGCTTGACGAGCAGGGATTCCGCCATATTATTGAAGCCCGGAATCGAAATGTGGCGGGCGACTCCGCGCCGGGACATGCCCTTTTTCTGGAAAAAGTGACTTATCCAGAGAACATCTGGTTATGACAGGTCGATTTGAAATTTATCCGGTGACAGAATTTATTTTCTGCCACCGGATATGCTTTATCCTTTTTTCCACAATAGTTCCATCTCCTCAAGTGATTTACCTTTGGTTTCAGGAACCATCTTCCATACGAAGAGTGCTGAAATGACAGCCATCAGTCCATAGAAACCATAGGTCATTCCACTGCTGAATTCCATCATTGCCGGATAAGTGGATGAAATCAGATAGTTGGCGAACCACTGGAAAGCAACGGCTACTGCCACAGCCTGTCCCCGTATTTTGTTGGGAAAGATTTCCGATATCAACACCCAGCAGATAGGTCCCCACGACATCATAAATGAGGCGGTGTAGATAATAATAAATATGAGCGTAGCAATACCGATAACGTTGTTAAACGCTAATGCCGATATAGCAAACATCCCTATTGCCATCCCTATCGACCCTGTAATGAGAAGCGGTTTACGGCCCCATTTATCCACAGAAAGAATGGCAACTACCGTAAAGATGACATTCACAAACCCCATGACAATGGTCTGCAACATCGACGCATCTTTGGCAGCACCCATGCTTTCAAAAATGCGGGGAGCGTAATAAAGCGCCACATTGATTCCTACGAATTGTTGAAAGACCGATAACAGGATACCAATAATGATGACCGTCTTTCCATAAGAAAATAGCTTTGCCCGATCAGTTGTCTGCCCAATAGACTGCTTTATCTCAGAAAAAATTGTTTGTGTTTTCAGTTTGTCGCTATAAATTCTGTTCAAAACCGACATTGCCTGCTCATTCCTGTCTGACAACACCAGAAATCTCGGCGTTTCGGGGACCAGAAGCAATAAAATGCCGAACAATGCTGCAGGAATAGCTTCCGACGCAAACATATATCTCCATCCTACGGCATTGATCCACTCTATGCTCTGACCATTGGCAATGCCCCAGTTCACGAAATAGACCACCAGCATCCCGAAGATAATAGTAAACTGGTTGAATGAAACCAGTCGCCCCCGTATGTTCGCAGGAGCTATTTCGCTGATATACATCGGAGACACGGCTGATGCAAGTCCCACCCCGATACCACCGATGACACGATAGAAATTAAACATCAGCAGTAATCCTAACGACGGTTCACCCTGTGTGAAGAATAATGTTTCCGGATAACCCGATCCCAAGGCAGAAACAAAGAACAATACCGAAGCAAACAACAACGTCCTCCTGCGTCCCAGGCGGTTCGAAAAGAGTCCGGAGAGAAATCCACCTATTATACAACCGATCAATGCACTCGATACCGTCGCACCGTGTATCAGGGAACTCAACCCCAGCGGCTTGATGAGATAGGCTTCGATAGATTTTTCCGCTCCCGAAATTACCGCCGTATCATATCCGAAAAGTAATCCTCCCAAGGTAGCCACCAATGTGATACCGAACAAATAAGACTTATTATACTGATTTTCCATGTTTCAAAAAATAAAAATAATGAAAGAGCATGTCCGGTAATGTAAATAGGATGGACATACTCTTTTCATTATAGATTTGTGATTCAGATATACATATTTATTATCGCTTCGTATAATTCCTGTTTACCACTGAGTTGTTCGGGTTCTTTGCCCAGTGCCAGTACATATTCACGCAGCTCTTCCAAAGAGAGTTTTCCCTCCTCGAAATCTTTCCCTTTTCCTGTGTCGAAAGAAGCATAACGCTCTTCAACCATTTTCTGGTAAGGAGATCCTTCCAGAATGGCAGCAGCACTTTCCAATGCACGGGCAAAAGTATCCATCCCAGAAATATGCGCAATAAATATATCTTCCAGATCGGTAGAATTACGGCGTGTTTTTGCATCAAAATTGGTACCTCCGCCCTGGAGCCCGCCGCCTCTCAAAATAACGAGCATGGCTTGTGTCAGTTCATTGATGTCAACCGGGAACTGGTCGGTATCCCATCCGTTTTGGTAATCACCCCTGTTGGCATCGATAGATCCAAGCAGACCGGCATCGACAGCACATTGTAATTCATGCTCAAAGGTATGGCCTGCCAATGTCGCGTGGTTTACTTCTATATTTATTTTGAAGTCCTTATCCAGATTGTGAGCTCTCAGGAAGCCAATCACGGTTTCCACATCAAAGTCGTACTGGTGTTTTGTGGGTTCCATCGGTTTCGGTTCAATCAGGAATGTGCCTTTAAAACCTTTTGAACGGGCGTAATCACGCGCTTTTGCCAGCATCATGGCCAGATGTTCCTTTTCGCGTTTCATGTCGGTGTTCAGCAAGCTCATGTATCCTTCGCGTCCACCCCAGAAAACGTAGTTCTCACCGCCCAATTCAATGGTGGCATCCAACGCATTTTTAATCTGGACGGCGGCACGGGCCACCACATTAAAATCGGGGTTTGTGGCCGCACCGTTCATATAACGCTTGTGCCCGAAGACATTGGCGGTACCCCATAGTAGTTTGATGCCGGTTTCGGCTTGTTTTTGCTTGGCATAAGCCACGATCGCCTTGAGATTGGCTTCATACTCTTCTATTGAATCGCCTTCGGCAATCAGGTCCACATCATGGAAGCAGTAATACTCGATCCCGATTTTCTGCATGATTTCAAATCCGGCATCCATCCTTCGTCTGGCAATATCCAGTGCCGAACTGCCTTGCACCCAGGGAAATGTTTTTGTTCCCGGACCAAACGGATCACCGCCTTCGGCACAGAGTGTATGCCACCAGGCCATGGAGAACTTCAACCAATCCTTCATCTTACGCCCGTAAACCACTTTTTCTGCATCATAATAGCGGAAAGCCAACGGATTACGACTTTCTTTTCCCTCGAATTTGATTTTCCCTATAGCCGGAAAAAACTCCTTTGTTGCTTTTTCTGTTTCCATAATCTAAATTTTTTAGAGCCAAGAATCAAGACACAAGATGCAAGACAATTAAATCATGTTCCTGGGCGGAATGACACTCATGCTCGTTTCATAAAATATTTATTAAAAAAATTGTTGTATTATTTTTATGATACCAGGAATTTCCAGTGTTGGTATGCTTCCTGGTATTGTGTCTTGTTCCTGTCATCCGGCTCCACGGCCATGATCTTCTTCAAGGAGGAGAATGCCTCAGCGGGAGAAGCATATATCCCCGCACCGATACCGGCAGCTTTTGCCGCGCCGGCGGCACCGTCGGTGTCGTAGAGTTCAATCACCGCCCCGCTTATCGAGGCAAGCGTTTCCCTGAACAACGGACTGAGGAACATATTGGCGTTACCGGCACGAATAACACGGATATCCATCCCGATCTGTCGCATGATCTCCATGCCGTATTGAAAGGAGAAAACAATTCCTTCCTGTGCTCCACGTAACAAATCGGGAAGGGAATGAATATTAAAATTGACACCATGAAATGAGCTGCCCATATCCCGGTTTTCCAACACACGTTCCGCACCATTCCCGAAGGGGATTACCGAAAGTCCCCTTGCCCCGATGGGTGATTGTTCCGCAAGTGTATTCATCTCGTGGTAACTCAAATTTTCCGGCACCATATTTTTCTTTATCCATGAGTTGAGGATACCCGTGCCGTTGATGCACAGCAAAACGCCCAACCTCGTCGATTCCGGTTGGTGGTTGACGTGCGCGAAGATATTCACCCTCGAACGGGGATCATACTTCACCTCATCCAACACCCCATAAACCACACCCGAAGTGCCGGCGGTAGAGGCGATCTCCCCGGGGTTGAATACATTCAGTGAGGCGGCGTTGTTGGGCTGGTCGCCTGCCCGGTAACTGACCGGCGTTCCGGGATAGAGTCCCAGTTCCTTTGCTGCCGAGCCAGATACCTGGCCTTGTATGCCGAATACAGGTGTTATTTCAGGAATTAACTCTTTCTCAAATCCGAAATAACCCATGACATCCTGCGATAGGGTATTTTCTTTGAAATCCCAAAAAATTCCTTCGGATAAACCTTCTATGGTGACCGATATCTCATCTGTCAACTTCATGGCGATATAATCGCCTGGAAGCATGATCTTGTCAATGCGGTCATATATTCCGGGTTCATTTTCCTTTACCCAAGCCAATTTAGCCGCTGTAAAATTGCCCGGGGAGTTCAATAGGTGAGACAAGACCCTCTCTTCACCTATCGCATGAAAAGCTTTTTCGCCGAATGGCACGGCACGGCTGTCGCACCATATTATAGAGGGTCGCAACACTTTCCTGTTTTTGTCCACCATCACCAACCCGTGCATCTGCCATGAGATGCCGATGGCTTTGATATCTTGCGGGTCTGCGTTCGATTGCCGGAGTACCGAAGCGTTGGCGAGCTTCAGGTTTGTCCACCACATTTCCGGGTCCTGTTCTGCCCACCCCGCCCGTTCAGCATACATCGGCATCTCCACTTTGGGATAAAAGTCGGATGCGACTGTCTTTCCGGTCTCAATCTCCACCAAAGCAGCTTTTACCGAAGAACTGCCTATGTCATATCCTAATACATACATAATTCCTTATTGTTTCTATAGTATTGCCATTTTTTTATTTTCACTTTTATTCCCGGCTAATTAGCAAATTGGTAAAGAAGATTTATTTTCACCATGTTATACGGGATAAAGCAAGAGGATATAGTATGGATTCCATGCAACCTTATTGTATAAAATACATATATAATTCTGCAAACTTATTCATTTTTTTTTAAATAATAGCAATAATTTGAGGGAAAATAATAATTTTGTGTTGAAATGAAGACGCTGCTGTGGCAGATGAGGTAAATTAATTATTATCCGGATGAAATGAAGTGGCATACATACCTACCGTTGCTCCCACAAATCCTCCAGCTTTTTCGGTTGTCAGGAACGAAGCGTCCATATCCTCCGCCACTGTTATCCATTTTTTATCCATATATGCCAGATAGAAAGAGAGCCTCGCATCTTGCGCTTTTATTTTCAATGCGACCGAGGTAGCTGCACATTCATCCGGTACGATTTGAGAAAACAAACATCTCGGAGTGGCTTCTCCATCAGCCAGATAAAGGACAATGCGCTCTCTATTATCTTGCCGGGTTTTTCCCAAGACGATATTATATTTCTCATTCTGTAGACAACATATTCCCGCTAACTCGGTTTCGGATTGGGGAACGAAGTCCATTTCCACAGAGAATTCGAAATTGAGGTGCTGGACACGCCTCCCGATATAAGCGGGATTATCAAGACCGTAGATATTTTTTTGAATGGCATCTATTTTCAATGCTCCACCTTCAATGCTCCACCATTGATTTATAGGAGTTCTCACAAACAGCCAGTCGTGTCCGGGTATTTCAGATTCAAATCGATCTTCCCAAACAAAATTTCCCGTCAGGAAGCTGTGGGTCGGTGATAATCCGACTTTATCCACCACCGTAGGTACCGGTTCACCTTGCGGCAGGATAACCGGAAATCCGTTTTCCCATGTTACCGGTAATAAGAACGTCTCCCGGCCTGTGTAATAATAATTTCCTTGATAGGGGCGGCAACCTAAAAAAACGGCGTACCATTCACCGGTGGGTGTATCTATAAGATCAGCATGTCCTGTGGAAGTTACAATTTCAGGTCTCTCCTCCGGTAAATCTTTTTGTGTGAGAATCGGATTATTCTTGTAAGGAACAAACGGTTCATCCAAGTTGTTAGCGGTAAAAATCACTTCCCTATGATTGACGGAAGTGCCGCCTTCCGCACACATCAGATAATATTTTCCGTTTATCTTATAGAGATGGGGACCTTCAATCCAGATTGGTTTTTCCGATTTATCCACTCCTCCGTCAACGATCATTTTTGCCTTCCCGAAAGTCTGATCCGTTTGGGGTTCGAATTGGTGCAGCCAGATAGCACGATGGCCGTCATATTCAGGCTCACCTTCCGGCGCGTCATTATTAACTATATAGCCTTTTCCGTCTTCATCAAAAAAGAGTGACGGGTCGATACCACCCACGGAAGGGAGCAAGATCGGTTCAGACCACTCTCCCTTGAAGGGGTCATCGGTTTTGACAAGAAAATTCCCTATTCCGTCCACACAAGTTGTGATTACGTAAAAGGTATCGTTATGCGGATTGTATTCTATGGCGGGCGCAAAAATACCTCGGGATATTCCCAAACCGCTTATCTGCAATTGGGAGGGACGGTTCAATACCGCTCCGATTTGCTGCCAGTTGACCAAATCCCGGCTGTGAAAAATAGGAATCCCCGGATAGTAGGCAAATGACGAATGTATTAGGAAATAGTCATTCCCTTTCCGGCAGATGCTCGGGTCAGGGTAAAATCCACTTAATATAGGATTAAAGTATTGGTTTTCAGGATCAATATCTTTGTCAAAACGGACATCATACCCTGAATAAACGGCATTCTTAAACTGTGCCGGCATTGAAGTGGTAGTATCTTTACATGCCGGGAGCACAAGAAGTATTATTGCACATACATAAAGTAGCTTTTTCATCATAAAAAATCTCAATTGTGATGTTTCATATCCAGCTTTATTTTTTTTAGGTTGTCCAGCTCGTGCACAGGACGTTCGATATCATAAGGAATCGGCTTGCCGGAATAGGTCTGGAAATAGAGCAGACAGGCGTCTTTCCACCAGACAGCATCTCGGGATTGTATTTTCAAACGTGATTGCACATGCCTGAAACGTTCTTCGTCGATATAACCCTCCATCCTGTCCCATATTTTTTGGAATTCACGCACTTGTTGCACCCCTGTGTCATATCGGTAACAGAGTTCATCCCACAATGTACGACCATTTTTCATGCGATAATCCCAGGGAACGTGATGGAACCAAAGCAAAAGATCTTCGGGACAAGTTTCAATGCCATTTAATTGTTCTCTTAAGGGAGAATGGTATTGGGAAACGGCACCGCTCCCATGGATTGTCCGGTCGAATCCGATCCCCTTTTCATCGGCGTTATGGTAATACCGGGGCAGCCAGTCGGGACGCGCGCCAGGTATATCACACCACGGTTCCGGCCCATAATGGTGCCCCCAAGCGAAAATGTGATGCAACCCCAATGGCATCATATAATTAACAGCTGTTTCCCAGGAGTCAAGCATCATCTGTTTCACCGGTGTGATAAAACCGTCCTGTTGCGTAAAAGTCATCCTCAGCCATTCTTCGGCGATCTCGTCCGCTGTCAATTCGTGATTCCATGCCAACCGGCCGAATGCATACCAGTTCGCCTGTGCAAAATGATGCCCGCACCAGTTGATATCCTGCCCGATATTGGCCACACCCGCAATGGCGCTTAAGGAATGGGGAAAAATAGTACCATCCGTAGTTTTGGCAACAGTCGCCCCTTCACCTTTGCAATAGGTGTCACTATCGAAAAACTCTTTCCACTGAGGAGCGAGAAACACCAGATGGTTAGAAAACCCGAGATATTCCTGTGTGACCTGTAGTTCGGGCATCAAAGCTGTGTGTTCCATTCCGCCGAATAGTGGACTGAACGGTTCCCTCGGTTGGAAGTCGACCGGGCCGTTCTTTACCTGCACGATCACATTCTCACGGAATTTCCCGTCCACAGGCATAAATTCCCCATAAGCCTGTTTAGCGCGGTCTTCGTTGCCGGGATTATAGACAAAGGCACGCCACATTACAATACCACCATAAGGTTTTAATGCATCTGCCAACATATTGGCACCATCGGCGTGTGTGCGGCCGTAATCCTGCGGCCCGGGTTGTCCTTCGGAATTGGCTTTGACCAGGAAACCACCGAAATCAGGAATTAAACGATAAATTTCCCCGGCCTTATCCCGCCACCACTGCTGTACTGTTGGTTCCAGCGGGTCCGATCCGGGAAGTCCGCCCAATATCTTGGGGGAGGAAAAGTTCACCGACAAATAGACTTTTATACCATAAGGACGCAGAATATCCGCAACCACTTTCACCTTTTGCAGGTAATCGCTTGTCAATATAGCGGGCGAGGCGTTCACGTTGTTTAACACAGTGCCATTGATGCCGATCGAGGCATTGGCCCTTGCGTATTCCTTATATCGGGGAGAGATTTTTTCAGGAAGTTCATCCCATTTCCAGATGGAGTGCCCGGCATATCCACGCTCTATCGTTCCGTTCAGGTTATCCCAATGGTTCAAGAGACGCAAATCGTATTTGGGAGATTCCGTGATTTGAAGCCTGTTGCTGCCGTTTTGTGTCTCCTGTAGACGTAAGAGATGGTAGGCTCCGTAAAGTAATCCTATGTCGGAAACCGATCGAACAGTGACCCCCTTCTGTTTATCCCCGGAAATGATATAGCCATCTTTTTTCAGCCCAAGCAGTTCTTTATCCCGTTTTAGGACGAGTTGTACCGGTGCGCCCTTCCATTGCGTTTTCAATTCTTCAACGGCAATGGTGATGGTCGGGCTTTTCCTGTTGGTTTTTACTTGGGCCGTAGCGGTTGTTTCGGCACGTAACCATAAACGGCTCCCATCCTCCGCTTTCAGATAGCCTGCAGAAAACCAAAACAAGAGTATTATATATAATACGGTTCGATTCATCTTTTCATCTTTTCATTTTGTGCAATTTTACATTCCACTTTCCAAGTCACCCAGTCTCCCAGTCTCCCTGTCTTCCAGTCACCTTCCTCAAGCCGTTCCCTGAATAGTCTTGATCGTTCCGTCTTCATTGTATTCC
>ERZ778021.2080-NODE-2080-length-19606-cov-5.069152_pt1 | contig 19606 bp, 17 predicted proteins | sample MGYA00375751_ERZ778021 | MGnify/ENA primary metagenome ERZ778021 (study PRJEB29350, sample SAMN05389814) | bioreactor metagenome | isolation source: Thiocyanate stock bioreactor | place: South Africa: University of Cape Town | collected 2013-08-29 ... | reverse complement strand
TAGGACCATTGCGACAGCGCCGATCCGGCGAGGTTGCTGTCGAGCCAGAAGGCGTCGGCGCTGTCGGCGTAGAGGTGGGCAAAGGCGCGCTCGGTGTCGGCGATGAAGTCGAGTCGGCGGACCCGCAGTTCCGGCTCGGCGCCGGAGCGGTGCTGCGCCCCGACCCGGTGCGCGGCGGCGGAGATGTCGTGGCGGGGGCGGCTGCTGCGCTCGGCGCTGAGGTCGCGGAAGCGCGCCAGCAGCGCCCGCCCGTGCTCGGTGCAGATCGACTCGGGGTGGAATTGGACGCCCCACTGGGGCCGCTCGAGGTGGGCGACGCCCATCAGGATGCCGTCGCTGGTGCGGGCGGTGGCGCGCAGCTCGGCCGGCAGGTCCTCGACGCAGAGCGAGTGATAGCGGACGGCCAGGAACTCCCGCGGCAACCCGGCGAAAACCCCGTCCTCGTCGTCGTGGACGACCGCGCTAAGGCGCCCGTGCATCGGCTCCGGTGCGTGGACCACGCGCGCCCCGTAGGCGGCGCAGAGGCCTTGGTGGCCGAGGCAGACGCCGAGCAGCGGCTGGGTCGACTCGAGGATCGCGTCGCGGCAGACGCCGAAGTCGGCCTCGCGGTCGGGGCTGCCCGGGCCGGGCGAGATGACGATGTTGTCGAACTCGATCTCGGCCGCGATCTCGGCCCAGCCGAGCTCGTCGTTGTGGACCACCACCGGTTCCTCCCCGTTGGCCTCGGAGAGCAGCTGGAAGAGGTTGTAGGTGAACGAGTCGTAGTTGTCGATCAGCAGCGTCTTCACGACTCATCCCGCCTCACACTAGGTATTTCCTCAGGACCTTGCCCAGGGGGCTTTTCGGGATCTCGTCGCGGAACTCGACCTCCTGCGGCACCTTGAAGTTCGCCAACTGCTCGCGGCAGAACGCGATCACCTTGCCCGCGTCGGCCTCGCCGCGGGCGACGACCACCGCCCGCACGCGCTGCTCCCCCGCCACCTCGGTGTCCACGCCGACGACCACCGACTCGACCACCTGGGGATGCCCGGCGAGCACCGCCTCAACCTCGATCGGGTCGACCTTGAAGCCGCCGGTCTCGATCAGAAGCTTCTTGCGCCCCTCGATGAAGAGCATGCCGTCGGCGTCGATCCGGCCGAGGTCGCCGGTGAAGTAGCGCCCGTCGCGGAAGGCGACCGCGCTCAGCTCCGGCAGGTCTCCGTAGCCCTCCGTCATCGCCGGGCTCGCCACCGTCACCTCACCGATCTCGCCCGCCGGTACCGGCTCGCCGTCATCGTCGACGATCCCGAGCTCGACCCCGAGCACCGGCGTCCCCACCGACTCGAAGGTGGTGACCGGGTCATCGCTCATGTTGGCGGCGATCATCCCCGTCTCGGTGCTGCCGTAGAGCTGGCGGACGAGGACGCCGAAGCGCTCGCCGAAGGCCTCGAAGGTCTCCCGCGGCATCGCCATCCCGGCGGTGAAGCAGAGGCGCAGGGCCGAGAGGTCGGCGTCGATCGGCGATTCGGCCAGCAGGCGGAAGTTGAAGGGCACGCCGGGGAAGAAGGTGATCCCCTCCTGCTCCAGCAGCTCCAGCGCCCTGTGGCGCCGCAGCAAGAACGGATGCGGGTCCTCGAGGATGACCAGGGAGGCGCCGGAGATCGCGGCGCCGAAGATGCAGGCTCCCATGCCCCAGGTGTGGAAGAGCGGCACCGCGGCGAGGATCTTGTCCTCCGGGGTCAGCCCCAGCGCCAGGTAGGCCTCGGCCTCGGCGATGCACTGGCCGTTGGTGCGGTCGAGCCGCTTTGGCCGCCCGGTCGAGCCGGAGGAGAACTGGCCGACCAGCGGCTCGTCGGGGTCGCGCGGCGGCAGGCGGGCGGGCTCCGATTCCTCGACCAGGCTGGCGAGGGTGACGGTGAAGCCGTGCCCGGCGCCGGAGCCGATCACCTGCACCGGGCGGTCGAAGCCGGCGGCGATCCGCTCGCAGACACCGGCCGTGCGCTCGTCGCTGATCACCGTCTTCACCTCGGCGGTGCGGAACCAGAATTCGAGCTCGGCCTGCTTGAAGGCGGGGTTCGCCGGGACCACCTTGGCGCCGAGCGCGGCGATCGCGTGGAAGGCGGCGACGAACCAGGGATCGTCGCGAAGCACCAGCCCGACGGCGTCGCCCGGACCGACGCCCTGGCCCGCGAGCCCGGCGGCGAGCCGCTCGATCCGGTCGATCAGCTGGGCGAAGGTCAGTCGCTCGTCGGCGTAGACGACGGCGGTGCGGTCCGGCCCCGTGTCAGCGTGGCGGTAGAGCCGCTCCAGCAGCACGGTCAACCTCCGCGGCGCTCGACGTAGGAGGCGATCGCGTCGATGCTGCGGAAGTTGTCGGCGGTGAGATCGTCGTCGCCGACCGTGATCCCGTACTTCTCCTCGAGGAAGCCGACCAGCTCGGTGATGCCGAGCGAATCGATCAGGTCGGCGGCGAGCAGATCTTCGTCGTGAGGGATCGAGCCGTCCACCCGCCCGGGGCCAATCTTCTCGATCAAAAAGGCTTCTATTTCCAACCTGTGGCCAGACACTGAGTGTTTGAACTTACTCGATTCGGCGCCCGGAGTCGTACTGGACATTAGTGTCCGCTGGGGGTTTCCTGGGTGTTGACTGACGGCCTTCGGCTCCTCGGACCTTAAGATCGCTGACGTGGCCGTCCAGGGGGGGTTTGAATCCTCTTACCCAGATCCCCGCGCGGGAGTCTTCGAGACCATCCTCGTACGCGGCGGGGTGCCGATCGAGCTCGACGCCCACCTCGAGCGCCTCCGCCTGAGCGTCGAGGCGCTCTACGGTTCGCCGCCCCCCGATGCCCGTGCCGAGATCCTCGCCGCCGCCCGCGGCGGCGAGCTGGGGCGGCTGCGGCTGACGATCGAGCCGGGCCACGACGGCGCCCTGCGCAGCTCGATCGTAGTCGCCCCCTTCGACCCCAACAACCTCTTCCCCACCGGCCCCTTCACCACCGCCCTCCACATCCTCCGCGTCGACCGCGCCTGGGGGGACCACAAGTGGGCCGACCGCGACATGCTCGCCCGCGCCGAAGCCGCCGCCGGGCCGGGCGCCGCGCCCCTCCTCGTCGGCCCCGACGACCGCGTCTACGAGGCCTCGCGGGCGAACGTCTTCGTCGTCCGCGACGACGTCCTCCTCACCCCGCCCCTCGACGGCACCATCCTCCCTGGCGTCGCCCGCGCCGGCGTCCTTGCGGTGGCAAGCGACCTCGGCCTCGAGACAGCCGAGGCGGCGCTGACCCTGCCCGAGGCCCTCGCCGCTGAAGAGGTCTTCCTGACCGGCTCCCTGCGCGGCGTCGAGCCCGCCCACGAGCTCGACGGCACCTCCCTTCCCCGCGACGGCGCCCGCACCACCGCCCTCGCCGAGGCCTTGAAGCGCCGCTGGTTCGGGGACTTGTAGGGGCGAAAGGCCCGGACGGACCGGCGAAGGGACCCGGCCGGGTCTGGCGGGAGAGGCGAGGGTGCGGGTCCGGCGCGAAGAAGCGCGGAAGGCGCGGGGGGGGACGTGGCGAACTGCGGGGAGTCGTGGGGAACTCCACGTTCCTTAAGGAGGTTCAGGCGCGCTGCATGAGTTGACCACACCAGGTGTGGTCAACTCATGCAGGTCGACTTTTGGTCCCCTATAGGGGCCAAGAAGTCGAAGGGACGACCCGGTGCGGGTTCGGTCTCGCCGAGGAGAAGGGCGGAAGGCGGCGAGAAGGCGCGCGCAAGACGGCAGGAACGTCACGTCCCCGTGCTCGGACCCTCACTGCTCCAGCCGGATCTACACGAACCCTCGCAAATCCTCCTCACCCGGGCGCGTCGGAGGCAAGCAGGCAGCCTGCCCGGGTCGCCTCCGTGACGCCCAGGCACCCGACCCCAGTCGCAAGGGCAGCGGAGCAGCCGCCCCCGGCCGCAGGGCGAAGAGCTCCCGCCCGTCTCTAGGCCGCGACGGCCTCGCCGGGGAGGCGCTTGCGGCGGCGGTAGAAGACGAAGCGCTCGAGCTTGATGCGCCAGGTGATCTGGTAGCCGCGGGTCATGTAGGTCCAGCGGGCGGGCTTGTTGGTGCTTACGACGTAGCCCCAGAGGCGGGCATAGCCGCGGTCCTTGAAGGCAGACTCGATCTTGAAGAGGAAGTCGGCGGCGGCGCCGGAACCGCGCTGGTCCTCGAGCAGGTAGAGGCCGGCGCCGTAGACGTCGTCGGGCGCCAGGGCGAAGTCGGCGCCGAGGTTCCAAATGTCTGGATGCCAGGCGCCGCTCTTGGCGTCGACCCAGTGGTAGTAGCCGACCGTCTTGCCATCGCGGAGAGCGACGAAGCCCTGGATGCCCTGCTCGAGGCAGTTCTCGAAGTAGCGAATGGCCTCCGGCTTCCCCAGTTCCGCGTTCAGCGTCGCCAGGCCGGGCAGCCGGCTCCGGTCGAGGTCGAGGACTTCGAGGCCGCCGTCGACCTTCGGCTTCACGATCTCGTCCAGGTCCTTCAGCAGGACGAGGAGTTCTTCGGTGCGATAGCCGTTGCGCACCCGCTCGCCGACTTTGGCCAGCGTGGACCGGAGTCCCCGTTCGCGCAGATTTCGGCTCAGTTTGTCGATCATCGGACGAGGACCGTGGAAACGCGGGCGCTCAGTGCACTTTTTTCAAGCGACCCCGTTGCTCTTGTTTTTCGACCACCTGGACGATCAGCTTCACCACGTTGGAGTCGCCGGCGACCTTGATGTGGCCGGTCTCGGCGGCGCGCCGATAGCTGGTGAGCGTGCCTTTCTCGGCCAGCTGGTTGAAGGTCGGCCGGTCGATTTCGACCAGCACCCGCTCGTCCTGCGCCAGTTCCTTGGTGCCCTGCATTTCCAGCGCACGCCCCAGTGGCGCGCAGCTCCAGCCCGAACACGAGCTTCAGTTTCGCCAGCGACGGCACTTCGGCCTGGAAGCGCTCGACCGCGGTACGGATCAGATCGGAGGTGGACGCCATCCCCGCCCAGCCTAGACGCTCCCGGGCCGCAAAGGGGGCGGCGGCGTCACCCGGCGCTGCCGCAGGATGACGAGGCGGACGTAGCGGACGGTCCAGGTCGGGAACCAGCCGTGACGGTCGTAGAGCTTGCGCGCGGGCTCGTTCGGGCTCTCGACGAAGGCGCAGATCCGGCGGAAGCCGTTCGCCCGCATCGCCGCCTCGAACCGGGCGAGGAAATCAGAGCCCGCCCCGCGACCGCGCAGGTCCGGCAACAGGTAGAAGCCGGCCAGGTAGGCGTCGCCGGGCCGCAGGCGGAAGAACGGCCCCATGCACCAGAAGTCGGGGTGCTGATGGTCCCCGGCGACCCACTGGGCATAGCCCACCAGCCGCTCGCCGTCGTAGGCGACGAAGCCGTGGATCCCGTTGCGCAGCGAATCGGCGAAGTAGCGGTCGGCGTCGGGCTCGCCGCGGCTGCGGTTGAGGCCGGCGATGTCGGCGAGGTGGGCATCGCGCATCACCTCGATCCGCAGGGTTCCGGCGGCCGGGAAGTCGGCGCTCGCCAGGTCGCGGTAGATGACGATGAAGTCCCCCGCCGAGCGCCCCTCGCGAAAGAGCGAGACGACCCGGGCGACGCTGCCGCGGACGCCACGACGGGTGAGCGACTCTCGGATCCTCGAGATCATCGGCCTCGGCCCTGCATGGCGCCGCTGAGCACCGCTTCGAACTCGTCCACCGCCCGGTCCCAGGTGAAGCCGGCGACCCCCTCCGAGCCGCTGCGCGCCAGACGCAGGCGCAGGGCCTCGTCCCCGGACAGCTCGCCGATCGCCGCAGCGAGACCGTCGGCCCCGGGCTCCGCCACCACCCGCGCCGTCTCGTCGTCGATCGCGTATTCCCGCGACCCGCCGGTGTCGTAGGTGACGAGGGCGCAGCCGCAGACCATCGCCTCGCAGGCCGGCAGGCCCCAGCCCTCCTCGCGGCTCGCCTGGAGGAAGACCTGGGCGGAGTTGTAGAGCGCCCGCAGGGTCGGCCGGTCTGGCTGCTGCACGTACTCGGCCCAGGCGGGCAGCTCGGCGGGCGGCGCGGCGGTGCCGAAGTAGGTGGCGGTCAAGGTCGGGTCGGCGGCGCGCGCCCGCTCGGCGGCGGCGAGGATCTCCTCCTGGCCCTTGTTCGGGTTCAACAGGGCGGCCAGGCGCGCGGGACGCGACTCGGGCGCCGCGTCGATCCCGAACGCGTCGAGGTCGATACCGATCGGCACCCGGCTGGTGCGCTCGCCCTCACCGAGTCCGACGGCGATGTCTTCGAGCCAACTGGAGATCACGATCTTCTGTATCGGCAGACGCCAGGCAGCCTTGACGACCTCCTCGTCAGAGAACCAGGCGTCGTACCCCTGGATGAAGAAGAACCCCCTTCCCTTCGAGGCGTCCGCATCGGCGACGCAGTGGGCGGGCTCCCAGCTCGGCGTCGCCACCGCCGCTTCGGCGTCGGGCAGGAGCGCCGGGTCGAGGTGGCTGACCGGCAGGATCCGCACCCGCTCGTCGACGTCGAACCACGGCACCAGCGCCCGCGGGTCGCGGCGGTAGCGCCGCACCCAGAGCGAGGCTTTCGCCCGCGCCTGCACGCCCGTCGGCGCGGCCACCGTGCGCGGCTGGACCACCGCGACCTGGTGCCCGCGCGCGGCGAGGCGGTTGGCGAACTCGTAGGCGACGCGGATCCCGCCGACCGGCACCGGACTCCGCGTGGGCAGGACGAAGCTGATCCGCATCGCCCCGCCCGCTTGCCGCCCGGCGGTCAGATCTTGTTCCGCTGCAGGACCTTTTTGCCGATCACCATGCGCTGGATCTCGGAGGTCCCCTCGCCGATCAGCAGCAGTGGCGCGTCGCGGTAGAGGCGCTCGATCTCGTACTCCTTCGAGTAGCCGTAGCCACCGTGGATGCGGAAGGCGTCCTCGACGTTTTCCTTGCCCGTCTCCGAGGCGAGGAGCTTGGCCATGCCCGCCTCGAGGTCGGAGCGCTCGCCGGCGTCCTTCATCCGCGCCGCTTTGCGGGTCACCAGACGGGCTGCCTCAAGCCGCGTCGCCATGTCGGCGAGCTTGAACGAGATCGCCTGGTGCTGGGCGATCGGCTTGCCGAAGGTCTTCCGCTCCTGGCTGTATTTCAGCGCCAGCTCGAGCGCCCGCTGGGCGATCCCGACGCCGCGGGCGGCGACGTTCACGCGGCCGACCTCGAGCGCATCCATCATCTGCACGAAGCCCTCGCCGACGCCGTCGGGACCGCCGAGGACGCGGTCCGGCGAGCATTTGTAGCCGTCGTAGACGAGCTCGGTCGACTCGACGCCCTTGTAGCCCATCTTCTTGATCTTCGGCGGCACCGTGAGGCCGGCGAAGTCACCCTCGTTGACTTCCTTCCAGGGCTCCTTCTCGGTGATGAAGCAGGTCATCCCCTTGTAGGGCGGATCGGCTTTGGTGTCGTTCTTCATCAGCACGAAGACGACGCCCGAGCCGAGCCCGTTGGTGACCCACATCTTCTGCCCGTTCAGCTCCCAGTTGCCGTCGGCGTCCTGCTTCGCGGTGCCCTTGATGCCCTGCACGTCGGAACCGGTCTCCGGCTCCGAGAGCGAGAAGGCGGCGCGGATCTCCCCGGTCGCCATCTTCGGCAGGAAGTACTGCTTCTGCTCCTCGGTGCCGAACTTCATCAGCAGGTAGTAGCCGATGAAGTGGGTGTTGGCGACGCCGGAGATCGAGATGCAGCCGCGCGAGAGCTCTTCCACGATCATCGCGTAGGTGGTCAGATCGAGGCCCATCCCGCCGTACTCTTCCGGGATCGTCACCCCGAACAGGCCGAGCTCCTTCATCTGCTCGACGATCGGCTCCGGGAACGAATCCTCGTGGTCGTAGTGCTCGGCGTTGGGGATGATCTGCTCGTCGGCGAACTGACGGACCATTTCGACGATGGCTTCCTGCTCGTCGGTCATTTCGCGGTACGCGGAGGTATCTACGGCCATGGCTCCCTTGCTAACTCTCGATTACGCGGTATTCCGAGGATACCGGCGTTGGACCGGCTCAGGCGGCTCTGCGGCGCCGCACCGACCGCAGCATCATCTCGACCGGCTCGCTCATGTAGCGAGGTAGCACCTTGAACGCCCGCAGCACCGCGATGTAGACGATCGAGCCGAGGATCACGCCGACGCCGATCGAGAGGAAGGCGTTGGGCAGCAGCAGGCAGACCGCGACGACGACGAGCAGGGCGGCCAGCGCCAGGAACAGCTTGCCGACGTGGTGCAGGTGGGGAATCGGGGCGAGGCGGCTGTACACCTGCAGGGTCAGCGCCAACTGCAGGACCTCGGTCGCCAGCAGGGCGGCGGCGGCGCCGGTGTCGCCGAACAGCGGGATCGCGGCGAGGTTGATCGCCGCGTTCGCCGCCAGCACCGAGAGCGACACGCGCAGCATCACTTTCTGTTTGCCCTGGGTGACGAGCGCGTTGCCGAACACCCCCTGCACGCAGGAGAAGGCGACCGCGCACATGATCAACGAGAGGACCAACCCGCCGCCGGCGAACTTCGGGCCTGCCAGGGCGACCATCGCTTCGCGGCCGAAGACGGCAAAGCCGAAGATCGGCACCACCAGGATCGTCATCGCGGTGAACGCTTTCTGCACCAGTTCGCGATAGCGGTCATGGTCGAACTCGAGCTTGGCCAGGACCGGCAGCAGGGTCACCATCACGAACTCGGGCAGCACCAGCAGGGCTTCGAAGCCTTTGTAGGCGACGCCGTAGACGGCAAGGTCCTTCTGGGTGCCGAGCAGCGAGAGCAGGAAGGCGTCGAGCCGGAAGTAGAGCCCGTTGATCATCATCACCAGCCCGAGCGGCACCGCGGCGACGACCAGCGACCAGATCCGGGCCCGGTGCAGTCCGACCCGGAATTCGATCTTCGGCCGCATCGCGACGATCACCAGGCCCTGTTCGAAGATGTAGCCGGTGGCGAAGGCGGCGGTGATCCCGGCCGCCCCGAGATCGAAGGCGGCGGCGGCAATCACCGCGGCCAGCGAGATCGCCCGGGCGACCATCGAGGTCAGCGAAGTGAGCCAGACTTTCTGCTCGGCCACCGCGCGCACACCCGCCACGCCGGCGAACGGGCTGAGCGGGAAGATTGTCATCATGATCAGCACCGAGGTGCGGGTGACCTCGTTGTCGGCGCCGGGGTAGGCGAGCTGGGCGACGAGCAGCACCGCCAGGGCGGCGGGCACGTTGAAGGCGACCCAGACCCAGAAGGCGCTGCTCGAGATCGGCACCTCGTTATCCGGGTCGCGAGCCATCGCCCGCACGGTCATCGCGGCGATGCCGAAGTCGGTGGCGAAGCCGAACAGCCCGACCAGGACGAGGGCGGCGAGGACGGCGCCGTACTCGTCGACCGGGAGATAGCGGGTGGCGACGCCGACGCTAATGATCCCGGCGGCGGCGACGAAGATCTGGCGGCCCGCCTGGGCGGTGGAGTTGAGCGCGATCTTCTGGCTCAGCCCCATCTTGCTCTTCGGCTGCTCCTCCCCTGGCGGAGGCAGCGGCACGGTCGCTTGTGGCTCGGTCGATTCTGGGGGCATCCGCTTCGCTGCCCGGCATACTCACAGCCCGAGCCGCCGGACACCCGCCGCTCGACGACCATGCGATTGATCGCCCTCAACGAGCTGACGCCCGACGACCGCGCCGCCTGGGCCGCGCTTGCCGCCGCCGCGGTCGAGCCGAACCCCTTCTTCGAGCCGCTCTTCGTCGACGCCGCGGCGGCCGCCTTCGGTGCCGACGGGGTCGGACTGCTGGTCGACGACGATGCCGAGGGCTGGCGCGGTTGCGTGCCGATCCAGGTGCGCCGCGTCGCCGGGCTCGCCGTCTTCGCCTCGACCTGGCGCCTCCCCTACACCTACCTCGGCACGCCGCTGGTCGCCCGCGACCGGCTCGAGGAGTTCGCCGGCGCCCTGGCCGACTCCCTGCGCCGCGGCGAGCACACCCGCTCGCTGATGCTGCGCCGGGCGAGCGACGGGCCGGTGCTGGCGGCGCTGCGCGAGCGGGGCGCCGCCGCCGGGATCGTCCCGGTCTTCGAGCGCTGCTTCGAGCGCGGCGCCTACGACGGCCGCCCCGCCGATAGACAGCTAGAGTGGATGAAGTCGAAGCGTCGCAGCGAGCTGAAACGGCAGCGGCGCAAGCTCGGCGAGTCGCTCGAGGCCGAGGTCGAGGTCATCACCCGCGCCGACACCAAGGCCGCGGTCGCCGACTTCCTCACGCTCGAGTCCTCCGGCTGGAAGGGCGAGGAGGGCACGGCGATGGCCGCCGGCGACGCCTCGGCGCGGCTCTTCGAGGGCATGTGCGGGGCCTTCGCGGCAGCGGGCCGGCTGCGGATCAGCGACCTGCGCGCCGGCGACCGGGTTCTGGCGATGACCTGCGACCTGCGCGCCGGCGAGACCCTCTTCGGCTTCAAGTCCGCCTACGACGAGGAGCTCCGCCGCTTTTCCCCCGGGGTCCAGCTGCAGGTCGAGAACTTCACCCGCTTCGATGGCGCGGAGGAGACGCTGTTCGACTCCTGCGCCGAGCCCGACAACGCGATGATCAACGGCCTCTGGCCCGACCGCAGGCCGCTGGCGACGGTGGCCTTCGCCCGCCGCGGGCCGTTCAGCTGGGCGCTCGGCCGCGCCCTCGAGGTCGCCTACGAGCGACGCGCGAAGTCCGCCCCGGATGACGGCGACCCCCCTCCCACTCGATAAATTTCCTGCCGCTGCCGCACGGCGGCAGGGGAAAACGACGAAAGGCCCACTTGAGAAACCCACGTGACTTCTTTGCCCCGCTGGCGATCGGCGCCCCCGATCCGCTGCGGGAGATCCCTGTCAAGCCGTCGCGGATGATCCACTTCCTCGACTTCTCCAACGAAAAGATGGTCGCCAAGGCCGGCGACATCGCGAAGCAGACCGACATCCTGCTCGGCAACCTCGAGGACGCCGTCCCGGTCGACCGCAAGGAGCCCGCCCGCGCCGGCCTGATCAAGGCCGCCCAGGAGACCGACTTCGGCGGCACCGCGCTCTGGACCCGAGTCAACTCGCTGGAGAGCCCCTGGGTGCTCGACGACCTGACCGAGCTGGTCACCGCGATCGGCGACAAACTCGAGGTCGTGATGGTGCCGAAGGTCGAGGGCGCCTGGGACATCCAGTACGTCGACCGCCTGCTCGCCCAGCTGGAGGCGAAGGCGAAGCTCGACCGGCCGATCCTGATCCACGCGATCCTCGAGACGGCGCTCGGCGTCGTCAACCTGGAGGAGATCGCCGCCGCCAGCCCGCGCATGCAGGGCATGAGCTTCGGCCCGGCCGACCTCGCCGCCTCACGCCGCATGAAGACCACCCGGGTCGGCGGCGGCCACCCCGGCTACCGCTCGATGGAGGATCCGGACCCGGAGAACCCGGACGCCCCCCGGGTCAGCGCCCAGCAGGACCCGTGGCACTACTCGATCGCCCGCATGGTCGATGCCTGCACGGCCAACGACATCCTGCCCTTCTACGGCCCCTTCGGCGACATCAAGGACCTCGAGGGCTGCGAGGCCATGTTCCGCTCGACCTTCCTGCTCGGCTGCGTCGGCGCCTGGTCGCTCCACCCGGCCCAGATCGCGGTCGCCAAGAAGGTCTTCTCACCGCCGGTCGACGAGGTCATCTTCGCCAAGAAGGTAATCGAGGCGATCCCGGACGGCCGTGGCGTCCACATGATCGACGGCAAGATGCAGGACGACGCCACCTGGAAGCAGTGCAAGGTGATGGTCGGCCTGGCCGAGATGCTGGCCGCCAAGGACCCCGAGCTGGCGGAGGCCTATGGCCTCTGACGGAGCCTCCCCGTCCCACGGTGTCGTCTGCCTCGGCAACGACGCCGTGGTCGAGTGGACGATCGCCTTCTGCGCGAGCGTCCACCGCCACGACCCGGACCTGCCGGTGACGCTGATCCCGTTCGACGGGAACTGCGAGCAAACGAAGGCGGTGCTCGACCGCTACGGCTACGCGATGCTGGAGAGCCCGATGCTGGCCGAGATGGATGCTCTGGGCGAACGCTACTTCCCCGGCGGCGGCCTGAAGACCCACATCATGCGCAAGTTCTGCGCCTGGCAGGTCTACGACAACTTCCTCTACCTGGACAACGACATCGTCGTCCTGCGCTCGTTGCAGCCCTACTTCGAGGCCTTCGAGCGCAGCGACGCCGACTTCGTCCACTTCGCCACCGACATGGTCCAGGTCTACCGCCCGGGGGAGCTGCGCGAGCGGATGATCGCCGAACACGGCGCCGAAGGCTTCAACAGCGGCGCCTTCATGGGCCGCGCCCGCCAGCTCGACGGCGCCAAGGTGACGGCTATCGCGGCCGAGGCCGAAGCGCTGCGCGACGACTTCGTCGACAACCTCGAGCAGACGCTGATCAACTACTGCGTCGACGTCAGCGGCATCCGCACCGCCGACGCCAACGACCTGGTCGGCGACCTCGCGGTTGCCGGGGCGCTGATGCGGCTGACTGGCTCCGGCGACGACCTGACCCTCGACGACCGCCGCGTCCCCTACTCCGGCCGCAAGGTCACGATGATCCACTGGGCCGGGTACTCACTGAACATCCTGATGCCCTACCGGCGCGCCTGGCTCCGCTATCGGCTCGACGGGCTGCCGGCGCGGCAGCGATGGCGCTACACGGTGCAGCTGGCGCTCTCGGGCGCGGCGATGCTGAAGCCCCGCTTCCTCTACCACGTCCTCCGCGCCCTCCCCTACCGCCTGCGCGGCTGGCTCTCCGCCCGCGGCCTGGCGAGGTGGCACGGCAGCCGCACCTGACGCCGGCGGCGGTCCGTCCCGGCCCTAGTGGCCGAAGACTTCGATCTCCGAGAGACCGATGTTTTCGGTGGTCGCCTTTACCGTGTTGATGGTCATTTTCAGGCTCGTGGTGGCCTTCGGCGCGAAGGTGATTTCGAGGCCGGCGCCGTTGTTCGGCAGTTCGTTGAAGTTCAGGAACGAACCGTCGGAGAAGGTCAGCGTGCCGGAGAGGATCTGCTCGTTTTCGTTCGGCCGGTCGTAGAGGATGACGTGGTCGAGCGTGTAGCTTTTCGCCCATTTCAGCTGCAGCCAGCTACCGGCCTTGCCGCCTTTGGTCGCCCACTCGGCTTTGTAGTTGCTGGGCCAGCCGCTGATCAGGCCGTCCACGGCCTTCGCCGAGCCCTGGCTTTCGCCGGAGTTTTCGGTCGAGGCGGTGACGGTGGCCGACGGGGCCACGTTGCTGATGCCGGAGGCCCCTTCGACCGTGATCGTGACGGTCGAGGCGACGCTGTTCAGCTGGCCGTTGTTCACGGTCAGCGAGAGGGTCACCGTGGCGGGCCCACCGGGGGCGGTGAACGTCGGTTTAGCGGTCGTCGCGCCGTTGATGGTCACGCCCGGGCCAGCGGTCTGGGTCCAGGCGTAGGTGAGGTTGCGCCCGCTCGGGTCGGTCGAGGCCGAGCCGTCGAGTTTCACCGTGCTGCCCGCGGCAACGCTCTGCGACGGGCCTGCGGCGGCGACCGGCGGTTCGGGCACGTTGACCTGGACGGTCACCGTGTCGGAGGCGCTTTCGGTGAGGCCGTCGCGGACGACCAATGAGAAGGTGAGGGTGGCTTTGGAGGACGGGGCGACGAAGGTCGGCTTGGAAGTGGTCGAGCCGGTCAGGGTCACGGTCGGCCCGCTGGTCTGCACCCATTTATAGGCCAGTGCTTTGCCGCTTTCATCGCTGCTTGCCAGGCCGTTCAGGGTGACGGCGGTGCTCGGCGAGACGTTCTGGTAGACGCCCGCATTGGCGACCACTCCGGTCGTTTCCTGGCCGGCGACGTACTGGCGGTGGAGCCAGGGCGGGTAGGGAGATGCTTCGCAGTCGCCGTCGGTGTGGCAGGCGCCTTCGTCGTAGAGGCCGTAGAGGTAGAAGGCGAGTTTCTTCGCTTCGAAGAGGTTGCCCGACACGTTTTCCGGCTGCGAGGAGCTTTCGTACCCTTCATAGCCGAGCAGCGTGTGCGATTTGGTGTAGGCCTTCGCCGCTTTCTGCGTGAAGTAGGCCGTGGCCACGTGATCTTTGTGGTCGTTGGTGGTGGCGAAGCTCTCTTTGAAGTCCTGCGTCGCGATCACCCGCGGCTGGAACGAGTTCATCAACCCGGCGAGGGTTTCGATCAGGCCGTTGTAGGTGTAGGTGTTGGTCCCGTCGATGGCCGAGATCGAAGTGATGCTCGGGGTCGCTTTATTGCCACCGTTCCAGAGCTTCATCAGGCTCTGGTTGCCGGTCGACGCGTAGCCGAGGCCTTCCGGGAAGCCGCCGTCGGGGAGGCGCATGAAGACGATCGAGACGCGCGGGTTGGCGGTCAGCGTGCGCAGCAGGAGGGTGTGGCCGGCGGCGGTCACGGTCGAGCTCTGCCATTCGTTCGCCACGCCGGCAGTCAGCGCGTAGGCAGCTTCGACGCCGGTTTCGCGCGAGTGCCAGTAGAGCTGCGATTTGCCCGCGTCGCCGGCGGTGAGGAAGACCGAGCGAACGCAGCGCCCGCTTTCGACTTCCTGGGTGATCGTCGGGGTCTGGAAGATCAGCGTGTCGTCCTCGTGGGCGACGACGTACATCGAGGAGCCGTTGCAGGTTGGTTCGGCGGCGGCCGCGGAGCCGGTCTGCGTCGCGATCAGCAGCGCCAGGACGGCGAAGGAGAAGAGCGCGATGGCCCTCCCGAGGACGGCCCGATGGCCGGAGATGTGCCTATCAGTCGCGACCACGAGAGACAAGATGTTAGACGGGGGTACAACTCCCCACCTCGGACTTCCGGCCATCAAAAACGCCGAAAATCAAGATTTGGGGCCGTCCACTCGTAAGTTTTGACTAGTACTTACGTCGAAACCCTCAAGGTCAAGGGCTTGTTCACCATGCCTGCCCGGCCGCTGACCCGCAGGCGCAACTTGTAGGTGCCGTTGCTCCCGACCCCCGGCTTGCCGCTGAGCAGCACCTTGCGCTTGCCCTGCGCGACGCAGCGGATCCCGGCCGGGAGCTTGCCCTGGCAGCGCACCCCGTCGACCCCGCTGCCCCCCACCTTCACCGCCTGCTTGGTGCTGCGGCCGACCCGCAGGCCGACGGTCGAGCGGGACAGCTTCGGCAGCGGGTCGATGACCACGCGCAGCTGCTGGTCGGCGGTGCCGCCGGCGTTCGTCGCGTGCAGCGCCAGCTTGTAGGTGCCGGCGGTCGACACCTTGCCAGCAAGCCGCGCCGTCCCCGGCCCGTCGACCGCGAAGGTGAGCCCGGCCGGCGCGGCGCTGTTCAGCGAGAGGCTGGGGACGGGCGTCCCGGTCGTCGCGATCGAGGCTTCGACCCAGCGGCCGACGTAGCCGTAGACGGCGTGCGGGTTGGTGAAGGCAGGCGCCACCGAGGCCGGCGGCGTCGGGTACGGGTTCGGGGTGGGCGTCGGGTTCGGCGTCGGCTTGGTTTCGGGTTCGGGTTCGGGCGGCGGTTCGCTCGGCACCGCCACGGTCAGCTGGAAGGACTGTTCGCCTTCGCCGTGTTCGTTGGTCGCTTTCGCCACGGTCGGGTAGACGCGGCTGGTGCCCGGGGTGGCAACGGTTTTCGGCGGCGTGCCGGAGAGCGTCGCGGTGCCGTTGCCGTTGTCGTGGAATTCGGCTCCGGGCGGCAGTTCGCCGGTCAGCAGGAGGCCCGGTACGGGCGTCCCTTCGGTGGTGAAGGTGAAGGTGTTGAAGCTGCCGGCGGTGAACGTCGCCGCGGCGACGCTGGTGATTTTCGGCACCGACGGTTCGGCCGGCACGTTCACGGTCAGGGTGAAGGACTGGTCGGCTTCGCCGTATTCGTTGATCGCTTCGAGGTCGACCGGATAGTTACGGCTGGCGCCGGGCGCGGCGACGGTTTTCGAGGCGGTGCCGGAGAGCGTCGCGGTGCCGTTGCCGTTGTCGTGGAATTCGACTCCGGGCGGCAGTTCGCCGCCGAGGAAGAGTGCCGCGGCCGGCGAGCCTTCGGTGGTGAAGGTGAAGGTGCCGAAGGTCCCGGCGGTGAACGTTTTCGAGGTCGCGTTGGTGAAGTTCGGCGGGAAGCCGAGCACTTCGATCGTCACCGTCGAGGGAGCGCTTTCCTGGGGCCCGTTGGAGACGGCCAAGGACAAGGTCACTTCCGCCGGGCCGACCGGCGCGACAAAGCTCGGCTTCGCCATTTCCGGGCCGATCAGCGTCACCGCCGGCCCCGCCGTCTGTTTCCATTCGTATTCGAGCGGCAGGCTGTTGGGGTCCCAACTGGCGGAGCCGTCCAGGTGCACGGTCGCGTGGCTGCCGACGGTCTGCGGCGGCCCGGCGATTGCGGTCGGGGCAGGGTCGGCGGTCGGGACCCGGATCTGCACGTAGTCGGGGTCACTGGTGGCGGTCCCGTCATTCACCGTCAGGGCGAAGGTGAGCAGGATCGGGTGGCCGATCATGGTGAAGGTCGGTTTGGCCGTCGTCGGGTTGTTCAGGGTGACGCTCGGGCCGCCGACCTGGGTCCATTCGTATGTGAGCGCGGCGCCGCTCTGGTCGGAGCTGCCGGTCCCGTTCAAGGTCACTTGCGCCCCGGCGCTCACTTCCTGGCCGAAGGCGGCGTTGGCGACGACCCCGATGGTTTCGCGCCCGGCGACGTACTCGCGTGCCAGCCAGGTTTCGTATTCGCCGACGCAGGTCGCCGGGCTGCTGCAGGCGGCCGTGTCGTGGGCACCGTAGGCGTAGAAGGCTTCGCTCTTGTGCAACAGCAGTTCGCCGCTGACGTTGGCGGGGCGGCTTTCGGTGTTGTAGCCGATGTAGCCGGTCAGCCGGTGCGGGCCGGTGTACTGGGCCGCCGCCGCTTTGGTGAAGCGAGCGGTCGAGACGTGGTCGGGATGGTCACCGTTGAAGAAGACTTCTTCGAAGTTCTGGGTGAAGATCTGCCGCGGCCCGTAGCTGCCCATCAGCCCGCTGAGCGTTTCGATCAGGCCGTTGTAGGTGAAGGTGTTCGAGTTGTCTACCGCGGTGATCGTGCTCTCTTCGGCGCAGCCGCTGCACGGGTTGCCGCCGTTCCACAGTTTCATCAGGCTCTGGTTGCCGTACATCGGCGTCCCGGTCCCGCCGGGGAAGCCGCCGTCCGGAAGGCGAAAGAAGACCACCGAGAGGCGCGGGTTGGCGGTCAGCGTCTTCAGCAGCATGGTGTGACCGTCGGCGGTGACCGTGCTCTGGGTCCAGGCATCGGCGACCCCTGCCATCTGCGCGTAGGCGGCTTCCACTCCTTCTTCCCGCGTCCCCCAGTAGGACTGCGGTTTGCCATCGTCGCCGGCGGTGAGGAAGACGGTGCGGATGCAGCGGTTACTGTGGATTTCCTGCTGCAGCCGCGGCCCGATGAAGAGCAGATCGTCGTCCTCGTGGGCGACGAACAGCATCGTCCTCCCGGTGCAGGTCGGCGGTTCCGCGGCGCCTGCCCGACCGCCGAGAGTCGGCACCAGGAGGACGGCCAGGAGCGCCAGGGCGACGGCCGCCAATACGGATGTCTTGATCGAATTCATGCCTCTTACCAGGGGATTTTAGGGGCCTGAGCCGGCGGTCTTCTTCGCCCGCTTGATCTCGAACATCGCCTCGTAGGAACGTTTGACCAGGGCCCAGAGGTCCTCGTCGGCCCCGACAGGACGTTCGGCGACACCGATGCCGAGGGCGAGCTCGAACTGCTCCCCGGAATCGGCGTTGTGGCGCACGACGCGGTCCTGGAGCCGGGAGATCGGGGCCGGCACGGCTTCGGAGGCGGTGCCGACCAGCAGCGTGCAGAACTCGTCGCGGCTCGGTGTCGAGCAGGTGCAGTGCGTGCAGCGCCGCCAGACGTCGATCCTCGTCGGCGAGCTTGGGGGCGCAGATCATCTCGGCTTGCAGCTAGGTGGCGGCGGGGCGCGCGGATCACGGGCGCAGTCAAGAACAGGTTCGTGCTGGTTCTACCGAAGGATGCTGGGACGCCTACTGCGCCTCGAGCCTCTGCAACCGGTCCATCACCCGTTCGGCGCGCCGTTGGAACGCGGTGACCCGTTCCTCGAAGGGATCGGGGACCCGCGGCGCGGTTGGGACGGTGACAGGGGCGGCGGAAGAGTCGGTCGTCGGCTCCGCCGTCCTGGCAGATGGCGAAGCCGGGGCTGCGGACTCGGCCGACCCGGCGGCCGACGGAGCAGCAGCACCGTTGCCGTTCGGGGCGACCACCGGAAGCGAGGTGACGTTCGCGCCGCGCGCCGAATCGGCGGCACGGGCGGCGGAGGCGCTGGCCCGTTCGGCGAGGGCGGCGGCGCGACGCGCCTGCTCGGCCGCCTCGAGGCTGGCGGCGCCGATCTCCAGCGCCGCCTCTTCGGCCGACTGCGCGGTGGCGAGGGCGACGTCGATCCGACCTTCCAGCTCGGCAACCGTCGCCGGCGAGCGGGCCGGAGCGATCCGCCACTCGTCGGTGGTGTCGCGCTCGCTCGGCTCGGGATGGGCCTCCATCGCCGCCAATGTAGAGCCCGCCTAGGCGGAAAAGTCGCTCCTTGCGGGGATAATCAGCCCGTGCCCTCCCCCGCCCTTCCAGATCCCTCCGCCAACCAAGGCGGCCCCAGCGTGCCACCGGAGCCCGCGGGTACGTCCGGTCCCGGCCCCGACCGCGCCCGCGGCCTCTTCGAGACCCTGCTGGTCGCCGACGGCCGACCGGTCCGCCTCGTGCCCCACCTGGAGCGTCTCGCCGGCTCCACCCGCCAGATCTTCGGCAGCGACCTCCCCGCCGACCTCGAGCCGGCGATCGCCGCCGCCGCCCGGCCGCTGGAGCTCGGCCGGATCCGGGTCGACCTGCGGCCGGCAGACGACGGCCCCGACCCGGGCGTCCTCCACTTCGAGCTCCTCGCCGAGCCGATCGACCCGCAGACCTTCTTCCCGACCAAGGAGAACGGCGCCGACCTGCGCACGATCCGCCATCCCGACTGGGCGGGCGCCCACAAGTGGGCCGACCGCGACTGGCTCGAGTCGGTCGAGGCCGAACTGGGCGAGACCGTCCCCCTGATCCTCGCCGGCGACGAGATCCTCGAGGCCGGCCGCGCCAACGTCTTCATCGTTAAGGACGGCGCCCTCGCCACCCCGCCGACCGACGGCCGCATCCTCCCCGGCACCGCCCGCGCCGCCACCCTCGCCCTCGCCGCCGACCTCGGCATCCCGACGGAGGAGCGCCCGATCACCGTCGCCGACCTGAAGGCGGCCGACAACCTCTTCCTCACCTCATCCCTGCGCGGCATCCGCCCCGTCCGCACCCTCGACGGCACCCCCCTGGGCCCACCCGACCCCCTGGTCGCCCGCCTCTCCGCCGCCCTGCGTCGACGGTGGCTGGGCGACGGGAGCGAGAGCTAGCCCGGCCACCCGGATGTTGTGGCTGGCGCCGGGATGACACAGCCCGGAACCCTTGCGGCTGGGGACGAGAGGCTTCCGGGGGGAAGTGCGCAGGTTTCGTGCGCCTGCAGGGGAATCCGTCGCCCCTCCGGGCCGCCGGCCGCGGTGCGTTCGCAGAAATGACCGCATAGCGGAGCTAACTGCGAACGCACGGGGCTGGGGGATGACGGGAGAGCCACGGGCGTGAGTATCTCCTGCCTTCCTCGAGGGAGATGCGGGAGACGACACCAGGACGTGCGCCTT
>ERZ778021.2077-NODE-2077-length-19619-cov-8.425220_pt1 | contig 19619 bp, 17 predicted proteins | sample MGYA00375751_ERZ778021 | MGnify/ENA primary metagenome ERZ778021 (study PRJEB29350, sample SAMN05389814) | bioreactor metagenome | isolation source: Thiocyanate stock bioreactor | place: South Africa: University of Cape Town | collected 2013-08-29 ... | reverse complement strand
ATGCCGACCCCGAAGGTATTATTTACGATGATACCTATTGGATATTTCCAACCTGGAGCGATCTATACGAAAAGCAGACGTTTTTCGACTGTTTCTCATCCAAAGATCTGGTAAACTGGACTAAACATCCTTTGGTGCTTGATACGGCCGCGGTGAAATGGGCCAATCGTGCCATGTGGGCTCCTTCTGTTATCCGCAAGGATGGAAAATACTACCTGTTTTTCGGTGCCAATGATGTACACGAAGGCGAAGTAGGAGGTATCGGAGTGTCGGTGGCCGACCGTCCCGAAGGTCCTTACCGCGATTTGCTGGGTAAGCCGCTTATCAATCAGATTGTGAATGGAGCTCAACCTATCGACCAATTTGTGTTTCACGACGATACAGATGATACCTATTATATGTACTACGGAGGATGGGGACACTGTAACATCGTAAAACTGAACAACGACTTCACCGGTCTGGTACCCTTCGAAGATGGTCAGATTTACAAAGAGGTTACCCCTCAAGGATATGTAGAGGGACCGTTCATGTTTAAGAAGAATGGAAAATATTACTTTATGTGGAGCGAAGGAGGATGGGGTGGACCCGATTATTCGGTGGCTTATGCGATAGCCGACTCACCCTTTGGTCCCTTCAAGCGCATTGCAAAGATACTGCAGCAAGATCCGGAAGTTGCCACAAGTGCTGGTCACCATTCCATCATGCACGTACCGGGATCGGAAGATTACTACATCGTTTACCATCGCCGTCCGTTGGGAGATAAAGGCCGCGATCATCGTGCAACCTGTATCGATAAAATGACGTTCGATGCCAACGGATATATCAATCCGGTTAAGATGACATTCGAAGGCGTAAAGAGCCGTCCTATTAAAAAAAGATAGATTTATTGTAATTGTTTTTTTTAAGAGGTTTTCATTCCTTGTTTTATAAGGAAATGAAAGCCTCTTTTGTTTATAATTATCATATATAGATATCTTTCATTACTGCGATTATATAAAAAAAATTAATTTACACTTTAAAAGTTGGAAATATAATAATTAAACCATATCTTTGACACCATTGTCAGACATTAAAGTTTAAACAATATATAACATAATCTAATTGTTGAAATAATGAATTCAAAACGTATTTTAGATAATGAAATTTCAAATATAAATAGCGACTTCTGTTTTTATCCGTTGATAAAATCAGTTTCAACAGGAACAATACTTAAACCTTTAGAAATGTTTGGACTTGTCTTTGTTTCGGAAGGATTACTTACGATCGAAACCAATGGACAAATAAATGAACTCAAAAAAGGGACAATGTGTTGCTCTACACCAGGAAGTGAGTTAAGATTATTTTCTTCAAACAGAAAATTGAAGGGATATTTTCTTACTTTATCTCCAATATTTATTGAATCATTACAACAATGTGGAATAAATCCGGATAAAGAGTTGTATCAGGGTTACGAGAAGTACAATTTGAATAATGACTTAAATCTTAAGATAAAACAGTTGTTTATAATCATGCAAAATGAGATAATTAATAATAAAGGATTATTTCGAAAGAAAATAATTGCTAATCTCGTTTCGGTATTAATTCTTCATATTATGAGTGAAGATTTAATAAATAATAGATCAACACTTATGTCAGATAGCATTCGTGAATCTACTCGAATAAAGAACCTGAGTAATAATTTTATAAAACTTGTTAAACAATATTCTTCTGAGTATAGACAAGTAAGTTTCTATGCAGATAAACTATGTATTTCTCCAAAATACCTATACTTTTCAGTAAAGAGCACAACAGGGATGACACCGAATGAATGGATAAATAGAATAGTAATACACAGTGCTAAAAAACTTCTTCAAAAATCAGATAATACAATTAAAGAAGTATCCTACACTCTTAATTTTCCAAATCCAAGTTTTTTTGGAAAGTATTTTAAAAGGCTCGTAGGAGTTTCTCCAGCTGATTATCAAAGAAAAATATTTTTTATTGATAATCAAAGATAAGGAAAAATAGAATTGTGATGATATTTTGCATCAAAAAACAAATTTTAATTATTGAATCTGATAATAAATATAATAAAAGATTAATATGATGAATACAGAACAAAACCAGGACATGGAAGTAAAGATCCTCGAAGCAGCCAAGGTTGTCTTTGTCCGCAAAGGATACGAATCAACCAAGATGTCGGATATTGCCGCCGAGGTTGGTATCGGACGTACGGCCCTTCATTACTATTTCAGAACCAAAGAAATGCTGTTCGATGCGATATTCGGACAAATAATTGCTGAGATTGTTCCCAACATCGAACCCATTGCCAATATGGACTGCCCCTTTCTGGATAAAATGGAGAAGATTATCCCTGTTTATGCCAATATCCTTTCCCGTAATCCCCTGTTGCCCATATTCGTAGCCAAGGAGATGAACCGGGATGTGTTGCACCTGCTGCAAACCATAGGCAAAAATACAGCCAGGCTGTCACCCCTGCTCCGGATAAAGGATCAGCTGCTGGACGAGATGGATAAGGGTATCCTGCAAAAGATGCCAATTATCGATGTGATGACTACATTGATGAGTTTACTGGTATTCCCCATGCTTACCAAGAATATGCTTACTATCCTGTTTCTGGAGGGAAACAGCCAGGCTTTCGCCGAATTCTACGAACGCCGACGTGTACTGGTAGTAAAGGTAATGCGTAATCTGTTGACCCCTGCAGTTTGAATAGAAATTAAATAATATATAGTTTATGAAGAGAATAATCATTGTACTAACACTGCTTTTGGGCTATCTGTCGCCCTCCGTTTACGGACAGCTCACACTGGATAGCTGTCAGCAACGGGCACGGGCCAACTACCCGTTAGTGAAGCGATACAACCTGATTGAAAAGAGCAACGAATACAGTCTGGCCAACGCCGGTAAAAACTACCTGCCCCAATTTGCTGTATCGGCCAAAGCCACTTATCAGTCGGATGTCACCAAAATGCCAGTAAGCATTCCGGGCATTGCCATCGAAGGGGTATCTAAAGACCAATACGGAGTTACCCTGGATGTAACCCAGTCCATCTGGGATGGAGGTACCACCCAGGCGCAGAAGCGTATCATAAAGGCAGGCAGCGACGTAGAGAAACAACAGCTGGATGTAGAGGTTTACAAGCTGACCGACCGGGTAAACCAGCTCTACTTCGGGATACTGCTGGTAGACGAGCAGCTGGAGCAGAACCGTCTGCTGCAGGAAGACCTGGAGCGTAATTACCAGCGCATATCGGGATATGCCGCCAACGGGATGGCCAACCAGGCCGATCTGGATGCCGTGCGTGTGGAACAGCTCAAGGCTATCCAGCAACGTACCCATGCCGAGGCCACCCGCAAAGCCTATATGGAGATGCTGGGGGTTATGACGGACCTACCGCTCAACCAGTCCACCCAACTTGTTAAACCGGACGTAGAGGAACTTTCGCTGACTGCCGAAGTGAAACGGCCTGAGCTTCAACTGTTCGAAGCCCAGGAAAACCTCTTCGATGTACAGCGACTTAAAATCAAGTCGGCCTACATGCCCAAGCTAAATCTGTTTGTTCAGGGAGGATACGGCAATCCGGGACTCAATATGTTGGAAAACAAATTCTCGGCCTACTACCTGGGCGGGGTACGTCTGTCGTGGAACTTCGGAGCACTTTATACCCAGAAGAACGATGTACGTAAACTGGGCCTTAACAAGCAGGATGTGTCTGCCCAGCGCGAAACCTTCCTGTATAACCTGGCTATGGAGACAAGGCAGGAGAACACCGCCATCGGAAAACTGAAGCAACTTATGACCTACGACAACGAGATCATCACCCTCAGGGAAAATGTACGGAAATCGGCCGAAGCCAAGGTGGCCAACGGCACACTTACCGTAATCGAGCTTATGCGCGAGATCAATGCCGAGAACCTGGCCAGGCAGGAAAAGGCCGCCCACGAGATCGAGCTGCTGCTTTCCCTGTCTAATTTAAAAACTACCATGAACAATTAAATACAACGAAACATATGAAGACACTTAAAAATACAATGCTTTTCCTGGCGGCCCTGCTACCCGTAGCCTGCAGCAATAATAAAACGGATTACGACGCCTCCGGCATATTCGAATCCACCGAAGTGATCGTCTCCTCCCAGGTAAGCGGTCAGCTTATGGAATTTACGGTAACCGAAGGTCAGCAGTTACAGGCCCACAGCTACCTGGGCTATATAGACACCACCCAGCTGTACCTTAAAAAGCAGCAACTCATGGCAAGCCGTACGGCGGTAAGCAGCCGTTCCTCCTCTGTTCCCCGTCAGATAGCCTCGTTAAAGGAGCAGATCGCCACACAGAAAAGAGAGCTTGCCCGCTTCGGTAACCTGGTCAAGCTAAATGCAGCCAACCAAAAACAGGTAGACGATATCCAGTCGCAGCTGTCCGTGCTCGAAAAGCAGCTGGCGGCGCAGACCGAACTACTGGTAAACAACAACCAGGGAATCTCGGGCGAAAGCACCGCGCTGGAAAGTCAGATCGCCCAGATCGAAGACCAGCTCCTCAAAAGCCGGATAACCAGTCCCATCCAGGGAACCGTACTCACCAAGTATGCCGAGCAGGGCGAGTTCACCGCACCGGGCAAAGCCCTCTTCAAGGTGTCGGATATGCAGCAGATGTACCTTCGTGCCTATATCACCTCCGATCAGCTTACTCAATTAAAACAGGAACAGCCGGTTACAGTCTACGCCGATTTTGGCGAAGACCAGATGCGTACCTATCCCGGCACCATCAGCTGGATAGCCGATAAAGCCGAGTTCACCCCTAAAACCATTCAGACACGCAACGAGCGGGCCAACCTGGTATACGCCGTAAAGATAGCCGTAACCAACGACGGTTACCTTAAGAACGGAATGTACGGAGAAGTGAAATTTAATGCCACCAAGCCATAATGAAAGCGGTAAAGGTAGAAAACCTGTATAAATCCTACGGATCGGTGCAAGCCCTGAACGACCTCTCGTTCCAGGTGGAAGCCGGACAGATCTACGGGATTATCGGTCCGGACGGGGCCGGTAAAACCTCCCTGTTCCGTATCCTCACCACCTTGCTGCTGGCAGACAAGGGCACAGCCTCGGTAGACGGGTTCGATGTAGTGAAAGACTACAAGGAGATACGACGGCGTATCGGATACATGCCCGGTCGGTTTTCCTTATATCAGGACCTTTCGGTGGAAGAAAACCTGCAGTTCTTCGCTTCGGTCTTCAATACCACCATCCGCGAGAACTACCACCTTATCAAAGACATCTACGTGCAGATCGAGCCCTTCAAGGATCGTAAAGCCGGCAAGCTGTCCGGAGGGATGAAACAGAAGCTGGCACTATGCTGCGCCCTCATACACAAACCCTCCGTGTTGTTCCTGGACGAACCCACCACCGGCGTAGATCCGGTTTCACGTAAGGAGTTCTGGGAGATGCTGCGCAAGCTTAAAGAGCAGGAAATCACTATGCTGGTCTCCACCCCCTATATGGACGAAGCCTCCCTTTGCGATAAGATCGCCCTGATACAACAGGGGCGTTTCCTGCAGGAGGCCACCCCCCGGCAGATCATCGATCAATTCGAAGAAACCCTGTGGGCGGTGCAGAGCAACAACATGCACATGCTCATCGCCCACCTGCGCAGCCACCCTCAGGTAACCAGCTGCTTTGCCTTTGGCGAGGTACACCATGTCACCGTACAAGATACGTTGCCGATGGACGAGATGAAACAATACCTACATAACTTAGGTCACACCCAGATCCGGATCGAAAGCATCCGGCCGGTAATCGAAGATTGCTACATGGTGCTGGCCCAAAAACAAACCTCATGAGTCAGCCCGTAATACAAACAGAACAACTCACCAAGCGATTCGGCGCCTTCACGGCGGTAGACCGTATCAGCTTTCAGGTGGATAAAGGCGAGATATTCGGCTTCCTGGGTGCCAACGGAGCCGGTAAGACAACGGCCATGCGTATGCTGTGCGGACTAAGCAAGCCCACCTCCGGCAAGGGAACCGTGGCAGGGTACAACATCGCCTCGCAGTCGGAGTCCGTAAAAAGAAGCATCGGCTATATGAGTCAGAAGTTTTCCCTCTACGAAGACCTCAAGGTGTGGGAGAACATCCGCCTCTTTGCCGGCATCTATGGGATGGAGGAGAGGCTTATCGCTCCGAAGACCGACGAGCTGCTTACCCGTCTGGGGTTTGCCGACGAGCGCAACACGCTTGTAAAGGCACTCCCTTTGGGATGGAAACAGAAGCTCTCCTTCTCGGTATCCATCTTCCACGAACCGCGAATCGTCTTCCTGGACGAACCCACCGGCGGGGTAGACCCCGTAACGAGGCGTCAGTTCTGGGAACTTATCTACGATGCGGCCGACCGGGGCATCACTGTCTTTGTAACCACTCACTACATGGACGAGGCCGAATACTGCAACCGGGTATCCATCATGGTGGACGGGCGCATCGAAGCCCTGGACACCCCGGGTAACCTCAAACAACAATTCGGAGCCCATTCCATGGACGAAGTATTTCTTCAATTAGCACGTAAAGCAACCCGTAAAGCCGACTAACATGAAACAGTTTCTCGTATTTGTAAGAAAAGAATTCTACCATATCCTGCGCGACAAACGCTCTATGATGGTACTTCTGGGTATACCCATCGTGCAGATCGTACTATTCGGTTTTGCCATCACCACCGAGGTGAAGAACTCCCGCGTGGCCATCTTCGACCCGTCCAAGGATGTCTATACCCGTCAGATTACCGAACGTATCCGGGCAAATGCCTATTTCGACGTGCGTTATATACTGGACAGTCCCGATCAGATAGATCAGCTGTTCAAAAAGGGGCAGACCGATATGGTGGTGGTGTTTGGCGATAACTTTGCCGGACAGATCAACCATACCGGCGAAGCAGCCATCCAGCTCATCACCGATGCCACGGACCCCAACCAGGCAACCACCATGAACGGCTATGTAACCAACATCATACACGACTGGCAACAGGAGCGGATGCAGACCCTGCAGGTGCCCATACAGATCAAACCGGAGATTAAGATGCTTTATAATCCGGAAATGAAGGCTTCTTATAACTTTGTGCCCGGTGTGATGGGGATGATCTTCATGCTTATCTGTGCCATGATGACCGCCATAGCCATTGTGCGCGAAAAGGAGAACGGCACCATGGAGGTGCTGCTGGCATCCCCCATGCGACCCATCTTCATCATCCTGGCCAAAGCGGTACCCTACCTTGCCCTGTCGCTGGTAAATTTTGTAAGTATTCTGCTTATTTCCGTATACCTGCTGGATGTGCCGGTGGCCGGAAGCCTGGGCTGGCTGTTCGTGCTGTCGCTCCTGTTTATCACGGTGGCACTGTCGCTGGGGCTCCTTATCTCCACCATCGTAGACACCCAGGTGGCGGCTATGCTGGCTTCAGGTATGGCTCTCATTATGCCGGTCGTACTTTTGTCTGGCATGATTTATCCGGTGGAAAATATGGCTTTACCATTGCAATGGTTTTCCAATATCATTCCGGCCAAGTGGTATATTGTTGGCGTTAAAAAGCTGATGATCGAAGGACTCACCGTGGGGTCGGTGGTAAAGGAGATGGCACTGCTATCCCTCATGGCCGCTGCGCTCATTACCATAAGTTTGAAGAAGTTTAAGAAAAGACTGGAATAAGATGATAAAATACCTGATAGAAAAAGAGTTTAAACAAATCCGGCGGAATTCTGTCATCCCCCGGATGGTGATGGGTATGACGATCATGATGATCGTTATCCTGCCCTGGGCGGCCGATTTCGAGATCAAGAATATCCACATCTCGGTGGTGGACAAGGACCATAGCACCGTGTCGTCCCGACTGATCCGCAAGATCGAGTCGTCGGGCTACTTCAAACTGGTGCAGGTAGCCAACAGCACGCAGGAAGCCATGCCGCTGGTGGAGGCCAACCAATCGGACCTCATACTGGAGATAGCACCCGATTTCGAGAAAACCCTCATACGCGAAGGAGTTGCCGATGTGATGATTCAGGCCAATGCCGTAAACAATACCAAAGGCGGATTGGGCAGCTCGTACCTAACGCAGATCCTGGGCGACTTTGCCACGGAGATACGCAGCGAGTGGAGCCAGACCTCCGGAGTGGTTACCCCGTCGGTACAGGTAGTATCGCAGAACCGGTTCAACCCGCACCTCAATTACAAGGTGTTTATGGTACCCGGACTGATGGCCATGCTGCTCACCATGCTGGGGGGATTCTTACCGGCGCTCAATATTGTGGGCGAGAAAGAGAAGGGCACCATCGAGCAGATCAACGTAACGCCCGTGGGCAAATTCACCTTCATCCTGACCAAACTGATACCCTATTGGGCGATGCTGTTTGTAGTACTCACCCTGGCCTTTGTACTGGCCTATCTTGTGTACGGACTGGTGCCGGTGGGGCATTACGGCACCGCCTACCTGATGGCAGGAGTCTATGTGTTTGCCATAACGGGACTCGGATTGCTGGTGTCCAACTTCTCGTCCACCATGCAGCAGGCTATGTTTGTGATGTACTTCTTTGTGGTGCTGTTGATGCTTATGAGCGGCCTGTTCACCCCCATAACCAGTATGCCCCAGTGGGCGCAGAATATAACCCTGTTCAACCCCATGCGCTACTTTATACAAGCCATACGCATGATATTTTTGAAAGGCAGCGGTCTGCACGAGCTCACCACCCAGCTGGGAGCCCTGTCGCTCTTTGCCCTCTTCTTCAATTTACTGGCAATTATCAGCTACCGGAAGAACAGTTAGAAGTCATTCCTCCGGCTTTTCGGCAACCTGCTCCAGGGCAAGGTTGCCCGAAGGCCGGACGCTTTCGGGTTCGGAGCTAAGCAAATTCATCTGCTTCCGTACCGAATCGTATATCTGCTTGCGCACGTTAATCTTCACCGTATCCAGGCGGTTGGTCTTGGACGGGCTGAACAGATCCTTGTACCGGCACTTGGTGATATCATAATCGAACTTATCCGGCGTACCCTTTATATCGATACCCAGCTTAAAGGGCACGGGCGATTTCAGTACCGAGATGTGGTAGTTGAACGACATATCCATCTGTTGCGTACCCCCCACGGCCACCTTGTAGCGGTCCATCTGGATGATAAAAGGAAACACCTCCATCTTATTATCCTTTACCACCATATCCACCGAAATACTGTCAATCATGTTCCGGTTCTTATTCTTGAACATCAGCTTTTTAGAAATCTCCGTAAAGGTCTCGCCATCCAGCAACACCATATTCTTGCCCTGCAGCGAACACGAAGCACGCAGGGTAGGCAGCTTCACCATCAGCGTAGAATCCAGCTCGCACGAAGCAGCCATCTGGCAATCCACCACCCCTTCAAACGAACGAAGCATGGGTAGGAGGGTGTCTATGGAAGGAAACAGCGAGATCAGCTTATCCACCAGAATCTGCTTCACATCCAGGTCGAAGCCCGTGCTGCCCCGGTGCTTGTCGGTCGCCGTATAGATCATAGACAACTTACCTTCACCCATGTTAGAATGCATGGTGAGGTCGGACAGCTGTATCCGCTGGTCGCGCATCACAACCGTACCCGTAACCTCGTTCAGGTTCAGGTTGTTGAATACAATCTCTTTGGCCCGGGTATGCAGCGACAAGTCCAGGTACGAAGGAATCACCAGCAACAGTCCCGCTGTATCGGTCTGCGTAGCCGTAAGCTCCTTGTGCATCAAAGCTTCATCAAACACCTCCGGATTATTATCCGCCTGAACTGTATGTCTGCTTTTCTCATTCTCCTCACTAAACAACACCCCGGCGTTTATAGCCTGAATCAATTCATTGCAATCGATGTAATCAGATTCGATGGCCAGCTTCCCTTTAAGCTTGCCCCCGCGGAGCAACGCCCTGCGGATACTGGTAATCTCGCCACTCAGCTTCAGGTCCGATTTACCCGCCTGCAACCTGGCCCCGTCCAGCTTCACCGTATTGGTGGTAAAAGACACATTGCTGTTGTTCATCTCCACCGGCAATGGGAACAGACGGCTCAGCAGACGCATCTTCTGGAACACCACGTTGCCCCTCACTTCCCATTTGCGCAGGATGCTATTATCATTGTTCGTCCGTTTTGCCGAATCCCCCGATGCCGTAAACCTTCGGGCAGAGGGGCTGTTCCGCAAGCTATCCCCACGGGCAGACAACCCCGCCGAGGTGCGCTGGTTGCGAACCGACTTATAAGGCAGCGCTTCCACCGTAAACGAGCTGTTATCCAGCATCACTGCGGTACGGATCTGGGGGATGAAGTACTGCAGACTATCCAGCGAAAAGGAGAGTCGGGCCACCGGCACCTTCTTATCATCCGCCGAAGCCCGCATGCCACCCTTCAGCACACTGTGCCGGGCAATCACCCATACCGAATCCGGCATCAGCGTCTGCAACCGGTCAAACTCCAGCGTACCCCCCAGAGGGATAACCGCCGCTGTGTCCCGCTCAGGCGTGGTACGTGCCCGCAGCTTCAGCTTGCTGATGTTGGTATTGGCCAGATCCTTGTATTTAAACTGCAGGCTATCCATGGAGAGCGTAGCCTGTAAGGCACCGATCCCTTTACTACCTTTGGGCAGCACCGTAGCGGTATCCCGGCCCATGGCAAGCACGGCATCCGAGATAAACACATCCATCCCCAACGGTTCGCTATAGGCCTTGAAATTCTTTATCTTCAACCCACCGTCCGTCTTAATCCGTCCGAACTGCCCGGATAATATATCATTCTGTGTAAACGACAAGCGGATGTCCGAGCTTACAGCCCCTTCCAGCAGCAACGAATCCGTATTCAGGAACTCCTTAGCCAGACGGGTAAAATCCACCGAGCCCTTCATCCGGGCATCCACTTTGGGATTGCTAAGCAGATCCGTCACCTTACCGCTCAGCTCCAGCGAAGTGCTCAACCCCTTTATCAAGCTGTTCTCCACCGACAGGTACGACGAATCGGGATGCAACCCGTTCACCATCAAATCCACATCCAGGTTTAGCGTGTCTATGCCCGACTCGCTGTCCTTCATCCGGTAGGCACCGTTCTCAATCTTGCAACACAAGGCAGCCGACGGATACTGCCTGTTATCCAGCGTACCCCGCACGCTACCCTCCAGTATCACCTTTCCGCGTGCACGAATCTGGTCTTTGTTCTTCAGGAACGCATCGGGAATATAGGGGATAACCTCGTTCAGATCCGTAACCGTGAGGCCCATCTCCATATCCATCTGCATACTTTCGCCGTCGGGCGAACGCTCTACCCAGCCATCGGCATCGAAGGGCAGGTTGTTCACCATCAGCGAAGCCCCTTTCAACGCAATGCGGTTGTAGTTGTTGCTAAAGGCCACCTGTCCCGCCAGCGCCAGACGCATGTGGTTGGTAAGGGTATACTGCGGACTCTCAAAGAGCAGCGATTCCGACTTCGACTTTATATCAAACTTCGTAGCCCCCTTAACCAGGGAGCCGTCCGAAGCAAAGAAAAACTTTTCAATCTTACAGAAAATATCCTTTCTCACATCCTGGAAGGTAAACTCCGCATCCGAAATCTCGATCCGTTTTATCTCGATGGGAGGGAGCTCGGTATTCTTTTGGTCGGCCGAGTCGGCTTCCGTCTGCACAATCTCCCAGTTCCCTTTACCCAGTTCATCAATAAAGGTACGAATCACAGGGCGCTGTATGGTAACTTCGCCCAGGATGATCTTGCCCCCGAACAGGTAATCGAGGGGGCGGAGCGAAACGATACATTTCTGGAATGCGATAAGGGAATCCTGACCGGCAATCAGCGCCCCGCTTTCGGCGAGAACCGAATCTGGCGTAACGCCCGAAACCAGCACCCCGTCCGTAAGCGCCACCCCGATATGCGGGAAGGTTTCAAACAACGTAAGTTCGATACTTTTACAGCTCAGTTTACCATCTATGGCCTTGTTCACATTCGATATAACCAGGGGAGTGAGCTTCTCCGGACGTAGCACCGCCCATTTAAGAACCGCAAAACACAACAGGAAAGCAGCCATTAAAACACCCAGCACCCATAAGCCGGTCCGAATATATTTTCTGCTATTTCCTTTCAACCACTCAGTTTTCATTGTATAGGAAGAAATTAGTAATTCAACACAAGAATAAAGAATACGACAACAAAAGTAAGCAAAATTGTTAAAAAAACATCCCTTAAAGTTTTGCAGTTAAAAAATAAACCCTACCTTTGCACCGCAATCAGAAAACAAGACGCAAGTCAACTGGTTTTTCGGGGTGTAGCGCAGTCCGGTTAGCGCACCTGCTTTGGGAGCAGGGGGTCGTGGGTTCGAATCCCGCTACCCCGACAACAAAAAAGCAATCATCTAAGATGGTTGCCTTTTTTGTTTAAATACTTTTCCCCTTAACTTTTGTCGGTGATCCATGATCTCTTTTACCACAAAGAAAGTAAAGATAAAAGTGCATATATGCTTATAAATAACAATGAATTACAAAGAACACCACAATTAATTCAGTAGATAGAAACATTTTTTGTTGAACAATATGTGTATTTCGAATGAGAATATTGATTGAAGGATCATTTATTTACAACAATTCTCGCAATTCATCTATATCTTTTTTAAAGTCTTTATAAGTGACCCTGTAATTATCGTAAATTTCATCAAATAATTCCCATATCTCATTGAATATGATTTGTACTTTTTCACATTGTTTTTTTACTTTCTTTATTGTCTCAGAAGTAGTTAGTCTATGTACAATCTCTATTCTTAAGGAATTTAAATTAATTGCCTTTTCTACAAATATGTGAATTTTTTCATCTAAAATAGACTGATTCAATTCTTGAATGAGCTGACCAAACATTTTTTTTTTCAATTTTCTATCTTGAAATTCTTGAGGAAATACTCTCAATTGAATATAAAATGTTGAACTCTCAATTAGAATCCGAATAAGCTCTTCTGTTAATTGATGATAAATTAATACTGAAGCTAAATACCCTTCAATAGTTTTTTTTTCAAAACTACTATCTGCTAACTCATTTAATTCATCAAGAAATTCTGGGCGTTCAAATCCAGGCCACTTGTTGGGATCTTCTAGCTTAATCAAAATGTCGTCCTTGTATGCCATAATTATTTACTTTTTAATGTATGTAGTTGAATTGTAATCTATTCGATGTTGTTAATACTATTATCACTGTTGTACAGTAAGAGATTTTATCCAGCAATTTACCTCGTACCGGAAAAATATTGACCATAATATGGGGATAAAATCCTTTACACCCATACTCGAAAGCAGAATCTTTTTGGTTGATATTATTCATTTCTTCCAGATAAATCTTGATCTCCCTGGGCTTTTCTTCTACCGACACTATTTCAAAGTAATCCAACAACCCTTCAGGTAATAACAAGCTATAACAATCTTTGCGCATATACTTTTTATTTACAAAGATAATTTTTTAATCTTTTCCCCTCAACTTTTGTCGGTGATTCAATATTATGAGGTTGTGAAACTTAGTAAATAAAAAATGTATTCTTATTAAAGTAAAAATTGTTGACCATTGTAATCATGTTAATAACTAAAAATAAAATAGTATCTTGTTGATTAATTGAATGTAAATAAATACATTTGCAAAACAGATCCATAGAAATAAAATAGTGCTTTTTAATGATTGAAAGTTGTACTTAAAGAAAAAAAGCGTTTAGTAAAATAATAAACAAAAACTAGCGAAGGATGAAGCCACAGTTTCTCGTAGATATACTAATGAGTCTCAGCCTTCACTTGAAATATTGTATCTCTCACAATAGTATTGAATTGAAATGAATGAGAATTGTTAATCAAATAAAAAATAAATTATTATGCGTGGAATAAATAGGTTTTATTCTTCAATTAAATATCAATCAAGGTCACAAGCAGTATCCTTGGGTATAAAATGTGTGTTTATCTCGCATCAAAAAAAGGATAAAGATGCGGCAAAGAAAATTGCAGATTATTTACTGAATGCCGGAATTGATGTCTATTTTGATGAATATGATCGTGATTTAAGGATAGAACATCAAAGTGGAAATCCAAAAGGTGTGACTAAATCTATTTGCAATGGCATAAATAATAGTTCACACATGCTAGTGGTAGTTTCACCCAATACTTTAGCTTCGACTTGGGTGCCATTTGAAATAGGTTATGGATACGATAAAACAGAACTCAATGTTTTATGTTTAAAAGGTATATCCAAAGGAGCTTTACCTGAATATGTACGTACTACTTCTATAATTCGTGATATATTTGATTTGAATAATTATATATGTAACAGAACGGGCAAAACGCAAGAAAGCCTGTTAGAAAATAAAATGTTTTCAGCATATAATAGTATTTATAATCCACTAAGTTCTGTAATGGATAGTATCATAAATGATTCTTACTAAAATTTATATATTATGAAATGGGCAGACTTTGATATATCAAAAATATCATTAAACACATCTACGAAAACAATAACGGAAGTGTTGGTTCATAAAGAAAATGATACCTCTGTTGACAGAGGAGAGGTAAAAGATAGAAATTGGCTAGTTCAAAAGATTAACTCAGGTTTGACTTTTTGTTGTATTACAAGAAATAATGATGGTAAATGGCGTAAATTAAGTGATTTAACATACAAAGATTCTAGATTCAAGTGGAATATAAGTATGCCACAGAATTTAAATGTGTCGATGATGGGGATATTGATCCAGACAATAGTGATGAATATACTAAAATGTTAATCCAAAAAGGCTATTTATCTGATACTACCGTTTTAGTTGTTTTAGTTGGTCCAAATACAAAACATCGAAAACATATTGATTGGGAGATATCTGGTGCTTTAAACCATAAAGTTGGAGATGGGTATGGAGGATTAATTGGTATTTTATTGCCTACACATCCTAATTATGGGGAAAAAACGTATAACTCGGATAATTTGCCAAAGAGACTTGCTGCAAACGTACAATCCGGATATGCGAAGTTATATAATTGGACAGAAAATCGAAAGACAATGCAAGAAAGAATAGAGGAAGCCTTTGAAAGACGTTCAGAAAGTGATAAAATAGTAAATAAATCTATTCCACAAATGCAGCGAAATACAAATTCATGATTTAGTAATATAAATACCCGATTAATTTTAAAATAGAATGTATGTTTAATAACTATAAATCCAATATATATATATGAAAGGTGAAAATCGCTTTATACTTACAGAAGATAGAATCTTTAGTCGCAAGAATTTAGATATTAAATGTGTTTTTATAAGTCACCAAAAGGATGATGCATGTATTTGTAGAAACATAGCAGAATATTTAATTAAAGCGGGTATTGATGTGTATTTTGATGAATATGATAATAATTTAAAGTTTTATAGTCAAAAAAATAATCCAAAAAATGTCGTTGATTCTATAAAAAAAGGAATAAATAAAAGCTCTCATATGTTGTGTGTTTTTTCTCAGAATACTCTATATTCTAAATGGGTTCCTTGGGAAATTGGATATGGATACGATAAAACAAATTTATCAGTATTAACCCTGAAAGGAATTACAAATACTCAGTTGCCTGAGTATTTGAATACAGTACCAATTATTCGTGGGACAAAGACACTGAATGAATATATCTCGAATATTGAGAGAAAAGAACAAAATAGGATGATTTCTGAAGGCTTAATGTTGAATTACTCTGAGACATTTCATCCATTGAATAGTTATTTAGATTGGAATTTATAAAAATATGGATAAAAGAATGATAATGCCCCTATCGGTATATGTACTATACCATAAGGATTATGAGGAAGGTAATGAAATATATTCTATAATCTATCATTTGTTATGCCGGAATCCCGAACGTCCATTGACAGACGGAATTGATATTCCTGTGTTTTTACGTACTGGAGGTAATGAACAAACAATACCCCAAATTAACTTTGATCAAAGTTTAAGAAATGTGATATTGCTCTTAGTGGACCAGCATATGTACAATTGCACCAAATGGAAGGATTATGTACAACATATTATAAACATTAATAATGCGAATATTAAGATATTTCCAATAGCATTATTTAAATATTCATATGATTTTAATGCAAAATTGGGTAGAACGCAATTTATAACATTAAAAACATACTCGATAAAGGATAATTGGACAGAATTTCAAACCAGAATTTTCGATGGGTTAATTCGTTTTATAACAGGAAAAGGAGCTAATAAATTAAAACTTTTTATAAGTCATTCGAAAAAAGATCCCGACAATATTGGTGAACAAAAAGCAACAGAACTAAAGGCATTTTTAAGATCTGACACAAAGTTAGATTCTTTTTTTGATGCAAATGATATTCTTGATGGCTATGATTTTGAAGAACAAATAATAGAAAATGTTAAAAATTCATTATTGATTATTCTTAAGACAAACACATATTCGGAAAGAGAATGGTGTAGAATTGAAGCCTTAGCAGGAAAACGCAATAAAGTACCTGGGATTGCTGTTAGTCTTATCAGTGGTTCTGTAAAAAGGAATTTCCCTTATTTAGGGAATACTCCATTAATTAGATTCAATAACAACTGGAATGATATTATTAATTTGCTGTTAAGAACTGCATTAGATCAATATTATCAAGAACAATTATTAGATGAAATAAAAAATTATATGGGGATGGACAATTATTATATACTACCATTTGCTCCCGAACTATTATCTTTTTGTTTGATTAAGAAAGAAAAAAAAATATTGTATCCAGAACCCCCTCTAGGGAGAGAAGAGATAGTTTTTTTAAAAGAGTTTAACGATGAAATCTCTTTTATCACTCCAATGCAGGCATATTCAGAATTATCTAAAAATTTGAAAGGTAAGAATGTTGCTATTTCAATTTCAGAATCAGAGGATATATTAGAATATGGTGGAGATGAAACATTGTTAAGGGATTTAGCTATTGAATTATCTAGACATATTCTTGTAGCAGGAGGAAAGTTAGTTTATGGAGGTGATTTGAGAAAAAAAGGATTCACAGAGAAATTCAAAGACCTTTCTTATCAGTATGGTCAACTTGAAAAAACAGATAGAAACACAAAGTATTTCACAAATTATTTCGCATGGCCAATTTATTTAAACTTAACAACACATGATGAGACTGAGTTTGAACATAGTCGCGTTTCAATTATGAAAGTTGATGCTCCTGATGAGTGTTTGCCTGAAGATAAAATTAAATTTATTTCCTCAACATCTCAGGAAAATTCTTTTTTGTGTGCTAAATCACTTACAAAAATGAGAGAACAAATGGGAATTCAGGTTAATGCAAGAATTATATTAGGGGGGAAAACTTCTAGATTTATAGGAAAGTATGCTGGAATAATAGAAGAATTTATTATTTCTCGCAGGAATGCTCATCCTCTTTATTTATTAGGAGGTTTTGGTGGTGCAGCAAAAGTAATAGTAGATATTCTAGAAGGTGCAGCTTCCGAATCAGAATTGTATAATCTGGCAATATCAGATTCTTCATATGTTGATTTTTATAAATATTATAATGAAAAAGAAATGAATTCCCCGATAGATTATGAGTCTATTTTTAAGGAAATTTCAAGTCGAGGAATTTCGGGTTTGAATAATGGACTGTCTGAAGATGAAAATATAATATTATTTCATTCTACCAATGTGTTGGAAATTGTCGCTTTAGTTTTAAAAGGTTTAAATAATAAATTCAAATAAAATATGGCACATAGGGTTTTTATTAGTTATCATCATGGAAATGATCAAGGGTATAAAGACGCTTTGGTAAGATGGGCTAAAGAAAATAATATATTTGTTGATTGGAGTGTTGATACTGGAGATATTTCAGATGAATTAACGGATGAACAAATTCGAGTAAAAATTAGGGATGAGTATTTAAAAGATTCCACAGTAACTATTGTTTTAGTTGGAACAGAAACAAAAAATAGAAAACATATAGATTGGGAAATATATTCTAGTATGTATGATGGCAGAGTAAACAAAAAATCAGGAATTATAGTTGTTAATTTGCCAAACTTAAACTGTTCATATTATACTGCTGCACATTCTGGAGAGAAAGAAATTGTGTTCCCAGAAAATACAGATTGGCAAACAATAACAGAAAGAGAAGAATATGAAAGACGATATCCTTATATGCCAGATAGAATAATTGATAATTTATTAAGAACTGGAGCAAAAATATCTGTTATTGGATGGGATAAACTAACTGTAAGTAAACTAAAATATATGATAGAAAAAGCATTTGCAGATCGAGAGAGTTGTACTTATGATTTAAGTCGACCAATGAGACGTAGAAATTCATAAGTAATATTATCGTAATTTTTTTCATTAATTTATTATAGTATTTATAACCTATTTATTTCGATATGTAAATTATTTCAAAAGCACGTGTAAAATCTGTGGGATAAATCATGGGATATGCTTGAAGTGAAGATTGAAAATATTTAAATATCAGTATTATGACTCTAGTTTGAGAATCTCTTGTAAATTGCCAATAAGAGGGCTTACAATAGGAAAACCTCTTATTGTTGATATTTACTTTGAACTGATTATTAAGATACTAAAGAGAATCCTATCGACCTTTTCTCTCACAAATTTATTCCGGCCTTTCGGGCTTGGGTGTGTTGGAGGGGTATTTGATGTTGTAGTGTTTGCCGTCTTTGATGAAGTTGGCGTCGGTTTGTTTGAACGAGAAGAATACCTTTTCTTTTTTCACAAACACTATGATTCTAATACCCAATCGAAATTGTATAGGTAGGCTTCGTTGCCGGATTCGCCGTCTGCTACAACTTGTTCCACCCATTGACCTATGTTGTATGGCGCAAGATCGATGCGCTCCAGCAACGGTTCGCAACTACTGATTTATCGGGGTTTTGGAGGATAGATAAGTAATTAGTTGCGGAATTGGAATATTTGGGCCATCTTTGTGTAGTTTAACAAATAAATTATCAACATGAAAGTGAAAGAATTTATTTCCAAAACCGAATTGTTATGCGAACACTGTGGAAAAGACTTGCTTACCGATCCGGCATCCGGAATATTTGTGACCTGGACTACAAAACACAAATCTTACAACCTAAAAGAATTTTACCAAAAAGCGTATTATTGCTGTAAAGGGGCATGTAATGAGGCGATGAAGATAAAGTCCAGGAATCAGGGTTTGATCTACAACGAACAGGAAGATTTGTCTGTTTATATGAATCCTCTTACCTATATAAACAAGAGTATGTTGTGGATGGATTTGTTGAATAAAGGTGTAACGCTTAAACCTGCTGCGTTCGATAAGTTGAATAACCTGTTTACAGTTGCTTTTATTGAAGTTTCAAGGAGTATGACTAATAAGGAGGTGACCGAAGCAAAGTATCGCGTTGCAAATGGAATTGATTCCATATTATAAGCCTGATTCTGTTTAAGATAAATTGCAGGAAAACTTAAGGCAACCGGTGGGGGTGTTGAAGGTTCTTTTACAACCCCGTCCATTGTGAAAAGTGGACGGGGGTAAAAGAAATAGAAATGTTTAACAAATAAGTAATGAAAGAATATTTTAAGGCAACCGGTCGGGGTGTTGTAATTTCTGACATTGTTAGATTTTACCCGACCG
>ERZ778021.2073-NODE-2073-length-19668-cov-4.275684_pt1 | contig 19668 bp, 22 predicted proteins | sample MGYA00375751_ERZ778021 | MGnify/ENA primary metagenome ERZ778021 (study PRJEB29350, sample SAMN05389814) | bioreactor metagenome | isolation source: Thiocyanate stock bioreactor | place: South Africa: University of Cape Town | collected 2013-08-29 ... | reverse complement strand
TTTTCTAAAACTGTAGTCATATATTTCCTCCTAATGTATGTCCAGGTAAACATAAAACAAATCTTCTTGGAAATTTTGGATCTCTTTTTTCTAGTGGAATATCATAAATCCCGACAATTGGGTGTAAATTTAAAGAAATAGATGCCACTAACGATTCTTCAATAAAATGAAGCAATAAGTAAATTGCATTTTTGAGATAATCTAGGACTGGAATATTGCCAATAAAAGAAGGCCTTTCTAATATTAAATTGCCATCTAAATTTATAACCTTATAGTTATTTACGAATTCTTCTCCTTTTTTATGAGGATGCTCTTCTCTATTTCTAAGCTCAATAAGCTTGTCTGCAAAAGGTTGATAATTCCTAAGAATTGAAAAAATAAGATATTCTTCTTCTGCTTAATCTGGAAATGTTTTTGCTAGTTCATTTATTATATCTTTAAATTTTGGTTTAGAAAATTTTTTTTCAAAAACTAATCCTAATACAACTGCAAGCTTTTCTAAAGCTGCTTTAGAAAATTTAAAAAATGAACGTGTACATTGTATATTAATTACCGAATCAATCGATTTTGGCAATGTAGATGGATTTAATACCTTTAACTTAGCTTCAATTTCTTCAATTTCATTAATTACTGGCAAAGAATTTTTTTCAGCTTCAATTAGGTCTATGGCAATATCGTAACAATAATTTTGTACTTGTTGTTTCATTTCTTTTGAAACTTCCCAAAGATCAAGTAAACGAGGAATTCCAGCTGATATTCTAGCAATAATAGGATGACGGGTTCCAACATCCATAGATTTTGTCCAATAAAATGGCGAGGTATTTTCCATTATTCGCTAATCCTTTTTTCTCTATTCTAACCTTCGATAATGTGTTCTTATCGAAGGTTAGAATAGAGAAAAAATATTTTATTTAAAATATATATTTATATTTCATTATTTTTATTTAAACTTGTAAACTATAGTATATAGTGTTATACTTTAAATAAGAGGAATATTTTGCGTATTTTCAAAACCAAAAATTTCAATCGATTTGTAGAGAAAGAAAATCTTGATGATAACGCTCTTCGAAACGCTATACAAAAAGTTGAAAATGGACTTATAGATGCTGATTTAGGGGGAAACCTTATAAAGTTACGTATCGCTAGAAAAGGTCAAGGTAAATCAACTGGTTATAGAACAATCATTGCATATAAAAAAAATAAAAAAGCATTTTTTTTATATGGTTTTGCAAAAAACGAGCAAGAAAATATTAGCAAAGATCATTTGCTATCCCTAAAAGATCTTGCCTCTTCATGGATTAAAGCAAGTGACGAAAAAATTAATCTTGCTATTAGCAAAGGGATTTTAAATGAGGTAATTTATGAATAAGAAAAATAATCGACTTACAGAAGCTATCCTTGAAACTGCCGAAGATATGTACAATTGTGATATTCTTACTGAAAATAGCTATAAAAAAATTACAATGCGGCACTTAAAAAAAGAAAAACTTCCTAAAACTCCTCCCATTTCAAGTGAAGAAATTAAAGCTATACGAAAGGAAGCTCATCTTAGCCAAGCTGCTTTCGCAACTTATCTTAACCTTACAGTAAGTTATATATCTCAAATAGAGCGAGGTTTGAAAAAACCAAGCGGTGCAGCTCTTGCATTATTAAATGTTATAAAAAAAAATGGCTTCGATGTGATTTTAAGGTAAAACACTTGAGCTTAATAGAAATATTGTTTGTTTTCTATTAAGCTCAATACACGTCTGATAATATATTATAGCAAATTAAATATTGAAATTTATAGATATTTTTTTTCGTTTGTTATATCGTTTTATAAATTTTTAACGGTACAAACATGAAAATAAAATATTTATTAAGTATTTTTTCTAGTATTTTTCTTTTTACATCTTGTGCAAGTAACATATCTAACGACTCTTACACTATGAGACAAGTTGGCGAAACTTCTGCTACTCATTCCGGTACAATAAAAAGCGTCAGAATGGTTCAGGTGCAAGCTGGTGGTGATAACAGCGTTGGAGCTCTGGGCGGTGGAACTGCTGGAGGTGTGTTGGGAGGCACTATCGGTGGAGGCGTATTTTCAACTGTTGTCGGATCATTTGCAGGTGCTGTAACAGGAGCGGCTATACAAAAAAGCTGTAAAAATCAAATGGCTTATGAATACATTGTTGAATTAGAAAATGGAGGTTTAATGACAATTATCCAAGGTCAGGAATGTCCTTTTGAAATTGAACAACCAGTATATTTAATAATAAGCCAAAACGGAAGATCTAGAATCGTACCTAGATAATTTAAATATGTATTTTTAGTAAATCGCTCCATTTTGTTGTGTAGCAAGGTGAACATTTTTCTCGCTTCATTTTCCACGTTTGCCTTGTTCCTTCTGCAGCAAGTTTAATAGTATTCTTTTTATATTTGTTATTAATAGCATCCATAACGGAACTAACTTTTGCTTTAGTTTCATTAGAGGGAATAGATTCAAAAAAAAGGTCTTGCTGAAAGGCCGACTCGCTTATTAGATCACCCAACAAAACCCCCACCTTTTTATACTCAAAACCATCTCTATGTAATTTTTTTAAAAGGTCTTTAGCTTTGCCAATTAATAAAGGCGTGTAATTGCTGGGCTCTTCAAGAGTAATCATTAATTGATTACTATAATTTAATTTTGCATGTGAGCCAGTTGTTACAAAGACTAAAATAAAACTTGCCAGAAGCTTATCTTCTCTTAATTTTTCAGCAGCTCTGGAAGTATAGGAGGATAAGGCTTCTGCAATTTCCCATTCTTCTGTCAGCTTTTCACCAAATGATTTCGATCTTACTATAGATTTTCGTGGCGGATAAACTTCTTCTAGAAGTAAACAACATTCACCCCTTAACTCCATTTTTTTTCTTAAAGTAGTTACTGATAAATGTTTTTTTATCCAATTATCATCAGCATTTTTAAACTCTAGTGCAGTGATAATATAATGTTTTTTTAAAAAATTACTTATTTGTGTACCAATTCCCCATATATCTTTAACCTCTGTTTTACTTAGCACTTCATTACAAACTTGATCACTATCAATAATCATTATCCCCTTATCAAGGAAATTTTTTTTAGCATACCTGTTTGCTAGTTTGGCTAATGTTTTTGTATAAGAAGCTCCAATAGATACGGGTATTCCAGTATTTTGGAAAATTGTTTTTTTTATTTTTTCTAATTCGCTATAGCAAAAATTATCAAGTCTAATAAAAGCTTCGTCTATAGAATATCGTTCTATTTCTAAAGAAAAACTTTCTAAAATATCCATTACACGCATTGACATATCGCCGTAAAGCGTATAGTTTGAAGAACAAACCTCAACATTGTACTTATAAAATAAGTTTTTATATAAAAAAAAAGGAGCTCCCATAGGAACTCCTAAAGATTTTGCTTCTTCTGATCTAGCAATAACACAGCCATCATTATTAGAAAGTACAACAACAGGTCTTTTTAGAAGCCTTGGGTTAAAAACCCTTTCACAAGACACATAAAAGTTATTACAATCTACTAATGCGAAATAGTTTTTAAACTTTTTCATAAAGTCTATTCATTTTTAATTTTTTGCAAAGAAGACAATGAATTTATGATTTGAGATATTTTTTGAAAGTCTTCATCTAACAAATATTTTTTTCTTTTTTCTAATTTTTTTATTAATTCAAGAATGGTATCTAATGTTGCTTGATTTAAGGGTTTGTGTTTCCTTTTATCTCCTTCTTTTAGAGGAAATAGTTCTTGTATCAAAGATATTATATCTTTTTGCGATTGATCTTTGTACTTTTTTATAAAATCCATCTTTCTATCGATAGAAACATTATCTCTACACGCAAGTAAATACGCTGCTTTTTTGGGAATATTTGCTATGAGATCTTGTTCTTGAGTAGGCATAGAGTTATACAATTCATAATAACGCAAGTGGCTATACGGAGTTTGCCTATTTCCATAACATAATGTTAGCCATTGAGAAAATGCGCCATTTTTATAGTTTGCTAAAAGCTCTTGAGCTTTTTTAATCCTCACTCCATGTAGTAATACTGATTGTTGATTAATGGCTTTTACTTCAGAGGTTAATCTTGTTAAGCTTTGAAAATCTTCGTTTACTTGATCGTCTTTGATTACTCCTGGTTCAAAATAATCACTTAAAATTTGCTGAAGCTGTAAATTATCTTCTTCTGTTAATTTTCCCTCTCCAAATATGCCTTTAAAGCTATTTCGTTCATATGGATTTGCTATTGCAACTTCGTTTTTTAACAAACTATTATCTAAAGGAGAGTTTTTATTTTTTTGTAAGAACAGAGTAGCATTTTTATTAAACTTATTCATTATCTTAACACCAGTTCTTCATTTGATTTTTTAATACAATTTCTAGCTAAAAATTCTTCTGTAAGTTTTATATAGTCTTTTGAAACTCTGCTATTTTTAAATGCTTCAAAGACTGGAAGACCCTGTAATATTGCCCTTGATACTGAAACATCTCTTCGTATCTTTGTATCAAATATTTTTGTAGGAAAAACGGTTTCTACGCCGTCACAGAATGCTTGATTTGTAGCCCCTCTTTCATCCCACATAGAAAATAAAACTCCTAGGGTCTCAATTGAATGATTTTCGCTAATTTTTTTGTGATACATTGATAATCTATCTAATGCTAATACACTATAAGGTTCTGGGGTAGCACATATAATAGAATACTGAGAGGCAAAAAAAGCTGATTGACAAAGCCATCCAAGTGAAGGTGGTATATCTATTAGGCAGTAGTCATATTCTAAACCCTTTAAAGATTTCCGAAGTCTTTCGTGGGCATAAAGATCTGTAACTAATGGAGACGTCGATTCTATTTGGTCTAAGTATGTATTTGCTAATACTATAGATAAATTTGGGATAGTTGTATTTTGAATCACTTCTTCAATTTTTTTTTCTCCTTGCAAAACAGGAACAACTGTATTTATGTGATCAGTTCCAAAACCTATTCCTGTTGACAAATTAGCTTGTGAGTCAAAATCAATTAACAATATTTTTTTGCTATGAAATTTTGCTAAAGCTGCTCCTAAATGTAAAACTGTACTAGTCTTCCCAGTGCCACCTTTAAAACTACAAAACACTATCGTTTTCATTATAAGCCCTCTTTTTTAAAATCATATGTATAGCAAAATAGTTTTGTAATCTCAAATAATTTTTGTGTTAAAAATTATAAGATTCAGATGTAAGACATGTCTTACATCTAAAATTTATGAATTGGCAATTATAAACTAATTGAATAAAAGAGCTTGCTTTTCTAAGTTAAACCCTTCTTTTACGTATTGTAAAAATACGATATAAAAACTTATTTTCAATTGAATATCTAACAAGTATACCAATACCCTCATTAATTTTATTAGAATATGTATAGCAAAATAGTTTGTAATCTCAATGATTTTTGTGTTGAAAATTCTAAGATTCAGATGTAAGACATGTCTTACATCTAAAATATTGAAAAATTTTATTAAATTATATTTTTTAAAATAGAACGGTTCGACATAATTAATATATTTAAAGAATTTTCAATTGAATAAAAGATTGAACTAAATGTAGTTTTTAAAACCGGGTTAAATTTATAAAAATTGAAGAGAGCTTCCATAATATAAAGACAAACATTTATTTCTAATGATAATTTATTTAAATTGTTTGAAGTTTTATTAAATTCATCGAATAATTCTTGATAAAAGTCACCTTTATTTCCCTTAATTTTTACTCCTAAAATATAGAGAAAACCTAACAATTCTATAAGGCAAGGTTTTTGATACTCGAAACTACTATTACTTATTTCGTATTCATGTGCTTTATTAAAAAAAACAATATTAAATTTATTTTCAAGCTCTGTGTCTAATATGATTTGTAAATGTTTAAATTTATTCAAAATAACTCCTTTTAAAGAAAAGGGTAATAAATCTTATTTAATTTAAATTCAATAACAAATAATCAAATAATTAATTCATTGTTTTTTTCAGCTTCTTTCCTATTTACATTTTTGTTTTCTATATGAGGTTTATTTTCATTATTATTTAATTCAGCTTTGCTAAATATATTACTGGAAAATTTAGTGAATTCTTGTTTAATAAAATTATCTGATCCATATTGCGATTCAATAACAGCCATTTTATTAACATATGCTTCAATTATTTCTTTAGAACAGTTGGAAGAACTTAAAAATTCTTTAGTTTGCTCATTCCATTTAGATAATATTTTAAAAGCTTCGTTTGTAATAGTATCCCTTATGTTTGGGATACTGCCTTCTAATTTTATTTCAAGAGAATCCCATAATCTGTTTTCTACATTGCCAATAATTTGTTTCATTAATTTTTTTTCATCAATAGAACAATCATTAGATTTTCCTAGTAAATGTAGAAGTGATTCAACACCTGTAGATTTCTGCTTTGCATTGAGTACTATATCTTTGATGACACTGGGTTCAATGTTTTTCGGTAATTTATCAGCAAGATCCCACTTATTTGGAAATAGCTTCAAAGAAGTTTCATCAACGCAAGCTATTGACTTACAATTTATTTTTCTTAACTCCGAAACTAGAGATTTCGAGGCATTAAAACCAGCTTTGTCATTATCAGGCCAAATTACAACATCTCTATTTTCTAGAACCTTCCAATTGCTTTTAGAAACAGCTGAAGCCCCACCCGACCAAGTTAAACAGATTATTCCTTTTGATAATAATAAAGCATTTGCCGCATCAGCCGTTTTTTCCCCTTCAACCAATAAGACTTTATAATTTGGATGTTCAGTTAGTAAATTTAAATTATATAGAGGCTTGTTAGTAGTTTGATACGCTTTAAACGACCAAGTAGGAGAAGAATTAGATTTATCTATACCAAAACTTAATGGCAAAAATATTTTTTTTAAGTTATCTTCTTTACTAATTAATCTTAAAATATAAAAAAGAGTTTCACCCATTTCATTTTTATAGGTATATCTAGCTGTTTCATTATAATACAATGAAAGCTTAGATAGTTCTTTAAAAGACGGAGTTTTTTTGCAATTGCCATTAGGTTTAATTGATATCCAATTATCCGTATTTGAATATTTTTTGCTGGTTTTAAAAGTTGATGGAATAAATTTGTTGTTGGATTCTCCTAAAAATGAATTAGCCCAAGCTTTTGCATCTTCAAGATTAAAATTAAGAGCTTCTTGAATTAATCTTAAAGGGCCTCCCCCAGTTCCATTTTCGAAATTAAAATAACTTCCCTTTTTATCGCCCTCACAAGAAACTACAAGAGAACCTTTAGATCCAAATCTCAAACTATTTCGACTTTTTCTTGAAGGTCCCTCTGGAAACAGCCTGTATAATAAACCTTCGATGTTATTTTTTAGAGAGTCTTCTAAACTTAACAAATTATTTTCTTTTCTGCGCAGTAAGGTTTCGTATCTATTAGATTGCTCAATAATTCTATTATAATTGTTTATACCTAATTCTTTGATAAGGTCTTTGCTTTTAAAAGAGTTAATAATTTCATAAGCTAATTTATTTCGTTTGCTACAAGATGCTTGCCAGGCAAAATACGTTGGGCTTTTACCTTCCGTTTCATTTTTTAATTCTGATGAAGAAATTGAATAAAACAAATTTGCTTCAGCTGAAACCTTTCTATAATTATCAATTTTATTTAATTTATCATCGATGAATTTTCTTTTAGGTTTAATGTTCAAATCATGAGTTTTATTACCATTTTTGTAATTTCTTAACTCATTAACCGTTGCTTCACCCAATAATAAATTTAAATCTTTTGCTTTAAATTTATTAAGTAAATCTATAGCTATATTTTGCTGATTTAACAATATGGTTGTATTACTAGATTTAACTTCATTATTTAATGTTTTTTCATTTAGTAAATTTTTGTTTTGAAAATAATCTCTGATTAATTTTTGTTTCTCATTAGGTAAATTGTCCCAATTTATACTAGAACTAAAATTATTACTGAAAGATTGATTGTATATACGAAAAGATTCTTTTAAGTTTATATGATTATTTGAATCGTTTAAATTAGGGCTGTAAAATGCTTTATCTGCTTTTTCTACATATCCGTCCTTTAATATTGCATCTAATTTATTTTTCGTTTTATTGGCATAATCTAATGCATGACCTTTGAGCTTATCAAATATTGAACTAGACTGCTTTAAATCCTTTATAAGTAAATCGCTTTCTAATTTTTCGATCTGTCCCTTTGTTGTATAATTAAGAGTGTTTTTTATGGCTGAAGCTTGATTAGTTTGATCAATTATATTATCTATATAATCTTTGGTATTCTTATCATTAAATGAATTGTTTAATTTTTCAAAAATATTATAATTTTGTTTATAACCCTGAGCTTTTGCTTTTAAATAAGTAAAGTAATTAAGTGAAGATTTAGAAACGAATAAATAAGCATTGTTGACATGTCTAGTTAAATTAACATAGAACATTTCTTTATTTGCATAATGAGAATGCAAAACGTAGGCTCTATCAACTGTTTTACCCTGGGATCGAAAATATGTAGTAGCATAGCCATGTTTGAAGCTATTATAATCTTTAGGGTCAAACTCTACAACTCGCTCAGTCTTCCCCTCTTTTATCAAAACACTCAATAAATTTTCTGAAGCTGCTATTAATGTTCCCTGTAGACCATTTGTAACACCTAGTCTTTTACTATTAGAAGTGAATTCAATTCTATCTCCTTCGCTAACAAGGATTTTTCCAATATTTTTGACAGTACATTCATACTCTTTTGATGACACTTCACCCTTTTCTTTTCTAACTTCTCTTGCTAATTCATTTAAAATTCGTACTTCAGAGTTAGTGCAAGCTGTAATTATGTATGATTCTGATGGATATTTAAGTTGATCTTTGGCCCATTGGTTGACTAACTCAAAATAAATTTTGTATTTATTAGAAAAAAGCTCCCCTGCTTCATTTCCTCTTTGAATATCATCAATCCATATTATTTTCTCTTTTTCTGATAGCTTATTTATAGCTTTAGCAAAATCACCTTTAGCTAGAAAATTTGAGATTTCTCTTTGGCACCCTTCGTTTTGTCTTTGAATATTTTCAAGCTTTTCCGATCCATATTTTTTTGTTAATGACTGAAACATGGCTCCTCTTTCAACTGGGAGCATCTGCAAGGCTCCACCAGCAAAAACAAGCTTAGCGTTATATTTATCTGCCATTTTTAAAATTTGAAGAAAGGGCTCGTTTCCTAATTTTGTCGATTCATCAATAAACCAAACTTCCTTTCCATTATTAATCTCGAATTCTTTTATTTGTGATGATTTGTTAAATTTTAGCCTTCCTTTTGATAAACTTAGAGCTCTCCAATAGTTGCTTTGGGAATTAGAAGTCTCATTTTTTTTTATATCAAATAAAAACTTATAGACATTACTTGATGAATTAAAGCCTTTCGACTTTAAAACTTCAGCAGTTGCAGAATCTGGACCTAGTGCTCGAACTGTATATCCATTTGTTTCATATATTTTTTTTAAAGCAGCCAACAAATAACTTTTGCCTGTTCCTGCGTGTCCTTCTATGAAATTAATTTGTTTGCCTTTGACGATATTATCAAATGCATTTCTTTGTTCTAAATTCAATCCTTCAGGAACAATATATTCATTTAATTTAAAATTATCTTTTTTAAAAATTTTATCAGCTAAATAAAAACAATGCTTTTCCTCGGCTAAGACTTCGAGAGTTGTATAAAATTGTGTAACGTTGTTTTGCTCTTCCCCATTATATTCAAAAAGCTTTACGACATTGGGTAATGAAATTACTTCAGTAACTAAATTGCTATTACTTTGTTCGCTAAATTTACCTAACAGTGATCGTATGTCATCTTCAGAAAATATATTTTTATGCTTGATTAAGTGATTAAGAATACTAGAAGGATTTTTAATTTTTTCTTGGTTTTGATTAATTAGATTTTCGTTTTTTTCAAATAATTCAAAGGATTGTCCTCTTAAACGTTTTGGTCCTAAATGTATTTGAGAAACTATTCCATTAGGATCAACACGAAGACTCATACCGTTATCGATAAAATACTTATTTTGGTGCTCACCCCAAAGCTTATGCCAACAAGTACCTGAAATAACTTTGCCATTACGAACGTCAGGAAATAAATCTCTAGCTTTCTTATCCTCTAAATCTTCTCCATTTTCTTTGAATCTTCGTGTTGTAAAAAGAGCATGGGCATGCCAATTATGACTTAGATTTTCAATTTCTCCTGTTACAGGATTAAGTTCTAACTTTTTATCTGGCGGATGAATTGCAATTTCTGCAGCTAGTCCTTTGGATACAAAATGCTCTTGTACAAAACTTTTCAACAAGGCAATTTTGTCATCTAATGAAACCTGTAAATCATCAGGCAAAGCAAATACACCTTCTATAGCTGTTTGAGAATTTTTTCGATTTTCTTTTGCTTCAGAAAGATTCCATAGTTTTTCAGATTTAGCAAATTCTACATTTACGTTTTTTGGCAAAATTATTTCTTTATATAAAACATCCTCTCGATATGACCAATCATACGTTTTACTGGTTTGAAAATTGTTACCTTGAAAATGAATTTTTTCGCGAGAAATATAAGCGGATTTGGCACATGCGTTTTGTCCGCAAGATCTCTTTACATATTGAATTCTAACAAAGTCTATTGCCATTTAATTTGGATAGTAGTTGTTTTCATCGATCGTATTAAAATCTAGTCAATACCACAAGTGTTTTTAAGCAGCAAACTTTAGTTTGCATATTGCGTATGAGTATTTTATTTTTTTTTTGAGCCTGTTTATTTTTATTATTTAATTGAAAGCGTTTTTATGGATTCCTGCAATTTACTTTGTTGTTTGTTCTGTTTCGGCTAGGGTGGGTAGTTGGAGTATTTTGATAGCTACCTATTAAATTAATATTTTGGATTTGTTTATAGCAATTTAGAATAAATAGTCTTTTGTTTTTGAATTGTGTGAGTAGATTTAGCAAAAACATTAAAAAGATCTGAATTTTATTTTTTTTTGATCTTGGTTGTTTTTAATTTGAATCTATTGTTATATACGACAAATAAATGTTTTTTAATGAGGCTATATGAAGAGTGTAATTAATGAAAAAGCTAAACTTGGAGAGCTATTAGAAAAAATCCAAGAAAAACAACGTCGAATTCAGGAAAAAGAAAAAAGATTGCTTAACAAAAGTTTAATTGAAATTGGAAAAATGGCTTATAAAGCAAATATTCATAAATTTGATAGTGATTTGCTATATGGAGCATTTTTGGAAATTCAAAAAAAATCAAATTCTGAAGAAGCACGTAACATTTGGAAAAGTAATTTGCAGCAAAGCAACTCTATTGATGAACTATTACCCATTGCTATTAAGTTTGAAAAAATTACTAAGGAAGTTGATTCAACTTTAAGACACCTAAAATTTAAGTGGAATAGATTTAGAAAAGAATATTTTGGAAGATCAGATTTAGAAACAGTTAAAAAAATTTGTGAGAAATATAATGGAAAAATGGAAATTATCAAATAAAGATAAATCATTAATTTATGCTATGGGAATAATTTCCCTTATTGCGGTAATTCTTTCTTATTATCAACAATATTACTTCAATAATGAGCCTTGTGAAATTTGTAAGTTAGAAAGACTCCCATATCTAATAGCCGTATTATTTACTCCTGTAATGGCTATTTTGGAAAGTAAAAGCATAAAATACGTTTTAACTTTATTAGCTATAAATTGTATGTTTTTAGGACTAGTCGCTTTAATTCATTTGGGTTTTCAGTATAGTTTTATAAATTTTTCCTGTTCAGTTATAAATGCAACCTCATTTGAGGAATTTGACAAACTATTATACAGCCAAAATAATCCTTGTTCAGATATTAATTGGAAATTTTTAGGTATACCTGTTTCATTTTATAACATTTTATTTGCTATTTTTGGCCTCGTATTGATTCAGGGTATTAAATACAAAAATAGATCTAAAAAACTCACTAGTAATTCATAAATTTTTGCTATTAGCAAATTTTTTATAGACAGCATGAAACGAAATATGTTATTCCTACTTTAATTTTGAATTAATAAGGTACGTTTATGATGGCTCGAGGAAAATTTTCTGGAGAGACGGTTAGAGTTTCAGTTGTCTTAGACAAAAACGATTGGGAAGATTTTAAAGCTTTAACAAGAATCTTATCCGTTAAAAGAAATAATACTATTCCTTGCTCTGTCATAATAAGAGAAGGAATACTCAAACATTTAGAAAATCTAAAAAGTGAATTAGATTTAAAAACGGGTTAAAAAATAAAGCCCAGGATGCAACCTGGGCTATAGACACTTGTTAGTGCAAGAACGACAAATTAGATAAACCTCTATTTACTTTCGCGGGTACATACGTAGGCTTAACTAATTCCCATGCCCATACTTTAAAATAAAAGTATATTATTTGGCAATCGTTTTTGCATTTAATTAGTTCTATTTTTGTAAAATAGGAATAATAAATGCCATATCCAGTAAATAATTTAGTCAAAGAAATTGGAACACTTTCATTTGTAGGTAATATAATTCCTGATTCTTGGTATTTACATATAAGAAACGAAAAAGGAAAACCACAAACAAATGCTATTTTAATACTTGCGGAAGTATTGTATTGGTTTAGGCCAATTCAAAAAAGCGATGAAAATGGCAATATTGTAAATTATAAGAAATTTAAAGGTAATTTTTTACAAAAAAGCTACTCTGAGCTAGCTGAAAAATTTGGATTAACTTCTAGGCAAATTAGAGATGCCTTTAAATTTTTAGAAAGCAAATCTCTTGTTAAAAGAAGGTTTGAAGATATCAAAGTTCATGGTAGGGCTATAAATAATGTATTGTATATTGAAGTTTTCCCTGATGAAGTATCTAAAATTACATATAAAATTGTTAAAGAGAATAACTCTAAATGTAAAAACGATAATTCAATTAATAAAAATAAACATATAAAAGATAATCCGTCAGTTATAAGTGATTCAATACTTCAAATTATTCCAAAAGGCACATCCATTGAATTAAAGACAATTCAGCAATGGCTAAAATCATATAGCAAAGAAGAAATAGAACAAGCCTTTATGGTTTATAATCAACAAGCAGATAAGGCCAAAAGCGAAGGAAGGAGTGGGCCACGTAATGCATCAGCTTATGTTTGTTATATATTAAAAAATGGTATTAAACCGAATATGGCACCCCCTCCTAACAAAATTGTTAATACAAATACACAGACCTCATCCTCTTTTTGTTCGTTTATTAAAAGAGTCAAAGATTGGACTTTGACTTTTTCAAGAGAAGAAAAAAAATTATATGAGACACTCATAGCAATTAAGCCATTACGGGGAAAACCTATTTGTCCTAGTACAGCAAGCTTTTGGATAAAAAATTATGGATTAGATAACGTTAATGATGCTTTAGAAGTATATTTAAATCAGATATCGAAAGTTAATGAGACTTATTTAGGCCCAGAAAATATTGAAAAATATATGCGTTATGCTTTGAAAAATGAAATAAAACCTAAAAAATTTATTAAAACAACTCAATCTAATACATTAAAAAAGAAGTATATACGTTCAAAATTATCTGAAGAAGAAAAAGAATTTATAGCTAAAATAGTAAATTATATTCCCCCTAAAGGCCTTGCGATTGAATCTAAAATAGCAATACATTGGATAAAGAAATTTAGCTTAGAAAAGGTTAAGGACGCATTTTTATTTTATACTGATCATGTTAAGAAATGCATGGTCAATAATAAAATCCTTCCTAAATGTGCAGGAGCGTACATTCGCAATGCTCTCAATAAAGACTTAAAGCCAATGAAAGCTACTGGATTGGCAAATAAATCATATGCAGAGGAGTTTAAAAAATTAAATGATTGGAATGAACTTGTAATTACGGATAAATATTGTAGAGTAGAAGGTTATGATTGGGACTGGTACTTTAATAATTTACAGGAAGAAAGCTTTAAAGATCACCTAAACCGTGCCTATAAGGTTTACCTAGAACGCGTAGGATATAGTCAAGATTTTAAAAAACATGAATTGGCAAACAAATCATATGCAGAGAAGTTTAAAAAATCAAAGGGTTGGAGAGAACTTTTAATTACAGCTAATTATTGCAGGGTAGAAGACTATGAATGGAAATGGAACTTTGATAGTTTGACAGAAGAAGGCTTCAAAGACTGCTTAAACACTGCATTTGAAGCTTATCTAGCAATAGAAGGGGATAGCGAAGACTTAAACCAATGCAAAATTGCTTAATTTAAATTAGCTACTTACATTTATTAAATTTTTACTTGTTTTATAGAAAATTACACGATGATCTTTAGCTTTACCCGATTTAAACAAATACTCTAAAGCTAATTGATCGTTTTTGTCAGTTCCAATTCCGAGCTTATAGCAGCGGCTTAAAGCGTAGTATATTTCTTTTATTTCTTGACTATCAGTAAATTCTGAGGCTAATTGATAAAATTTAAAAGCTAAATTGTCTGATTGAAATGCTCCTAATCCGTTTTCATACATTTTCGCAAGAGTGAAATAGCAATTACATAACGTTGATAAATAAAATCCAAGGTCTTCAATTGAAAGTTTTTTAATTTGGTTAATTGCTTCATGAAGCAAATCAAATGCTTTTAAACTATTTTTGCTTTGCCACTTATCTTCAAGATATAGTTTTGCAAGATAATATAAGCCTCTTAAATCTCCACCCTCGATTGCAAGCAAATAGTAGTAGCTTGCTTCATTATAATCAGGGCTCAAATTGTATTGATAATTAACACCACAGAGAATTTGGGAACCAGAATGTCCTTTATGAGCAGCTTTAGTATATAAATCTAATGCTTTCCATTTGGATTTACCAACCACAATACCATTGCTATAAAAATGTGCTAATTGAAAAAGAGCTGGCACATTACCTTGTTCAGATGCTAATAAATAATATTCATAAGCTAATTCAAATTCTTCTTCTTCAAAATGGTAATTTCCTAAAGAATAACTAAATTCTCCTGATCCTTTGTCAGACATTTTCTTATAAAAATCGTAATCACTTAATTCTGAATTTATTTGTTTTTGACAAATTAATGCAAACATAAGACCTATAATTAAAATTATAATAAATATTATATCAAATAATTTATTTAATTTTAAATATATATAAGTGTGAATAGTCTTTTATAAAATCATTTAGATCTTTCCAATATATGTAAAATGGACCATCGTTATTAATTTTAAAGGTTTTTAAATGTCCTAATTCAATTGCTTTATCTATTCGTGTTTGAGGCATCTTAAAATATCTTTTTAATATACTAAGTCTATGAGTAAGACGATTGTTAATCTTCATAGCAAATCCTAATAATAATAGTAAAAAACTATAACTATTATTTTATTTTATTAACAATTAGTATTGAAAATTAATTAATTATTTGATAAATTCTCCATTTAAATTTTTAATTAAGAGGATCCAATGACTTGTGTAGCTACTCCAAACAATATGCTAGTTTATAAAGGAAATTTCGAAGACTTCACTGGTCCTTTATGGCTACATTTTTCTGATATTTCTAATTTTGAAATTGCAGGAAAAGTTTGTAAAGCGGCTTGTTTAAGAGTAATCACAGCTACAGAAAGAAGGGCCATGCCTGATTATTTAATTAAAGCGATAAAAACAGATAGTATTTGTTTAGCAAAAGTGGAATCTGGAATTTATAAAACGGTATTTTTAAGTAAAACTTGGGCAGAATTAATAAGTAAATCAGGTGCGACCAAAGTTATGTTAGTTAATTCTGACGGAGATGGCCTAAGATTATTAGAAGATATAAAGATGAATGTTTATACTCTAGATTCATATCAATCATTAATGCAATCTTTTCTTAAAAATTAGTTTAATTAATTTATATTAAAAGCATTTTAAAAAAAAATATTATAAATAAATTATTATTATGTTAAAATATTATTTTAATAGTTTGTTTATGGTATTTTATGCACTTTTCTGAAGTTCCATTTACTGAAAATTTTGAAACTCCTTACTATTTTGATGACAGTGGTGAGGAGAATATTAAAAATGATAGTATTGTAAAAGAACAAGCTTACTATTTAGATCTAGAAAATTCTGAAAAAGTTACTTTTAGGAAGCTTACCCCGGACTTAAGCTCTTCCGTTTTAGAAAAAATTGAAAAAGAAATGAGAGCTGTATTTATTGATAAAGAATTATTAATTATCAAAATCAATGACATATGGAATAAGTGCCTTAAAGACTTAAATGAAAGGAATGTTTGTGTAATAATTGAAGATAAAGATGCAGAGAATAATGTAACACAAACAAGCCATAAAATCAGCGACTTCAAAATATGTACTCAAACTAATGAAGAATCCGAAATATTAAGTAATGCTATAAAGCAATTTATTAGAATAGCCAGGCGAAGGGAAAATTTTGAATATTTTTATTTTAGACTTTTTCCAATGCCTAAAGAAAAACAAAAAATAACTAATCAAAATCATATACAACGTCTAAAAGTTAAAAGAATTGTTGTAAAACAACATGAAGAATCTCGTACTCCATATAAGATATTAAATATTTTTAATTTTTTATTAAGTGAGTATCTTATGCAATTAATTGAAATTTCTTCTCAAAACAAGCAAAAGTCAGAGAACGAAACTGCTAAAAATGAAGTTTCTAACAAGATAATTTTAGAAGATATAATAAATTATGAAATTAAACTTCAAGAACTGAAAAGCAGACATAAATATCAAAGAATATCGGCAGCTTAAATTATTTTAAATCACTGATTATTTCAAAAATATTCTTTTCTTCTGATTTAATTTTTTCTTCTATAGCATCAATAATCCATTTTTGACTTGAATAGCTTTTAACGAGAGGAATAATTTCATTTACTCTTTCTTGTATTTGAATATCAATTTCTTCTGGGATAGAAACATTTAGGCTTTTAAGAGGTAATGTCTTTGGATGACCTGCTTTTATAGCTTCTTCAATCGCCTCTATAACCCATTCCGTTTTTGTCTTCTTTGTTTTGAGGTTAATTATTTTTATATGTTTGCTAAGCTTTTCATATAATTTTGCACTAACATTTAGATATTTTCGTTTAATCTTTGTCATTTTTCTTAATTCAATAATGTTAAAGCTCTCTTATTGTATTCTTGTTATTTAAAAATGCCTTTCATATCGTATTCTAAAATAGATGTAAGGCAAAATTTATACTAGAAAACAATTTCATTCTATAGCAAACATTTAAATAAAAAATTATTTTTAATAAAGCATTAATTTTTAAATTTTATAAAATTTATAAATAAATTAGTTTAAAATCAGCATTCATATGGATGTTTAATCTGGCAAAATCCATCTATATGGATGTATATTTTATTTGACATACGAATCGATTTATGGTAATTCCTTTTCAAAAGGAGATACAAATGAAACGATTTACCATTACAATTTTTTGCCTAGCTCTATGTTTATTTATAGCAAATCCATTTGATGCATTTGCCGGAACTGTTAGTTCAAGTGACCCATTAGGATTAGGAAGCATGCTTGAACAAGTTGAAGATTTTCTTTATGGCTCGCCAAAAGCTTTAGCTCTGACATTATCTGGTGCTATGGTCCTTTTTTGGTCAATTTTTACTCTTTCAGCCCAAACAATTATTTCATTTGTTGGCATATGTTTTTGCGTTCCATTTTTGCCTAAATTTGTTAAAGGAATAATGGCAATTAGTGGAGCACTACTTCCATGAAATCAATATATATTTTGAGATCAATGGATAACCCTCCAAGAATATTAATATTTAATGCAAGCGAAGCATTTATCATTATTGTTCCGATGTTGCTAGCCCCAATTTTCGACAGCATTCTATTATTTCCGGTTGGAATAATAATTTGGTGTTTTTGGTATAGCTTTAAAAAAAAATTAAAGTATCAAAATATACGCCAATATATGTATTGGCATTTTCCTTCAAAACAACTCAAGAAATCAGGATTAATCAAAAATATCCCTGAATCTCATTTGAGGGAATTTTCATTATGAACGTTAAAGCCTTAGAAAGGGACTTATCACAATTAACAATTCAGAAGAATGTTTTTGCTGCTGTTTCTATAATTCTTTCAATTGCTCTAACGTTAAGTATCGGATTTTTATTTTTTAAAAATGAAAAGACAATCATTGTACCCCCAATGATTGAAAAAGAATTTTGGATTAACACTAACTCAGTTTCTTCTACCTACATAGAACAATTTGGAGTGTTCTTAGCGCAACAGATTTTACAAAAATCGTCAGCTTCTGCCACATCGCAAAGAGAAGTAATATTAAAATACACTTCTCCAGATTTTATAGGCCCTTTAAAAAATAAGCTTTTAAACGAAGAAGAAGCGTTAAAAAAGCAAAATGCTTCGTATGTTTTTCTGCCTTGCGACATCAATGCGGATGCTAAAAATCTTGAATTAAAAATAACCGGAAATCGAATTGTCTATGTTGCTCAAAAGCAAGTCTCTAATGAGAAAGAAACATACATTTTGAAGTTTTGCTTTGATGGATCTCGATTACTTTTAAGCAATTTAATTATAAATAAAGATAATTCATGAAATTAGTAAAATTAAATATTCTGTTATTACTATCCCTATATTCTTTCGATCTCTCTGGAGCTATCTTTCATACCATTAATACTAGTGAAACTTTGAAATGTGCTTTTTCATACAAGCATCATAATCGAATAGCTATTGAAAATAACACCATAAAAAAAGTTATTTATCCTAATGAAAATATAATTTCGTTTGTTGAAGAAAATAGCGGACAAGTTTTTATTCAAGCTGTCTCTAGGGGGGCGAGCGATAAATTTACCATTTCAATTGTTACTAGTGATGGATTAATTCAAGACATCGAGATAAATTTTTGTGATATTCCTTCACAAGTTATTATTTTAAGAAATACTGCGGAACCTGAAATTGAAGATGACGATGGCTGTTGTGAAATTAAAGAGTCTTTAACGTTAATTCGTTCAAATATTGAAGAAATATTAAAAGGAAAAATTCCGTCTGGTTACAAATTTGTCGATTTTGATCCTTTTACATGGACCCCTTTGAAGAATGTTCAGGGACGAACTTTTTTAAAATTGCAAGGACCATGCGAATTTTTATATATTTTTGAAGTTTGTAATTATCAAAAATATCCCGTTTTAATTACTGAAGAGCAAGTTAAAAATAAAAATACTAAATGGGTCTTTTTAGAAGAAAATCATATTGAACCTTAAAACAAAGTGTTAGGAGTTATGGCTGCATATGAGTAATAAAACCTCCAATATTCTTAAAAATCAAAAATTACTTTATAAGCTTGCTATATTTTTAACTGTGATCGTTGTTTTTGTATTGTTTTATACATTGTCAGACGAGCCAAAGAATAAATCTAATATTAAAGATTCTGTCAAAAAAATTAATTTGCCAAGTGATAACTTGAATGCTCAAGATTTGTGGATGGCTAGAATAGATCAAGAAAATAAAGTTCTAGACCAAAAGTTAAAGTTTTTAGAACAAGTAATTCAAGATTCAAAAAAATTAGAATTAGAAAAAGAAAAAGAGAAACATGAATTAAAAACAAATATAAAAAAACTTACCCTAGAACTCCAAGAGTCAAAAGCAAAAT
>ERZ778021.2071-NODE-2071-length-19677-cov-4.300734_pt1 | contig 19677 bp, 22 predicted proteins | sample MGYA00375751_ERZ778021 | MGnify/ENA primary metagenome ERZ778021 (study PRJEB29350, sample SAMN05389814) | bioreactor metagenome | isolation source: Thiocyanate stock bioreactor | place: South Africa: University of Cape Town | collected 2013-08-29 ... | reverse complement strand
CTTTCCTTCACGTACTGGGAAAGGCAACCGGCAAAGGAACCCCGATACTTTTTCCCCATCTGCATTTTTCCGTTCTTTACTTCAATGCAGGGTTTGATCTTCAACAAATTGGCGCCCAGGGCTGCGACCATGGAACAGCGGCCGCCTTTCACCATATAATCCAGCCGATTGATCACAAAGCTGGCTTCCACCCGCTGGGTAAGCGCCCGCAGATCGCTGCATAAAACCTGTACATCGGTACAGGTTTTTGCACGACTACAGGCCTCCATTACGATATGCCCCTGCCCGGTGGACAGATTTTGAGAATCGATCACATACACATTGTCAAACTCCTCTGCCGCAATACAGGCATTCTGATAACAGGAAGAAAAGCCGGAGCCTAAATTGATATGTATGACGGCGTCATATTGTCCCGAAAATGACGCAAACACGCTGCGGTACTCCTCGATGTTGCAGGCTGCGGTGGTGCACAGCTCCCCACCGCTGTTCACATGGGAAAATATATCCGCCGGGGAAATATCCACCCCGTCGGTGTATGCCTTTCCCTGTTTCATCACCTTCAGCGGAAGGATGGTAATATTGTTTTCCCCGATCAATTCCGCCGACAAATCACAAGTGCTGTCAGATGTTATTTTAATTTTCACTGGTAACCCCTCCAACCATAGGTTTGTAAGCATAACAGCCGTTCTGTTATTCCCTTCTATTTCTATTCCTCTGAAGATGCAATCATTCAATCCATGGCTGTTCGGCTCTAGCATAAAATACCGCCGATTGTATCATCCACAGGTTATCCTTCTGAAGAACCGTATATTGAAATTATTATACCATTTCCGTCTATGGTTTTCAACTTTTTCATAGAATGGTCTCTGTGCTATATCTAAAAAAAATTTTAAAAAAAGCGGATTATATATTGACATTTATCGATATGATGAATATAATAAATCATATCGATAAATATGAATATGAGGTGTTTTCTTTGAACTATAAAAATAATGCAAGAGTTTTCAAGGCATTTTGTGATGAAAACCGTTTGATGATTCTTGAAATGCTGCAAAGCGGGGAGAAATGCGCCTGCGAAATACTGGATAAAATGAGGATTGTTCAATCCACCTTATCCCACCATATGAAGATTTTGGTTGACAGCGGCATTGTTTCTGCCAGACGGGAAGGCAAATGGACGCATTATTCTTTGTCTGAAGCAGGCATACAATATGCCACAGCATTATTGCGGGAAATTACAGTGATTGATCCCGAGGGGAAGCAGCGGAACAGTTACAGTCTTAGTTGTAAGGAGGGCTGAGAATGCAAATTATAGCGTCCCTATGGGATTTCTTTCAACAGCAGATTCTTGGAATGAAGTGGTTAAACGAACTGATCGGTAATGCTTTAACCGCCCTGGGGCTTGAGACAAACAGCCGGTTGGGCGGCAGTGTACAGTTTTTTATTTATGATTCTATTAAGATCTTCATCCTTCTTTCCTTGCTAATATTCATAATATCATATGTCCAAAGCCATTTCCCGCCGGAACGGACGAAAAAAATCCTTTCCCGTTTTCATGGAATTGCCGCCAATACCCTTGCTGCCTTACTGGGGACTGTAACGCCTTTTTGTTCCTGCTCCTCCATCCCCCTGTTCATCGGATTTTCCGGTGCCGGCTTACCGGTGGGTGTAACTTTCTCATTTCTGATTTCATCTCCTTTGGTTGATTTGGGCTCTCTGGTTCTTCTCATGAGTATTTTTGGGGGCAAAGTTGCCGTTGCTTATGTAATTGTCGGACTTATCCTCGCAATCACCGCAGGCAGCCTGATTGAAAAACTCGGAATGGGGAAATATGTTGAGTCATTCATTACATCTGCCGGATCGTCGGTCATCGAACTATCCCAACCAACCCGTAGAAACCGGTTGCGTTATGCAAGTGATCAGGTAAAAGCAACCTTACAGAAGGTCGCCCCGTATTTACTGGCAGGTGTCGGGATTGGCGCTGTCATACATAATCTGATCCCGGAGGTCTGGATCCAAAGTATTTTGGGGAACGACAATCCTTTTTCGGTTGTGTTGGCTACCCTGGTTGGCATCCCGATGTATGCCGATATTTTCGGAACCATCCCCGTTGCGGAAAGCCTGTTTTTCAAAGGCGCCGGGCTTGGTACCATTTTGGCTTTCATGATGGCGGTAACAGCTTTGAGCTTACCATCCATGATTATGCTTCGTAAAGCAGTCAAACCAAAGCTGCTGGCCGCCTTTATCTGCATTGTAACCGGGGGCATTATCATCATAGGTTATTTATTCAATACATTTCAGTTTCTATTTATTTAAAGGGGGATATAACGATGAGCATTTTTAACAAGAAAAAACCGGCAGATCAGGAGGGTTGTCCACCCAAAAACGCAAAAACTGATTCTTCCGCAGTGACCATGGACTCGGTGAAAATTCTCGGTTCCGGCTGCAAAAAATGCAACGAGCTGGAGGCGAACACGAAAGATGCCCTGCTCCAGCTGGGGATACACACCGAGATCGAGCACGTGACCGATTTCACGCAGATCGCATCCTTCGGCGTTATGTCCACTCCCGCTCTGGTGGTAAACAGCAAGGTTCTGAGCTATGGCAGGGTTTTGAAGCCAAGAGAAATTACAGCGCTGTTACAAAAAACGATGGATAAATAAGAGTGTATCAAGGAGGCAAACAGAATGAAAATTGTCATAATCGGAGCGGTAGCTGCAGGGACCTCTGCCGCTGCAAAGGCACGAAGAAACAACGAAGATGCGGAAATTGTCATGTATGAAAAAGACAGCTTTGTTTCCTACTCTGCCTGCGGAATGCCCTATTACCTGGGGGGCACAGTGGAAAGTGCCGATGAGCTGACCCCTCGTGACCCTGCATTTTTTCATCGCAAATACAATGTTACTATCAAGATTCTGCATAAGGTATTGGCCATTCACCCTGAAACAAAAACGCTTATTGTTAAGAACCTGCTGACCGGCGAAGTGTTTTCCGATATTTATGACACCCTGGTGATTGCCACCGGCGCAAAACCTGTGATTCCGCCGATCAAGGGGGCAGAGCATAAACATGTTTATGCTCTGCGAACCATTGGCGATATGAACCGCATCAAAGCTTATCTCGATGAAAACGCACCGAAATCCGCTGCCATCATCGGCACAGGGTTTATCGGACTGGAGGTATGCGAAAATTTGAATAAGATCGGGCTGGAGGTAACATTGATTGAGCGGCTGCCCCAAGTAATGCCCGGTTTGGACAGTGATATGGCGGTTCATGTCAAGTCTGAGATTCAGAAAAACGGTGTTTCCGTTTTTCTGAACGCTATTGTGACGGAGATTACGGAAAGCGGTATAATTCTTGCCGGCGGAGAACAAATCAACGCCGATCTGGTGCTCATTTCGGCAGGAGTGCAACCCAATACGGAGCTTGCCTTTTCCGCTGGCGTTAGGCTTGGGATCACCGGCGCCATTCAGGTTAACACTAAAATGCAGACCAATATTGACAACATTTATGCCTGCGGAGACTGTACTGAGCAATACCATTTGGTCACAGGAAAGCCTGTATACCGCCCACTCGGGTCCACTGCCAATAAAACAGGCAGAATCGCCGGCGACAGCATTACAGGCGGCAGTCTGGAGTTTCGAGGGATCCTAGGCACCGGTATCTTTCAGATATTTGACTTAACGGTAGCGCAGACAGGATTGACAGAACGGGAGGCAGTCGAACAGGGTTTTAATGTGCAGGTATGCCATAACATCAAACCCGATAGGCCCGAATATATGGGCGGAAAAGAAATGGTAATCAAGGGGATTGCCGACAAGAACAGTGGCAGATTGCTGGGCGTCCAAATCGTGGGACACGGGGGGGTAGACAAACGAATGGATGTATTTGTTACCGCCATCACTTTCGGGGCGAAGGTCGAAGATTTATTTCATCTTGACCTTGCCTATGCTCCTCCCTTTTCCACAACAAAAGATCCGGTGATGTATACCGGTATGATTCTTGACAATGCCATTTCAAAAGGCCGGAAACTGATGACAGCAGATGAACTGGACGCTTTGATGCGATCGGGCGAGAAATACAATCTCATTGATGTCCGTGCTTCTGAGCAGTTTAATAAAAAACATATGGATACTGCCCAAAACATTCCTCATGCAGCGCTGAGAAACGCTGTCGATACAATGGATAAAAACACGGTTACTGTCACCTATTGCAACAAGGGAGTTACCGGAAACGCCGCCCAAAACATCCTATTGAACAACGGGTTCCGAAAGGTGTTTAATGTCTCGGGCGGACAAAAGCAATACAACGCACAAAATAAGGAGTGATTGCTATGACAAAAACAAAATCAACCGGCATAGGCTTTTTTGAAAAATATCTGACCGTCTGGGTCATTCTCTGTATGGGCGCTGGCATTTTGCTGGGCAAATCCCTGCCCGTCGTACCTGGCTTTTTGGGGAAATTCGAGTATGCCAATGTATCCGTTCCCATTGCCATACTGATATGGCTTATGATTTATCCCATGATGATGAAGGTTGATTTTATCAGCCTTAAAAACGTCGGAAAAAATCCAAAAGGCCTGTTTGTCACATGGGTGACAAACTGGCTCATCAAGCCCTTTACTATGTACGGTATCGCAGCGCTCTTTTTCTATGTCATCTTCCGGTCGATCATCCCTGCAGCACTTGCAAAGGATTATCTTGCCGGTGCCGTTCTTCTTGGCGCGGCACCCTGCACGGCTATGGTATTTGTGTGGAGCCATTTGACCAAAGGCAATCCTGCTTATACCGTAGTACAGGTGGCAACGAACGATCTGATCATTCTGGTCGCCTTCACACCCATCGTCGCATTTTTACTTGGTGTCAGTGGTGTTGCGGTTCCTTGGGATACTCTCATCCTGTCTGTTGTGCTGTTTGTTGTAATCCCGCTTGCGGGCGGCGTTCTGACAAGAATGCTTCTGACCAAAAGAAAAGGTCAAAATTATTTTGAACAGAAGTTTATTCCGAAGTTCAACAATGTTACTATGATTGGTCTTTTACTTACTTTGATCATTATTTTCTCCTTTCAAGGCGATGTGATTATGCAAAACCCACTTCACATCCTCCTGATTGCCATACCCCTAACCATTCAAACCTTCCTGATCTTTTTTATCGCTTATGTATCATCGAAAGTATTAAAGCTTCCTCACGATATAGCCGCTCCTGCGGGTATGATCGGCGCTTCCAACTTTTTCGAATTGTCTGTGGCAGTTGCCATATCATTATTTGGTCCTACATCCCCTGTGGCACTTGCCACCATCGTCGGTGTTTTGGTAGAAGTGCCGGTTATGCTGACGCTTGTAAAAATCGCCAACAAAACAACAAGCTGGTTCCCCGATAAAAAATCAACCTCTATATAAAATATTCATTCTCAAACATTCCTGGACTGCTTATTTTAAACCCTTGCTTACACTTGTTTCCATAGATGAACAAAAAAGACCGATGTGCTTTGCCAGCACATCGGTCTTTTTTACCGCAGTGTATAGATCCGTATTGCATCCCGCAGAAAAACGGCACAACCGGGTACGATTTTGTCGTAATATGCTTGGAAACGTTCATCATTGACATACATCTCGGCAAGCCCCATATGGGCTTCTTTGGAATAGCTGTCCCAGTAATAACACAGCCATTGTTTATGAAGCTCACAGGCGTTTTGTGCCGTTTTACCTGCCGGGTCACCTTCTGCAAATGCTTCTCGGAGAGCTTCATTGACCGCTGTCGACAGCCGCTCCACTTCTTCATACTGCTGTCGGGTCATGTTTTTCAGCTTATGATTGGAACGGTCCACGGCATCATTCCCGTATTTTTCGCGGATTTCCTCGCCGTATTTTTCTTCGTTTTCCCCGACCAGCTTTTGTTTGAAGCCTTCAAACTTCTCATCGTCATTCATCCTATCTACTCCTTCCTTGCTTTGAATTGTTTTCTCAACATTGTTAAGAAGCAGTTCAAGCTGTTGTTTTCTGCAAAGGAGACTTTCCCGATGGCGACGCAGTGCCGAGAGGCTGTCAAAGCCCGGCTCAGACAATACCCGCTTGATTTCATCAAGGCTGACGCCAAGCTCACGGTAAAACAAAATCTGTTGAAGTCGATCAACCTCCTGTTGTCCATACAGCCGATAGCCCGATGAATTGATCCTTGCCGGCTTTAATAGATCAATCTCATCGTAGTACCGCAGTGTCCGTGTGCTGATGCCTGCGATTTTTCCAAGCTTTTGCACCGTGTATTCCATGTTATTTCCTCCCTTGCAAAACCATAATACACCTTTCCGCAGCGTGAATGTCAATCGGGAAATTTATCTTTTTCATTTAATTTTTTTATCAGAAACTGTGATGTTTTTCCTTTATTTTTTCATGGAACAGTTTTCGATTTAGAAAGATCCTAGGAATGCTGTTTGTAGCGATATGTAACCGATTGACACGCTGATATGTTTCACTGTCCGGTAATGATTTTTTATTTTTTAATACATTGTTCTTTCTGACAAGATGTTTCCTGATTCCATACACCCCGAGTGATACGATAAGGATGAAACCGCAAAAGTAATATCAATCATTTATAAATTTTATGCCAAATAATATTGTTATTTGTGACTGCTAAATATATACCAGAGTAGAACGGCATCGCAATGTGAAAAATATTATGAGGAGGTACCTTCTATGTTATTTTTATTATTTTTGGTGATACTTTTTGTAGTTTTGGTATTCACTGTAACAGCAAAGGCTATCTTCATTTTGAACACGGTTTCCGAAGAGATGAATCTGACGCTTTCATGGTTTGATCCTTTTTTGAAAATAAGAATCGGCATGAAAGATTCAAAGCCCTTAATCACAGTATTCCTGTTACACATGCGAATATTCAACAAGGCCGCAAAGCAGAAAAAAAGAAAATCAAAACTGTCCATGCTGAAAACTGTCAAAACTACAGATATCACAATCAGTGCAGATTATGGCTTTCGGGACAAATTTATCACAGGGCTTGCTTGTGGCACAGTCAGCTTTCTGACCCAGCTGATACCTATTTCCTTCCTCTTTCAAAATCCGGATTTTTGGGCAGAGAAAGACTATATCAGAATCAAAGCGACTGCGAAAATCAACATCGGTATCACTCTGACAAAGATCATCAAACAAATGCCTATTAAACTAAAAATAAAGGAGAAACAATATGCCTGAACACAATATAGATGTAAACACCAATGTGGATACCCTTTTTCACAGTCTTGAAAACTTTACCCAGAAAGAAGGTCTTATCGGAAAACCTGTTTCACAGGGTGACAAAACCTTTTTGCCTGTAGTATCGATCACCCTTGGATACGGTACTGGAAATACAAGTACAAAAGGTTCCCAGTCTGCCAGTGCAACCGCAGCGGGAAATATGAGCGGAGGAGCACTTGGTTTGGGTGCCAAGCTTTCTACCGATGCGATTATCGTAATTGACAAAAACAATGTTTCTATGCTTCCTATGAATGGTCTCGGGGGAGTTTCAAGCCAGATTATTGATAAAATCCCTCAAATTTTGATGGGCAACAAGCAACAGGGCCAACAAGCTCAGCAGAACGCACAGCAAGGTCAGTAACAAAGCAAGCAAATCGAAAATAGTAAAATAAACACCCGACAATTGTGTTGGGTGCTTATTTTTACATTCTTAGCAATAAATGATTGATTTTTTTACTGATGATTTCCCGTTCGTGATACACCCATTGTTCATCGAAATCAATATGAAAGCTTTTTGAGAAAGAATAATACAAATTTATCATCTGATAATAGATTTCCAGATCAGGAAGCATTCCGCTTTTCATTTTGGGTTTTGTCAGGGCACCCACATGCTTTTTGAAAAACTGCTCCACATATTCAAGGAAAAGAAGCAGCATATCATTGCTGTTGACATCAAAAGGCAGCCGAATCAGCTTATATTCATCCGCCTCAGCCAGTCGAAAGCTTTTCACACTGTCAAGAATCAGCAATCCGTCCCGGACATCCATTTTTTTGTAGTAAGGCAGTGTTTCTTCCCGGGTACTCCACAATGCCAGCTTTTCACGAAGAGGAAGATTTTTGATTTTTAAAATTGCTTCACTGGGACCAACGATGGCTGAATTCACCGGTTCGTCATCGGCATCCAAACTCTCTGCAATAAACTGCTGGCTGATACTGTTCACGCCTACGTATCCCACATCATAAATGCCTTTTCTGCCCGCTCTGCCTGCAATTTGCTTGATCTCCTGACTGGTGAGATAACGGATTTCTTCCCCGTCAAACTTTTTGATATCCATAAAAATGACCCGGCGAATGGGGAGATTCACCCCCATACCGATGGCGTCTGTGGTCACTAAAATCTTGTTTTCACCGCTGATAAAAGCGTCGTACTGCATTCGGCGAACCTCCGGCGGCAAATCCCCGTAAATCACAGAAGCCTTCATTTTTTTGCCCGTAAAATATTGGTACAGTTCCAGAACCCTCCGCTTTGAAAACACCACCAAAGCGTCTCCGCTCTCGGCTTGTTTCAGTTCAAAGGGGTCATTCATCACCAGCAAAGGCACATCTCTGACGTATTCGGTAATTTCATAGCTGTCGCCGCAGTCCTCAATGATTTTTATTAGCAACTCCTTGGTATTGATCGCACCGCAGATATGAATTTCTTCACTTTGCAGACCGAGAAGCGCCCTTGTCCAGGCCTGTCCTCTCTGTGTGCCGCCAATCATCTGAATCTCATCGATCACAGCCACGTCATAGCTTTGTTCCGAATTGAGTTTTTCGATGGTACAGCTGATATGATTGGCACCCTCCACCCGCATTTCCTCTTCACCGGTCAGCAAATGGCAGGGGACACCTTCTCTATTGAGTTTTTCATAGTTTTCCAGTGCGAGTATACGAAGAGGGGCAAGGTATACCCCACAGGATGCCTGTTTCAGCCGCTGCAGTGAATTATAGGTTTTACCTGTATTGGTCTGTCCGAGATGGAGAAAAAACCGCCTTTTGATTTTTCTTGCGGTGTCATATTCATCCTTCGGGTTTCGGGGAAAATATTTTGTGAACTCACCTGCCACAAGTTCCGGAATATGGCTGGTAATCAGCACAGAAATAATGCCTGAGCTGATATAACCCGCCTTGTCGGTAGCCGTGATATCCTCAAACCTGTAACTGCAGTTATTTTTTTTATTGTAATGCTCCAAAAGCCTTTTTGACACATTGTCAAGAAAGCTTAGGTAGTTCTCATATACCCCATGGAACTCATTGATTTCCTGATATTTGAATTCTTTCAGTGCTTTGATTTTCTTTCGAATGGCAGCCTCATGGTTCCATAGATTACCCGTTTTGGTGTTTTTCACAATTTCCTCAAGCTGCCGGTAATCCTTTTTCAGCTTGTCAAATTCCCTTAAAATCCTCTGCGCCTTTTTCATTTGCTTCACCCGATTGTATTGTGTGCATTGTTATACTAATTTATTAAATTCCTTTGGCGTTTTGGCTTCAAAACACATTTCCTCACCGGAAAACGGGTGCTTGACGATGAGCTTGTGTGCGTGCAGACCCAGCCGTTTCATCGGATTGCCGGTGGCGCCGTATTTTTTGTCTCCCACCACACTGTGTCCCATTTCCTTCATGTGTACGCGGATTTGGTTTTTCCGTCCGGTGTGCAAGGAAATCTCCAGCATGGCGTAGCTTTCATTCTCTTTGATTACAGCATATTCCGTAATCGCTTCTTTTCCTTCGCTTTCCTTTGTGGAAAACACAACGCCGGGCTGCCCCTGTTTCAAAAACGAACGGATGATTCCCTTATCCTTATCCGGCGCTCCCTCCACCACGGCTATATAGCCCCGGTGAAGCGCCAGCTCGTCCCACCGATCCTGAAATGCATTTCTGATCTCTTCGTTTTTGGCTGCTAGCAAAACCCCCGAAGTGTCACGATCCAACCGATGCACTATGAAAGCCCTGTTTCGACTGTTTCTCAGCTTCACATATTTCGTCAGCATATGATATACCGTGACGCTCTCGTCTTTTTCCGTGGCCACGGTAAGTAGCCCCGCCGGCTTGTTGATTACGATAATCTCATCATCTTCATACAAAATATCCAGCATCGTTTTCAGTGTCTGATCCCTGTTGTTGTATTTCTTAATGCTGATTTTCTGCCCTATGGATAAGGGATGGTCAAATTGCTTGACGATCCTGCCGTCCACCATGACTTCGCCATTTTTCAGGATTGCTTTGATGTTGTTTCTGGACTTGTCCTTAATATTTTCAATCAAGGACTCCAATAGTCCGCTATTTTTGGTTACGATGTATTCTTTGTTCAATTTCATTCTCCTATGCTTTTATGAAAACAAGGATAATTGGCTTTCGCCGTATCCTTTTTTATATGCATTTATAATTTCCGGCATTTGATATAACATTCCCAGCCTGTCGCATTCCTCTTTAAAAACCGACCAAAGCTCCCCTGCCTTCGGACTGATGCATTGATAATTGTTTCCGAATTGTCTGATATATTTTTGCTTGGTGCCGGGAAAGCTTTCCTCAATCCGCTGCAAAAACCAGTCCCGTTGGTTTTGCCGCAAGGTCACGCCAAAAGCGGGATATACAAACTTTGCCCCGCAGTCCGCCGCTGTCTGCACGATTTCCAAAACATTTTCCACGGTATCTTCCACAAACGGCAGCACCGGCATGAGCAACACCCCGGTAAAAATTCCGTTGTCAGACAAAGCCCTGACTGCCTGAAACCTTTCGGAAGACAGGGATACATTCCGCTCAATCTTTTGACACAAGGCATCATCGAATGCCGTTATTGTGATCTTGGCAAGTACCGGCGAGTGGGTTTTGATGTCTTGTAAAACTGCAATGTCCCGTGTAATCAAACTGCTTTTTGTGGCAATTGCCACACCGAACCGATATCGGTCAATCAGTCGTAAGGCACCCCTGGTCAATTCATGCTCCCGTTCCATAGGATTATACGGGTCACTCATGGCACCGGTCCCGATGACGCCGGTCTTTCGCTTGCTTTTCAGCTCACGCTCAATCAGGACAAGGGCATTTTTCTTTGCCCTTATCCTGTCAAAATCCTCTACTCCGTAGCATTTACTGCGGCTGTCGCAGTAAATACAGCCATGGCTGCAGCCCTTGTAGAGATTCATGTTATAATTATGCCCAAACCACTCGTTTCCTTCCCGAAAACCCGAAACAATGGTTTTTGCCGGTATCTGTTCCATTGCTGCCTCACTGTTGTTTTTCTCTATTGTGACACAGTTCTGCTCTTTTGTCAACGAAACAAACCAACCGGCCTATTTGTATTTCTGAATGGCCTGCATGACCTTTGCTTCGATTTTTGCGTTGATTTTGTTTTTTTCAGATGTTGTGCTACCGGGTAAAATATTCAATTGATCCGCGGGACAGGGGATGCCTACACAGCTTTCACCATACAGGACACTGTAAACAGTCAATGCAGACACATAGCCATACAAGCCATTGGGATGGAAATCATTTTCCAAATGCAGCTGCTCATAGGTGAAACCGTCGGATAACAAAAGATTGTGAGCTTCTCCGCTGGGGATATAGGTCAGTCCTCCGACCCCTTTCAGCTCTTCCGTCCGTTTGGGAATATCCATTTCTGTCAATAGGAAGTAAAATTTCACGGTGGGAGCAAACAGCTTTTTGATGTTTGCAACGGCTGAGGCTGTTCCGATTCCCGAGCTGCCGAATTCCTGCAAAATCACCACATCCACATCTTTCACAAATACATCATTCAACTCTCCTGTTTTCAGGTCGTCATAATGCTGACTCAGCTTATAGCCGGGGTTGGTCTTTTCTAAAATCACAACCTCTTTGCTTCTGTTTTTTGCCAGAAGTTCAAATTTTTGAGGTATATTGCCGCTGAAAGTCAAGCTGTTGCCCAAAAACAAGACAATCAATTCATTTGACTTTTTCGTCGTGGTGATTTGCGCTTTCGTGGTCGTCTTTCCATTTACGACGGTTGTCTTGGTTGCAGTTTTGCTTGTTGTAATGAGTGTGACCGCCGTTGTTGACGAGGCTGCCATTGTTGAGGTAAGAGTCGTTGTTTCCGCTGTATTATCTGATGGTTTGACGGTGGTGTTGGTTGACACATGCTTGTTTCCTGAACAGGCTGTGAAAAAAACCATGCACACAAGCAAGAAAAGAACTGTTATCTTTTTCATTTCATACTCCCTTGTTTATGATTGATAGGATCTCGCTGACCTTTACCGGATGGGTCTTTGCAATTCTTGCTTTCCCAAGATTGGATTTGATGATTTTGATGATTTCCTTATCGTTACTGACTGCATACTTTGCCAACAGATCAAATCCGTCTTCCGGGGAAAACGCCGTGAAAACACTTAAGGCATACTGAAGTCCTTTGGACAAGGCAACAAAGCCTTCTGTTTTTCGTTCTGCCGGTTCCGTGTTTGCCACGCTTTTCATGATAGCATCGCTCACAGAAAGACTGAATGAGACCACCTGGCTATGATGTAAAATCGGGGGGTGTGCCAGTGCGGCAACAATGGCACGCTTTTCTAAAAAATTGGAGCTGTCATGCACCTTTTGCAAAAAGGAGAGCATCGGTTGGCAGTCCTTTTCTCCAATGATTTGCAATGCCATGGCCGCCGCTTCTCTTGTGCGCCAGCGTTCATCGTTCATCGCGGCTCGGATGATTTGCTCAATCTCCTTGTGTTTGCCCTCATCGGCATAGCAATAATAGGAACCCAGGGAAACCACCCCGCAAAAAGGCAGATATTCCATGGGGGTATTGACCGGCGCGTCCACAGGTGATATTCCTGCCCATCGTACCGCCAACGCATACTGCCCGGCTGTTGTTTCACTGCTTTGAAAAAGCTCAGCAAATCGATAGGCCAGGGTCAGGTTTCCTCTGGGACCGGGCAGCCCGGAGTGTTCCATGAGTATTTTTTCAATATCTTCCTTACTGCCCGGCTGATCAAATAACGGCAGTATTGTTTCAATTGCTTCACTGCTTTCCATTCTTACCACTCCCCATCCTATTTCCTTATCATCGGTAAAACGATGTGATTTCAAGACCCGTCACTTTGATCATGCGCATGTTCCCAAATATAAAACGATGCCACTGTTCCGTAGGGTGAATACAATTGTCTATACCCTAGAAATTCTTTTTTTGACAACGTATGAAGTCCATATAGCTTCCTCATTCCCCGACGAATGGCCAAATCACCGTAGCTGACCACATCAGGACGCTCCAACGAAAAAATAAGCAGCATTTCTGCTGACCAGACTCCGATTCCCTTCAGCGCCGACAGGCGTTTGATGACTTCCTCATCGGTCATTTCGGACAGCTCCCGGGGCTTCAGCCTGCCGCTGACAACCTCCTTGGCTATGCCTTTGATATACTCTGCTTTTCTGCCGGACATTCCGCAGAGCCGGATTTCATCGGATTCTGCTTCGTCCATGCCCTTTGCTGTTATCGCGCCAAACCGATCGGTCAGCTTTTGAAACACCGAGTCCGCTGCTTTGGCAGATACCTGCTGGCTGATGATACTACTGACCAATGCGGAAAACAAATCAGGGATGACTCTTCGCTCAATCAATCCATACCGGTCAATGAGCAGAGCCATTTTGTCACATTTGCTTTTGAGGTATTCTGTTTCGGTTGATCCGTATTGAAAACAGGTTCTGTCCATGCCAAAGCCCTCATCCCTTGATTAAGAGTGACAAAAACTGTATGACGCTGATGATGAATCCGTATCCAAGCAATAGTACACCCCCAAGAATCAACAGTCCCAAAATCAGCCATTTCATTTTTTTGCTTTTCTCGTTTTTGTGAATATACTGTAAGCACAGTGCAAGCAGCAGGAGGGAAACACCCAGAATGAGACAAATTGATCGAAATACAACCACCATTAATATCATACCGAACGCTCCCGATTCATTTGAATGCCGAAGAACCCCACCGGGTATCCTTCCTTCTTGATTTCTCTTCTTCCCGCTATGATCAGCAGGATGCAATTCACTGTATTGACAATGGGAAGAAGCATCAAGATGCAATACAGCACCGCCAGATTTCTGGCTTTTTGAGAAAGGATTAGCATCCTTATGGTTGCATGGATTACCATCAAATACTGAATGGTGATGAATGTAAAGACGGCAACCACAATAACCGTGAATAAATAGCTGATGATCATTCCCGGCACACCCAACAACGGTATTATCATAACCGCAAGAACAAGCGAAACTAGGAATGTTAGCCGATCTGTATTTTCAAAAGGCTCGGATGCCTTTAAGGTTATTAAGCCATCCGTGATAAAAGCAATAAGAAATACCACCAAAGCTGTAACAAGAATCCCCATTAGAAGTGTACTGTATTGCATCTTGATACACCGGTCTGTCATAACAATATGCCGGGGAACGTTTTGATCCCTTTCCCCCTTGGAAAAAGGCAATTGAAAGCATTTTGAAACAACATAAAAAAACAGAATCAAGAGCTCAATCGTTAGAATATGTCCCAGTATATTCTCAAAAAGCTTCGTTTGGTCTATACTGATAATCAGTGTCATTGTAAACACATACAAGACCATAGTAATCAGAACCGGAAGCAGCAGAATTGACAGGAATACCGACCACATTGCATTCTTCCCGATTTTTCGGAGAGATAAGAGCTTGACCCCTGTCACAAGCACCAGCATACCCACAATATCAACCGCCAACAGCCCTATCATCATTGCTACCATCCCCTTATTTTCCCATGTTCCACCCTTTGGCACCCTGCCGGCAGAATTATGATCCGCTACCTATTTTTTCTTTATTATACCATATTACCTGATATTTCTAAATATAAATTTTTGAATATTGAAAAAGAAATAAAAAAAGAGCGGTTTGCACCGCCTTTTCTCTATTGCTGAACACCGCTGATGTTCATCATTCCGAATTTTGTTTTTGCTGTCGCCTGTAATGTATTCCCGGAAATCGTCCCCTGTGCTTTATAATCCAGCTTCCCGAAAACAGTCTTGATGGATCCTTCAAAGGTAAAGGTGTTTCCGTTCATTCTGCCGTTGCTGATGGGATTTGTGCTTCCCATTGCTTTGATGAAGCCCGTCAAAACACCGCCTTCTTCATGAAAAATAAAGGTTCCTGTCTGCATTCCCATGGGTGTTTTCAGGCTTACCCTGTATGTACCGTCCATATTACCCCTCGTTTCTTCTGTTTCTACTATTGTATGCAGAGGGTATTAAAAAAATTTCATTTGATTATTTTGCGAGAACGGAGGAAAACAAGAAATACAGCAAAACGATGATACCCAATACAATTCTGTAGTAACCAAAAGACTTAAAATCATGCTTTCTGATAAAGCCCACCAAGAACTTGATGGCAACCACAGATACGATAAAAGCAGTTATCATTCCGACAATCAAAATAATAATTTCTGTGCCGGTAAAGTGAAATCCGAATTTCGCCAGCTTATAAAAGCTCGCTCCGAACATAACGGGAATCGCAAGAAAAAAGGAAAACTCCGCCGCAACAATTCTCGAGGTGCCGATCAACATGGCGCCCACAATGGTCGCCCCGGAACGGGAGGTGCCGGGAATCAGCGACAAAACCTGAAACGCACCGATGATCAATGCGGTTTTGTATGTAAGGCGGTCAATTGATTTGCACCGATAAGCTTTATTTTTGTTTCGGTTTTCAATCACAATAAACAGAACACCATAAACAATCAGCATAGCCGCTATCATAACCGGATTATAGAAAATTGCGTCGATTTGGTCATCAAACAAAAGACCGATGATCCCTGCAGGAACGCAGGCGGCAAGCACTTTTGTCCACAGCTTCAGGATATTGATTTTTTCTTCCTTGGTTTTTTTGCTTGAGATGGGATTGAGCTTATTGAAATACAGCAGCACCACCGCCATGATGGCACCCAGCTGAATGACCACCATAAACATCTCTTTAAAATCTTCCGTAATATTCATTTTGATAAATGCATCCGTCAGATACATATGCCCGGTACTGCTGATGGGCAGCCATTCGGTGATGCCTTCTACAATACCGATAAAAATCGTCTTCAGTAACTCAATAAAATCCATTTTCTATTCCTCGGTTCTCATTTTTTGTTTTTTTCCTTCTGGGCTTTCGTGTTTTCTTCCACCCTGTATAACACAATTTTACGGATCAGGTCATAGGGCACGGGCTGATCCAATGGAAACTGCACCGACCCTTTGGCGTTTTTATATCCTGACAATTCTTCCCGAAAAGCCTCCACACCGCTTGGTGCGGGATAAAACCCGATGTGTTTTTGGAAGGCGGCAAAATGCACCAGATTGCCGTATAAATAAAAGGTAGGCATCTGATAGCTGATTTTTTCGCTTGCCTGCGGTGCTGCCTCTTGGATCACTCTGCGGATTTCCTGTAGCTTTCCGGCTGTTTCCGACGGAAACTGTGCAATATATTCCTCAATCGTATAAAAAAGCTTGTCCATTTTTCTCCTTTCGGATATCAACCCAAAACAAGTTATATCTTACCATAAGATAAGAAGGTTATCAACCAAAATCAATTACGTTTTCGCTTGACCATTGATTTTCTCTTTGTATGCTTCAAACTCGCCATGGTTGAGCATGGTGCCGCACCGGCATACGGGACACATCAGCATATATTCAAACTTATACGGAACTATCGGCAAAAAAAAGATGGTAGCCCATGTTTTTTTACTGAGCAAATGCCATGGTCTTGCGTTGTTGCAGTGTAAGCAGTTGTACACCTGTGCCGACCCGTGATTCTTTATGGTTTCATGACCCCAACCAAATACAAACAGCATTTTATCACCCCACACTATCATACATCATATTTGCATAATTTTCAAATAAAATATCCTCATCCGATCTCAATTATTTATCTTTAACAATGTGTATAAGACAACAAAAAATCCCGCCAAGCAGCGGGATTTTTTTGTATTTATGCCTGTTGCGTCGGCGTAAAGGTTGCACAGTCGGTTTCTTGGGATGATTTTGCGTGTTTGTTCTGTACTTCGATTTGAGTAGCACTGCAGTGGTCACCGTTCATATAGTAATGGCAGTGGTTAACATAACATTTTATCGCTTCGTTTGGTTGCTGCATTTTTTGTGTGTTCATTTTTGCTCTCCTCCTTAATCCAGACTTCATTCTTATTTTTTGTCACTGACGATAAAATATGCGATAAAAATTTTTCAGGTCATTCTTACGTTTCTATCATTGCCTCAATTTCTTGCATTTTTATTATTTCATTTTTTATGTTTCTTTTTTCAGACAAAACGATTATAATATAGACAAAATGGATCAAAATCCGGAGGAATACTATGGAGCTTATACTTATCAGACATGGACAAACGACCTCAAACCATGCCGGAATCCATCAGGGCTGGAACAACGTCAGCCTTTCCGAACAAGGGAAGATGCAGGCGGAAATCACAGCAGAGTTTTTGAAAAATTTCATGCTTGACAAAATATATAGCAGCGATCTTGAACGCACAAGAGAAACGGCAGGCATCGTCTTTTCCTACCGAAAAGCTGATATCATCTATGACACCAGACTTCGTGAAATCAATGTGGGTTCTCTTGCAGGCATATATATCAAGGATGCCGAAGAAACCTACGGAGCTCCTTATCTTCAGCACAGAAACAATTTTGATTACAGTTCTTATCAAGGCGAAAGCAGAGATGAGCTTCTGGAACGAACCCGCAGCTTCTTAGAGGATGTCGCAAAAAGTGACGAAAAAAAAATCGCTGCGGTGACCCACGGCGGCACGATTCGCGCTATTTTGTCCAACGTCCTGGACACACCCGTTTTCAGACGGTTTGAGGTTGCCAATTGCAGCATTACAAGACTGAAATATTCCGAATGCGCTTGGCGAATTGCCAGCGTAAACAACACACAGCATTTATATCACAACCTATAAAAAGTGCACTGAGGATCTCCTCAGTGCACTTTTTTTACTCTTATTTTAAGCGATAAGATAAAATTCAGCAGTGCGATCACGGCGGCAAAGAGAAACACATATTTATATCCTGCCGCTACCCATAGCATTCCGCCGAACACAGGAATGGACATAGAAACAATATGATCGAGGCTGGTGCCCATGGCAAGGGTATGGGTGGTATCCGCCGGATCGATCACAATTTTTTTCAGATAGGTAGACCGTGCCATTTCCACTGTACTCATGGAATTGTCAAGAATATAGCAAATTGCCGTAATCACAAGCGCAACAGACGAAGAGAAAAGGTCACCTGCAAAGGCATATCCGAGACACAGCACAAACAGCAAAACCGCTTCCAGTGACAAAATAAACCGCTCGCCCTTCACATCTATCGCTTTCCCAACGACGGTTCTCGTTACAATACTGATGACGGCGATGACAACGCCCAGCACAGCAAAATTCGGTGGTGAAAGATGAAAACACTGAATAAGCACCCAGGGTGCAAAGGTAAGAAATATCTGTTTTCTTGCCCCGTTTACAATGCAGAGAATATAATAAAGGGTGTATTGCTTGCGAAAAACCATCTTAAACTTTTTGTGATGGGGTTCTGATTTTTTCATTAGGCTGAGCACAACAGCGGCAAACAGATAAAACACCGCCGCCAGTGCAAATGCGGTTCTGTAATCAAACTGCAAAAAAGAAAAACCGATCCAAACCAGAGCAAACCCAATCAACGTGGCGATCAGGTTATAGGCATTGAGCTTTGCCAGCCGCATGCCATATTCCTCCGGCTTTGACAGATTCATACCGATGCTGGGCGAAATGGGCATGAACAAATGCTGACCAAGGCTGAACACCATCATAAACACGATCATCAACGAAAAGGTGGGAGACAAAAATCCAAGTCCGACCAAGCCGAGACAAGCACTAAGCATGGCGATACGGGCGATTTTTACATCCCCCAGAAAGGACAAGGCAGCCAAAACAAAAACAATCAAAAGACCCGGCAGCTCACGGGGGATTTCCACAATCCCTCTGTCCGACGCGGATAGATGATAGATGTCATTCAAGAAATTATTGAACACCGAGTTAACAATTCCGCTTGATATGCCGATCAAAAATCCGACGATGATAAAAAGCGTGAAGTCCCTGTCGTCCTGCATGCTTATCCTGATTGTGGCGAGTCTTGCCGCCGCCATGTTTTTTACCCTGCTCATAATTACCCCTATTTTTTTATTTCAAATTATAGCACAGAAACACAGATAGTCAATCATACACAATAAAAAATAACATGAAGACTCTTTCCGGTGAATATTCTAATAAGAGACATTATTTTTTTGGGGGGCATGTGTATGGGCGTTTATATCAGAGTGGAACAGGATGTCAATCTCTATGTGGAAGATTTGTATCCCGAAGGAAAAGAGACGATTTTGTTTGTTCATGGCTGGCCGGGCAGCCACAGATTGTTTGAGTATCAGTTTGACCTGCTGCCATCTCTGGGATACCGCTGTGTGGGGGTGGACTGCCGGGGCTTCGGCATGTCTGATAAGCCTTGGAGCGGGTATGGTTATGATAGGTTGGCAGATGATATCCGGGTTGTCATTGAAGCCTTGGGACTTTCCAATATCACATTGGCGGGGCATTCCACCGGCGGTGCCATCTGTATCCGCTACATGGCACGTCACAGGGGGTACGGTGTAAAAAAACTGGCATTGATGGCCGCGGCGGCTCCCA
>ERZ778021.2069-NODE-2069-length-19693-cov-3.992973_pt1 | contig 19693 bp, 19 predicted proteins | sample MGYA00375751_ERZ778021 | MGnify/ENA primary metagenome ERZ778021 (study PRJEB29350, sample SAMN05389814) | bioreactor metagenome | isolation source: Thiocyanate stock bioreactor | place: South Africa: University of Cape Town | collected 2013-08-29 ... | reverse complement strand
GCCCACGCCGGTCGCGCCGGCCTTTCTCATGAATGAACGGCGATCCATGAAATTCCTCCCTTTTCGTGTCAACAGCAAGATCGGCAGAAGCGGGCCCCCTCGGTGGAAGTGCTTGATTTCCCACTGCTGCGAGCACGACAATACACGGCGAAGGCATCGAGTCCAGCGCCGCGGGCGATTATGGCAAACGCCTTCCCGGCAAAAACGCGGCGCCGATGGCGCGGCTGCAACTATAGTCTAATGCGGGGCGCGGCAGCGGCGCGCGGCCCCGATGCACGCCCCTGATGCACGCCATGGAAAAGCGCCCGCCCATCGCTTATGTTGTCGGCGAACGCACCCTCTTGGCACCACCTTCGGAACCCGCAAGAAATGAACCAGCCGCTCGTCGCCGTCTCCACCGATGTCCGCCAGTTCGAGAACTACACGTGGCACGCGGCGCCCCGGCAATATCTGGAGGCGGCGATTTCGGGCGCCGGGGTGCTGCCGGTGCTGGTGCCTTCGTTCGGCGACCGGCTCGACCTCGACACGCTGCTTTCGGCGGTCGACGGCGTCATGCTGACCGGCTCGAAGTCCAACGTGCATCCGGGGCTCTACGGCGGCGAGGCCGGCGAGGCCAACGGCCCCTACGACGAAGACCGCGACGCCACCACGCTGCCGCTGATCCGCAAGGCGATCGAGCGCGGCGTGCCGCTTCTGGCCATCTGCCGCGGCATCCAGGAGCTGAACGTGGCGCTGGGCGGCTCGCTGGCCACCGAGATCCAGGAGCGCGACGGCTCGCTCGACCATCGCGCGCCGGTCAGCGACGACCAGGACGAGCGCTTCGCCATCCGCCAGAGCGTGTCGATCAAGCCCGGAAGCTGCCTGGCGGGCGTGTTCGGCGCCGGCGACATCCAGGTCAATTCCGTGCACCGCCAAGCGGTGGAGCGGCTGGGGGACAAGCTGCAGGTGGAGGCGGTGGCCGAGGACGGCACGGTGGAGGCCGTTTCGGTCAAGGGCGCGCGCGCCTTCGCCGTGGGCGTGCAGTGGCATCCGGAATATTGGGTGAAGTCCGACAGCGCCTCGCAGAAGATATTCCGCGCCTTCGGCGACGCGGTGCGCCAGCATGCGGCCGCCAGGGCGGCGGCAAGAGCCGCGGCGGAGTAGAGGATAGTCGCGTAGGAACCACCCCCACCCCTTACCCCTCCCCACAAGGGGGAGGGGGACTCCCAAGCCTTGTTCCGAAGCATTTTCGAGCGAAAAGCGCGGCGGTTCCGTATTCCCCTCCCCCTTGTGGGGAGGGGTAAGGGGTGGGGGTGCAGTCCCCTATTTCGCCTTCACATGCGCCGTCTCGGGCACCGGCGTCAGCGCCCGGCGATCGGTGAACCACGACACGAGATTGTCCACGCACAGGTCCGCCATGGCGCGGCGCGTGTGCACGGACGCCGAGCCGATATGCGGCAGCAGCACGGTGTTGGGGGCGTCGAGCAGCGCCTGCGGCACGTTCGGCTCGTCGGCGAACACGTCGAGCCCGGCGGCGGCGATGGTGCCGCCTGCGAGCGCGGCGGCCAGCGCCGCCTCGTCCACGGTCGAGCCGCGGCCGATATTGACCAGGACGCCGTCCGCCCCGAGCGCCGCCAATATCTCGGCATCGATGGCCTTTTCCGTCGCAGCCCCGCCCGGGGCGATGCAGACCAGCGTGTCGACCGCTTCGGCCAGCGCCTTCAGCGTGGGGTGATAGGCATAGGCCACGCCCTCCACCCGCCGCCGGTTGTGGTAGGAGACCTGGACGCCGAAGGCTTCCAGCCGGTGCGCCACGGCAAGGCCGATGCGGCCGAGCCCGAAGATGCCGACACGGCGGCCGCGCAGGGTGAGCCGGCTGAGCGGATAGGTCCCCTTGCGCACCCAGTTTCCGTCGCGCAGCCACGCCTCTGCGCGCGGCAATTCGCGCAGCGTCGCCAGAAGAAGGGCAAGCGCGGTGTCGGCCACCTCCTCGGTCAGCACGTCCGGCGTGTTGGTGACCATGATGCCGTGCCCGCCGGCATAGGCGGCGTCGACGCCGTCATAGCCGACGCCGAAATTGGCGACGATCTCGACATGAGGCAGGGCGCGCAGGAAATCGGCGCCGACGAAGGAGCCGCCGATGGCCGGCGAGGCGGCGACGCCGCGCACCGTGTCGCGCAGCTCCGGCGTCACCAGCGCCGGGTCGATGCTGTCGATGGCGAGCAGCCTGAAGGTCTTGCCGATGCGCGCGACGGCGTGCTCGTGCAGCTTGCCGGGGACGAGGACGGGAACGGAACGGAGATCGATGGACATGGCGGGGCTCTGTGGCGGGAAAGGGGTCTGCGGAAGAACGGGCGGTCAGCGTCGCTCCACCGGGCGGCCGGTGGACTGGCGCACATGCAGCTCCGGCTTGATGAGTTCCTCGGAGGGGCGAACGGTCTGGCCGTTGAGCTTGTCGAGCAGGGCGCTGGCGGCGCGCCGGCCGACCTCGCGCTGGCCGTTCCAGACAGTGGTCAGCGCCGGCGTGGCGATAGCCGCCTCCTCCAGATCGTCGTAGCCGGTGACAGACACGTCCACGCCGGGAACCAGCCCGGCGCGGGCGATGCCGTTCATGAGGCCGATGGCGACGAGGTCGTTCCAGCAGCAGGCGGCGGTGGGCTTGTCCTTCAGCGCCAGGAACTGGCTGGCCGCCTCGAAGCCGGCCTGCTTGGTGCGCGGGCCGGCGATGCGCCAGGACGGCCGCACTTCCAGCCCGGCCGCCTCCATGGCGCTGACATAGCCCTGGTAGCGGTCGCGGCCGGTGGAGGTCTGGTCGGTGCCGCCCACCATGACGATGCGCCGGTGGCCCAGCGAGATCAGGTGGTTGGTGGCGAGCGCGGTGCCGTAGGCGTCGTCGCCGCGGAAGACCGGCACATGCGCGCCCTCCACGTCGCGGGCTATCAGCACGGCCGGCAGGCCGTTCTCCTGTGCCGTCAATATGTCGGATGCGGGCGTGCCGATGGCCGGCGACATGATGACGCCGTCGGCGCCGAGCTGCAGCAGCGTGTCGATGAAGGTGCGCTGCTTCTCCAGCTTGTCGTAATGGTTCGACAGAAGGAAGGTCTGCCGGCTGCGGTCCAGCTCGTGCTCGATGGAGCGCAGGATCTCGGCATAGAACGGGTTCATGATGTCGTGCACCACGACGCCGACGATGCCCGAGCGGGAGGTGCGCAGGGAGGCGGCGCGGCGGTTGTAGATGTAGCCGATCTCGCGCGCATGCTCCTTGATGCGCTCGCGCGTCGCGCCCGCCACCAGGGGGCTGTCGCGCAACGCAAGGGAAACCGTCGCGGTGGAGACGCCGAGGGCGTCCGCGATCGTCGAAAGCTTGATCTTCTGTGCCAGTGCCGCGGCCCCGCCCAACTTTTAAACTGTTTAAAAGCGGCTTATGCCATCCTTTACTGCGGAATCAAAGCTTTTTCGCCAGCTCGCGGGTTTCGGCGGCCAGCGCCGCGCGGTGGCGGACCCGCAGCCGGTGCTCGCGCTGGATGATGTAGAGGCCGCTCATGACGATGATGGCGGCGCCGACGAGGGTCCAGCCATCCGGAAGCTGGCCGAAGACCAGCCAGCCGGCGCCGATCATCCACACCATCTGGAGATAGGGATAGGGGGCGAGCGCGGTGGTGGTGGCCAGCCTGTAGGCCTGGATCAGCACCCAGTGGCCGACGCCGCCGAACACGCCGAGCAGCAGCAGTACCGCCCACAGCCCCGGCTCATGCGGCATCGAGGCGGCGGAGAACGGCAGCGTGGGCAAGAGCAGGGCCGCCGGCGCCAGCGCCGAATAGAGGATGAGGCTTTCGGGCGTCTCGGTGGCCGACATGCGCCGCGTCATGATGACGTAGAGCGAGTTCGACAGCATCGCGCACAGCGCGTAGGCGTGGCCGGCGCCGAACACGCCGACGCCCGGCCGGGTGATGACGAGCACGCCGACGAAGCCGACGAGGATGGCCAGCCAGCGCCGCATGCCGGCCCATTCGCCCAGCAGCGGGCCGGCGAGCGCGGTGATGACCATCGGCCCGAAGAAATAGATCGAGGTGGTTTCGGCCAGTTGCAGCGTGCGCAGCGCCATGAAGTTGAAGATGGTCGAGCCCGACAGAAGCACCCCGCGCAGGACATGGGCCGGCAGGTTGCGGGCGCGGAAGCGGCCGAGATGCCGCCAGCCCCGGAACAGCGCCAGGACCAGCACGATATGCACGGCAAAGCGCACCCAGGCGATGAACAGCGGCGCTACGCCGGCCAGCACCAGATATTTGCTGCCGGTATCGAGGAAGGTGAAGAAGACATAGGCGGAGACCATGTAGAGGATCGCCGCCGGCGACGTCGCCGCGTCGTGTGGTTTTGGGGAAGCTTGCACGCCTGAAACCGGACCGTGGGAGGAACTCTGTCCGGTATTTGCGGGAAGTGCGCCGCAGGGGCAAGGTCCCGGCGGGCGATACCGGCAAAAAGCCCGGCAAATCAGCCGGCGTTCTGCCCTTCGGGGGCGCCCGCCACCTCGACCGCCTCGACCGCCTCGTCCTCTTCCAGCACGATCTCCTCGTTCGACAGGTTGGCCTCGACGCGGGCCAGAAGCTTCGACAGCGCCTTCTGCTCCTTCTTGTCGAGCCCCCTCAGCGCCTGCTTCTCCGTCTTCTTCACCGATTTCTCGATGGCCTGGATGGCGTCGCGGCCGGTCGAGGTGAGGAAGATGTGGGCCTGGCGCGCATCCGAGGAGGAGGCGCGCTTTTCAAGGAAGCCCTGCGCCTGCAGCCGGTTTATGGTCTTGGTTATGGTGGGCGGGCGCACGCCGAGCCGGTCGGCCAGGCCGCCGGGCGTCTGGCCGTCCTCGCGGCCCAGCGCCAGCATGATCTGATCCTGTCCGGCATAGAAGCCATGCGTCAGCAACCGGGCGGCCAGCGCGGTGCGCGCCAGCCTCGCGGCCGAATGCAGCCGGCTCATCGTCGCGCTTTTGTCAGCCTTGACCATGCTCTTTCTCCCCGCGCTTCATGCATCCATGTCAAGCGCGGCACCGCTGCCCGTCCGTCGTGGCGCAGGGGGCCGCCAAGTGCTTTGCCGGTAAACGTTACCGACGCGAACGGCTATTGGCAGAGCAATATTTCAATTGCATGACAAAGCACCTTAGTACGCCGGCCAAAGGGAAAAAAGGTTACCGTGCTGCGTGGCTGGCCCATCGCATTGGCGGGTGCAAATCCGCCGCCGCCATCCTATATGGGAAGCCATATCCGTTTCGAGGCACTCCCATGAGCGACGCACAGACGCAGATTCCCGTTACCGTTCTCACCGGCTATCTCGGCGCCGGCAAGACGACGCTGCTCAACCGCATCCTGTCGGAGAACCACGGCAAGCGCTACGCCGTCATCGTCAACGAGTTCGGCGAGATCGGCATCGACAACGACCTGATCGTGGAATCCGACGAGGAAATCTACGAGATGAACAATGGCTGCGTGTGCTGCACGGTGCGCGGCGACCTGATCCGCGTGGTCGAGGGGCTGATGCGCCGCCCCGGCCGCTTCGACGCCATCGTGGTGGAGACGACCGGCCTTGCCGATCCGGTGCCGGTGGCGCAGACCTTCTTCATGGACGACGACGTGCGCAGCAAGACCCGGCTGGACGCCGTGGTGGCGCTGGTGGACGCCAAGCACCTGCCGCTGCGCCTCAAGGACTCGAAGGAAGCCGAGGACCAGATCGCCTGCGCCGACGTCGTCATACTCAACAAGACCGACCTGGTCACGCCGGAAGAGCTGCGCGACGTGGAGGCGACCGTGCGCGCCATCAACCCCGCCGCCAGGATCCACCGCACGCAGCGCTCGGGCGTGCCGCTCGGCGAGGTGCTGGACCGCGGCGCCTTCGACCTTTCCCGCGCGCTGGAGAACGACCCGCATTTCCTCGACGCCGACGAGCATGACCACGATCATGTCTGCGGGCCGGACTGCGACCATGACCATCACCACCACCATCATCATCACGACCACGATCACGATCATCACCATGACGGGCACCACCATGAGGGGCACGCCTCGCCGATCCATGACGTGACGGTGCAGTCGGTGTCGCTGCGCGGCGACGAGATGGACTCGCGAAAATTCTTCCCGTGGATCGAGAAGGTGACGCAGCTCGAGGGCCCGAACATCCTGCGGCTGAAGGGCATCATCGCCTTCAAGGACGACCCCGACCGCTACGTGCTGCAGGGCGTGCACATGATCATCGAAGGCGACCACCAGCGGGCCTGGAAGGACGGCGAGAAGCACGAGAGCCGGCTGGTCTTCATCGGCCGCCAGCTCGACCCCGAGCGGCTGAGAAAGAGCTTCGAAGCCTGCCAGGCGGCGGCGTGACGGCCACGCTTGCCTGGCCGATCGGAGTGAACCAACCGCCCCCCTCTCCGCCTCGCTTCGCTCGGCACCTCTCCCCAAAGGGGCGAGGAACCCAGGCTGGAGAAGCGCCGGCATCGCCGCTGCAATTCCTACCCCCGCTGGGGAGAGGTGGCCCGAAGGGCCGGTGAGGGGTCCGCTTCCCGCCCATGACGCCCATCTGGAATCCAAAAGCCAATGCCCACAGTCGCCCCGCTTGATCTCGAAGGCCATTGCGTGGCCGCCGTCTTCCTCGACGACGTGCCGCATTTCGCGTTCGCCGACGGTGCCATCCACCGCCTCGACCACGGCCACAAGACGAGCCAGGCCAATGACGGCCTGCTGTGCACGGCCCACGATGCGGCGGGCGAGCGGCTGATCACCGGCGGCGAGGACGGCAAGGTGTTTTCCGTCGCGCCCGGCGGCAAGGTGGAGCAACTGGCCGAGGCGGGCCGCAAATGGATCACCAGCGTCGCCGCCGGCCCGCAGGGCGCGGTCGCCTACGGCTCGGGGCGCACGGCCTTCGTGCGCTTCGCCGACGGCAAGGTGAAGGAATTTTCCCATCCCCGCTCGGTGGAAGGCATAGCCTTCGCGCCGAAGGGCATGCGCATCGGGGTGGCCCGCTACAACGGCGCGACGCTGCATTTCCCGGCGGTGGAGGGAAAGCCGGTGGAACTGGAATGGGCAGGCGCGCATACCGGCATCACCTTCTCGCCCGACGGCGCCTTCCTCGTCACCACCATGCAGGAGAACGCCCTGCACGGCTGGAAGCTGGCCGACGGCAAGCACATGCGCATGTCGGGCTATCCGGCCAAGGTCAAAAGCCTGTCGTGGAGCGCCAAGGGCAAATGGCTGGCCAGTTCCGGCGCGCCCGCCGCGATCGTGTGGCCCTTTCAGGGCAAGGACGGGCCGATGGGCAAGGCGCCGCTGGAACTGGGCACGCGTGGCAACACGATGGTGACCTGCGTTGCCTGCCACCCCAGCCAGGATGTCGTGGCCATCGGCTACGAGGACGGCATGGTGCTGGCCGCCCGCTTCGCCGACGCCAAGGAGGTGCTGCTGCGCCGGCCCGGCAAGGGCGCCGTCACCGCATTGGCATGGGACCGCGAGGAGCGGCGCATCGCTTTCGGCAGCGCGGCGGGCGACTGCGGCGTGATCGACATAACGGGGTGAAGCCGCGGCCCTTCAGGCCGACGGGGCCTTCCTGCGCCGCAGCGCAAAGCCGTCCCGCATGTTGAGCGAAAGCAGCAGGATATTGGCTGCGCCGGCGGCCAGTTCCAACGCCTGCAGCGCATAGAAGACCGTATCGAAGCGCCCGGCCTGCGCCCGATCCGCGAGCAGGAAAGCCGAGGGCAAAAGCACCAGCAAGCCATTTGCAGCGATGACGGCCATGCGCCGCTTCTTGCTTTCCAGCACCGGATTTCTCCACCTGCGGCCGAGCGAAAACCCGGAAGCGCCCGTGGCGGCCATTGCCGGGATCATCACGACCATTCCCATCAGGATACCGCCCTTCACCGCCGCGATCGTCCCGGGACCCGCGAAAAGCTCCGAAAAGACCGTGGACAGCCAGAACGTCACGACCGTCAGCAGGGCCAGCGCCCCCGCTGCCGCATGAAACTTCACCTTCATCGCGAGTGCTCCAATTTACATAGTATGCTATATATCATTGCATAGCTTGCTATGCAAATTTACAAAAGGCGATGGCCTTCAAGAAGCAGCAATCGGCCGGCTATCTGGCCAACCACATGGCGCGGCTCTTCGCAAAAGGATTGCACCAGCGCATAAGGCCGCTCGGCCTGGCGCCGGCACAGTTCATGACCCTGCTTGCGCTGTGGGAGGAAGACGGCCTGACCCAGCGCGAGCTGGTGCGCCGGCTCGACGTCGAGCAGGCCACCATGGCCAACACGCTGACCCGCATGGAGCGCGACGGCCTGATCGAGCGGCGCTCCCACCCCGGGGACGGGCGCTCCCAGTCCATCCATCTCACGCCGAAATCGGCCGCTCTGCATGGGCCTGCGACGGCCGCCGCGCGCGCCCAGAACGAAACCGCGCTGGCCGGCTTCAGCGAGGAGGAGAAACGGATATTCCTGAAGCTGATGAACCGCGCCATCGCCTCGATGCTGGACGGCTGAGCCTTGCAGGCGTCCGGGCGCGCGGAGTTATGGTCCCCAGCGGGCTCCGTAACAGGAGCCGCCTCCCCCATAGGCTCGACGAGCTTGGGTAGAGAAACTTAGCAATCCGGCGAAGTTTTCTCTTGCGGCGCGACGGATCAGGTGATAGTTAGCATTATGGCTAAGCATGATCCCGACCTCTCGCTGCTCTTCCACGCCCTGGCCGATCCGACCCGCAGGTCGATCCTGACCCGGCTCGCCGAAGGGCCCGCGCGGGTGACGGATCTGGCCGGTCCCACGGGCCTGCGTCTGCCCACGGTGATGCGGCACCTTTCCGTGCTGGAGGAGGCAGGGTTGATCGCCACGTCCAAGGACGGGCGGATACGCACCTGCGCAATCGTTCCCGAGGCCATGGAGCCGGCGCGGACATGGCTCGATGAACAGCGGGCCGTATGGGAAGCCCGGCTCGACCGGCTGGACGCATTTGTGATGAACGTGATGGAGGAACGCGCGGAATGACACCGAACCTGAATCCCGACAGCATGCCTGCGGCGCGCGATCATGCGCAGGGCCGCTTTGCGACGCTGACCTTCAAGCGGGACGTGGCCGCGCCCTTGCCGACGCTGTGGCAGGCCTGGACGGCCCCCGCCGCACGGGCGGTGTGGGCGGCGCCCACGCCCTCGGTCGCCGTGGAGTTTCTGGAGGCCGACACCAGGGTGGGCGGACGCGAAGTCTCGCTGTGCAGGGCACAGGGCCAGCCGGACATCCGCTGCGAGCTTGGCTGGCTGGAGTTGCAGCCGGCGAAGTGCAGCGTGAGCTACGAGGTGGTCTCGTCCGAGGGCGTCACGCAATCCGCCGCGCTGGTAACGGCCGATTTCTCGGGCGCGGGCGAGCGCAGCCGGCTGGTCGTGACGGTGCAGCTTTCCTCGCTGGCCGAGGATATGGAGGCCGGCTATCGACAGGGCTTCGACGCGGGGCTGGGCAATCTCGCCTCAATTGCCGAGCGGACCATGGTGCTGCAGCGGGTGATCCAGGCGCCGCGGTCCATCGTGTGGGGCGCGTGGATGAACCCCGAGACGCTGCCGCAATGGTGGGGGCCGGACGGGTTTTCCTGCCGAACGAAGAGGATCGACCTGCGAACGGGCGGCGAATGGGTTTTCGACATGATCGCGCCCGACGGCACGGTCTTCCCGAACCACCATCTCTATCACGAGGTCCGACCCGAGGAGAGGATCGGCTATGCGCTGCTCTGGGGCGAGAACGGGCCGAAACATGCCGATGCCTGGGCCTCGTTGGAAGATCAGGACGGGGCGACGAAGGTCACACTGGGCATGGTGCTCAACACGGCTGCCGAGTTCCAGGAGGCGAAGGGATTCGGCGCCGTGGAACTGGGCCTGCAAACCCTGGGCAAGCTGGAGCGCTTCGTCAGATCCCGCTGAGGGCCACGGCATCCCACCTGTTCAGAGACGTGCAGCTGGCATGAGGTCGCAAGCCTCAGCTCGAGCTGCCCCCTCTCCCGATTGAAGTCCTGTCCCGAAATTGTCTATGAGTGGCGGCCAAGAGGGCCAGCCATGAGCATCATTGCCGATTCCGCGCCAACCCTGGGCGGCGTTTCCCGCGAACGTGTCGCCAGGCTTCGCGCGGCCGAGGCGGAAGCCTTCCGCAAGGCGCGGCCGAAGACGGCGGGCCGCATCGGCAACGGCATGGCCGGCTTCCTCGGCGGCGTGCCCATGCACTGGATGAAGGACTGGCCCACCCCCTTCCCCATCCTGGTGGACCGGGCGCGCGGCGCCACCATCACCGACATCGACGGCAACCGGCTGGACGATTTCTGCCTCGGCGACACCGGCTCCATGTTCGGCCATTCGCCCGCGCCGGTGGCCCGCGCCATCCGCCGCCAGGCGGGCCGGGGCCTCACCTACATGCTGCCCTCGGAGGACGCGCTGGCCATCGGCCCGCTGCTGCAGGAGAAGTTCGGCCTGCCCTTCTGGCAGATCGCCACCACCGCCACCGACGCCAACCGCTTCGCGCTGCGCGTCGCCCGCGCTGTCACCGGGCGCGAGAAGATCCTCGTCTTCAACGGCTGCTACCACGGCTCGGTGGACGAGACGATGGTGCGGCTGAAGGACGGAAGACCCGTCAACCGGCCGGGGCTGGCCGGCGAGTTCCGCGACCTGACGCGCGCCACGAAGATCGTGGAGTTCAACGACGTTTCGGCGCTGGAAGCCGCGCTGGCCGGCCGCGACATCGCCTGCGTCATCACCGAGCCGGTGCTGACCAATTCCTGCATGGTGCTGCCCGATCCGGGCTTTCACGCCGCACTTCGCCGGCTGACGCGGGCTGCCGGCACGCTGCTGCTCATCGACGAGACGCACACCATCTCCACCGGCCCCGGCGGCTACACCAGGGCATTCGGGCTGGAGCCCGACCTTTTCGTGCTCGGCAAGCCGGTGGCCGGCGGCGTGCCGGCCAGCGTGTGGGGCCTGAGCGAGGAGGTCGCCTCGCGCTACGGCGCGTATGAGCGCACGAAGGAGCCCGGCTATTCCGGCATGGGCACCACGCTGTCGGCCAACCCGCTGCAGTTCGCGGCCATGCGGGCCACGCTGGAAGAGGTGATGACGGCGCAAAACTACGCCCATATGGAGCACCTCGCCCGCCGTCTCGACGCCGGGCTGACGGCGGCGATCGACCGCCACCGCCTGCCGTGGCATGTGGCGCGCGTCGGCGCCCGGGTCGAGTTCGTCTGCGCACCGGGGCCGCTGAAAAACGGCGGCGAGGCGGAGGCCGCGCACGCACCGGAACTGGAGGCGGCCATCCATGTGGCGCTGGTCAATCGCGGCGTGCTGATCGCGCCCTTCCACAACATGATGCTGGTCTCGCCCGCCACCACCGCCCGCCAGGTCGACCGGCTGATCTCGGCCTTCGGCGATGTGGCGGGGCTGCTTGCCTGATCTGGACACGACCATGACCTCACCTTCCGGCTCGACCCTCGACGAGGCAAAAAAATTCCTCGAAGCCCATCCCGGGATCGAGGCGTTCGACATCGTGCTGACCGATCCCAACGGCGTCGGGCGCGGCAAGATCATCCGGCGGCACGAGCTGATCGGCCTCTACGAGAACGGCCGGCACCTGCCGATCTCCATCCTCGGCCTCGACATCACCGGCGAGGACGTGCACGAGACCGGGCTGATCTGGGATTCCGGCGACGGCGATCTGCGCGCCTGGCCGATCCCCGGCACGCTGGTGCCGCTTCACGGCACCGCCCCGGCGCGCGGGCAGGTGCTGATGGCCATGTATCATCTCGACGGCCAGCCGATGAGCTCCGACCCGCGGCATGCGCTGGCGCGGCAGGTGGAGAGGCTGGCCGCAAGGGGCCTCTCCCCGGCCGGCGCCTTCGAGCTGGAGTTCTTTCTGCTGGCCAACGAGCGCGACGCCGAGGGCAAGGTGCAGCCGGCGCGCGCGGTGCTGGACGGGCGCCGCTCCGGCAAGACCGAGGTCTATTCGGTCGACCATCTGCACGGCATGGAGCCGCTGTTCTCCGACATCTACGCGGCGGCGAAGGCGCAAGGGGTGCCGGCCGAGACGGTGATTTCCGAATATGCGCCCGGCCAGTACGAGCTGACGCTGAACTACCGCAAGGACGTGCTGCGGGCCGCCGACGACCTCGTCATGCTGAAGCGGCTGGTGCGGGCGCAGGCGCGCCGCCATGGCGTGACCGCCTGCTTCATGGCCAAGCCGATCGAGGAATATGCCGGCTCGGGCATGCATTTCCACGTCTCGCTGCTGGACGACAAGGGCGCCAACGTCTTTTCCGAGGCCGAGGGCCAGCAATGGTCGCCCCGGCTGCTGCACGCGCTGGGCGGGCTTGCCCAGACCATGGCCGAATCCATGCTGGTGTTCGCCCCGCACGCCAATTCGTGGCGGCGCTTCGTCTCCCAGTCCTATGCGCCGGTGGCGCCGACCTGGGGCGTCAACAACCGCTCGGTGGCGCTGCGCGTGCCGGCCGGCGACGTGAAGGCGCGGCGCATCGAGCACCGGCCCTCGGGCGTCGACGCCAACCCCTATCTGGTGGCCGCCACGGTGCTGGCCGGCATCTCCAGGGGGCTGGAGGAAAAGCTCGATCCCGGCGCCGAGACCACCGGCAACGGCTACGAGGCGGCGGCCGGAGCCGGCAGCGCCATGCCCGCCGACTGGCGCGCCGCGGTCGAGGCGGCCAGGGCTTCCGCCTTCCTGCGCGAGGCGCTGGGGCCGGATCTGCACCGCACCTTCACCGCCATCAAGCAGGCGGAATATCTGCGCGTGGCGCGCACGGTGAGCGAGCTGGACTATCACCTCTACCTGCACGAGGTGTAGCGCGGCGATTTCGCGGAACCATTGCCCGCCCCTACCCATTGCACGGGCATGAGGCCATTGCACGGCCGCGAGGTGACGGATGGCAGGCGAGACGGCAGCAGGCGAGGATGCGGCGACGCTGGCCGAGGCCCGCGTCGCGGCGAAAACCTGCCGGCGCTGCCCGCTGTGGCACGACGCGACGCAGACCGTGTTCGGCGAGGGGCCTCAGGATGCGGAGGTGGTGTTCGTCGGCGAGCAGCCGGGCGATCAGGAGGACATCGCCGGCAAGCCCTTCGTCGGCCCGGCGGGCAAGGTCTTCGACGCCGTCCTCGCCGAAGCCGGCATCGAGCGGGACAAGGCCTACGTCACCAATGCGGTGAAGCACTTCAAGTTCGAGCGGCGCGGCAAGCGCCGTCTCCATTCCAGGCCCAACGCCGGCGAGGTGCGGGCCTGCCGCTGGTGGCTGGACAAGGAACTGGGCTTCATACGCCCCAGGCTCGCCGTGGCGCTGGGCGCCACCGCCGCGCTGGCGCTGACCGGCAAAGCGCTGCCGGTGACGAAGATGCGCGGGCAGAGGGTGGCGCGCGCGGACGGGCTCGACGTCTTCCTCACCATCCATCCCTCCTTCATCCTGCGCATCCGCGAGGAGGCCGACAGGCAGGCCGAACGGGCGCGGTTCCTCGCCGACATGCGGGCGGTGAGGGAACTGATGGGGTGACTGTTCTTTTCGGTCGTCTTCTGCGCGGGCATTGCTGCTGCGACTCCGAGGCATGGGTCCCCGGGGTCGCGCTCGGCTTCGCCCTCGCTTGCCCGAGGATAACGAAATGGACCCCAGGAGGACGAAGCGATGGCGGCAGATATTCCCCTACCGCACCAGTATCGCCCTGAGATCGTTCACGTTCGTGCCGGTCGGGCCGGGCACGAAAAGGTCGCCGACAGCGTCGAACGCCGTCCAGGCGTTGTTGGCCGCGAGCATGGCTTTCGCATCGACGCTGGCGGCGCGCATGCGCGAGACGCTGGCGCCGTCGCAGAAGGCGCCGGCATTGTCCTGCGAGCCGTCGATGCCGTCGGTGTCGGCGGCAAGCGCGTCGATGCCTTCGACGCCGTCGATGCCGATGGCGAAGGACAGCAGGAATTCCGAATTGCGGCCGCCCTTGCCCTTTGCCCGGAGCGTCACCGTGGTCTCGCCGCCGGACAGGATCAGCACCGGCTTGCAGAACGGCCGGTCCCGCGCCGCCACCTCACGGGCGATGGCCGCATGCACGGAGCCCACCTCGCGCGCCTCGCCCTCGATCGAATCGGACAGGATGACCGCCTCGACGCCCTGACGCCTCGCTTCCCCTGCCGCCGCTTCCAGCGACACGGCGGCCGAGGCGATGAGCCGCACCTCGTTGCGGGCGAAGCGCTCGTCGTCCGGGCGCGGCGCGTCGGCCGCCGGGGAGGCAAGATGCGCCATCACCTTTTCGGGCAGCTTCATGCCGTAGGCCTCGATCGCCGCCAGCGCGTCGGCCCGGCTGCCGGCGCTGGGCACGGTGGGGCCGGAGGCGACAAGCGCCGGATCGTCGCCGGGAATGTCGGAGACCACCAGCGACACCACCCTGGCCGGCCAGGCCGCCGCCGCCAGCCGCCCGCCCTTGATGGTGGAGACATGCTTGCGGATCGTGTTCATGGCCGAGATCGGCGCGCCGGAGGAAAGCAACGCCTCGTTGACGGCGATCTCGTCGGCGAGCGTCAGGCCGAGCGCCGGCGCGGGCAGCAGCGCCGAGCCGCCGCCGCAGACCAGCGCCACGACGAGATCGTCCTCTGAAAGCCCGGTGACGAGCCCGAGCAGCCGGCGCGCGGCTTCCAGCCCGGCGGCGTCCGGCACCGGGTGCGCGGCCTCGACCACCTCGATGCGCGCCGTGGGCGCGCCATAGCCGTAGCGGGTGACGACCAGCCCTTCCAGCGGACCGTCCCACGCCTTCTCGAAGGCGGCCGCCATCTGGGCGGCGCCCTTGCCGGCGCCGACCACGATGGTGCGGCCCTTCGGCTGCGGCGGCAGATGCGCGCGGATGGTCTTTTCCGGATCGGCCGCGGCCACCGCCGCCTCGAAGATGGAAACGAGGAAGGCGCGGGGGTCCAACTCGTCGGTTGCGCGCGTCATGGAGCCTGTCATGGGCCGGCCTTTCTCACGGTCGTCTTGCGGTGACGCGATAGCAATCCCGCGCGGCCAAGACAATCACGAGACGGAAGGCGGCGAGGCAGCCTGCATGTCGCTCCTGGCCGGCCTTCCCGCGACATAGACCTCGCGCACGGCGCGGTCGTCGCCCAGCGTCTGCAGCAGGAACAGTTCCTCGGCGAGGCTTCCCGCCCGCTCCATCCTCAGCCGCATGGCGGGCGTGGCCCGGGCGTCCAGCACGAGGATGTCGGCATCCGTGCCGGGCGCCAGCGTGCCGACCCTGTCGGCCAGCGACAGCGCCTGGGCGTTGCCGAGCGTGATCTGCCAGAAGGACTGGAACGGGTTCAGCTTCTCGCCGTTCAGCGCGATGACCTTGTAGCCCTCGTCCATGGTGCGCAGCATGGAATAGTTGGTGCCACCGCCGACATCCGTGGCGGCGGCGATGCGCAGCGGCCTTTCGCGGCGGCGGTAGCGCTGGTAGTCGAACAGGCCGGAGCCGAGGAACAGGTTGGACGTGGGGCAGAACACGGCGACCGAGCCGGTTTCCGACAGCACGTCCGCCTCCCGCTCCGACAGGTGGATGCAATGGCCGAGCAGGGTGCGGCGGCCGAGCAGGCCGTAATGGGCGTAGATGTCGGTATAGTCCTTCGACCAGGGATAGAGTTCCTGCGTGAAGGCGATCTCAGCGTGGTTCTCCGACAGGTGCGTCTGGACGTGCAGGCCGGGAAATTCCTTCGCCAGTGCGCCCGCCATCTCCATCTGCTCCGGCGTCGAGGTAATGGCGAAGCGCGGCGTGATGGCATAGTGCTGGCGGCCCCTGCCGTGCCAGGCGCCGATCAGCGCCACCGTGTCGTCGTAGCCCGATTGCGGCGTGTCGAGCAGCCCCTCCGGCGCGTTGCGGTCCATCATCACCTTGCCGGCGACGTTGAGCATGTTGCGGGCGTGGCTTTCCTCGAAGAAGGCTTCGGCCGACGCCTTGTGCACCGAGCAGTAGGCGGCGACGGTGGTGGTGCCGTGCCGCACCATCTCGTCCAGGAACAGGCGCGCGATGCGGCGGCCGTGCTGGGCGTCGCGGAAACGCGTCTCCTCCGGGAAGGTATAGGTGTTCAGCCAGTCGAGCAGTTCGGCGCCGTAGCTGCCGATCACCTGCATCTGCGGGAAATGCACATGCGCGTCGATGAAGCCGGGCAGGACGAGATGCGGCCGGTGATCGATCCTGTGCGCGCCCTCGCCCGCCTGCTTCTCCACCTCGGCCCAAGGACCTGCGGCGACGATTTTTCCATCCCGGACCAGCAGCCCGCCGTCTTCCTCATGAGTATAGGCGGCATGGTCGTCCACCGCCTCGGGCCAGCGCAGGAAGGAGAGCGTGCGGCCGCGCAGGAGAAGCTCGGCTACCATTGCTCTCCCCCTTGCGGGGAGGGGATGGGGGTCTGTTCGAGCGACATGTCTATCTTCCGGCCTGTTCGAACCAGGCGACGATCAGCGCCCGCTCCTCGTCTGTGATGCGGGTGACGTTGGCGGGCGGCATGGCGTGGCTGCGGCCGGCCTGCAGGTAGATTTCGCGCGCGTGCTCGGCGATTTCACCGTCAGCCTCCAGCACCACGCCCTTGGGCGCGCGCAAAATACCCTCCCAGACGGGTTCGGCGGCGTGGCACATCGAGCAGCGGCTGAGCACGATGTCTTTTGCTGCCGGGAAATGCGCCGAGACGGCATAGGGCTGCGCGGCCGCCGACGCCTTCGGCTCGCAGGTCAGCACCTTCGGCCCCGTCGACAGACAGATGATGACGATGAACAGGATGCCGGTGGCGAGCCAGGTCCAGGTCGGGTTGCCCTTCCTGGCATGGCGGGTGTTGAAATAGTGGCGGATCAGCACGCCCATGAGGAAGACCAGCGAGGCGATGACCCAGTTGAACTGGGTGCCGAACGCCAGCGGATAGTGGTTCGACAGCATCAGGAACAGCACCGGCAGCGTCAGATAGTTGTTGTGCAGGGAGCGCTGCTTGGCGATCTTGCCGTATTTGGGGTCGGGCTTGCGGCCGGCGATCAGGTCCGCCACCACGATCTTCTGGTTGGGGATGATGACCATGAAGACGTTGGCCGACATGATGGTGGCGGTGATGGCGCCCAGATGCAGGAAGGCGGCGCGGCCGGTGAACAGGTGCGTCAGCCCCCAGGCCATGAACACCAGGATCACGTAGAGCAGGATCATCAGCCCGGTGTCGGCCTTGCCGATCAGCCAGCGGCACAGGAGATCGTAGACGATCCAGCCGGCGGCGAGGCAGGCGAGCGAAATGAGGATGGCGACCGGCACCGAAACGTCGAGCACGTCGGGGTCGATCAGGAACAGGTTCGCCCCGGCATAGTAGACGATGGCCAGCATGGCGAAGCCCGACATCCAGGTGGCGTAGCTCTCCCACTTGAACCAGGTCAGGTGCTCCGGCAGCTCGGCCGGCGCCACCAGATATTTCTGGATGTGGCAGAAGACGCCGCCATGCACCTGCCATTCCTCGCCGAAGGCGCCTTCGGGCAGGCCCGGCCGCTGGCGCAGGCCGAGGTCGAGCGCGACGAAATAGAAGGACGAGCCGATCCACGCTATGCCGGTGATGACGTGCAGCCAGCGCACGGCGAACGCCAGCCAGTCCCAGAAGATGGCAAAGTCGAGCATGTGTCCTCCCCTTCCTTCGGAGGGGAGACTTTAAGCCGCGCCCGGCAAACGGAAAGAGGCCGCCAGCGCGAGGACTTTCAAAAAAAATTGGAAAATACTAGGCTCACCTCCACGCAGCTCCTAGAAAGCCACGGGCCGGAATGTCCTATCTCGACAATATCGCCGTCTTCGTCCGCGTCGTGGAACTGGGCAACCTGTCGGCGGCGGGGCGCGACATGCGCATCTCGCCGGCGGTGGCCTCCAACCGCATCAAGGAACTGGAGAAGCATCTGGGGGTCAGGCTGTTCAACCGCACCACCCGCCAATTGATGCCGACCGAGCATGGCACGGTCTTCTACACCGGCGCCAAGCAGGTGCTGCAGGCCATAACCGAGGCCGAGGCCGCCGTATCCGCCCTTTCGGGCCAGCCGCGCGGCACCATCCGCGTCACCGCGCCGCTCGGCCTCGGGCGCCGGTTCATCGCCTCCGGCATCCCCGAGTTCCACGACACATATCCCGATATCGAGGTGCGGCTGCGGCTCTCCGACCACAATGTCGACATCCTGAAGGAAGGCATCGACGTCGCCTTCCGGCTCGGCCAGATCGAGGATTCCTCGCTGCGCATGCGCGGCATCATGGAATGCGCGCGCGTGCTGGTGGCCTCGCCCAGATATCTGGAGGCGCGCGGCGAGCCCGCCGACCCCGCCGAGCTCGTCGGCAGGAAGCACGATTGCCTGATGCTGCGCTATCCGGGCAGCAGGGAGTTCTTCTGGACGCTGCAGACGCCGGCCGGCGCGCAGAAGTTCGAGGTGCACGGGCCGTTCGATTCCGACGACGGCGACGTGCTGACCGGCTGGGCGCTGGCCGGGCGCGGCATCATCAACAAGCCGCGCTTCGAGGTGGAACCCTATCTCCGCGAGGGGCGGCTGAAGGTCATCCTGCCGGCAACGCCGCCGACGCCGGTGCAGTTCGCCGCCGTCTATCCGCACAAGAAGCTGCAGGACCCCAAGGTGCGCCTGCTGCTCGACTTCATGGCCGACCGCTGCCAACGGCTGATCCGGGACATTCTGGCGGGCAAATAGACGCAAGCCCTTGAGGAACCGGATCGCAGGCTGCACATTATTGCAGCAACGGGCGGCGCGCCTGCCGCAACGCATTCCACCGAGCTGCAAGGAGTCCTTCGATGCAATCCCATGCGACCCGCAACGATCTCAAATCCAACGTCAAGAAGGTCTCGGTCGAGATCCTGAACGCGAGGCTCGCCGAGGCGATCGACTTGGCGCTGCTGACCAAGCAGGCGCACTGGAACATCAAGGGGCCGCATTTCATCGCCATCCACGAGATGCTCGACGGCTTCCGCACCGAGATCGACGGCCATGTGGACACCATCGCCGAGCGCGCGGTGCAGCTCGGCGGCACGGCCATCGGCACCACGCAGGCGGTCGCCCAGGCGACGCCGCTAAAGCCCTACCCGACGGACATCTACAAGACCAAGGACCACCTCGCCGCGCTGATCGAACGCTATGCCCTGGCGGCCAACAATGCGCGCACGGCCATCGACGAGACCGGCGAGGCGGGCGACGCCGACGCCGCCGACATCCTGACCGCCTATTCGCGCTCGCTCGACAAGGCGCTGTGGTTCCTGGAAGCCCACACGCAGGAAAAGGAATAGGCGGCGACACCATCGGCGGGGGTGCAGCCCGCGCGCCGGGTTCGCATGCGAGCGTCGGCAAGGCGTGACCGTTCAGGCATGGATTCCCGGGTCGCGCCCTTCGCTCCGCTCGGGCTTGCCCGAGAATGACGAAGCAACGGGGCCTCCGAAGTCGCGATTTGGGCCAGAACTCCATGACTTCGTCATCCAATGGCGGAGCAGGCCGGAAAGGCCGTCGCGGAGACCATGGGATCCATGCCCGAGAACTCTCCATGCCACCGGCGATCAAAGGCCGCCGGCGAAGGCCCGCTCACCACGCCGTATGATAGGGGTCGGCCGCGTCGCGCAGTCCGTCGCCGAGGAAGTTGAAGGCGAGGATGACCAGGATCACCGGAACCACCGGCAGGATCAGCCAGGGATAGAGCGCCACGACGTTGA
>ERZ778021.2064-NODE-2064-length-19737-cov-9.608424_pt1 | contig 19737 bp, 20 predicted proteins | sample MGYA00375751_ERZ778021 | MGnify/ENA primary metagenome ERZ778021 (study PRJEB29350, sample SAMN05389814) | bioreactor metagenome | isolation source: Thiocyanate stock bioreactor | place: South Africa: University of Cape Town | collected 2013-08-29 ... | reverse complement strand
TCTGTGTTTACTTTGTGATACTCTGTGAAACTTCTTTTTTAAAGTTACACAGTGTATGGCACAATGTCACACAATGTTTTCTCTGTGAAACTATTCTACATAAAATCATACAGTTCTAAAAATTTAATTTGTAGTTTTAATAAATTATATATCTTTGTAATTGCATATGCAATCTTTGTTAAGCATATTTATATAACATTATAACCGTCATAGAATTTAAACAGAATAAGACAATTAAAAATTTAAATCTTTTCATCAGAAATAAATCTAAGGAATATGTCAAAAAAAGAAGCTGTAACTATAAAGGGATCTGAAATAGTCTTTTACAAGAAAGGGCAGGAAGACTATATCTCATTAACCGACATAGCTAAGGTTAGGGATGCAGATAATCCGTCACAGATAATTAGCTTATGGTTAAGAACTTACAGCACTATTGAATATCTTGGATTATGGGAGATGTTGAATAATCCTGATTTTAACCCCCACATATATGAGGGGTTTAAAAATGAATCAGCAAAACCCCATTTTTGGATGTCACCGTTGAAATGGATTTCCGAAACAAATGCTAAAGGAATAACTTCAAAAGCAGGCAGATATGGTGGTGGTACTTTTGCCCATTCGGATATAGCATTTAAGTTTGCAGCATGGATTTCAGCAGAATTCGAACTTTATCTTATTACAGAATTCAAACGGTTAAAGAATGAAGAACAAAAGACAATTGGATGGAGTGCTAAAAGAGAATTGGCAAAAATAAATTATCATATACATACCGACGCGATTAAATCAAATTTAATTCCTCCACAATTGACACCTTTACAAACATCGTTAGTTTATGCTAATGAAGCTGATGTTTTAAACGTTGCTCTTTTCGGTATGACAGCAAAAGAATGGCGAGATAAAAATCCTGGATTAAAAGGGAATATACGAGATTATGCTACAATAAATGAATTGATTTGTTTGGCAAACATGGAGAATATTAATGCCTTATTAATTACTGATAAAGTATCTCAAAAATATAGATTAATAAAACTAAACCAGATTGCAATGCAGCAAATTAGAGTTTTATCAGAAGTTGGTAATAGAAAATATCTTAAATGATTTAACAGCTTAATGACTTTACAATTATAAAGTATTACTACAAATATGACCGCCATAGAATTTCAAAATATCAGCAAACAATACCGCCTCGGGTTAGTCAGTACCCGCACACTTTCGCATGACCTCAACCGATGGTGGAAGATGAGCATTTTAGGCAAAGAAGACCCTTATTTAAAGATAGGAGAGGTGAATGATAGAGCTTCTAAGGGTGATAGCGATTATGTATGGGCATTGCGAGATATTAACTTCAAGGTTGAGCAGGGCGATGTATTGGGAATTATAGGAAAAAACGGAGCAGGGAAATCGACTTTATTAAAAATCCTCTCTAAAGTAACTACACCAACTACCGGAACAATCAAAGCACGCGGACGGATAGCATCTTTATTAGAAGTAGGCACAGGCTTCCATCCCGAAATGACCGGTCGTGAAAATATCTTTATGAACGGTGCCATTATGGGCATGACCAAAGCCGAAATTTCTCGCAAATTAGATGAAATAATTGACTTTGCAGGTGTCGAACGCTATATCGACACTCCCGTAAAACGCTACTCCAGCGGTATGACGGTTCGCCTCGGCTTTGCCATTGCTGCCCACTTAGAACCGGAAATTCTTGTGGTGGATGAAGTCCTTGCCGTAGGTGATGCCGAATTTCAGAAAAAAGCTATTGGCAAAATGCAGGATGTGAGTAAAGGAGAGGGGAGAACGGTGCTGTTTGTGAGTCATAATATGGGCTCGTTACAATCGTTATGTCGTAACGGGATATTATTAGAAAATGGTGTTTTATCTTATGGGGGAGATATTGAAAGTACAATTAGTAAATATTTGTCACTTCAAAATGTTGAATTATCTTATCATTGCATACAAGATAAAAACTCATCTATATTTATAAAATCAATTTATATTGTAGATAATAATAACCAAAATAAAAATACTTTTTTCCATACAGATAAAATAATAGTTAAAGTAAATTTAACTATTAAAGAGAGAATTTCTGAAAGTTATTTATTGCTTACAATCTTAGATAGAAGCAAGAGAAAAGTTTTCTCAGCTGAAAAGAAGGTAGAAAATCAAATGAGTTTGGAAATTGCTTCTGAATTTCTAACCAGAGGTATTTATTCTATCCAAGCTGTAGTTTATAAACCAGCTGTAACACAATATGATTATTTAGAAGACGTTTGCTCTTTTGATGTTGTTGATGCAGGTTCACATTTTTCACATTTAGAAACATATGATTATGGAAGTGTTTTTGGACAATATTCGTGGATTGATTTATAAGATATTTGGAAGTAGAAAAAAAGAAATTATTATTGAAGCCCCCTTTTATTCTAAAGATTTCTTTAATAATACTGCGTATGTCTTTGGTGAATATACCTATGGTAAACCTAAAATATTAGACTGGGGAGAGGGAGCACATCTTACTGTTGGTAAATTTTGTTCAATAGCTGAAAATGTACATATTTTTTTAGGTGGAAACCATAGGACGGATTGGATTACAACATATCCATTTAGTGCATTAATTGATGAATTTCCAGAAGCTAAGCACATTAAAGGACATCCTGCAACAAAAGGAGATGTAACCATTGGTAATGATGTGTGGATTGGTTATGGTGCAGTAATATTATCAGGCATTACTATTGGAGATGGAGCTGTTATTGGTGCTTTTTCAGTAGTAACAAAAAATGTTTATCCTTATGAAATTGTTGCTGGAAATCCAGCCAAGGTTATTAAAAAAAGGTTTAATGATGAGGCTATATCCTATTTGCTTGAAATTGCATGGTGGAATTGGCCCATCAACAAAATATCTTCAGAGGTTAATTTTCTATGCAATGATGAAGTTTTAGAGTTTATTATAAGAAATAAGAGTAATAATTAGCAATTTGATTTAAAAAATAGCTCGTTTATGAAAAAAATCATAATTAAAATACTAAAAAAGACTATCAGATTTATTGAACGTAAAATACCAAATGCAATTGAGAAAGATTTAGGTTACACTGAAGTGTTTGGTAAAAACTTCTATTACCATCATAAATTAGCTTTTGATATTACATTTGAAGAGTTATTCAAAAAAGAAATTTATTCTTTCAATACCACAAACCCAAATCCTGTTATTATTGATTGTGGTGCTAATATGGGTTTAAGTCTACTTTTCTTCTCATTAAATTATCCAAATGCTAAAATTTATGCATTCGAACCAGATGTAACTGTATTCGGATGTTTAGAGAAGAATATTGATACTTTTCAAATGAAGAATGTTGAGTTGATAAAAAAAGCTGTATGGAATAAGAATGAAATGCTGGATTTTTATACAGATAGAGGTATGGGAGGAAGATTGAAAAGTAATTATCTTAACCAAATAGCTACAAAAGTGGAAGCAATACGGCTAAAGGATTTTATATCTGACAAACATATTGATTTTATAAAAATGGATATTGAAGGTGCTGAATATCTTGTTATAAAAGATTGTGAGTCGATTTTAAATCAAGTTGACAATATTTTTATCGAATATCATAGTATGGAAAAAGAAGAACAGAACTTAGATGATTTGCTTATAATATTAAAAAGGAATGGTTTCAGATACCATCTTTCACAATCTTTTTCCAGAAATAAACCATTTGTTGATAGGAATTTGGTGAATGAGAAAATTGATTTAGCAATAAATGTTTTTGCATATAAATAGAATTATGATATCAATAATTATATGTTCCCGCTATTCAGACATTTCAGAAGAGCTTGAAAAAAATATTCAAGATACAATTGATTTTGAATATGAATTAGTTGTTATAAATAATTCAGATAATCGATATTCAATTTTCTCCGCATATAATGAAGGAGTTAGACGTGCTAAAGGTGACATCTTATGTTTTATGCATGAAGATATTCTATATCATACTCAAGGTTGGGGCATAAAGGTTATTGAACATTTTCAAGATATAAAAGTAGGGTTAATTGGAGTTGTTGGTGGGCATTATTTACCAGACTGTCCTGCTTCTTGGTGGAGTACTGAGTGTCGATCAGGCGTTATTTTACAAGGGATTTGTGAGAATAAGCAAGAATACTATTATAAAAATGAGAATTGGATTAGATATCGGGAAAATCTAAGTAATTCAATATCTGTCGTAACTGTTGATGGCTTGTGGTTTAGTATTCCTAAAAAACTTTTTGAAAAAATTAGATTTGATGAATTGACATTCTCCGGGTTTCATTGTTATGATTTAGATATTTGTATGCAAATTCATAAATTAGGATTAGATATTCATGTAATTTTTGATGTTTTAATTGAGCATTTTTCAGGAGGTAATCATGATCAGAATTTAATTAAACAAAGAGAGGTTTTTTTTGAAAAATGGACACATTCTTTACCAATAATAAAAGGTATAGAATTGTCAAAAATTGAAATTGAAGATAGACGATTTTTCGTAGATAGTCTACACTCTTTAACCAAAGAATATTGGAGATCTCAAGATGAAATAAACAGAATACTTAATTCAAAAGCATATCGTTTGGGTAAATTTATTCTGAAACCATTTTCATTAATTAGACATAAATGGGTACAAATTTTTGGTGATTCACAATGATTCTCGACTTTGAAAGTATACAACTATAAATGAGAAAGAAAAAAATTGAAAATAGTCTTGTCAGCGTATGGGTTATTACATATAATCAGGAAAAATTTATAAGTGAATGTCTTGATAGTATTTTGAAGCAAGAAACAAATTTTCCATTTCAAATAATCATTGGAGAAGATAATTCTACTGATAAAACTCGGAGTATTTGTGAAATGTATGCAAATAAGTATTTAAATATTACACTTTTACCTTTAAGAGAAAATCTAGGTTTAGTTAAAAATTGGGAAAGGACACTAAATGCGTGTGCAGGTAGATATGTGGCTATGTGTGAGGGTGATGACTTTTGGATTGATAGTCATAAATTACAAAAACAGATTGATTTTCTGGAGAATAATCCGGATTATTCAATTTCATTTCATAGGATTAAACTGTTTTTTGAGGGAGGTATCGTTCACAATGATCTATTTGACCATCTCGAAGAACGTGAGTATTCAGCATATGAAATATATGATAAGTGGACAATATTGACAAGTTCTGTTGTGTTTAGAAACTTTCCCAAAAAAATACACTTTCCGAAGTCTGTATACTTCACGGATATTTATTTTTCATTGTATCTTTTAGAAAAAGGTAGAGCTTACTGTCATGATTTTGTAGGGGTTGCCTATCGACGACACCCTGAAAGTTTGTCTTTAACTTTTCCAATTTCGAGAATACAAAAATTATTCTATCAATACAAATACATGATTAAACGATACCCAGAATTCAAAGATATATCCAGAAGAAACATGAATGATTGGTTGAAAGGTTTAATATATGCCCCATATTTCAAAGGCATATGGAAGTTTAGGTTATATAAAATGTATTTTGAACCTAAATTAATCTTTACCAGTTTTTTTACAACAACTATAACTTCATATATTATAAAACGCAAAAGATAAGAATTTATTTATGGAAAACACCCCCTTAGTTAGTATTTGCTCAACTACATATAATTTAGAAAAATATATAGGTGAAGCTTTAGAGAGTTGGTTGAGCCAGAAGACAAATTTCGACTATGAAATTGTTATTTGTGACGATTGCAGTAAAGATAAAACTGTAGTTGTTATAGAATCTTTTGTTGAAAAATATCCAAATAAAATAAGATTGTTAAAAGCAGCAAAGAATATGGGGATGATGCCTAATTATATTCGTTCGCTACAGGCTGCTAGAGGAAAATATATTGCTGTGTGTGATGGTGATGATTATTGGATAGATGAAAATAAACTTCAATTACAGGTTGATTTTTTGGAGTCTAACACTGATTTTGTTGCTTGCCTTACTAATTCATATGTAATTAATGAACTTACTGGTGAAAAAAAAATAGCCAAGCACCAAATATGGGATGTAGCGACTAGTAAAGAATTACTTTATCATGATGACTTTCATAAGGACAATATTAATTTGTCTCCTGGACATGTGTCAACTTACATTTTTAGAAATAACCTGATAACTGAGTTCCCAACATGGTTCTATGATGATGATGTTGTTACAGACTACCCTTTGTACATGCTTATATCAAAATATGGTAAAACAAAATTTTTTAACATAAATACCAGCGTTTATAGAAAAAGAGATGGGAGTCATTCTTTTAACTGGTATGATTACAGAAAAATACAAAAAAGCAGAATCAAAATGCATAAATGTGTCAATGATTATTTAGATCGTAGATACAAAGATATTCTGAATATCATTATTTCTAAACATTATATTTGTCTATTCAAAAGTTATTTAAAAGAGAAGGAATATATTGCCGCTATCAAATCATTTGTTTGTGCAGCTTATTTTAGTTTTTCAACTCTTTTTAAATACATATTTATCAACAGAAAATTGGATGTGTGAAGTTAATAAATACGATAAAATAAATGAATTTATTCGCTTTGCAATTGTTGGTGTAATTGCAACGCTGATACATTATGCGATTTATTATTTGCTTAAATTTGTAATTAACTATAATCTTGCATACACAATAGGCTATGCCTTGTCATTACTATTGAATTTTTACCTTTCATCTGTTTTTACTTTTAGAGAAAAACCTACTTTTGCAAAGTTTTTTGGAATGTCAGTAGTTCATGGAGTAAACTATCTGTTGCATATAACACTACTGAATTTATTCGTGTATATAGGAGTTTCTAAAAATATAGCACCTATCCCGGTATATGCTATAGCTGTTCCGGTTAATTTTATATTAGTTAGATTTGTATTCAAATACCAGAGAAAAAATGAAAAAAGAGAATAACACTTTAGCTGTGGTTGTTCCGTGTTATAATGAAGAAGAGGTACTTCGAGAAACAACCAAACAACTAACAACTGTTTTAGCTGATTTGATAAAAGAAGAGTTGATATCTGAAAATAGTTTTATTTTGTACTCTAATGACGGTAGCAAGGACAAAACATGGGAAATTATTAGTGAGTTGCATAAGTCCAATAATTTCATATGTGGGGTTAATCTTTCTAATAATGTAGGACATCAAAATGCCTTAGTTGCGGGTATGGAAGTGGCTGTAAAATACGCTGACATGATTGTTACTATTGATGCGGATCTACAAGATGATATTAATGCTGTGAAAAAGATGGTTAAAGCATATCTTGAAGGATTTGATATTGTATATGGAGTACGTGCAAATAGAAGATCAGATACACTTTTTAAAAAGAATACAGCCTCGTTATTCTACAAAGCAATGAGTCTCTTAGGATCTAAGACAGTATATAATCATGCGGATTTTAGATTAATGAGCGGGAGAGCTGTTAAGGCTTTTTTACAGTATCCGGAGAAAAATCTATTCATAAGAGGTATTGTTCCTATAATTGGTTTTAAAACCACAAATGTTTTTTATGATAGATATGAACGTATGGCTGGAGAAACCAAATATCCATTTGCTAAAATGGTAAATTTTGCTATTGATGGAATAACTTCATTTTCAGTAAAACCATTACGAATTATTTTTGGAGTTGGTTTTTTGTTTTTGTTTCTAACCATAATAGCGGCAGTTTATACTTTAGTACAGTATTTTGCGGGGAATGTTGTTTCTGGATGGTCGTCAATGATATTATCTTTGTGGTTTATAGGATCTATAGCAATTATGTCCTTAGGTATAATAGGGGAATATATAGGTAAGATTTATCTTGAAGTGAAGAATCGACCAAGATATATTATAGAATCAATTTTAGAACAAAGGAATAAATTTAATAATGAAAACGTTAAAAACTAACAAAAGAATTGTCTTAATTCTATTAGTATTCTCCAGTTTGCTTTTTGGCTATTTTATTATAAAAGATGCTAACTGGACTTGGGGTGATGACTATGAGTTCTTAATTTCTACAGCAGTAGGTAAGATGGAATGGGACATTCATGTGGCTAATCATGGTAGATTATATCCTTTGGGACATTCTGATTATAATATATTAACATTAATTCAGGGAGCCACAACGCCTGTAGCTCACTACAGCATTGTTTTATTTTCGTTTTTTTTATTTGTTTTTTTTAGCTACAAGCTATATAACATCGTTTTAATTAAAACTAATAAAAGTAGTAAGCTAATAAATTGGATTGTGCTTTTTTCGATTTTATTTTTGTTTTACTACTTCTATAGATTATTTTTCTTTTTAGTCTATCCTGAGAGGATAATGGTAGTATTGTTGAGTTTGTTCTTTATATTATATTCAAAATTTTTAAAAACAAACCAAAGTGTTTTTGCTGTCTTTGCAGTTCTGGTATCAATATATTTGTCTTATACTAAAGAAACTTCTTTTATTATTTTTAGTGTTGTTGCAGGCATAGGGTTACTATTTAATTATAAAAATAACAGTAAAAAAGAAAATTGGTTTTATTTGGCTTTAACAACTAATATAGTAAGTTTTTTATTGGTATATTATTTTATTGCTTATAGAACGGCAGACACCCTTTACTCTCGCCACAGTTCTGTATTTGAAGTAATACAATTTACTGTAGGAAATCTTAAAATACTATATATAGCTCTTATAGCATCCCTATGGAGAGTGTTTGTTTTTCTTTTCCGAAAGGACAGATCCCATTTGCTGATTGATATTCTATTATTTAGTGGAGTTTTATATGCCATAGCAAATGTCATATTAAAAATGCCTATGGATTATTATTACTTTCCGGCAGTTATGTTAACTTTTCCTGCTTTGGTATATTGGGGTGTAAAATTGCTACGACCGGAGTGGGTATTGATTGTATTAATACTGTCAACTGGTTATTATTATAGGAAGTTTCCCAAAGTTATTAATATCATACAAGACCTGAAGATATCAACGCATAAGAACTTAGTTGAATTTACGAATATCCTTAATGATTCAGATAAAGCATATTGGTTACAATATGATGACATAGATGAAGTTGTTAAGGGTAAAATGGGATACCAAAGGGAAATACTCGAAGTTTATTATCATTTCTATAATAATGAAGACGAAGCTATAGAAATTAAAAATGTAAACGAACTACCTGAAGAATTAAATTCGAAAATCGTGTTGTTCTATTCTGATTTACAAGTCGCATCAGAAGAATATGATATCACTTTAAGGCAGATTGACTCTATTGGTTTTACTCAACAACATTTACCTAATATTCAAGATATAAAAATTTTTACAAAATAACATGTAATGAATATAAATAACAATCCATGAAATTACTAATTATAGGCGGTGGTGCAGTAGCGGAATCAAGTCATATTCCGGCTGCTATTCATGTAGTAGGTTTAGATAATATAGTTTTAGCTGAACCGAATGATTTACAATCTAAAAAGTTGAGAGATAAGTTTAATATTAAACAACATTTTTCTGATTTTACAGAGTGTTTGAATAAGGTGGATGCTGTCGTTATTGCGACACCACCTCATACCCATAATGATATCTTAGCAAAGTGTATAGAGGCTGGTTTACCTGTTCTTTGTGAAAAACCTATCTCTGATCAATCCAAAGAGACTAAAAAGATTCTACAGCAAAATATTAATGACTTAGTAATAGGTGCTTGTCATACCTATAGACTTTTTCCTAATAGATTAAAAGTTAAGAGATTAATTGCAGATGGCTATTTTGGTGATAATGTGCGTATAGAAATTAATGAGGGATTTCCAAGTAATTGGCCTACCGTTTCAGGTTATTGTTTTAGAAAAGAATTAGTACCTGGCGGGGTACTCTTTGATGCAGGTATTCATTCGTTAGATTTTATTTTGTGGACTTTAGGGATGCCACTTTCTATTAACTACAAGGATGATGAAGAAGGTGGATTGGAAAGTAATGCAGAAATGGAGTTGATCTATGAAAAAGCTTCTGCATATTTTAAGATAAGTCGCACGACAGAACTTTCTAACACTATTGTTGTGAGTGGCAATGGACGAAAAGTAGTGTTGGATGTTTTTGAAATGAATAATATACTTGAAAATGATATTCAGACTATCGCCGATGAGAATTGTTTGATGGATTGGACTAATATAGGATATTATCAACTGCAAAATTTTATCGACGCCGTAAAGAAACAAGCTGTGATAAGTTGTACTGCTGATAAGGCTTTGCAAAGTATTGAAATACTTGAACGTGCTTATAAACAAAAAACGAAGGTAGCTAAGACTCCTAAGCCTATAGGAAAATATAAAGGAAAAAAGGTATTAATTACCGGAGGAACAGGTTTTATCGGAAGTTTATTAACCGAACGACTTGTTAAAGATGAAGAAGCTGATGTACGTGTGATGGTTCATAATTGGAAAAGAGCTGCTTATGTGAGCCGTTTTGACGTAGGATTGGTGCAGGCTGACATTACTAATTATGATGAAGTTGAGAAAGTTGTTGAAGGATGTGATTATGTGTTTCATTGTGTTGGAGTAGGAGGTACACCTGATTATGCAAACAAAATAAATGTATTGGGAACTGAAAATGTTGTTAGAGCATCTGCCAAGCATCAAGCTGAAAGAGTGGTTTACCTAAGTAGCGTGGTAGTCCATGGAGATAAAATTTCAGATGGTATGAATGAAGATACACCATTTGTTAGTTATGGAGATTCATATGCAGATGCAAAAATTACAGCAGAAGAAGTTTTTTGGAAACTTACGAAGGAGTTTAATTTAGAAGCTTCTGTGATTAGACCTACGTATGTTTGGGGACCTATGTCAGAATGGTACACTATGGAGATTATCAAACAAATGAAAGAGGGGCGTTTTTATTGGGTTGATAAGGGAAGTGGAAGTAGTAATGCTGTTTATGTGGAAAACTTAATAGATATGATGCTGATATGCGGACAGCATCCTGGAGCAGTAGGGCAAGCATTCTTGAGCAGAGATGGTGAAAAGCAAAACTGGTCTGAGTTTTATAGTCATTATGCCCGTATGCTCAACATTGATCCAACATCTTTTAAATCAATACCATTACAAGATGGATTAAAGCGTAAATTCTTAAAATTAGCAAAAAAGAATCTTACTAAGTCTATAAATGCTTTATGGGAAAGAGTACTTCAAATCGAAGAAGATAAACCCTTTGTAGCAAAGTGGTTTTATCGAGCACCAAGAAAGATGTTGAAAATGATTTTGAAATCAGTAGTGAAACATCTTCCTGAAAAATCATCATCAGAAATGGCAATATATAATTTTCAAGGTTTTATTGATATCAGTAAATCAAAAGAACTATTAGCTTATGAACCACGTTTTTCAACACAAGAAGCTATGGCGGAAACTGAGAAATGGTTGAGTGACAGTAATCTTTTATAACGAAAACGATGAGCAAATACAAATTGTCTGTAATAATACCGATATATAATGTGGAGGAATACATTGCAAAATGCCTTGATTCCGTACTGTCGCAAGCAGATGATACTATAGAGATTATTTGTGTGAATGATGAATCACCTGATAACTCACGTGCTATTATTGAAGAATACATAAAAAAATATCCTCAATTAATATGTATAGATCAGAAAAATAAGGGATTAAGTGCAGCTCGGAACGCAGGTATTAGAGCAGCAAAGGGAGAGTATATTGTGCTGTTAGATAGCGATGACTGGTTAGATAATGACGTTCTTTTTAAACTATACAACACAGCAAAATCAAAAGATGTAGATGTGTTATTGGGTAATGTTAAGTGGATTTATCCGGATAAAATATATACTGAAAAAGCAAATACAGCAGATGTTATAACAGAAGTTATGACAGGAAAACAAGCTCTTGAAGCTCTTATGAGTAGAGAAGTTTATGTTCCGATGGCATATAATAGTATCTGTAAACGAAGTTTTTTAGTAGAAAATGAATTATGGTTTAAGGATGGATTGATTTACGAAGATGAATTATGGACACCTCAGGTTTTATTTAAAGCAGATCGAGTGTATGCATCGGATATCTATCATTACAATTACTTGCAGCGTGATAATACTATAACCACTTCCAAAGGAAATCAGAAGAAAATAGATAGTTTCTTTTATATATCACAGCAATTAATTGAAATGAGCAAATATACTGATAATCAATTATTAAAAGAACAGTTGTGGTTTCGTGCAGTAGTATTATATCATAGAGGCTATAAAATGCATCAATTAATTCACCCAAAAGAATCTACATCTTTTAAAATCACATGGATAGATTTAAAAGATGCAAAACTCTCATACGAGATATTCAATAAAAGTCTTGGCTTTTTGGATTACAATAAGCACCAAAGAAGGTATGTCAGATTAATAATAAAATTATGTTGAGTATGAAGAAAATATTGCACCATTCACATTTTCAGGCTGAGGCTTTCGGACATGGTGGAGAAAAGCGTACGGCTCAGATTGTAGAACATTACAAGAACCTGGGTTATGATATAGTTGAGTTAGAGATTAAATATAATAAAAGCTTATCTATCATAACCTTATGCAAAGCTTTAAAGTTAATCTTATGTGTTTATGGTATTTCTCATTTTAAAAACTTGATTCCATTTTTAAAATTTTGGAAATCTATAGCATTATCTCTCTCATCTACAGAAAAATATTTTAATCAGGATATTGATTTCTTTGTGTGGGAAAGTGTAGTAGATAGATATTATTACCTTCCCTATTTAGCTAAAAAACATCATGTCAAAGTAATAGCTTATCCACATAATATAGAATCGTTGGTGCCAGATTATTCAATCAACTCCCCAACTCTAAAGCAAAGACAGTTTATTAGAGAAATGGAAGTACTAAGAATGTGCAACGAAGTACAATCCATATCGAGATTTGATAATTCTTTAATGCAATTGATGGGAGTTAACTCCATGTTTTTCCGCTATCTGCCACCTTCAGAGTTTAAAAATTATTTACAAAGAATTAAAACTCAACGAGTAAACAAAGTAGAAAAAAATAGATATTTGATATTAGGAACAGCACATAATCCCCCAACTCGGAAAGGGATGATTTATTTAATAGATAAGATTAATCAAATGAGTTTTACAGAAGATATTCAGTTTATTTTTGCCGGTTACGGCACAGAGCAATTGAAGCAATTCTTAAACAGTCCATCCATACAAATTAAAGGTTCGTTAAGCAAGGAAGATTTAGAAACAGAAATGATTTACTGTACAGCCTTATTGGTTTATCAACCATCTACCACAGGAGCACTAACTCGTATTTCAGAATTTTTAGTTGCAGGTATTCCCGTGTTTGTAAATGCAGAAGCAGCGCATAGTCATTATGAAATGGAGGGTGTAAATGTATATAGTAACTTTAATGAGTTTGAACAGATTCTAAACTCATTAAAATCAAATCTCAATACAGAATAATTGTAGCGCATATCATCTTAAAATCGTAGTGCAATATGTCTAAATTTTGTAGTTTGCGAAATAGTTGGCAGGGCACAATGGTGCAAAACGATAGAGCCAAAATAGGGAATGAAAACAAGCCAAAATAGGGAATGAAAACAAGCCAAAACAGGGAATTTGTATTGCAAGTTACTGAAAATGTTTTATCTTTGTACTTTCAAATAACAAAGAACAATGGAGGAAAAAAAATACCTGAATAGGATTTGCGATGACCTTTTAGGGCAAATGCTACAATCTTCCGGTGCGGTACTCGTGGAGGGGGCGAAATGGTGTGGCAAGACAAGTACGGCTATGAATATTGCAGGTAGTACGCTGTTTATGCAAGATCCCGACAAGGCGGGTTCGTATCAAATGCTTGCCGAAACAAAACCTTCATTGCTTTTGCAGGGCAACGTTCCACGTTTGCTCGATGAATGGCAGATGGCGCCTGTTTTATGGGATGCTGTAAGGTTTGAAGTTGATAAAAGAAGTACATTGGGGCAATTTATATTGACAGGCTCAGCCGTTCCTGCCGATGATATTACCGCTCACACAGGTACAGGTAGAATTGCACGGCTGTTGATGCGTCCGATGAGTTTGTATGAGTCGTTAGAGTCGAACGGCTCTGTTTCCTTGAATGATTTGTTTGAGGGGAAGCGGGATATTCAAGCAATCAGTGATTTAAGTATTGAACAAATTGCTTTTGCCGTTTGCAGAGGCGGATGGCCACAAGCCGTGAAATTGAAAGAAAAATCGGCGTTGCGCATGGCGGTAAATTATGTAGATGCGGTAATAAATTTCGATGTACAAAGAGTGGACGATGTGGAAAAAAATCCGGAAAGAGTACGTGTTTTACTACGTTCATTGGCGAGAAACATCTCAACTATGACTACTCTGCAAACTATAAAATCGGATATGGAAGCAATGGATTTTGGTATTTCGGAAAAAACATTGGTTAATTATATTACTGCACTACGAAGAATTTTTGTTATTGAAGATTTACCCGCTTGGCAGCCGTCATTACGATCAAAAACAGCCATTCGTACTTCGGCAAAAAGGCAGTTTGTAGATCCTTCTATTGCTGCGGCTGTGTTGCGCACTAATCCTGACGGCATTCTGCATGATTTAGAGTATTTTGGGTTTTTGTTTGAATCGCTTTGCGTGCGCGACATGCGGATATATGCGCAGGCAAATGACGGCGATATCTTCCATTATAGAGATAAAAGCGGCTTGGAAGCTGATATGATTATTCGTTTACGAGATGGCAGGTGGGCGGCGGTCGAAGTTAAATTGGGCAGTCGGCAAATAGAAGATGCCGCAAATAATTTACTTGCATTGAAAAATAAAATTGACGCAAAAAAAACGGGAATGCCCTCATTTCTTATGGTCGTTACAGGCGGTGAGTTTGCTTATCAACGCAATGACGGCGTGTTTGTAGTGCCTATTGGATGTTTGAAACATTAATTTGGACATTGCATGATTGCTGGGCTTTTACCGGAATTTGTCATTATTTTTATGATTGTGATCATTATAAATCTCAGTGTGGTAACTGCCCTTTTCTTCATTCAGAAAAAGAAAAAGACCTCAGTTACAAAGTCTGGAAAAAGAAGCAAAAATATTATAAACACCTAAATTTACATATAGTAACACCAAGTAAATGGTTAGGCGAGGCAGCAAAGCAGAGTGTATTATTTTCAAAATTTTCTGTAACAGTCATCCCAAACCCCATTGATACCGAACTGTTTTCACCAGGCGATAAACAAGAATCTTGTACAATCTTAAATATAGATAGTAACAAAATCTATATACTGTATGGTGCTATGAACGCTGTCACAGATAAAAACAAAGGATTTGTAAAGTTACTAAAAGCATTAAAAATATATGCAGAGAAATACAATACTTCGAATGTAAACATATTAGTATTGGGAGCAAGTGAACCCATTCAAGAATTTGATATATCTATTCCAATTCAGTATTTAGGCACTATTACGGAAGATAATAAAATGGTCGCCGCCTATCGTGCAGCCTCATTGATGATAGTACCCTCGTTATCAGAAAATCTATCCAATGCCATTATGGAAAGCTTGTCATGCGCAACTCCGGTATTAGCTTTCAATATAGGTGGTCATAGCGATATGATAGATCACCAACAAAATGGCTATCTGGCGGAACCGTTTTCTCCTGAAAGCATGGCGGAAGGAATTAATTGGTGTTTGAAAAACAATAAATCAGGTGTTTTATCTAATAATGCACGTCAAAAGGTATTGGAAAATTTTACAGAAGAGATAGTTGGGAAGAGGTATTTGGAGGTGTATAAGAGGGTGATGAAGAAATAAAACAACATATGTGGATAATCCGGATCATACTGACCATCTCAACACGACAGCCAAAATCTAATTATTCCAATTAAACTGAACTTTTTCTCTATCTTTGCAATATTCTAATAAAAAACAAAAACACACCATGCGTTACCTCTACATCTTCGCTACCTTATTTTTCACTGTCTACGGACAAATAGTAATGAAGTGGCGAATCAATATTTTACAGTTTACTTTGCCGCAGAACGGAATTATTCCTAAATTTGTGGCTTTGATTAAGCTGATATTCGATCCGTTTATATTTTCGGGTTTCTTGTCTGCTTTTGTGGCGTCGCTGTTCTGGATGGCAGCTATGAGTAAGTTTGAAATCACACAAGCTTATCCTTTTATGAGTCTTGCACCGGCTATTGTTTTTCTTTTAGGTATTTGGCTACTTAACGAAAACTTCACATGGGGCAAGGTAATCGGTTTAGCTTTGATTATTATTGGAACAATTGTAACTGTTAAGTTTTGAATGATATGGAAGAAAATATTCATATTTCTGTTGTTTCTCCGGTTTATATGGCAGAAAGGATCGTGGCTGAATTGGTAAAACAGATTAAAGAATCTCTGAAGTCCATTACAGATCATTATGAGATTATTTTAGTAAATGATGCTTCACCTGATAAATCTTGGGGATCAATCCAAGAAGAGTGTAAAAAAGATAAGCGTGTAAAAGGTATAGATTTAAGTAGAAATTTCGGTCAACATTATGCCATTACTGCCGGATTAAGTTTATCAAAGGGAGAATGGATAGTTGTGATGGATTGCGATTTACAAGATAGACCTGACGAAATACCGAATTTGTATAATAAGGCGCAAGAAGGATGGGATTCTGTTTTTGCTCAAAGAGTAGAGAGAAATGACACCTTCTTAAAACGAAATTTCTCCAAATCGTTTTATAAACTATTTAGCTATCTGACAGATACTAAGCAAGATGCAACTGTGGCTAATTTTGGTATTTACCATCGAAAAGTAGTTGATGCGATTTTAGAGATGAAGGATCAAATTCGATTTTTTCCTACTATGGTGCAATGGGTTGGCTTTCATAAATACTATTTACCGGTTAAACATAGTGAAAGGCGTGAAGGGAAATCCTCATACAACCTTAAATCTTTATTTAGATTAGCTTTGAATACAATTATTGCTTTCTCAGATAAACCTTTGCGGTTAACAGTAAAAATTGGATTTTATTTGGCATCTATATCTTTTTTTGTGGGACTTATTTACTTGATATTATATCTTTCAGGACAAATTAAAGTGTTAGGTTTTACTTCGCTGTTCATATCTATTTGGTTTTTGGCCGGAGTTGTGATTACAATTCTGGGAATCATAGGGTTATATCTTGGAAAGATGTTTGAAAAAGTAAAAGACAGGCCGGTATTTATTACCAATGAAACAATCAATGTATAATGGACACCATCAAATATCTAAGTTGGGATTCTGAGTTTTTTAATAAAAAAATTGGACAAATAAACTGTAATGAATCAGATTGTAGCGGATATGAATTGGACAAATTAATTTCTTATGCTGAAAAAGATAATTATCACTTACTATATGTTTTTACAAAAGGAAATCATTCATTTCTCAATATTAAAAATCATACTTTGAAATTAGTTGATGAAAAAGTTATATACTCAAGAATAATTGATGAAAATATTGTTTTTTCTTTTGACGATGTAAATGAATATGCTTCGGATGAAGTACATGCAGACTTATTAAGTTTAGCCTGTCAAAGTGGTGAGTATTCTCGTTTTAAAATAGATGAACAGTTTGAAAAGGATGATTTCTCCCGACTATATAAAACATGGATTGAAAAATCAGTTGCTCGAGAGTTGGCAGATAAAGTGCTTGTAACTAAGGATAAACATAAAATCACTGGAATGGTGACATTATCTTATCAATCAGACCGTGCTATCATAGGGTTGATTGCTGTAGATAGTTTTTATAGAGGAAAAGCCTATGGAACACAGTTATTACATGCTTGTTTTGATGATATTCTACAAAATAATATAAATAGAATTGATGTGGCAACACAAAAAAGTAATATAAATGCATGTAGTTTCTATGAGAAAAACGGATTTGAAGTTAAAAATGTAACTAATGTTTATCATTTATGGATATGAAAAACAAATCTTTTTTAAACGTTGTTAAGCATGAAAGGATTTAATCAAGGGCAATCAATATATTGTTATTTATTTGTTTTTGTGCTGTTTTGGTGTCTTTATAGCTGTGTAGCTCTGCTATTTTTGTCTGACATGTCTGATCATGCTTTTTTTGCAAGACAAGTTGCTGGTGGGCACCAAGCTATTCCAGGCAATTTTCTATTATATTTGCTTATTATTGTTTTTTCTGGCTTTTCTTCTGTGGCATTAGTTACAAAGTTATCACTGTCTTTTTTAATTGCTTTTGCATCAACGTATCGTGTATATATTTATGTGGAAGGTATAGGATCAGTTGGAAACAATAAAAACTTCTGTGTGAACTTTTTAATAGCAATGAGTTTGCTATTTGTTTTTGCACTTTATAATCCATTAGCTGATTGTCAGTACTTTGGAAAGTTTGTACCAAATGTATGGCATAATTCAACTACAATATTCCTTTTTCCTTTTTCTTTACTTCTTTTTAATTTATCAATAAAACAAATATCAGATTATCAAAGCACAAGATTAGTTTTTTTATCTTTATTAGTGTTTCTAAATATTGCAATTAAACCGAGTTTTTTCTTTGTATGGGCATCAGTTTACCCATTTTTTCTTCTAATCCAATATAAGTTTTCAAAGATATTCTGGGTTAATTTGTTGCCAATAATTGTAGGCTTGGTATTATTAATAGGACAGTACTTATATATTTATAAATTCACTTCATCAGATAGTGGTATTACAATAGACCCTTTCTCGGTTTACACGTATGGTAATCCATTCTCTAATGTAGCTGCATTCAAAAGTTCTATATTGGCAATGATTCTTTCATTCTTCTTTCCCTTTATGTTCTTTGTGCTAAATATACGAAAAGTACTAAAAAATAAAGCTTTGTTATTTTCGTATGGATGTTTGTTTGTGTCTATTCTAATCTATATTCTATTAGCTGAAACAGGACCCAGAAATATTCATGGAAATTTTTATTGGCAAGTTGTTATTTGTGTTGGTATATTATTTTATCAGACACTCTTATCTTTGTTAGAAGATATTAGAAGCAATAAGAAACAAAAATTGTATAAAAGTAGAATTTTATTCATATTCTATTTGCTGCATGTTGTGTCTGGAGTAGCCTATTTAATTAAGTATTTTGTAACATCAGATTATTGTTAGTATTATGATACCCTTCAACAAACCCTACCTCACAGGTAAAGAAACCCACTATTTATCAGGCTGTCGAAAACAGAAAGATTTCAGAATAGAATTCATATTCGTAATATCTATTCTTTTAGGAATATGTTATTTATATTTTATACTAATAAACAGTATCAGTGTTAATTATCATCCTGTTTGGAGTGATGAGTTTTTCTATTATATAAATACGTGCTCATTTATTGAAAATAACACTCTCAAGGCAGCATTAACACTCAATGGCAAAGGAAGTGTGGTATTTGGTTCCGATACACATGGTTTTGGATATCCTTTATTACATGGGGTAATTGCAAAAGTATTTGGTTGGCATAATCTGAATTTTATCATTTTTAATTTTGTGTTGCTTACATTTTCTATTATCACTATTTGGTTTATGAAAAGTGTTAGGCATATACACAAATTATGGATTTCTATTTATATTCTTCTTTTCCCTTTCTTTACTCTCTATGCGTTCACCTATATGCAAGAAATAGTACACATTTTTATTGCAATACTATTAAGTGCATGCATATATAATATATCATTAGTGTCCGGTAAAGATAAAAAGAAATAGCGAAAAAAAGAGGGAATCTC